>LNFM01025022.1_pt1 | contig 10695 bp, 8 predicted proteins | sample 596031 | NCBI WGS metagenome assembly LNFM01 (sample SAMN04254537, study PRJNA301005) | activated carbon metagenome | isolation source: dual media filters at the Ann Arbor, Michigan drinking water treatment plant | place: USA: Ann Arbor | reverse complement strand
TTCTGACGGTGCTGCGGCGGGCCGGGCGGCCGTTCAATGAGATCGACGCGGGCATGGCCGGTCACCTCCCTGCGGGTTCGCGACTCCTGAAGTTCCTGCGCGAAGGTGCCTCCCTGACCCGGCCGGGCGCGGCCCGTCGGCCGCCCCCGCTCGACCTCCCTGTCGGGCCTGATCGGATGTGACCAGGCGTCTGGCGTTCATGACGGGCCTTGCGTTCACAGGCCGTCGCCCGTTCACAAGCCGCCGTTCGTTCAGGAGTGTACTGAGTGACACAGGGTTCGGCAACCCCCTACCGAGGCGCAGTTGCGGCGGGGCCCGGTCCGATGCTCAGATGAAGGGGGTATTCCGGGTGTCGCCGAAGGGAGGGGGGCTCGACATGGCGAAGGACAGCGGCGCGAAGGTCGTGGTGGTTACGGGGGCGACCCGCGGGCTCGGCAGGGCGATGACGGCGGGGCTGATCGAGAGGGGGCACACGGTCGTCGGCTGCGGCCGGTCGGCGGAGGGGGTCGCGGCCCTCCGCGCGGCGTTCCCCGCGCCGAGCGAGTTCGAGGCACTGGACGTGACCGACGGCCCGGCGGTGGCGGCCTGGGCCGACCGGTTCCTCGGCCGGCTCGGCCCCCCCGACCTCCTCGTGAACAATGCCGGGCAGATGAACCGAAGCGCCCCGCTCTGGGAACTTTCGGCCGAGGAGTTCGACAGGGTGATCGACGTGAACCTCAAAGGGGTCGGCAACGTGATCCGGCACGTCCTGCCGGCGATGCTCGCGAGGGGTTCGGGGGTGGTCGTGAACTTCAGCTCATACTGGGGCCGGTCGGTCTCGTCCGAGGTCGCGCCTTATTGTGCGACGAAGTGGGGCATCGAGGGCCTGACCCGCGCCCTGGCCGACGAACTCCCGGACGGCCTGGCGGCCGTCGCACTGAACCCCGGCGTGGTCGATACCGAGATGCTCCGCGGCTGCTTCGGCCCCGGCGCGGGGAGCTACCTCTCCCCCGACGCCTGGGCCGAGTCGGCCGTCCCCTTCCTGCTGCAGCTCGGCCCGAAGGACAACGGCAAGTCGCCCACCGTGCCGGGACAGTAAGCGAGGCGCGGGGGCGCGGGCCGCGGTCCGACCGGCCTTCCTGCACCCGGCCCTTTGTGTTACGACTCCCCGGGTTCATCTCGGGAGCGGAGGGGACGCGATGTCCGGTCGGGGGGCCTTCCTGCGCGGATTGAAGGGCGTACCGGCCGGGCTGGTCGGGATGATCGGGCTCCTGCTGGCGGTCGAGGGGTTCGTCGCCGGAAGGGCCGACGGCCTGGCGACCTACAGCGCGCTCGGGGCCCGGTTCGCCGGGCGCGCGGCGGCCCGCGAGGCGGTCCCGGCGCGGGTCCTGGCGGTGGGCGACAGCGTGTTGAAGTTCGGGTTCGACCCCGCCGCGTTCGAGTCGGGCCTCGGCCGACCCGCGACTGCCTACAATCTTGCCGTCCCCGGCACGCCGACGCTGCTGGGCGAGGCGCTGCTCCGCCGGGCCCTGGCCGCCGGAGCCCGGCCCGAGGCCGTTCTGGTGGGCTACATGACACTTTCGGGCGACCCCCTGGTCCACCTCAACGACTTCGCCGAGGTGTTCGGCCCCGCCGACGCCCTCCGGCTCGCCCGGGACGCCCGCGACCCGGCGCTCTTCCTGGGGGTGATGGCCCCCCGCCTGCTGCCGACGCTCCGCTACCGCAACGCCCTCCGCGCGGGGCCGCTCGCGGCCCTGGGGCGCGGGCCCGGCGGGGCGGCCGGTTCCGGCGTCGCCGGCCCCACGGCCGCCGCCGAGAGCCTGCGGTCCTGGGCGAAGAACCGGGGCGCGGGGCTCCACGAACCCGACGGCCGGTTCGACGGCCGGATGGAGCCGGAGCTGGAAAAGAGGCTCTATTCCAGCCCCTGGCTCGTCCACCCGGTCCTGGCCCGGTCGTTCCGGAGGATCTGCGACCTCGCCGCCGGGAGCGGCGCGTCGGTCTACGTGGTCGTGACCCCGATCGCCCCCGAGGCCCAGGCCCGCCGCGACGCCCTCGGCCTCGACGCCCCGCACACCCGGAACCTCCGGGCGCTCGTGTCAAGGACGCCCGGCCTGACGGTCCTCGACGCCCGGCGGTCGGGGCTCCCGGCCGGCGCCTTCTTCGACTCTTGCCACCTCAATGCCGACGGGGCCGCCCGGCTCAGCGCCTCGATCGGCGCGGCCGTCGGCCGACCCCCCGGACCGCCCCCCGGCGGTCCGATTTCCTGGCTCCCCCTCGCCGTTCCATCCGGCGACCCCCCGCCCCGCCTGGCGACCGATTCCACGGGGCGCGAACCGGCCCGTTGAAGGCCCGGCGCGTCCCCTTGACGGGAGGGCTCTTGATGTCCCCGAGGCGGCCCGATCGGACTCCCGGACCGAACCCCGAGGCGGGTTCCGGCCCGGCCTACCTCGCGGCGGTCGGCGTGGTCGTCGTCACGTTCGGGATGGGGCTGGTGACGGCCGGGGAGTTCGGCCGGGGCCCCTGGGCCCGTTGGGTCTCCCTCGCCGGGGCGGCGGTCCTGGCCCTGGGCCTCTCGGCCCTGGGCGTGGCCGCCTGGCTCGTCGGCGGCCCGGAGGCCTGAACCACAAGGGGGATCCCCGTCATGTCGGTGATCGAGTTTCATCAGCCCCGGCCGAACGAGGGATGGGGCCGGTTGGGGGCGCGCGTTCACTGGGCGAGACTGGTCGACGCCCTGGCCGGATCGCCGGCCGACGGGCCGGGCTCCGTCCAGTTCTTCTCGCGGACGGCTCTCTACGTCCTCAACCGACAACGATACGACCCCGCCGCAAGGGGTCATTTTGAAGTCATGTCAGGCGGCCTGATGTGGCCGGACGAGTTCCCGTGCGGGGCGGACGGCCCGGCCCTCGCCGTACAACGCAATTACGCGGGCCGTTTTCTGCTCGCGTACCGAGCGTCGATCACGGTGGGCGAGGAGCGGGCCGAGTTCCGCCCCGTCTGGGAGCAGGTCGTGAGGCACGCCCCCGACTGGCCGGGACTGCGCCCGGACCGGCGGACGGGGCGTTCCGTCAGGCGGTTGAAGGCCGCGCTCCGTTTACAGGACAGGGAAGTCGGCAGGCCGGGAGACCCGGCGGCACGCCCCGTCGCCGGGACCGAGTCGGACGGCCGGAACCGGCCCCGTCCGCGATCTCGCGGGACGTCCTGAGAAAAAAGGACCCGGCGGGCCCGGACGGGGGGACCGACAGCCGCACGCGGTGCTATGGTTTGGGATGAGGGACTAGAAGTCCGGAACCCATTCGAAGGGGAGCCGGTCCGCGAGACGACATCCGGCCCCGGGGGCGGTCCGAGTTCCCCGCGAGACCCGCCGTCGGGCGGCCGGTCCGCCGGGGCCGGGACGGTGCCGCCGGGGCGACCGCCCCATCAACGGGGCGCGGGGCGGGAGGGCGGGAAAGGCAGTCGCCCCCCGGCGCGCGGGGGCCTCGGCCGCCCGCCGGCGGAGCTCACAAATCCATCATTAATTAAATGCGACCCCCATGGAAAACTTCCAGTCGCTGAAGAACTTTGAGGCCGCGTCGCACGCGGTCCTCTCGTTCCTGCATCAGCGCCTCGGCTTCAACCTCTGGATGGTGACGCGGACCGAGGCCGACGACTGGATCGTTCTGCAGTCCGAGGACCACGGCTACGGGGTGAAGGAAGGGTCGGTCTTCCGCTGGACGGACTCGTTCTGCTCGCAGATGGTCCTCGGCCGGGGGCCGCGGGTGGCCCCTTGCTCGCAAGAAGTGCCGGCCTACGCGGCGGCCCCGATCGGCCGGCAGGTGCCCATCGGCGCCTACGTCGGCGTGCCGCTGACCCACCGGGACGGCACCCTGTTCGGCACGCTCTGCGCGATCGACCCCTCCCCCCAGCCGTCGACGATCGTCTCCGAGCTGCCGATGATCGAGCTGCTGGCACAGCTGCTCAGCACGGTGCTGGAGGCCGAGTTGAAGGTGGCCGAGCAGGTCCGCCGGGCCGAGCGGGCCGAGGCCGACGCCCTGACCGACGGCCTGACGGGGCTTTATAACCGACGGGCCTGGGACCAGCTCCTCGCCACCGAGGAGGGCCGTTGCCGGCGCTACGGCCACCCGGCCACCGTCGTCGCGGTCGACCTCGACGGCCTGAAGGAGGTCAACGACAACCTCGGGCACGCGCAAGGGGACGAGCTGATCCGGCGGGCGGCCGACGCCCTCCGCAGGACGTTCCGTGACCAGGACGTCGTCGCCCGGGTCGGCGGCGACGAGTTCCTGGTCCTCGCCGTCGAGTGCGACGCGGTCGGGGCCCGAAGCCTGATGACCCGGGTCGAGGCCGCCTTCTCCGCGTCAGACGTGGAGGCGTCGCTGGGGATCGCCGTCCGCGACCCACGGCTCGGCCTGACCCACGCCGTCGAACAGGCCGACGAGGCGATGTACTGCTGCAAACGGACGCACCGGACCGCCCGGTCCCGCTGACCGGCAAGCCCCGGCGGTTCCCCCGACGTGTCAGGGAAGGGGGGCGGGTCACGACGGCCGACTGGCGGCGGGCCGGGGGCGGTCCCATAATGGGCCGATCTCCCGACCCGACCGGACGCACCCGACCGCCAGCGGAGCCCCCGCGATGACCGACGCACGCCGACAGACCCATGAACGCCCCGACGCCCCCGAAAGTCCGGGCCGCCGCCGGGCCTTGCGGACCCTCGCCGCGATCGCCGCCTGGCCACTCGCGGGGGGGTGCGGGTCGGCCGGCGAAGGCGGCGGCACGCCGAAAGAAGGTGACCCGGCCGGGTTCGGGAACAGTTCCTCGCTGGTCGTCTACACCGCCCTCGACCAGGAGTTCTCCGGGCCGATCCTCGCCGCTTACGAGGCGAAGTCCGGGGTCAAGGTCCTGCCCAAGTACGACATCGAGAGTACCAAGACCGTCGGGCTGACGAACCTCCTGATCGCCGAGGCCGACCGGCCCCGTTGCGACCTCTTCTGGAACAACGAGATCCTCAACACCCTCCGGCTCAAGAAGAAGCGGCTGCTCCAGGGGGTCGACCTCGTCGCCGGCAGGAAGATCCCCGACGCCTTCAAGGACCCCCGGCAGGCCTGGCACGGCTTCGCGGCCCGGGCCCGGGTGCTGCTCGTCAACACGGAGGCGGTCCCCGAGTCCGACCGGCCGAGGTCGATCAACGACCTGACCGACCCGAAATGGAAGGGAAAGTTGGCGATCGCCAAGCCGCTGTTCGGCACCACGGCGACGCACGCCACCTGCCTGTTCGCGGCCTGGGGGCCCGAGAAGGCCAGGGCCTTCTTCGAGGCGCTCAAGGCGAACGGGGCCCAGATCGCCTCGGGGAACAAGCAGGTGGCCATGGCGGTGGGAACGGGGGAGGCGTCGATCGGCCTGACCGACACCGACGACGCGCTGGCCGAGGTCGCGGCGGGCCGCCCCGTGGCGGTCGTTTACCTCGACCGCGAGCCGGGCCAACTCGGCACTCTGTTCATCCCGAACACGATCGGCGTGGTCAAGAACGGGCCGAACCTCGCCGGGGCGATCGGCCTGGCGGAATACCTGCTCTCCCCGGAGGTCGAGGCCGCGCTCGCCCGCGGCCCCGGCGGACAGATCCCGCTCAACCCCGAGGTCGAGGAGGCGCCGAGGGCGCCGGTCGAGACCCCCAGGACCGTCCACCCCATGACCGTCAACTGGGACGCCGCGGCGGACCTCTGGGACGAGGCCGCCTCGTTCCTCACCGCCACGTTCGCGGGCTGAAGTTGCGGCCACGTGCCCGCGCCCGGTCCGTCGGGAACCGGGCGCGGGCCGGGCCGAATTCACGCGCGGGCGGCGGCGTCCTCGGGCGCGAGGTCATTCGCCCCACGGTTCAGGCCGCGTCGGAGGGCCTCGGCGATTTGCGTGGCGCCGTAGCCGCGGTCGACCATCACGCAGGGGACGCCCCCCTGGTCGCAGGCGGGCCGGAGCCGGTCGGAGACGTTGTGGCCGATGAAGCTGCGGAGGAGCACCAGCACGTCGAACCCGCGGTTGCGGGCGCGCTGCTCCAGCGAGTCGAGCGCCGCGGGCTTGGTGTCTTCCGACGACTCCCAGTCGAGCCGGTCGAACCGGAAGAGGGTCTGCAGGCCGCGTCGGACGTCCTCGCGGGGCGAGCCGCCGATCATGACGGCCGACTTGCCCTGGGTCATGGGAATGAGGTCGTCGTAACGGGCCGCCTCGGACTCGCCGTTGTCCTCGTCGCGGCGGTTACGGTCGAGGTTCCGGCGGAGCGCCCGGAGTTCGTCGCCTTCAAGGAACTCGCGGTACGGGGCGGCGAGTTCGAGCAGCTCGGGGTCGGACGCGCCCAGCCCGAGCATCGCCCGGCGGAGCAGGCCGAGGAACTCGTCGAGCCCCTCGTCGGGGACGTTGGCCAGGGCGAGGAGGTCCCGGATCTCGGCGACGGCCGCCCGGCCCGACTCCCGGGTGAGGACCAGCCGCTCGGCCTCGCGGGCCTGTTGCTCGCCGCGCTGCTGGTCGCGCTCCCTGGACACCCTGGCCGCGTCCACGGCCTGCTGGAACTGGGCCTGGGCCTCGCTGACATAAGAGGCCCAGTCCGTCTGGAAGTCGAGCCTGAAGGCGTCGATGTAGCCCGGCTCGTACTGCTTGGAGAGCCCCTTGAGGGTCTGGAAGATGCGCTGGGCCTGCGCCTGGGCCTGGGCGTCTTCCGGTTCGGCGTCGGGGCCCGCTTCGGGGTCCCCCTCGTCCTGGAACTGTCGGTACCGCCCGATCCAGATCTTGAGCTGAGAATACTGCTCGAGTCTTGTGAGCATGCCGAAGAACGGCGCGCCGGCCTCGACCTCGCGGGCAAGCGCCTGGAGCATCCCGCCGGGGAAGTGCGTCTCGGCGTCCCAGAGGAGCCGGTCCTCGGCGGCGAACCCGCCGGCCATCGTCGGCTGGAGCCGGTCGATCTCCTTCCGTAGCTGCTGATAGTGTTCCATCTCGTGTCGGAGGTGCTTGCGGGCCTCCTCGAAGTCGCGCGTCAACGATTCGAGCGCGGCCTTCGCCTCGCGCCTCGACGACTCGATCTCCGCCTTCGCCGAATCGGCCAGCGACTCGGCCGAGACCGTCGGGTCGAGCGCCGACCGGTACTGGGCGAGCTTCTTCAGCACTTCTTTTAATTGCTGCTCGTCGTGGTCGGCCTGTTCGAGCTGCCGGAGCCGGGCCGGCCGCTCTTCGCGGAGCTTTCGGGCCGCCGATCCCGTCCTTTGACTCGCCTCGCGTAAGCGGTCCGACGCCTGCTTCGCCTCGGCCTCCACCTTCTTCGATCGGCTCTTCGCTTCCGCTATTCGGACGAGCTCACTCAGACGTTCCAGTGAAGGTGTCATCCTTCCCCCTCCCAGGATTCAGCCCGTGGCCAGCGGGCATTCTCCTACCCTTGTATTGTACAAAACCGAACCGAACTTCAAGAAAGAAAGGCGCGTACGGGCCGACACCCTGGCCGGCGTTGACCCCTCACGCGATAATGCGTGGGTGGATCGGCCGGCCCGACTGTGCCGACGCGGGGGGGGGAAAGGGGGGGGCGTCCGACGACGTTTGCGATCTGAGGCACGGGACGAGAGGCAACCCCGAAGCTCGCAGGGGGGGTGCGAAGGAGAAGGGCCGACTGTCCCGAGAGACGCCGGGGTGCTCGTTCCACAGCGCCTCGCGCTGCGGACTCACCGCCCCGCCGTTCTGACCTCGACACGATCGTTGATCCTTAATCTAACTGGGACACGGGTTCTTCACAACCGGGATCAAGAATTCACCTTCCGGCAAGAGGCGGTCCGGGCGGTCCGGGCCCGTCCGCCGTGCGACCCCGGTCAATCTTCGTACGCCGGGCGCCCCAGGAAGGGTCGGTCGTCCGACGGGGTTCAGGCCAGAATTCCACGAATCGGGTCCCCCTGGCAGAGCGCGAGCGGTCGGCCGAGGGGATCGGTCAGCTCGGCCGCGGGGTCGACGCCGAGGAGGTGGTACACGGTGGCGGCGACGTCGGCGGGGGTCACCGGGTCGCGGGCCGGGTAGGCCGCCCAGCGGTCGGAGGCGCCGTGGACCGTCCCGCCGCGGACGCCCGCGCCCGCCAGCACGCTGGAGAAGCAGTGCGGCCAGTGGTCGCGGCCGTCGCGCCCCGCCCCCGCGCCGCCGACGACCGACTGGCCCACCCGGGGCGTCCGGCCGAACTCACCCGTCCAGACGACCAGGGTCTCGTCCAGCAGCCCGCGCGTCTCCAGGTCGTCGAGCAGGGCGCTGAAGGCCCGGTCGGCCGGGGGCATCAGCCGGGTCTTCAGGTCGATAAAGTTCCGGTTGTGCGTGTCCCAGTAGACGCTGACGTTGGTGATCCCGTCGTTCGGCCAGAAGACGGTGACCAGCGGGACGCCCGACTCGACGAGCCGCCTGGCGAGCAAGACGGTCTGGCCGTGGGGGTTCCTGCCGTACCGGTCGCGGACCCTGGGGTCCTCCCGGTCGAGGTCGAACGCCTCCATCGCGGCCCGGTCGGTGAGCAGCGTGCAGGCCCGGGCGTGGTGGGCGTCGAACGCCGACGCCATCGCCCCGGCCTCCATCGACCGGGCCTGATCCTCGACCAGTCTCAGGAGCCGCCGGCGGTCGTCGAGCCGGTCGGGGCCGAGGCCGTCGGGGAGCCGGAAGGCCGAGGCGTGCCGGGCCCGGTACTCGGGCCGGTTCGGGTCGTCGTCGATCGTCAGCGGGTTGAGCGAGGGGCCGAGCCAGCCGGCCGACTGCCCGTGGCTCTGCTCGACGAACCGGGGGGCGCCGTCGGGGACCTCGGGCCGCATCTGCACGAACGGCGGCAGCGCCGACCGCTCGCGCCCCCGGTTCAGGTGCGCCAGGACCGCGCCGACGTGCGGGAAGTCCTCGCCCAGCGGCGCCGCCGTCCCCCGCGGGGCCGGTCGCCCGGTCAACAGCTCGTGCGTCGCCGTCGTGTGGTTCACGTCGGCGTGGTGGACCGACCGGATCACCGCGAGCCTGTCCGCCCGGCGCGCCAGCGAGGGGAAGTGCTCCGAGATCAGGACCCCCGGCACGTTCGTTTCGATCGGCCGGAATTCGCCGCGGACCCCCTCGGGGGCCTCCGGCTTGAGGTCCCAGGTCTCCTGCTGCGCGGGGCCCCCCCACATGAAGAGCAGGATGCAGGCCTTCGCCCTGCCGAACGAACCGAGGGCGCCGACCGGGCCCGCCGCCGACGCCCGGCCGCGGAGCAGGTCGGGCAGCCCCAGGCCGTGCAGGCCCAGCCCGAGACCCCCCGCCCGCAACAACTCCCGGCGGCCGATCCCGCCACGGGCCGGACCGGGCCGCGCCTTCCGCTCCCCTCGTCGCATCGCCTTGAACCCCGGGCCTTCCGGACAAGCTTTAACGTCTGTACAACATAACCGCCGCCGGGACGGAACGGAACCCGGCCCCGTCGGCGGGCGACAGTCGGCCCGGCCTGGCGGTAGAATCAAATAAGTGGATGAAGCCCGGCCCACGAACCGGGGTCGCGTCGCCGTCGCAACTCAGCAGCGGGGGGAAATCGGAATGGCCGGTCACACACAGCGGTGGGCGAAGGCGACGGTGCTCTGGGTCGGGTTGACGCTCGCGGGCCGGGACGCGACGGCGCAATTGCTCACCGACATCGACCGGCCGCCGATCGACTACGCACACTCAAGGGCCACCGACCCGGTCGCCCGGCTCCAGCGGCGGATCGACGCGGGGGAAATCACGCTCGACCGCGAACCCGGCGACAGGGGTTACCTGGCGTCGGTCCTGCGGCACCTGGGCGTCCCCCCCGAGTCGCAGACGCTCGTCTTTTCGAAGACGAGCTTCCAGACGACGCGGATCGACCCCCGGACGCCCCGGGCGATCTACTTCGGGGACGGCGTTTACGTCGGCTACGTCCAGGGGGGCGACGTCCTGGAGGTCTCGGCCGTTGACCCGAAGCTCGGGGCGACGTTCTATCTGCTCGGCCAGGAGCCGGAACGGAAGCCGACGTTCCTCCGCCAGTCGGACGCCTGCCTCCAGTGCCACCACTCGTCCAAGACGAAGGACGTGCCCGGGCACCTCGTCCGGTCGGTTTACCCCGACCGCCGCGGCTACCCCCTCTTCGGGGCCGGGACGTTCCTGACCGACGACGCCAGCCCGTTCCGCGAGCGCTGGGGGGGCTGGTACGTCACCGGCACCCACGGCGCCCAGCGGCACATGGGGAACGTCACCGCCCCCGACCGCGACCGCCCCGAGGGGCTCGACGTCGAGGCAGGCGCCAACCGGACCGACCTCAAGGGGCTGGCCGACACCCGCCCTTACCTGACCGGCCACAGCGACATCGTCGCCCTGATGGTCCTGGAGCACCAGACCCAGCTCCACAACCTCATCGCGGTGGCGGGCTACCAGGAGCGGATCGGCAGGCACTACGACGCCGGCATTAACCAGGCGCTCGGCCGCCCCGAGGGCTCGGTCTCCGACGGCACCGTCCGGCGGATCGAGTCGCAGGCGGGGAAGCTGGTGAAGGCGATCCTGTTCTCGGGCGAGACCCCCCTGACCGACCCCGTCCGGGGCACCTCCGGCTTCGCCGGGGTCTTCGAGGCCCGCGGCCCGCGCGACCAAAAGGGGCGTTCGCTCCGCGACTTCGACCTCAACACCCGGCTGTTCAAGTACCCCTGTAGCTTCCTGGTCTACTCCGAGGCGTTCGACGCATTACCGCCCTTGGCGAAGGCCGCG
>LNFM01024286.1_pt1 | contig 10695 bp, 31 predicted proteins | sample 596031 | NCBI WGS metagenome assembly LNFM01 (sample SAMN04254537, study PRJNA301005) | activated carbon metagenome | isolation source: dual media filters at the Ann Arbor, Michigan drinking water treatment plant | place: USA: Ann Arbor | reverse complement strand
GCCAACTTCTTCCGTATCACGGGCATCAAGCTCGAACTCGGTAGCATCGCCACGCCGATTCAGTACGTGCCGTTCGAGGAGGAGTTGCAGCGGTGCATGCGATACTTCCAGAAGTCATTCGATTACGCGACGGCACCGGCACAAAATGCAGGTCTCGGCACGGGAGAATATCGCTTCAACCCTGCCGTAGCGGGAGCCGTGTCCACGACGTATGCGATCCCACTACAAACAGCACTACGGACTGCCGTATTAACAGTCACACCGTACAACCCTGCGGCGGCTAACGTCCAAGTTCGTAATCTGACAGACGCGGCAGACTTTACGGCAACGGCATCAGGTGGTGGAGGACAAAAGCAAATTCTCATCACTACAACCGGCACAGCGGGAACAGCACTGGGAGAATCTTTGGCGGTCCATTGGACCGCGGATGCGGAACTTTAAAATGCCCAACCGGACTGCACGGCAATTAGATCGAGGCCGATATTTGGCGAGGCTAGACCCGCGTTGGAGAAATGGATGTACTCAATCCCGACGCGAGCGCGTTGGTAGCCTAGCAGGAGTTGAAAGGCGAGTTGGAACTGTGTCTGAGACGGCAATTCATAGACGGGGTGCATGGCATGGGAGACCCCGGCCTTCGGTTGCACGGTCAGCGACCAATCGCCAGCCGTCCATTGCCAGCCGTATTGCAGGCCAGCGGCAGCAAGGCCAGATGCGGCAACCTTGCCTTCAAGGGCCAGGCCCGTTTCACAGGTCTGGACTTCGATCATCGGGGCGTCCATCGTGGCGGCTGAAGCGGCTCATGATCGCCGATGGCGGCGACGGCGACCGCGCCATCATCAACACGGATTATTCGCTCGGCACCGGGATTGTCGTGAAGGGCATTTTTGACGGAACTGCGCCTGGATCGAGCGCAGTCCTGTCATTAGGGGCCTGGCACAGCGTCCAGGTCGAAGTCACGTACAACACGGGCCCCGCGAATTCTGTGCTCAAAGTCTGGGTAGATACCGACACTTATGCCAGCCCCACGTTTACCGTCTCAGCCGTCGCGGTGGTCCCGTCGAGCAGCGGAGACGCCACCTACGGGCGCTATTCCAACGATACCCTCGCCTCGGGTGGGCAGTTCATCTTTCGGGAATCGGCGTTTCGTATTGCCACGACGTTTGATTCCAATTGGAATGGGTGGCTTTCTTCTTCTTCTTCATCAACTGCCGTTTCCGGCAACGTCTCCTTTACCGGCTCAGTGAGGATTCAATGAAAACCTTTGCGTTGGCGTTCGTATTCTGGTTGCTGGCTGTGTCGGCACACGCGGCCACGTTGATCTGGGACGGGACCAACCTTGGCCCCCTCACGATTGAGCGGAGCGACACCACAACCGGCCAATTTACCCCCATTGCCACGGTGCCGGATGGCACGACGCAGTACATTCTCACACCCGGACTCTGGGGCCATTACCGCGTGAGCAATGCCGTTGGTGTTAGCAACACGGTGCAGTTTTCGGCGGATCTGTACGCAGGGCCGATCCTAGACGCGACTGACCGCTTTGGAGACGGACGTACTCCCGCCGCCTCCACCGGCCCCGGCCAGCACCTTTACGATCACGCACATCGACGCGACGCATATGCGCATTGTCTGTAACGGCGTCGGGATTACCACGCTCGGCAGCGGGACATCCCGCACGATGGAGTGTCGGCAGTGAAGATCTACATTTGCCCCAAATGTCAGGCGTCGATGCCGCGTAAGGACGCCTACCGGCATGCGATGAAAGAGTGCCCGAAGAGGAAGGCATGACGAGAGAAGCCTTAACCGCACTGATTGAGTCGCACCCCGACCGAGGGGTGCTCCCGGTGCCCTGCATCCTGGCCTTCTGCATGGCGGAATCCTCGTTCAAGTCGTATGCCCTGAAGTACGAGGACCATTACCGTTGGCTGGTCGGGGACCAAGCGACGATGCGGACAGGCGAGAAGTTGGGGCAGAAACACTCCTGGGGCCTGATGCAGGTCATGGGCGCGGTGGCGCGTGAACTCGGCTTTACTGGTCCCTTTACCGATCTTTGGGAACCGGAGATCGGGATTCGCTACGGGATGCGCCTCCTCAAGAAGCTCTGGAGTCGGCATGGGAACTGGCCCTGGAAGTCCCGTGAAGGTGGACGGCAAGTACAAGAACCAAGCCTATGTGGATAAAGTGCTTGGCTACTGGAACGAGTACGAAACCCATGTGCAGTTGAAGTCAACGGAGGCATGATGGAGGAGAAAATGGCTACCGATGTGGCGACACTCCAGCAGCAAGTGAAAGCCTTGGAGTCCGGCTCCACCCAGCAATGGAAGAGGCTGGACGAGATTCGAGACCGGCTCCCGAATTGGGTGGTGATGACCCTGAGCGGCCTGTGGTTTGTGATTGGGTTCTTAGTCAACTGGCTCATGATGTGCCTGAAATAAGGAGGGCCGCATGTCGGACGAATCAACCAAACCAAGGCGACGGCTCCACACGGAACAGGTGTTTCTCGCGCTTGTCTTTACGGTGGGCTACTTCTGTGCGTTGGCCTTCGTCTTGGTCTACCCCATCCCGCAAGCGTCTGAGCGGATCGCCGACATGATGCTCGGCGCACTCACGACCATTCTGGTGATGGTGGTGGGGTACTTCTACAACACCAACGCCAGTTCCACGAAAAAGACGGAGTTAATCGCGAAGGCTGGCCCGGTGGATACCCAATGATTCCCGCGGTCCTGGCCGCACAATTTGCCAAGCCGCTGGTGAAGTGGGGGGCCATTATCGGCGTGGTGATCCTGCTCTTGCTCGCCGTCTGGCTGCATGGCCGGCATACCGGCAAAGCCGTCGTCCAGCAAGCCTGGGATGCTGCCATTGCCACGCAAGCTCAGGAGAGCGCCTTGCAGATGCTGGCCGAGGCGAAGATGTCGAACGAGGTACTCCGGGAGCATGCGAAAGAGGTCCGTGAGGCCGAAACGAAATTCGAGGTGATTGAACGAGAGGTGGTGAAATATGTCCAGGCCCCGTCCAAACCGTGCAGTGTGGACCCTGAGTTTGTGCGTCTGTTTGATCAGCTTAGTCGCTTGCCAGGCTCCGACACGGACAGTCTGTCCGCCGCCGATGCCGGCGCCGGAAAGTTTGCTGAATCGCCAGCCACCGGCATTACCACCACTGAACTCTTACAAGCCTACTACGCCGCCATTGACGAACTGATGTTCCTGTGGATCGACTACGAGGCCCTTGTGCAGTGGGAGCGCGGCCGGTATATCGTCCAGCAGACGCAGCGGGAAGCGGATCAGTAGCACGTCGTCGTCTGCCCGCACGTCGTGCAGAACAGCACGCGGCCATCGGGCAGGAAGATGGTGTGCGTGGTGCATTGCGCCAACGCCGGTTCGGCACACCAGATCAATAGCCAGCCCATTGCCACCGCTGCAATCAATGTTTTCATTTGACCCTCCAACATTGCTTCGCCTCGGCCCAGAGGTGATCCGCTTTCAACTTCTTCGCCTTCCGTTCCTCGCGCTCGATCTGTTCCTTGGCTTCTCGTACGCGCTGTGCAGCCAGTTCGACCTTGCGCTTTTCGAGCGCCTTGAATTCATCTTGTATCCGGCTTGTACTCCGACTGCGGATACAGCGGCATGTCGTCATAGAACTGCATGGGGTTCCACGTAATCGTGCTTGTCCCGTCAGCTATAATCGTCCACTCACTCTCTTCTTTCTTGGTGACTCGCTCCTCCATCGCCTCCATCGCGGCTTGCATCTTGTGCTCACAGAGCGACTGCGGTGCCGATTGACCTGGGGATAAGATTACATAGCCGTTCGTGTCCATCTGGTAGTATCTAAAGTCTCCGTTGGCGTCTGCCCCGCACGGGGCGCTTGGGGAACAAAGCGAATAGGCATATGGATTTGTAACATGCTGATCTTCTGCCCATCCCATCCCCGCCCACAGCACCAGTATCAGCACCATCACGGTTTTCGTGATGTCCCTCCTCCTCCTCGCCTCCTCAACTCGTTGGCAAATAAGCTCATATGATAATCGCAAGTCTTTCCTCCCTATTTTCATCGCCGTTCGCATCCAAATAGACAGCAGTCCTATTTCTGCTGAAGTAAATCTAATCCATACGTCACTGGATTTATCGTCTGTACGTATTTCTATTTCTTTCATTCTGCACACCTGTTTCCTCCTCGCCTCACGCCTGTCTGCCGCACGGGCTACAGGTCATTGAGAATCCGTTGTGCTCGTTCAAGGTCTTTATCATTATTCGAGATGTCCACGATGGTTACTGCTGCCCACTGTGCCTCCGCTTTCCATTTCTCCTGCAACTGGCAACATTCCTGGTCAATCGGGTCCATCACCTTGTTCAGCCGCGCCACCTCCGCCTCTAGCTGCTGGTTTTTCTCGGCCAACACATCTGCCGCCATGCGTAGCGCATCAACGGCGGCAATCATCGCCTCCGTTTCAGTACGTCCAGCCGACAAATAGGGCGGCTTTCCGCTGACATATGTCTGTGTTTGCTTGTCAAGGGTGACACCGATGAATTCCTTTAACTGCTCGATGTTTTGGTGAAGATCGTGCAGTTCTTTGGCTGGAATCAGCTGTTGGTCATAGAGCGCCAATATGAGACTAAGTTGTTCATCCTTCGCCACCACCTCCGCCTCTAGCTGCGCGAGCTTATCTTTCAACGCGACAGCATGGATCTGTTCATACTTGCGCTCCCTGCCATTCGCCAAGTCCCTAAACTCCTGAAAGCAATGCTGCCAATTGTCTGCCCTCTGCTGATGCTCGACATCACGCCTTGTCAGAGTTGAAACGGTCGCCTCTAGCTGCGCGATGCGCTGGCGCTTCGCTGCGCTGTCGGCCTCTGCTTTCTCCGCTCGGCAGGCCATGCAACTCGAATAGGCAGTCGTCCAATAGCTGTTATGTCCGCACTCCGGTCGATACATCATGGTCGCTGCTCCCGATTAATATGCTGAATTGTAAATGGTCTCAGTCGAATCCACGCAACAAGCCGTGGGTGCGCGGCCCCGCCATACCACTTCACCAGTCGAAACCCTGGTCCACGATAGCCGCCCCTATATCGCGTCTTCATGGCTGGGCCTCATCAAGATAGCCGACATCTTTCACTGTCGCAAAGAACATATCTCGCGGGTTGCCCGGTCTCTTCACGTCCACAATCTCAAACAGCGCAATCTTCCCTGACCGCATTTTGTCCTGGTATTGATCGCCAACCTGTGGCCTGAACGGCGCAAGCCCGTACAGCCGTCGCGCCTCCCAGTTGATCCAATTGATATTATCGCCCCATGAACGATGCTCCCACCCTTTGATAATTCTCTTCATGGCTGTGATTCCCTTTCCTCTCTGTGTCCCGCCAACAACTCCGCATCCACCCGATGCTCGGCGTACAGGCTGCGCCAGTCGGCATGGTGCAGGGCCATTTCACGCTGCCATCGGGGCACTCCATCGCGCACATCCTGGTAGGCCAACAACTCGAGCCAGGTCTTATGAAAGTTCACCTGGTCGCATTGCTGGCTGTAGCAGTGCATCAGCTTCTCCAGATTGGCGATGGCGGAGTCGAGGAGGGTCATGCTTCTTTCTTCTCCCCACCATCGACCTTAACCACAAAGGTCTTGGCGTAGACGCTAGACCCTTGAAGTTCGATAGCTGTTACCTTCGGAGGGTTCGTGAAATTCGCATTCACCCACATCTGCACCGCCTCAATCATGGTCGCCTCATTCAGTTGTAACTCGTTATTGCCTATCATCGGTCCCCCTCCTTCCAATCCGCCTGGTCATCTTGCACCCCCTTCCGGCATTCCTCGCACGGCATGGGACAGCCGTGGGGCTCACAACACTCTCGGTCGCTGGGGTCGGTAGTCAGGATGTCGTCAAGTTTGTTGGCAATGATCTCGTTCATACTGATACCTCTGATGCTCCGTATGGTTACAGCCCATCTTGATACAGAATTCAGTGAACTTATTGTGTAGCGACACGAGCCCGCACTTTACGCAGCGATCACGCCCGACCCCCGTGAACTTCACCCATCTATGCGGTTCCATTTTATAGCTCATCCCATCGCCTCACAATCGCTGGGGTCGGTGGTAAATACTTCGTCGTATTTAACTGCCCTCACATCAGGCCTCCCTAATTGCTTGGCGAGCGCCAAGATGTCTCGCTTGTGCTGCTCTGACGCACAGACCACTAGACCGCCGTGCGGGGAACCCATGATACTAGCGTATGCTTGCCCCATTTTGCGTCCACTTCCTATCATCGCGGTGGCCTCCTTATCAGCCGGATCGATCAGCGTGTCGTCGTAGTCGGTCATACATCCACTCCCTTGGCTTTCAAATACGCCAGGCAAATAGCTTCTGGTAACTCATGGCCGTCAGCCGATACTTCCGCTTGGTCTGGCCCATAGATCGTACACCTACAATCTTGCTCAACGGGGTAATCAGTGATTTCTAGCCGTATGCAACACGCAGCCTTGCCGTTGCCGCCTCTCCTCAACTCCTCGACCAGCGCCATCGCCTCAGCTATGTTGGAGGATGGGCGATAGTCTTGGTATGTCGGGTTTCCGTGTTCGTCGTCAGGATCTTCCCCTGTCAACCAAACAGGTGGTCCATCACCCCATCCCTTCGCTTTTCTATCTGCTAACACCCACCCCCGCGCCTGCGCCACGAGGGCATCGAGTTCACGAGTGGTCATCGCTATTCTCCTCATCCATCAGCACGGGGTACTTCTGGCAATCGGCAATCATACGTTCGAGGCACGCAATCACCCCGTCTTTCGTGTCTCCTGCTGCTGCCACGCCATCGACGGTCCAGCCGGTCGGGTTGTCGAAGATCTCCACCACGTCAAAGAACGGTTCGCCCTTGAACATGCGCTGCCTGATTTGATAATGCCACCCCATAATGCCTTCGCCTCCCATCACATCATCTCAATTGCACATCCCATGCCCGTCCTCCCCCTCGCAAACCCCTGTGTGTGTACTGGCTCCGACCTGACACTGGGGCGGTTGTGCAAGGCGCTGTGGCCAATTTGGCATCACCGTGACTCGGCCTCACGCACCATCTCGTTCCATCTATCCACTTCTTTGTTCCAACACTCTAAGCAAATCTTACGATCACGCACGGTGAACAAGAGACGAGAGTCTATTTTTACGGTGCAATCTTCGCACTTCCTCATGAGAACCTTGTCAGAAGTCGTCGAATTCTTCATGGATCTCCTCCAGTAATTCCTGCACAGTGTCACGGAAATGGAACTCGGACACCCGCAAGGCTTCCAATAATCGTTTCACTACCTCATCTAGCGGCAAATCAGACAGCATGGCAACCTCCTCGCCTCACGTCCCAATCGCCTCCAGCTCGGCCAGGAGACTATTCAGTTCTCCCAAATTCACCATGCAGTTCTTTGCTGGCCTTCGCATATGCTGCATGAGCAAGCTCCTGCGATTTGAAACGTCCGAGGTACTTATTCTTTCCATTTACCGATATGAGAGCCCTCCACTTGCGCTTTCTTGAGTCCCATATCATTCCCTTGTACTTGGACATCGTGCCAGGTCTCTTTGTGGTATTGCACATATTTTGAGAGCGAGTAGCTAGCCGCAAATTACTTCTACGGTTATCAAGGGAGTTGCGGTTGGCGTGGTCCACCTCAAATCCTTTGGGGGCGTTTATAATAACCCTGTGCATATGAACTGTAATCCATTTCCCATTACTACCAAGAACTTTACTGCGTGCGTAAACCAGCCCTTTATTGCGGCAGGCGTACCAATTTTTGCCATACACAAGAGGAATATCTGCCGCGTCGATTATCGCCTTAAGACCCTGAGTTAAAGTAACGTAGGCGACATCTCCGTCTATGTATATCTCGCGGAGATTCATGACTGCCCCAGCCTTGTTCACGACCATCCCCCCATCCCCTCGTACGTAATGCAGCATGGCTAGTTCTCCTTCTCTCACGCTCTCGGTTGATGGTGAGGCACAGTCGGCGGGGATGGTGGACCTGGCGGCACCGCCGACAAGACCTTGCGCTTATGCTGCGCCCCAGCCCTATGTTTCTTCCATTGCGCGGCACTAATGACTCGCTTGCAGTAGGTGCAGTTCATGGATTCCATCGTTAGCCCTCCTCTGGCTCAGGTATCGGCGCGTCGGACCATTGGCCTTCCGAATAGCATATGGCCCTATTGATCGTTGAGTGATGAGATGATACGGCCCTGCCGTACATTCTCCCATTGCTGGACACCACCACCACGTAGACTTGCACCTTGCCACTTCGCAGATGTTCCCGATACCAATACGGCCCCAACGTTCCTGGCGGCCTATTCGTCCACCTAGTCGCCATCATTTCACCCCTGTGACATACCGACTCTTCACCGCCCGCCAATTCCCTAGCGCATCCACCCCACTGAACAGCCACCGCTCGCCGTCTACCTCATGCACCAACTGGACCACCATCGTCACCACCTTCCCGCGATGCCGAAAGGTGATGGTGCTACCGGGCTGTGGCGTCACGATGGCAACCACCCAATTTCAGACTCAAATCCTGCCGCCGCCTTATGCCCACCGCCACCGTATTGCTTACACAGTGCCGACACATCAAACTCGCCACGGCTGCGGAATCCCCACTGCCGCTTGCCCTTACGGTCGAAGTAGTACCCGCCACACGGCGCATCAGGGAATTGCTGGCACAGGTGTTCTCCGATCTCGCTCATATCCCAACAGCTATTGACTATCGGGATCATGATGCCGTTGAAGCCCAACATCCTGGCGTTCCGGCAGACCGTCGCTACACGGACACGCTTGTTTTCGAGTAGGATCATCCCACGATCGATGATCTTCTCGAAGTTCGATTCAATCTCATCGGCCAGCTTATCCCACTTCTCAAACGTCCGCTCCACCGAGAAGATATATTCACTAACGATACGGCTCTCGGGCAGAGCCCATCTCCACAAGTCACGGTCCTCCACGTAGTCAATCAGCTTTGGGCGCGGCGCACCGTGCAACTCATCCCATGTAATCCCTGCCCCGCTCCTGTCCATATCGAACACTGTACGATGTGTTTTCCAGTGGAGCGAATCGGCCAGCGCGGTTTTGTGGTGATCGTAGACCGTCACTGAGGCGGCACGGGATGTGAGTTCGTGCATGCGTTCCAGAGAAAACGAGAAATCAACCAAGAACACATCTTTCCCATCGACATCAGGGGGAACAGGATCGCTGTAATTGATACCGCGATACTCAGCCTGACTCGAGAAGAGCTTCTTCCATGCGGCCCATGCCGCTGTGAATCCATCTGGACAATTATCATGATACAGTACTAGCGACATCACGCCCTCCTTGTTGTTTTTGCTGTCATCGTCTGCCCCACGGTCGCGGTCATGGCTGCGCCTTACCCAGCACTTGATAGAAGCCATCTTGCAATGCGATCACAACCCCCTGTTTTTCCATCTCTCCCAATATGCCAAACCTGCGTTGGATCAATGATGGCGAGACTTTCCCGGTCGCTAACGTCAGCGCCTTGGCCTGCTCATAGATGTCATCTCTCCATTCCATCCCCCCTCCTCCTGGTTACATCCCCTTGCCGATGTGTCGCCGTAATCGTTCAACCTCCAGGTTCAACCTCGGCAATTCCTTCTCGATCACGCGTACATACTGATACAGCCATGCCAATCCATCACGCCGCTGGAACCGCTTCGGCTTATTGACCCACTTCACTCGCAAGTCTCGCAAATCCTTCGTGCAAACACTCTCGTTTCGTACATACAGCAACCCAAACGGCTTCGGCACTTCATGCGATTCAATCAATCCTTCTGGACAGATGATCGACAGCGACGAACAAAACTCGGCATAGCCCTGCCATTTCTCATCGGCCAGAAAATCAGCCCGACTCACTTTGATTTCAAATCCGCGTATCCACCGCTTCGACACGTCAATGATCGCCGCGTCAATGCGCTTCTGGTTGAACGTAAACTCTGGCACGTACACGCCGTAGAACCCACCGAGTCTCCGAATGGCTTCATGAATATCGTTCACTGTAGTATCCATCACATCCCCTTGCCAATCCGGCTCAACAACGCCATCACTTCCGGCGGCGGCGGCTCGTAGTCACGGTGAATCGTAGGAGTTGCCCGTTCCACCTTCTGCTGGGCCTTGGGCAGCACCGGCACGATCTGGACCGGCTCATCATCCCACCGCCCCTGGTTCAGCCAGGTCGCCGGATTCGGGATAAACTGCCCCCCGTCCTTCCGCCATTGCTCACTTTTCATGGCCCGATCTACGGCGTCAAGGAGATCGTCGATCTGGGGGCGATTCTGTGCGTTCTGGAAGGCCTTTTGAGCCGCCTTCTTGCCAACCTTTTTGGGGTACCTGGCCCAAAAGAGTTCAAATTCGTAATCCTGGCGCACTTTGGTTCGATTCCCCGTCTCTAAGGCGGCCACCCGCTGCTCGATCTGCTCTAACTTTGCGGCGCAATCACACACGGAGACCTCGTTCGTCCAAATTCAAGACGTAGCTTCGCTTTCTTTTTCCCTCCGAACCCCTCTGTGGCGGGGCATTCGGCTGAGAGACGGTCGCAACCACAAACGCTCGTTCGTCGGTCGCGGAGGAGAGAAAGCCAGCACCCCGGGGCGATGCTGTGAAAGCTCCTGGACCCGCTCTCAGGGCGTTCTTTTCTTTGTGGGCGCGGAGAGGGAGTCGGTTAACCACCGCAGACGAG
>LNFM01013095.1_pt1 | contig 10695 bp, 6 predicted proteins | sample 596031 | NCBI WGS metagenome assembly LNFM01 (sample SAMN04254537, study PRJNA301005) | activated carbon metagenome | isolation source: dual media filters at the Ann Arbor, Michigan drinking water treatment plant | place: USA: Ann Arbor | reverse complement strand
CGGTCTGCGAGAGGATCGTGCGCGCGTCGGGGCGGTAGGCGGAGGTGGCGGTGTCCGCGTCGGGGCCATCGATCGCGACCCCGCTCTTGTTCGTGAGGAGGTTCGTCGCGCCCGGAATCCCGACGAGCAGGATGTCGACGTCGCGGACGAGGTCCGACGTGCCGTCCCACTGGAAGAGGATGATGGGCTCGCCGTCGTTGGTCAGCGTGGCGGTGCTGGTACCGACGACCCGGATCATCGTGCCGCCGTCCATGGCGTACGTCGGCGCGACCCCGTAGGCCGTCATGAAGTTGGCCGCGGTGGAGACCGCCACCGTGATCACGGCCCGCGGGCCGATCGACGCGCCCGCGGGGAACTTCACGATGAAGTCCGACGTCGTCAGGGTCACCCCGGCCGGGAGCCGGAAGTACTCGCCCGAGTCGGACAGGTAGTAGTTCGACAGGCTGACCGCCGAGTCGGTCGGGTTCGCGATCTCGATGAACTCGGCCGGGTTCCCGGTCAGAGCGACCTCGGAGAGGATGAGCGACGTGGCCTGCACGGCGGGCGGGGCATCCGGCGCGGCGTCGATCACCTGGGGCGGCGCGTCGGGGCGGCCATCGACTCCCGCGTCCAGGGGCGGCGCATCGGTCGGATCCGTGCTGTCGGCATCGTCGGTCTGGTCCGACCCATCCGGCTGCATATCCGAATCGTCGTCCGACTGCTCATCGGCGTCAGGGGAGGACATCCGGCCGGTCGCGCATCCCGCGAGCACGGCGAGCGCGGCTATCGACGACGCTCGGAAGTACTTCACGCGGCCTGCGTACCGCGCGCCCGGCCGGCCCGGCAAGCGATTTTCTAGCGTCGGGTTTGCTGCCTATTTGTCACGAAGTTTTGTAGGGTTGGCCCGTTACCACCTAGGAGACCGTCGTGCCTGACAACAGCCTGGAAGAGCGTGGCCGAGCGCTCGAGAATCAATTCTTCGACAAGCAGGACAAGCAGAAGCTCGCTGCGATGAAGGAGAAGCTGGAGACGCAGACCTCACGCGAGGAGCTGCGCAAGGCCTCCGGCATGACCGACGACGCGGTGCTCGACAAGCTGGTGTCGCTCGGCCTCAAGGCCAACACGATCGCCGCGCTGTCGCTCGTCCCGCTCGTCTCCGTCGCGTGGGCCGACGGCGAGATCCAGGAGAACGAGCGCGTCGCCATTCTCCAGGGTGCGCAGGGCAAGAGCCTCGAGGAAGGCACGCCCGGCTACGAGCTCCTGCAGTCGTGGCTGTCGCGCAAGCCGACGGAGGAGCTGTTCAACGCCTGGGAGAGCTACATCAAGGCGCTCGCGGGTCAGCTCAATGACGAGCAGAACCGCGTGCTGAAGAACCAGATCGTCGGCTTCGCGAAGATGGTCGCGACGTCGGCGGGCGGCATCCTCGGCTTCGGCAAGGTCTCGGGCACCGAAGAGAAGGTGCTCGCCAAGATCGAAGCCGCGTTCGTTCGCTGACATGCGCTTCCTCGGCAAGACCGGGGTCAAGGTCTCGACGGTCGCGCTCGGCACGATGTCGTTCGGTGGAGACGCCGACGAAGCGACGGCCGGCGCGATCTGGCGCGCCGCGCGTGATGCGGGCGTGAACTTCATCGATACGGCCGACGTGTACAACCACGGCCGCTCCGAGGAGATCGTCGGGCGCTTGATGCGCGAGGAGCGCGACGAGCTCGTCGTCGCCACCAAGGCGTACTTCCCGATGGGCAAGGACGCCAACGCGCGCGGGACCTCGCGCTATCACCTCGTGCGGGCCGTCGAGGCGAGCCTGCGTCGCCTCGCGACCGACCGCATCGATCTGTTCTACCTGCACCGCTTCGACGACGCGACGGATCTCGCGGAGACCCTCCGCGCCGTCGACGATCTGGTGCGCGCCGGCAAGATCCTCTACCCGGCGTGCAGCAACTTCGCCGCCTGGCAGATCGCTCATGCCCTCGGACTCTGCGCGCTGAAGGCATGGGCCCCGCTGGTCGCGGTGCAGCCCATGTACAACCTGGTGAAGCGCCAGGTCGAGGTCGAGATCCTGCCGATGGCGCAGGCGCTCGGCATCGGCGTCGTACCGTACAGCCCGACGGGGGGTGGCTTGCTCACGGGGAAGTACGGCGTGGGCAAGACGGCCGACGCCGGCCGCTTGAACACGAATCAGATGTACAAGGTCCGGTACGCGGACCCCGCGTTCCTGGACGTCGCGGACCGCTTCTGCGCCCTCGCCACCGAGCTGGGCCACGCTCCCGCGACCCTCGCGACCGCCTGGGTCGCATCCCACCCGGCCGTGACCAGCGTGCTCGTCGGGGGCCGCGACCCTGGGCAGCTCGCGCAAACCCTCGCCGCGGCGAGCGTCACGCTCGATGCAGAGACGCGGGCGCGGATCAGCGCCCTCTCGCCCGCACCGCCGCCGGCCACCGATCGCAACGAAGAGACCAGCGCGTACAACTACGGGTCGCGCTAGCGATCGCGGCGCGCGTTACGCGAACGTCTCGATCTTCTGAGCGATCCCGAGTGCGTACAGGATGCCGAGGACACCGGAACCGGCGGCGATCATGCCGAGGAGCACGGAGTACGGCGTGACGGCCGAGGCGAGCTGCTGGCTGCGTGGACCGTTGCCACCGAGCTTCGCGAGCAGCGGAATCGCGAACACGAAGCCCAGGACAATGCCGACCGCCACCTGGATCAGGGTCAGCATGTTCTGGAAGGCGTTGGCGCGGAGGCCCTTGAAGATGAGGCTGGGGTGCGACGAGACAAAGAAGATGAGCGCGTAGACCATCGCCATGATGCCGAAGAAGCCCTGGAACGGCACCAGGCGGTCGAACACGGCCTGCGAATCGGGTCGCTTCGCGGCGATCATCGACGACATCCCGAGGAGCCCGGCGAAGATCAGGGTGAAGAAGAACCCGTAGTTCATGGCGTGAAATCGTAAGCGCCTGGCACCGAGCAATCAACATCAGGCTTGGGTCTCGTGTACCCTGCAACGGAGCGTGGAAGCCGTGGCCACGAGGGATGACGTCGTATTGCAGCGTCCGGAGGACGTACGGTTCCTCGTGCCCGTGTTTCACACCACGTCGGCATGCGCGGGCGCCGCGACGGCGTATCTCCTGCGCCGCATCGCGTATCGCGCAGGCGCGTACGCGCCGGGCATCCAGGAACACATGTTCCACGAGCTGAACACCGATCGTGAGGGCCGCTCCCTGGAGCGCGTCCAGAACTGGTTCGCCACGCGCGTCTCTGACCTGCACATGCTCGGTTACCGTCTGCAGTGCCGCCGGGTCGCGACCCCGACCGCGGCCCTGCTCGAGTGGGTGCGCACCGGCCGCGGCTATCGCGGTGCCATGCTACCGACCGCGTACGCCAAGCTGCATCCGACGCCGGGCTCGGCGGGCGAGGACCTCGACAAGGAAGCTGTCGTCCATGCCGTGGGCGTGACGATGGATCGCCTCGACCAGGGCACCGACGAAGAGCTCGTGATGATCGATCCGTGGCCGGGCTTCAAGGACAACGCCAAGGATCGCTCGAAGCTGCCGCCGGCCATCGAGTCGGCGCACCGCGAGAAGAACTTCCACGCGCTTGTCTATTACTGGGTCGGCTGGTCCTGACCACCCGGTCGTGACCGCTACTTGACCGTGCCGAGGTCGACGTACGCGTGGTCGTTCATGATCACGTAGGGCCGGTCCTCGATCGTGATGGTGCCCTTGCCGTCGTGCTTCACGATCTGCAGGAGTCCCATGCCGTAGCCCATCGGGCCCTGCGAGTAGTAGTGCAGCGAGAGGTGGTACGGGCCTGACGAGGCCTTGCCGGGGATGGCGAAGCACTCGGGGCCATAGCCGGTCGTGACATCGGCGTAGAGCTCGCCGCCCGAGGCGAGCTGCGGGTTCGAGTAGTACGCGTGGTTCCCCTCGCCGTCCTGGATGTGAAAGTCGACGTCGTTCGCGTCGGTCTCCCAGTAGAGGATGAAGCGGGTCGACGCGCGGACCGACATCGTGAGCCCGTGCTTCTGGAGCTCGGCCTGGATCTCGCTGCGCTGGGCCGGCACCGCGGCGGCGTACGCCGCACCGATGAGCCCCGCGTCGTCCGAGAGCACCCGCTCGCCGCCGTTGAAGCGACCGCTCGGATAGTCGCGGGCGAGGCCCGCCATGATCGCGGCGAACGCCTCGGCGTGCTTGCCGGCACGCAGGTAGGCGTACGCGAGGAGGCGGTGACCGGTCATGTGGTCCGGACGATCCGCGACCGAGTGCTTGTACGTGTCGATGGCGAGGAGCTGCGCCGACGCGCCGAGCTTCGCCCCCACGCGCTCGAGGCGCTCCCCGGCGAAGCGGCGCAGGTCCGCACGCGCGGGGAACAGGTCGATGATCGAGCCGTAGATGCGCGCCGCCCGCGGGAGGTCCTGCGCGGCCTCGAGCGCGTCGCCGTAGCCGATCAGCGCGAGGACGTTCTGCGGCTCCTTGGCGTGCCAGGCCTTGGCCTTGGCGACAGCGTCGTCTGACTTGCCCTTCTTGATCGCCTTCATGATCTGCGCGAGCTCGCCGGTCAGCGCCGGCTTGGCATCCGCCGGCGGCCACTCCGGGACCTGACGCTGCGAGATGGAGCGGCGCTCGTTCGCGATCTCGGACTCCTCCGTCACGACCTGATCCGAGGGGCGGGTGATGCGACGCGCGGGCTCGGGGCGCGGCGGCGCCATGTCCGGGCTGCGGGTGGCCGGACTCGTCGCGCCGGGCGGCGGCGGCGGCGGCGGCGCGGGCGGCATGTCGGCCGGCGCCCCGGCGGCGGACCCCGCGAAGCTGTCGGCGCTGCTCTCCTCGAGCTCCTTCTTCAGATCATCCAGGCCCACGTCACCGTCCATCGGGGCTCGATCATCCTGGTCGCGAGCGCCCCTCGGCCGCGCCGACTCGTTCGCCGAGACCTGCTTGTCGGCCTTGCCCGGCGCCTCCCGCTTGGCCTTCGGCCTCGGCGGCGGCGGCGTCTTCACGACCTGCGGCGACGGCGCCGCGCGATGGCGCATCACGATGCCATCGGGCGTGACCTCGAGGATGTCGGCGAGCGCGGTGCGTTCGATGCCGTAGCGCGCGTAGTCGGAGTCGGACTCGAGCACGAGCAGCGACGTCTGGCTCGACACGACGCGAGCCGCGACCGACTTCTTCGCGATGTTCGTCCTGAGCTGCTTCGCGACGTCACCCTCGGCGGTGAGGAGCGTCTGCTCCATCTCGTCGATCTCGGCAGCGGCGGTCGCGCGCGACACGAGGGCCGGCGTGCCCCCGACGACCTGGAGGGTGCGCTTCGCGCCATTGACGGTTGCGGTGAGCGTCTTCGTGCCCGGCTTCACCTTCGCGTACACCATCACGCGCGTCCCGACGCGGGCCGACGGCAGCACGCGGGGATAGCTCCACTGTGCGCCCTCGATGGCCACGCTCACGTCGACCAGCATGCGCTCGCCGATCGCGGCGACGAGCCCGTCGGTCGCTCCATCGAAGTCGAGCACGCCACCGGCATGCTTCGCCGCGCGCGCGAGCGTGCTCGCCATCGCGTCATCCCGGATGCCACCGGCGAGCGCGATGTCGATCCGATCGACGCCCGGCAGCTGCTTCGCCATCGCGACGAGGTCCGTCGCCTCCTGCCCCGCCGTCACCACCCCATCGGTGATGACCATGACGCGGTGCTTCGGCGCGTTCTGGCCGAGCCACGCGAGCGCCTGCCCGAGGTCACTCGCCCCGGCCGCGCCCCGCTCGCGCAGGGCCTGGGCCTGCGCCGCCGACCATCCCGAGGCCGGACCGCTGTAGATCGCCTGCGTGTCCTGATCGAACGCCACCACCTGGATCGGCATCGTCGGGCCGAGCTTGGCGATGAAGCTGTCGAGCCGTTCCACCATGCCGCCGAACCCGAGACCACGCGACGCACTCGTGTCGACGAGCAACGTGAGCGCCTGGGGCAGATCGGGCACGGTGGCCGCCCCGCTCTGATCCGTGACCATCACCTGCGAGGCGACGACGTTGTCCGCGCCGATCGCCTCCGCCGCCACCGTGGCCTTCGCGATGAAGTCCTTGTCGGGCTTCCAGTTCGTCTCGTGCTGCGTCTGCTCCTCGACCGTACCGTCGGGCGTCATCATCTGCAGCGCGACATCGACCTTGCCGACGCTCGGCAGCCCGCGCAACGGCAACGCGTACCGCTCCCCCGGGAGCTCCTGGCTGAACGACAGCACGAGGTGCTTCTCGCCATTCGCCGGGATCGGGAACACGCGGGCCGTGAACTGATTGCCCAGCGCCTTCTCGAGCAACGCGGGGTCCTGCTTCCTGTGCAGGAAGTCCTCGTACGCGCGCCGCGCCAGCTGCTTCTCGACCACCTCCGCCTCCATCCACGTCCCGTTGTTCTCCATCGCGAAGCGCGAGATCGCGGCCCGCTGCGGGAGCGTGATCGCGAACGTGCCCTCCCGGATGCGCGCCTCGGGATTCTTGAAATAGAGGTGCAGCTCCGTGAACGCGAGCGGTCCCTGCACGACGGCCTTCGCATCGATGCGGGTGAGCTCGAGCCCGCTGCCGTCCGTCGCCGTCAGCGAGAACGGCGGCTCGATCTCGCCCATCGCGATCTGCAGCGGCGCCTGCGTCTGGGCCGCGAACGTCGGCTTCGTCTCGACCGGCGTCGGCGCCTGCGCGATCGGCTGCGGCGTCAGGGCCACCGGCTCGGGCCCGCTGCCCTGGCAGCCGATGACGAAGAGGAGGGCGGCGAGGCGGCGAGCGGAGCGAAATCGCATCGCCCTCCAGACGCACGACCGGTATGGGGGTTCTTTCGAGAATCACCGACCAGCCCGGTGCGCTCCCTCGCCGGACCAGCTTGGTGCGGTCCCTCGTTCTCGGGCCCAGGGTGTCGCAGGGGGTGTCGCAGGGGTCGGACCCCTGCGACACCATCCCTCCCCCCTCCCCCAGCCACTTCAGGGGTCGGGTTGATGCGATCCCCGGGGAAAAAGCATGGGGCGGTTCTGTTGGGAGCAGCTGACGGATTCCGGGGCCCTTGGGTAAGGTTCTCGGGCTTTGGCAGAGGGACCGCTCACGCTCGCCGACATCGATCGCGCGATCGCGGTCCGAGACCCTCAGCTCGGGGCCCTCCTCGTGCGGTACCTCGAGCAGGATGACCCGGAGCCCGGACACAGCGAGCTGCCGAGCGGCGCCGTCGATGACGAGCTGTGGGTGGCCGCCGAGGGTGACGCGGCGGCAGACGCCGAGGATGCGGTCGATGTCCCGCCCGGCGCCTTCACGATCGACCGACTGCGCGGCCGCCTGGTCGGCAACGCGTGGGCGAACCAGAGCCCCACCGACAAGAAGCTGACCCGCCTCGATGCGTTCGCGAGCGCCGAGGGCTCCGCGTTCGCGCCGCCGCGGCTCCGGCTCGGCGGCATCTTGATCGCGCTGTACGAGCAGAACGATCCGGCGGGGCGAGCGGCGCTCGTCCACACCTTCACCGTCGGCCGGTTGCGATGGGGCGTGTGGAAGGCAGCGAAGGCCATCTACAAGCTCGCCGAGCTCCGCCATGACGCCGAGATGTTCGGAGCCCTCGCGTATCGCTTCGACGCGATGGCGACCCTCCCGTACGAGCGCAAGGAGATCGGCGTCGGCACGATCATCTATCTGCGGCGGCGGGCCTGGCGCTTTCTGCGACTGCTGGGCCGTGCCTCCCCCGAGGCCTACCCCGTCTTCGCCGTCGAGGTCCTCCGCCACGTCCCCGCGAGCTATCGCGCGCACGCGTCGTCGTGGGTCGCGGCGCATATCTGGGGCCACGCTCAGCTGCGGTACGCGCGGAACCACGCGAGCTTCCAGCCTCCGACGGACACCACCGCGATGACGCTGCGAGCGTACCCGGAGGCCTGGAAGGCCTCGCCGGCCCCGCTGCTGCGCTTGCTCGATGCAGCCGAGAACGATCTGGTCTGCGACTTCGCGATCCGGTCGTTGCGCGCCGATCACGCGCTCGCGTTGCGCGCCGTCGAACCCGCGTGGCTCGCGCGACTCGGGCGGCGAAGCGTCGCCACGATCCACGCGTTCGTGGTCGCGCTGCTCCGCGAGAGCCCGGAGCTTCACCAGAGCAAGCTCCGGGAGCTCCAGCTCCACGACGTGGTGATCGGGTTCCTGAAGTCGCCCTCCTCCGAGGCCCGCGCCTTCGCGATCGAATACGCCAGCGCGCACGCATCGGACTTGCCGATCGCCCTGCTGGTCGAGCTGATCGGCGGTCCGGCCGACGTCTCGAAGTTCGCCGCGGCCCGGCTCGAGAGCCTCACGCCCCCGCAGCTCGGCGTCGGGGTCCTGTTGCAGCTGCTCGGGCAGTCGGCCGCACCATGGGCCGCCGCCAAGCTCGCCAGCTTTCCTGCCACCGCGATCGACACGGCTGGGTTCGTCGCGACCGCGGCCCGGGGCTCCGACGCGTACAACGCCCTGCTCAAGTTCTACTCCGACGCGCGGGCCACGATCCCGTCGTCTCACTACACGGCGCTCCTCGACGACCCCCGGTTCACGAACGCCTGGCACGTCCGGGCGATCGTGCAGAGCGCCTTCGCCGAGCTCGGCAAGCGTCCGGCGCGCGACATCGGCGTCGAGTGGATCAAGAAGTCCTTCGAGGACCGCAACCGCACGAGCATCATCGCGACGTGGCTCGACGCGGGCATGCTCTCGGGCGCCGAGCTCGATGTCGAGTGGCTGAAGACGCTCGTCGCCAAGCCGCGACTCCGCGCGACCGCCCTCAAGGTGCTCGGTGACCGGCGGCACGTGTCTCCCGCGCGGGTCGGACTTTCGTGGCTGCTCGAGCTCGCGCGGTCGTCGGAGAGCGAGCTCGCGGGGTTCGCACGCCGCATGCTCCTCGAGAGCTTCGAACCAGAGGACTTCGCCGAGGGCGGCCGGGGGGCGGGCGTGGCCCGCCTGTGGGAGCTCGCCACGGGACGAAAGCAGCCCGAGACGGTGCGCGCGTTCGCGCAGACGTACCTCCACGCGCATCATCCGGCCCTCGGCACCCGGCTTCCGGAGGCCAAGGCGCTCGGGATCACGCCCCGGCTCACCTCCGAGTCGTATCCCTTGGCGACGCTGCACCCGCTGTTCGAGGACGCCCGCCAGGACGTGCGTCGCTTCGCGCTCGCCATCGCCGGCGAAGAGTTGACCCGGTGGAACGATCGCGGGCTGATCTACGAGCTCGCAGCTTCGAAGCACGCCGACGTCCGTGGGTTCGGGATCTCCACGTTGCTGAGCGTGCTCGACGGCGCATCGGCGTCGAAGCTGCCAGCGGCGTGGATCGAGAGCGGCCCGCTGTTCCGGCTCGCCGAGAGCGCGCACAAGCCCGCACGCGAGGCCGCGCTGACCCTGATCCGACGGCAGTACGAGGCCCTCGGCGGCGCCGAGAAGCTGGCGTGGCTGATGGACTCGACCGAGCGCGACGTCCGGCTGTTCGCGGTCCGCCTGTTCTGGGATCGCCATCGCCCGAAGCCCTGGCCCGCGGACTACACACCGCGCAAGCAGGTCGGCGCCGCGATCGGAACCCAGCGCTTCGCCGATCTTCCCGCGCTGCGTCAGTTCGTGCGCGTCGTTCTGTTCGGCTTGCCGCCGGGCCGCGTCGGGCGCTCCAGCACGCCCGGCGATGTGGCTCCCGGAGCCCAGCCCGAGCGCGCGTTGCCGGCGAGCGTCGCGAAGCGCCGCCTGATCGAGGCCCTGCGCGACATCGCCCTCGAAGATGTCGATCTCGCCTCCGCGATCGCGCCCGTGCTCGGCGAGTTCTCCGCATCGATGGCGAAGGGGGAGTGGCAGGCGAGCGTCCAGGCGTTGACCGCGCTCCGGGCGCGCCATGGCGGCGAGGTGCTCGCATGAAGGACGGGACCTGGGTCGAGCGGCTCGACGCCCTCGCGGTCGGCCGTGAGGTCGTGGCGGTGGGCGGTCGACGCGATGCCGCGACGGTGGCCACGTCCCAGATCCACGTGCGGCGGCTCGATCCAACCGCGTCGCCCGCCGGCGCTCCCAAGACGGCGACCTCGGTCCTCGACGCGACGAGCGCCATCCGCGCGCTCGCCCTCGTGGGCGACGAGCTCTTGCTCGCGGGCGGTGACGACGGCCGGCTGACGGCCTGGGACCTGACCGCGAAGCGGAAGCTCGCGGAGCTCTCCGTCGGCTCGTCGATCCGCACCCTCGCCACGGACCCGGCGGTGACGCGCGGCGATGCCGGCACGGTCCTCGTGGGCACCGCGAGCGGGACGATTCATCTCGTGTCGTTCGCGATCGCGAGTGGCACCCCGCAGCTCGCGAGCGTCGCCACGCACGCGGTCTCCGAGGGCCCGATCCAGGCCAGCGCGTTCGATCCGGCAGGGGTCTGGGTGTGTGGCGGCGCCGATGGCCAGCTGCGCATCCTCCAGGGCGACCAGCTCCGCGCCGTGTCACCGGGCGGCGACGGTGGAATTCGCGCCGTCGCGTGCGTCGGCGATGGGCGCGCGATCGTCGGGTGCGGCGATGGCTCGATCCGGGTGTGCTTCATCGTCGGAGATGTCGAAGCGCACGATCGCAGCGGCGATCAAGGACACCAGGCCGCGGTGAGCGGGCTCGTGCTCGGTCCGGTGATCGTGGACGACGCCGGGCACGAGCGGCCGCGCCGGTTGTTCTCGGTCGGGGAGGATGGCGCACTGAAATGCTGGTTCGTCGACGGTGCGCGGCGCCCCAAGACGATCGAGCTGGGCATCGG
>LNFM01013093.1_pt1 | contig 10695 bp, 13 predicted proteins | sample 596031 | NCBI WGS metagenome assembly LNFM01 (sample SAMN04254537, study PRJNA301005) | activated carbon metagenome | isolation source: dual media filters at the Ann Arbor, Michigan drinking water treatment plant | place: USA: Ann Arbor | reverse complement strand
ACATCATCATGATGCGCACCACCGTCGAGGAGAAACTCCTCGAGATGGCCAAGTACGCGACCGTGCCGGTGATCAACGGGCTCACCGACAAGACGCACCCCTGCCAGCTCATGGCCGACGTCATGACCTACGAGGAGCATCGCGGCTCCATCAAGGGCAAGTCGGTCGCGTGGTCGGGCGACGGCAACAACATGGCCACCTCGTGGATCCATGCTGCCGTGCAGTTCGACTTCGAGCTGCGCATCGCCTGCCCGCCCGAGCTGACACCGCCGGCCGACGTCGTGCAGTGGGCCGAGAAATCCAAGGGCCAGATCCGCATCGGCCACGATCCGGCGCAGCTGGTGAGCGGCGCCGACTGCGTCGTCACCGACACCTGGGTGTCGATGGGCGACGAGGATCCGCAAAGCCCCAGCGCCGCGCGACGTCATAACCTTCTGCGCGGCTACCAGGTCGACAAGCACCTGATGAAGCAGGCCAAAAAGGACGCGATCTTCATGCACTGCCTGCCGGCGCATCGCGGCGAGGAAGTGACCGCGGACGTGATCGACGGTCCGCAGTCGGTCGTGTTCGACGAGGCCGAGAACCGCCTTCACGCGCAGAAGAGCATCCTCGCCTGGTGTCTGTCGTGAGTCTCGCGTCGGAGGGGCTCGCCCCTTCCGACGATTGGGACCGCGTCCTCCCCTTCCAGCTCGACGCGCTCGGCGTCCGCGGTCGCCTCGTGCGGCTCGGGCCCTCGCTCGACGCCATCATCGAGCGCCACGGCTATCCGCTTGCCGTGGCGCGGCCGCTCGCCGAGGCGATGGTGCTGTGCGTGGCGCTGGCGACGTCACTGAAATACGACGGCATCTTCACCCTGCAGATCAGCGGCGACGGGCCGATCCGCCTGCTCGTCACCGACCTCACCAGCGAGGGGGCGCTGCGCGGCTATGCCCAGTTCGATTCCTGGAAACTCGCGGTGGCGCTCGGTACCGGCAACACCGATGCGCCCGACGGCTATGTGCCGAAACTGTTCGGCCACGGCCGCCTCGCCTTCACCGTCGACCAGGGCCGCAACACCGAACGCTACCAGGGCGTCGTGCCGCTCGAAGGCCCGACCCTGGCCGACTGCGCCCACACCTATTTCCGCCAGTCCGAGCAGTTGCCGACCGGCATCAAGATCGTGGCCCGCCGCGATGAGACGGCGGACGGTCCGCGCTGGCGCGCCGCGTCGCTGGTCGTCCAGCAGATGCCCGAGTTCGACGCCGGCCGCGTCGATGTCGACCAGGACCAGCGCGAGGACGACTGGCGCAAGGCCGTCATCCTGATGGCCTCGGCCACCGAGAAGGAAATGCTCGACCCCGCGCTGCCCGGCAAAATGCTGCTGTTCCGCCTGTTCCACGCCGAGGGCGCCCGCCTGTTCGAGCCTCGCGCCTTTCAGGCGAAGTGCCGCTGCAGCCGCGAGCGTATCGACGGCGTGCTGAAGTCGATCAGGCGCGAGGAGCTGGCCGACCTGCGCGACCCGCAGGGCCTGGTCGCCGTCACCTGCGAGTTCTGCTCGACCCAGTACACCTACGACGAGGCCGACCTCGACCGGATCTACGCGTCCGCCGCGTAGACGAATCCGGCCCAACCCGACACGTGGATTTTTGGCTCTCCGCACGCCGCAAAGCCAATAACAGCGGGCTTTTCGCCCGCTCCACGGGCACACTCGAAACGCCCGTATGTTGTGCCCCGAGTTGGGCCAGACTTCGGGATAAGCCTTATTTTACGGGCTTTTATACGACTCGTGGATTCTTCATTTGCACGGCCCCCTGCGCGCCCTGTGCCCAGGGCGTCGTTAAGTGTCTGTTCTGGCGTCGTTATCCGGCGCCGAGTTGAGACGGGGTCGTTCTTGGGACTGTCCGCGGCTCAGGAGCCGCGGCGGCTGCACCCGGGGCTCAGGGCCTGTCCCGCGGGCGTGCCGCGAGGGGTCGTGCCGAAATGAAAGAGGCCAGCGCAGTCCAGGCGCCAGCCTATAGGAAATATACGCCTAATCTTGCTAAACTTGCAATTCACATTTGCGGGAGCGCCCGCTGGCAGTGCCTACGCCAAGACCCGCCTCAATACATTCCTCCTGGTTACCCATAAGTAACTAAAAGCGTGTCAGCGAACCGCCGGCACCTCGTCCAGCTTCCGATAGACGGGACGGCCGGCGGCCTCGAACCGCCGCACCTCGTCGTCCGCGCCTGACGACGGGCCGCCCACCCTGAGGCAGGCGTCGCAGCGATCGACAAGGGCGAGCGACACTGGCGCCAGGAGTTCCTCGTAGGCCGCGTCGCTGCCGCCCGCCGCCTCGATCATGGGGAGCGCCATGTTCACGCCGACGATCGGCACATGTCCGGCGCGATGAAGTGCCACCGCGGCTTCGTTGAGAACTTTCAGATTGGCGCTCGAATCGCCGGATCGGCAGCTCCACCGCCGGCCCTGTAGGGCCCGACACCCATGACCACATTTCCGATCTCCACCCAAATCATCTCGAAATCCGATGCGATGCATGCTAAGTAATACCGGAATGAAATTCCGCCTTACTGGAGGCTTCCATGAGCACGACCGTTACCAGCAAGGGACAAGTTACCATCCCCAAGCGCGTTCGCGATCTGCTGGGAATCCAGCCCGGGAGCCTGATCGATTTCGAGCGCGCGCCGGATGGACGCGTCGTTCTGGTCAAGATCGAGAAGAAGGCCCGGCCGAACCGTTTCGCCCGCTTGCGCGGCCATGCCGGCAAGGGCTTGAGCACGGCCGAGATCATGGCCATGACGCGTGGCGAGCGCTGACGTGATCCTGGTGGATACCAACGTCCTGCTCGATCTCGTGACCGACGATCCCGATTGGTCGGAATGGTCCTTGGCCCGCCTGGAAGAAGCCGCCTTGGCGGGCCCGATCCTCGTCAACGACATCGTCTATGCTGAAACGTCGATCCGCTACGATCGAATAGAGGACCTTGACGCGATGCTCGCCCAGGCGATGATCGAGATCGCGGCGACACCGCGTCCGGCGCTGTTCCTCGCTGGAAAGGCTTTTCGGCAATACCGCTCGGCTGGCGGCACGCGCACTGGAGTCCTGCCCGACTTCTTCATCGGCGCTCATGCGGCTGTCGAAGGCTGGCCACTACTCACGCGCGACCCAGGTCGCTATCGCCATTGCTTTCCGAAGGTCACGCTGATCGCGCCCTGATCCCTGCAGGCCGACCTCCGCGGTGCGACGCATCGCGGCGCTAACTTGTCGATGGTCGTCATGCTTGGCTCGTCATATCCGTAGGGCCCTCAATCCAGCCCACGTCGCCTCGGCGCCGAAGGTGCGCGCGCGGACGCCCCGCTGCCCGAGCGCGAGGGCATAGCGCGCGGTCAATGCCGCCGCGCCGATCGCGATCACCTCGCGAGCCGTCGGCAGTTCCTGCAGATATAATTCCTCGCCGATCAGCAGGCCGGAGAGATAGCTCGCCGATTCAGCCGGCGACAGCCGGCCGAACAGGGCAAGTGCCCGCACGCCGAAGGCATTGTGCAGCAGGCCTTCGCCGTTGCCGGCGTGCGCGACGCCGCGCAGGAAGACCACCTCGTCGAGCGGCGCCTCGGCCTCGAGCGTGCGCGCCAGGATGGAATGCTGGCTCAGCAATCCATAGAACTCGCCGGTCATGAAAGTGCGAAAGCCGGTGACCCGGCCGCCTCGCACCGTGGCCCATTTGCTGTGCGTGCCGGGCAGAACGAACAGCCCGTCCGTGAGGCCAGCGAGACGCATCGCCCCGAAGATCTGCACCTCCTCGCCGCGCATCACGTCGGGCACGTCACCCTGCTCGTCGCTGAGACCGGGCACGAGGGCGATCCGCCCCGGCTCGATCCAGTGCAGGCGCTGCCGGAGCTCGTCGGCCCCGGCGGGGCACGCGACATAGGGCGCCTCGTGCCAGCCCTGCCGGCTGCCGGCCATGCCGGAAATCAGGCAGACGCTGCCGGCCGGCTTCATCCAGTCCGAGAACAAGGAGGCAAAGACGCCCGCGAAGTCGCCATCGGGGACGTTGAGGATGCCGAGCGGCGCGCTCTTCTCCTCCAGCACGCGGCCTGCTTCGTCGAGACGGGCGCCGCGCAAAGAACTCGTTCCCCAGTCGACGGCGATCAATGGCGGCAAGTTCCGTCGTCCCTGTCCGTTGTCATCCCGAGCCCTTCGACTTCGCTCAGGGCGAGCGCAGCGAGGGGCCTCTAGTCATAGAAAACTTTAGATCGGCAAGGCTTCTGCGAAGGCCTTCTTGGTGCGGTTGGCCTCTTCCTCAGGCAGCCAACGGATCATCTGCGGCACCACGGTCTCCATCAGCCGACGCCGTGCCAGCGGCAGACCATGCGCGCCGGCCGCGCGCGCCTCGACTAAAAGGGCATCGAGCTTGCGTCGCACGCGATTCGGGTCAGCCGTCGGGGTAACAGGCGGCGGCGCCTCGTCCGCGAACATTCTAAGTTGGGCCATCGGCGCCGTCCTTCTTCACTTCATCGTCATTGTCGGCGGCGAGACCAATATCGGCAACGTTCAGAAGCGGTTTATCCAGAACTTGCTCGAGCAGCTTCCCGCCTTCTCCAATCAGAGTCCATTGATGAGGAATGCCGGGATGGCCGGGCCGAAAGGGCTGATCCGACATGACCGGAAAGATACCGAGTTCTGCATGGGTCTCCATGGGAATGCGTTCCCTCCGGTAACCACATTCACTGTAACTACTCGTATTCCTTATAGACAGCGGTTGCCTCGCCCGTGGGCTATCCTGCCCCACCGGAACCGCCGACAGGAGAACACGCCATGGTCGCGCCACGTCCTTCGAAAACGCATATCGGCAATCATGCGCTCAAGCCCGAGACGCTGATGCTGAGCTACGGCTACGATCCGAAGCTGTCCGAAGGCGCGGTGAAGCCGCCGGTCTTCCTCACCTCCACTTTCGTGTTCGCCACGGCGGAGGAAGGGAAAGATTTCTTCGACTATGCCGCAGGGCGCCGCAAGCCGCCCGCCGGCACCGGGGCCGGCTTGGTCTATTCGCGCTTCAACCATCCCAACAGCGAGATCGTCGAGGATCGCCTCGCGGTCTACGAGGGCGCGGAATCGTGCGTGCTGTTCTCGTCCGGCATGTCGGCGATCGCCACGACGATCCTGACCTTTGCCCGGCCGGGCGACGTCATCCTGCATTCCCAGCCGCTCTACGGCGGCACCGAAACGCTGCTGTCGCGCACGATGTCGGGCTTCGGCATCGGCTCGGTCGGCTTCGTCGACGGCGTCGACGAAGCCACCGTTCGCGCCGCCGCGACCGAAGCACGCGGCAAAGGACGTCTGTCGGTCATCATGATCGAAACACCGGCCAACCCGACCGTTACACTGGTCGATATCGCGCTGCTGCGACGGATCGCCGACGAGATCGGCGCCGCGCAGGGCTTCAGGCCGATCCTGGTCTGCGACAACACCCTGCTGGGTCCGGTATTCCAGCGTCCTCTCGACCATGGCGCCGACGTCTCGGTCTACTCGCTCACCAAGTATGTCGGCGGCCATTCCGACCTGATCGCCGGCGCGACGCTGGGCGCACAGGCGACCATCGGGCCGATCAAGGCGCTGCGCGGGAGCCTCGGCACGCAGCTCGATCCGCATTCCTGCTGGATGCTGGGCCGCTCTCTGGAAACGCTGGGGATCAGGATGGAACGGGCGGAGTCGAATGGAAGACTTGTCGCCGAGTATCTGCGCGACCATCCCCGGGTCGAAAAGGTCCACTACCTGAAATTCCTGGAGCAAGGCTCGCAGGCCCAGGCGGTCTTTGCCCGTCAATGCACGGGGGCGGGCTCGACCTTCTCGTTCGACATCAAGGGCGGCGAGAAGGAGGCGTTCGCCTTCCTGAATGCGCTGCAGATCTTCAAGCTGGCGGTCAGCCTCGGCGGCACCGAATCGCTGGCGAGCCATCCCGCCGCCATGACGCATTCCGGCGTCCCCGTCGAAGTCCGCGACCGCATCGGCGTGCTCGACACGACCATCCGCCTCTCGGTCGGCATAGAACATCCCGACGACCTGATCGCCGATCTCACCCAGGCATTGGCGGCGAGCGGCTAGAGCCCGATGACTTGAGATATGGCCGTCCTTAGGAGCGCGATCACCTGCCGGAGGGCATGGGGTCGGCAGCGCGGATCCTCTGGATCAGCGCCTGGGCCGGCGGATTGCCGGCGAAAATCTCGTAAGCCGGAGCCATGGCGTCGGCCAGCGAACGACGATCGACATCGGTCGTGATCTGGCCGCCGCCCAACGCAACCAGGTTGCGCGATGCGGCTTCGCGCGCCGCCCACGCACGGCGCAGATCGGCCACCGACTCGCGCGCGGCCACGCGCAGAACGGCCTGGTCCTCGCGAGACAAGCGATCCCAGACGATGCGGGAGAAGACGAGCACGCCCGGCGTCATGCTGTGTTCGGTGAGGCTGAAGAATCGCGCGACCTCGTAGTGGCGATAGGACTCGTAGGCCGGCAGCGTATTCTCCGCCGTGTCGACGGCGTCGCTCTTCAGGGCATCGTAGGCGCGGCTGAGGACGTAGGGCATGGGCCTTGCGCCGAGGGCGGTCATCGTCTTCCACGCCACTATATCGTCGTGCCGGACACGAACCCGTTTGTTTCTGAGGTGGGCGGCCTGGCGAATGGGTTTCTCGGTGGAATAGAAAGAACGCGCGCCCATGTCGTAGAAGGCGAGCCCGATCAGATTCCGGTCTTCCAGCTTCGCCAGAATCTCCAGACCGATCGGCCCGTCGAGGACGGCGCGCAGGTGAGCCTGGCTGCGAAACAGATACGGCAAGGAAAGGACCTCCGCCTCGGCAATGCCGTCATCCAATGCGGCAAGGCTGATACGCGCCATGGCCAGGCGGCCGGCCACTAGCTCTGCGACAGTCTGGCCTTCCGTAGCCTTGCTGGCGTCGCGCACATCGATGAAAAGCCGGCCGCCGCAGCGTTCGGAGACCATCGTTGCCATGCGTTCCACGGCTTCCACCGTGGGATACCGGCTCGGGAAGGTATCGGACGACACCAGCCGTTCGGCATGTGCCGGAATTGCGCCGCCACACAGCAGCAGGACCACCAACGACAGCCGCGGGATGCCGGTCACGACGAGCCTCTCTCCACGACCGCCTCGACGAAGGCCAACCCCTGGAGAGGCGGCGCCGTGGAGCTGGGTTCCTCTCGCGGAGCCTATGTGGCCCGAGGCCTGCCGACTTCAAGGGTGGATCGGACGACGCCGCCTTGCCTTCAGTCCCGGCAGCACCACTCGACCATACGTCGCATGAAGCCCTCGCAGGCCTCGATCTGCGACACGAGCAGGAATTCGTTGGGCTGGTGCGCCTGGGCGATGTCGCCGGGGCCGCACAGCACCGTGGGCACACCCATGATCTTGCGGAAGATGCCGGCTTCGGTGGCATAGACGACGCTGCCCACGGTGTTGGAGCCCGACCAGCTGCCGGCCAGGGTCTTGGCCTCGTCGTTGCCCTCGGGCGAGAAGGCCGGCGTCGAGGCGCGCAGTTCGGTCTCGATGGCGGCGGCCGGATGCTTGGCCTTCATCTTGGGCAGCAGCTCTTCCTTCAGCCATTTCTTGGCACGCTCGCCCAGTTCCTCGATCGGCCGCGTCGGCAGCTCGCGATAGCCCCACAGCACTTCGCACTCGCGCGCCAGGATGTTGCCGGCCGTGCCGCCCAGGATGGTGCCAACGTTAAAGGTCGCCGCCGCCGGCATGAACTCGCTGTTCTTCGGGGCCGCCGCCTCCAGTTCCTCCTGAACAGTGTTGAGGTAGTGGATGAACTCGCCGGCGAAATGGATGGCGCTGACGCCGAGATGAGTCATCGAGGAATGGGCCTCGAAGCCCGTGAACTTGGTGACGTAGGACTGGCTGCCCTTGTGGGCATGGACCACCGTCATCATCGTCGGCTCACCGATGATGATGGCGCGCGGGCGCGGCACCTCGGTTGCCATGGCGGCGGCCAGGGAATGGGCGCCGAAGCAGCCGATCTCCTCGTCATAGGAGAGCGCGAAATGGATCGGCTTCTTGAGCTTGGCCTTCTTGAACTCAGGGACCATGGCAAGCGCGATGGCGTAGAACGCCTTCATGTCGCAGGTGCCGCGGCCGTAGTACTTGCCGTCCTTGAGCGTCAGCGTCCACGGATCGGTGACCCAGGGCTGACCGTCGACCGGCACCACGTCGGTGTGGCCGGAGAGCACGACGCCGTCCTTCACGTTGGGACCGACGGTCGCGAACATGTTGGCCTTGGTGCCGTCTTCATTGGGCACCAGCTTCGACTCGATGCCGTGTCCCTTGAGGTATCCCTGGACGTACTCGATCAGGGCCAGGTTGGAATTGCGCGAGGTGGTGTCGAACGCCACGAGCCTGCGCAGCATTTCGACGGAATTGACGATCTCTCCGGCCATGATGCCCTTTTCAAACTCAGACTGACGTACGACCGATCATGGTCAGGAATTCGCGGCGTGTCTCGCCGTTGTCGCGGAAGGCGCCCAGCATGCGACTGGTCACCATGGTGACGTCTGACTTGTGCACGCCGCGCGTGGTCATGCACTGGTGCGCCGCTTCGATGACGACGGCGACGCCACGCGGCTGCAGGACTTCCTGCAGGGTGTTGGCGATCTGTGCCGTCAGCTTCTCCTGGATCTGCAGGCGGTGGGCGAAGGCATCGACCACGCGGGCAAGCTTGCTGATGCCGACGACGCGCTTGTCGGGCAGGTAGCCGACATGGACCTTGCCGATGATCGGCACCATGTGGTGCTCGCAGTGCGACTCGAGACGGATGTCGCGCAGCGCCACGACTTCGTCGTAGCCTTCGACCTCCTCGAAGGTCCGCTGCAGCATGTCGCGCGGGTCCTGGTCGTAGCCGGCGAAGAATTCCTCGTAGGAGCGCACGACGCGGTCGGGCGTGCCGGCCAGCCCCTCGCGATCGGGGTCGTCGCCGGACCAGCGGATCAAGGTGCGGACGGCGGCCTCGGCCTCCTCGCGCGAGGGGCGGGCGAGGCCGGTGGCGAGCGAGACCATGTCGGCCTTCTTCAGTATCCTGTTCATCGTCGTTTCCTCAGTTGAGGGCGCGTTTCGCGGTCGGCGTGTCGAGCGAGAAGGTCGGGATTTCGATGTCGAAATTCTCGCCGCCCTCGGTCACCATCTGATACGTACCGCCCATGATTCCGGATGGTGTCGAAAGCGGCGTGCCCGAAGTGTACTCGAACGCCTCGCCGGGGCGCAGCATCGGCGTCTCGCCGACCACGCCGGGCCCTTTCACTTCCTGCTGGCGGCCAAGCCCATCGGTGATCTTCCAATGGCGGCTGCGCAGCTGCACCGTGGCATCGCCCTTGTTTTCAATGCGGACTTGATAGGCCCAGACATACTTCGATTTAGCCGGATCGGACTGATCGGGCAGATATTGCGGCCTGACGGTGACCGAGATGGCACGGGTTGTGGCGGTATACATCGTCGATGGCGTCTCCCTTTAGCCTCCCTGACATGGGATGTTCCGGCCAAAAGGTCAAACCCGCTAGAGCCACCTCGGGTCGGCGGTGAAATCGATGGTGAGCCAGCGCTGGGGGCCCTCGCCGCCGATCGCCTCGGCGATCTCGCGCCGGATGGCGTCGACCATGGCCGTGCTGCTGAGCGTCGCGTGCGGGGGAACCACGATGTGGATTTCGATGAACTGCGCACGCCCGACCTTGGCGGCGTAGCTCGTATAGGCCTCGAAGCCGTGGCGGGCGACGACATCGTCCATGACGCGGCGGACGTGGGCGTCGAGTTCGGGCGGCGTGATCAGCAGGATCTCCGTCAACGCCTTGCGCACGGTGCGGAAGGGGACGAAGACGAGCGTGAGCGAAAGCACTGCCAGGACGAGCGGGTCGGCGTAAGGCGTGAGATGGGCGTAGCGCGTGGCTTCGAGGGCCCATGCCACAGCAAAGGCCAGCAGCAGCGCCGAGGTGATGGCCGCGGACATCAGCCAGCTCTGCGCATCGAGGCGGATGAAATCGGAGCCGATCCGGCGGTTGCGGTGCCGGGCGTAGAAGAACATGCCAAAAGCGACGATGCCGACCGCCACGGCATAGGCCATCGCCCAGTCGAAATCGAGCCGGCGCCCGCCGTCCAGGAAACTGCCGACAGAATTCAGGAAGGCATAGAAGCAGAGCAGCATCAGCGTGCCGCCGTTGAAGGCCAGCACCATGGGCTCGATGTGCCAGTAGCCGAACTGGAAGCGCCGGTTGTCGCCTACACGGCTGACCAGCCGCGACACGAACAGGGCGAGGACCGACATCGCCGCGTCGATGGCCGAAAAGACGCCATCGAACACGATCGACATCGAACCCGACAGCAGGCCGAACACGACGCCGACCGCCGCCACCGCGATCGTCACCGCGATGGAGAGTTTCAGGAGTTTTTGTTCCGCGGCCGCCTGGGGCATGCCGCACTCTAAGCTAGATCGGGAAGATCAGGCAGGTCGTCGTGCCGTGGGCCAGGAGCTTGCCGGAAGCATCGACCAGCCGACCCTCGGACGTGCCGATGCGCGCGCCGACGTTGATGACCTTGCCTTCGGCGCGGACCGGGCCGGTCCTGTCGGTCATGGCGCGGACGTAGTTCACCTTGATCTCGACCGTGGTGTAGCCGACGCCGGCCTTCAGCGTGGTGTGGATGCAGCAGCCCATCACCGAATCGAGCAG
>LNFM01016604.1_pt1 | contig 10696 bp, 7 predicted proteins | sample 596031 | NCBI WGS metagenome assembly LNFM01 (sample SAMN04254537, study PRJNA301005) | activated carbon metagenome | isolation source: dual media filters at the Ann Arbor, Michigan drinking water treatment plant | place: USA: Ann Arbor | reverse complement strand
TCGCTGCCGCCGGTCAGTTTCCCGCCATCGGCCCCGGTGCAGCTGAAGCGGCGGTAGTTCTCCTTCACCACGCCACCGCAGTTCGGGCAGGGCACGGCCAGCGTCGCGTAGTCGCCGGGGATGGTGTCGCGGTCGTATTCCTTGGCCTTCTTGACGATGCGCTCGGCCATCTTCGCGATCTCGGCCATGAAGGCATCGCGGCTCAGCCGGCCGTGCTCCATCTCGGCGAGCTGGTACTCCCAGTTGCCGGTGAGGTCGGGGCGTGTCAGGTCCTCGATGGCCAGGCCGCGCAGCAGCGTCATCAGCTGGAAGGCCTTGGCCGTGGGCACCAGTTCACGGCCGTCGCGCAGCATGTACTTCTCGGCGATCAGGCCTTCGATGGTCTGCGCCCGCGTGGCCGGCGTGCCCAGGCCCTTTTCCTTCATCGCGTCGCGCAGGTCCTCGTCCTCGATCAGCTTGCCTGCGCCTTCCATCGCGCTGAGCAGCGTGGCTTCGGTGTAACGCGCCGGTGGCTTGGTCTTCAGCGCGTTGACGTCGACGTGCTCGACGTGCACCTGCTCGCCCGGCGCCACGGCGACGAGGTTCGCGTCGTCGTCCTGCGCCTCCTTGCCATAGACGGCCAGCCAGCCCGCGTTCACCAGCACCTTGCCGTTGGTCTGGAAGACATATTCCTGCCCCGCGTGCTGCACCTTGCTGTGCCGCGTGGTGACCATGAACTCCGCCGACGGGTAGAACACCGCCAGGAAGCGCTTGACCACCATGTCGTAGAGCTTGAGCTCGATGTCGGTCAGCGACTTCGGCGCCTGCAGCGTGGGGATGATGGCGAAGTGGTCCGACACCTTGGTGTTGTCGAACACGCGCTTCGTGGGCTTGACGTAGCCCTCCTTCAGGCCCTTCTTGGCATGCGCGCTCAGCTCGCGCAGCGGGCCCGGCAGGTCTTCCTTGGCCAGCATCGTGAAGGTGTCCTTCACGGTGGCCAGGTAGTCCTCGGGCAGCGCGCGGCTGTCGGTCCGCGGGTAGGTCAGCACCTTGTGTTTTTCGTACAGCGCCTGGGCGAGCGACAGCGTCGTCTTGGCGCTGAAGCCGAAGCGTGAATTGGCCTCGCGCTGCAAGGTCGTCAGGTCATACAGCAGTGGAGACGCCTGCGTGCTGGGCTTGGCTTCATCGGTCACCAGCGCCGGCTGGCCGCGCACCGCGGCGGCGATGGCTTCGGCGTCGGCGGCGTTCCACAGCCGGTCGGCGCGTGCTTCGGCGTCGTCGCTGCTCTTCTTGTACTTCGGGTCGAACCACTTGCCCTCGTATTGCCCGGCGACGGCGTCGAAGGTGGCCTTCACCTCCCAGTAGGGGCGCGAGACGTGTTTGCGGATCTTCTCTTCGCGTTCCACCACGATGGACAGCGTGGGCGTCTGCACCCGGCCCACGGTGGTGAGGAAGAAGCCGCCGTCGCGGCTGTTGAAGGCCGTCATCGCACGCGTGCCGTTGATGCCCACCAGCCAGTCGGCTTCCGAACGGCTGCGCGCGGCGTCGGCCAGGCCCCGCATCTGCTCGTCGCTGCGCAGCTGCGCGAAGCCGTCGCGTATGGCCTGCGGCGTCATGCTCTGCAGCCACAGGCGCTGTATCGGCTTGGCACTGGTGGTGGGCTTCTTCTCGCTGTCGGCCGCGTACTGCACGATGAGGCGGAAGATCAATTCGCCTTCGCGCCCGGCGTCGCAGGCGTTGACGATGGCCGTCACGTCCTTGCGCTTGACGAGCTTGACGACGGCGTTCAGCCGCGACTTGGCCTTGTCGATGGGCGCCAGGTCGAAGTGCGGCGGCACCACGGGCAGGTTGGCGAAGCTCCACTTGCCGCGCTTGACGTCGTATTCCTCCGGCGCCTTGATTTCGACCAGGTGGCCCACGGCCGAGGTGACGACGTAGGTGTCGTTCTCGAAGTGGTCGGCGAGTTTCTCGAACTTGCCCGCCACGGGGGTCAGCGCGCGCACGATGTCCTGCGCCACGCTGGGCTTCTCGGCAATGATGATGGTTTTGCTCATGGTTCCCTGGGAATCTAACCTGCCGGGGGCTGCAGGCTGCCTTGCCTACAATGCCGCCGTTCTCGCGCGCACCTGCATACGCACCTGCGCGCGCTCGTACGATTTCAATGTACCCAATGCGCAAGACCCCGCAAGCCGCCACGAAAGACACCCGTCGCATCCAGGTACGCAAGAGCGGCGTGCACGGCAAGGGCGTGTTTGCGCTGCAGCCCATCGCCCGGGGTGACCGCATCATCGAATACAAGGGCGAGGTCATAGGTTGGCCCGAGGCGCTGCGCCGCCACCCGCACGACCCGGCCGACCCCAACCACACCTTCTACTTCAGTCTCGACGACGGCACGCACGTCATCGACGCCAAGGTGGGCGGCAACGCGGCGCGCTGGATCAACCACGCCTGCGACCCGAACTGCAAGGCCGAGGAAGGCGAGGGTCGCGTCTTCATCCACGCGCTGCGCGACCTGCAGCCCGGCGAAGAACTCTTCTACGACTACGGCCTGGTCATCGACGAGCGTTACACGCCCAAGCTGAAGCGGGAGTACGCCTGCCGCTGCGGCAGCCCGAACTGCCGCGGCACCCTGCTGGCGCGCAAGCGCTGACACGATGACCGCCAACGTCCACCTCCACTGGGGTGCCGAGGCGCTGTGGCAGCAGTTGCAGCCGCTGCTGCCGGGCTTGAGCGTGGAGGTGCTGGCGCGCGCGGAATCGACCAACACCGTGCTGCTGGAGCGCGCGCGCGTGCTGGGCGGCGCGCGTGACGCGCCGATCAGCCGGCCCGGCGAACTCGATGTCGCCGGGGTCGGCGGCCCCACGCCGCTGGGCCGCCGCGACGCCGACGTGCAGCCCTGCCTGCTGGTGGCCGAACAGCAGACGCGCGGCCGCGGCCGCCTGGGGCGCGACTGGGTGTCGAGCACGGGGGCGTCGCTGACGTTCTCGCTGGCGCTGCCGCTGGTGCCGGTCGACTGGTCGGGGCTGTCGTTGGCCGTCGGCCTGGCGCTGGCCGAGGCCCTGGAGCCGCTGCCGGCGCCGTCGGATGCCGATGCCCGCGCCGCCCCGGCGCCGCGCCTGCAACTGAAGTGGCCCAACGACCTCTGGCTGGTCGAGGACCCGGCGGCGCCGGGCCTTGGCCGCAAGCTCGGCGGCATCCTCATCGAGACCGTCAGCGTCGGCCGCCGCCGCATGTGCGTGGTGGGCGTGGGCCTGAACGTGCTGCCGCAGCCGGTGCCCGACTTTCCCCACGGTTACGCCAGCCTGCAGGAGCTGCGGCCCGACATCAGCGCGCCCGCCGCGCTGGCGTGCGTGGCCGAACCGCTGGTGCGCGCGCTGCTGGACTTCCAGACGCACGGCTTCGCCCCGCTGGTGGCGGCCTACGCGCGGCGCGACCTGCTGCGCGGCCAGGCCGTGACGACCACACTGGCCGACGGGCCCGCCGGCGTGGCCGACGGCGTCGACGAACGCGGCGCGCTGCGTGTGCTGGCCGGCGGCGTGCACCTGGTGGTCAGCGGCGAGGTCAGCGTGCGGCTGGACCCGGCCGCGCCCACGTGATGCTGCGCACCGTCGTCGCGCTGCTGCTGCTGGCCAACCTGGCCTTCTTCGCGTGGACCCGCGGCGGCCTGGCGCCGGGCTTTCCGCCGCCACGCCACGGTGAACACGAGCCCGAGCGCATCACCGCGCAGCTGAACCCGCAGTTGCTCGTCGTGCTGCCGCCCGGCGCGGCCAGTGCCGCCGTGGGCGCTGCCCGCGCTGCGGCGGCGCGCTGCATGGAAGCCGGGCCGCTGGGCGAAGACGACATCGTGGCCGCCGAGGCGCTGCTGGCCACCGCGCTGACGCCGGCCACCTGGCCTACGGGCAGCTGGATGCGCGAGGAAGCGTCGCTGCCGCCGCTGTGGCTGGTCTACGCCGGGCGTGTGCCCGAGGCCACGGCGCGCCGTGCGCGTGAGGCCGAACTGCGCCGGCTGGGCCTGGCCTTCGAACTGCTGCAGGCGCCGGCCGAACTGGCGCCGGGCCTGGTGCTGGGCCGCCACGCCACGCGTGCCGAGGCCGAGGCCGCGCTGGCGGCGCTGGCCAGTGCCAGCGCGCCGCTGCGGGGCGGGCGTGTCGTGTCCTTGCCGGCGCCGCCGCCCTCGTCCGTGCTGCGCGTGCCGCGGGCCAGCGCCGAACAGCAGGCGCGGCTGCAGGCGCTGCCGGGCGAGGCTTTCGCCGGCGGCTTCAAGCCCTGCGCTGGCGCCGCGCGTCCCTGAACAGCGCGGCGGCGGCCAGCGCCAGCAGCGCCACCCAGGGCGCCGAGGTGGCGCCGCCACCGCCACCGCCGCCGTTCGCAGCAGCGGGGGGATCTGGCGGAGGGGCGTCGGGGTTCGGTACTGCCTGAAGCCGCTGTGTCATGCTGGTGATCGTGTTGAACTCGCTGTCTTGAATCGAGAGGTCGACCCGGAGCGTGCCCGGCCCAGGCGGTGTCAGCGCGGCAGTGTCCGCGTTGGCGGACGTCGTGAATCCGGCCGTACCCGTGCTCTCGTCCACCAACGTCCACGCATAAGAGTGAACGGTTCGTCCCGCTGGCAGCTCCAGCCCCGTGATTCGGAAGCGAACTGATTGACCCGCCGTCGCCGTGATCGGTGTTGAACTGAACGTCACGAAAGAGGAGGGCGCCACAGCGGCCACTGCTGCGCCCGCGTCGAGCATGCCTGCGCCGCACAGTGCGGTGGTGCAGTAACACTGCAGCTGCTGGATGCCGGTGCTGGGCGGCACGCACACCGGCACCACGCTGCCGTCGCCGTTGTCGCCGCCAGTGGTCGGGAAGGGGCGTGCGGTGGCCTGCATGCGTGCCAGCAGCATCGCCGGCGTGAGCGCCGGCTGCACCGAGAACATCAGACCGGCGGTGGCAGCCACCAGCGGCGATGCGAAGCTGGTGCCGACGCTGGCGTCGTAGCTGTCGGTCCAGCGTGAGCTGATAGGCCCCTGGGTGCCGCTGTTGGTGGCCGTCAGCAGCGGGTACAGGCAGGGCGAGCCTTGCGTGATGTTGATGCAGTTGCCGCCGGGTGCGGCGATCGCGATCTGCGGGCCCAGGTCCGAGAAGCCCACCTTCAGCCCGGCGTGGCGCAGCGCCAGCACACCGATGACGCCGGGGCAGTTCGCCGGCGCGCCCACTGGCCCGCCGGCGCTGTTGCCGGCGGCGGCGACGATGACTGCCCCAGTGGCCAAAACCTCATTCACCGCTGCCTGGTATCCCGCGCTACACGTCAAGCCGCCACCGAGGCTGAGGTTCAGCACCTTGGCAGGGAATGGGTTATCGGGCACACCTGGTATCGATACTCCTGCTGCCCACTTCATGGCCGCCTGAATGTCAGATTCACTCCCGTAGCACTTGCCCAGCACACGTACCGGCAGCACGCTGATGCCAGGCGCGGCGCCCGCCATGCCGACGCGGTTGTCGGCCGTGGCGCCAACCAGCGCAGCCGTTTTCGTGCCGTGCCAGCTGCTGTCTTCGGCTGCGCAGTTGGTGAAGGTGCTGGTGCGCGCCTCGGACGCAGTGACCCAGTCGCCTGGGTCGGTGGGGTCGGCGTCCCAATCCACTGTGACGCAGTTTGCTATTTGCCTGGGATCGCAAACGCCAGCGACCTGGCCATCGTTGGCGACGGTCGAGTTGCTGACGAAGTCGTACCCCGGCAGCAGGCGCCCGTTCAGGTCGGGGTGCTCGGGCCGCACGCCGGTGTCGAGCACGGCCACCACGACCGATGCGCTGCCGCGGCTGCGCGCCCAGGCGCGCTCGATGTCCAGCGACGACACCGGCCCCTCGGCCAGCGTGGCCGCCGGCGCGCGCAGGTACCACTGGCCGCTGGCCGGGCCGTCCTGGAGCGTGATGCCGTTGTTGCGCCGCTCGGTCGCCGACGGCGGATAGAGCGGATCGTTGGGCGCCGTCAACCGCCGCGCGCGACCGTTGGGCACCGCGAATTCGACGTCGGGATCGGCGGCCAGCTTCGCGGCCAGTTCGGCCGCGGTCATGCCGCTGGCACGCAGCACCTGCGTGCGTTCGCCCACCGCGCTGCCGGCCTGCAGCGTGCGGCCCAGGCGTGTGCCCATGGCCGCCGCGCGCCGCGCCAGCACCTCGCGCACGGTGCCGGCAGCGGCGCGCGCCGGCAGCGCGTGCGTGCGCATCAGCGCCGCACCGGGCTTGAACTGCACGATGACTTCGCTCTCCACCGGGCCCAGCGGGCCTGCTGCGGCCAAGGGCGTGGCGGGGCGCTGGGCGCCGGCAGGCAGGGCAAACATCGCGCAGGCCACCAGCACTGCCCAAGGGCCTGCCCGGCGGGGGGCGGGCACCGTCCGATGCAGAAAACGGGCCGGGAGCGCGTGGGGCGGCAGACTTGAAGGTGGCATGGCGCCAGTTTAGGCCGGCGCCCCTGGCCCTATGGGCGGCGGGCCGTGACGGCCGTAAGCAAGCGCAAGACGGGTCCCCGGACACCGTGGCGACCCCTCGAAGTCAGGGGGTGGTGACGGCTTGTGCATCCTCACTGCCTTGCCAGAATGCGCGGCATTGCCGGTATCCCCCGGCAGCCGGCCTGTCTGGAGAACACCTTTGAAGTACCCCCTGATCACCGCGGCCTGCCTGGCGGTCATCGCGCCGACCGTGGCCCTGGCCCAGAGTGCCGAGCACGTGCACACACCGTTTTGCAACCACCAGTGGTCCGACCATCAGGGCACCTTGTCGTTCGCAACGCCGCTGGCACTGCGGTCGCAGGCGCAGACGGGCGGCATGACCTTCGTGCTGAACGACCTCGGCGGTGTGGGCGTCGGCAGCCAGGCACGTGCTGGCTTCGAGGCGGCCGCCGCCTTGTGGTCGGCCGTGCTGTCCGATCCCATCACCATCGTGCTGGACGTGAGCTTCGCGGCCCTGGGCCCCGGCATCCTCGGCTCGACCGGCTCCACCACCAACGCGGTGGGCTACAACATCGTTCGCAACCAGCTGATAGCCGATGCCACCTCGGCAGCCGACGGTGCGGCCGTGGCCTCGCTGCAGGCCGGGCCCTTGAGCTTCGTCTCGAACGAGCCGCCGGTGACCGGCCCCATCGATTCGCGCCTGCGTTTCTTCGACAACAACAACAGCTTCGACAACAACAACGTCCAGGTCAACACCGCGCAGATCAAGGCGCTGGGCCTGACGCCCACCTACGCCGCAAACAATCCGGGTGGCCGTGACGGCTCGGTGTCGTTCAGCAACGCCTTCAATTGGGATTTCGACCGTTCGGACGGTCTCACACAGGGTTTCTTCGATTTCGTGGGCGTGGCCGCGCACGAGATCGGTCACGCGCTGGGTTTCCGCTCCGGCGTTGACCTGGCCGACATCAACGCCTTGCCGGGTGCGGGCGGCGCCAGCGGGGTGCGAGGCCTGAACAACATTGCCTGGGGCACCATCAACGACCTCTACCGCTACGGCTCGTTCGAAGGCGCGCAGACGCTGGACTGGTCCATCGGTGGCACGCCCTGCCTGTCGATCGACGGCGGCAGCTCATGCGTCGGCCTGCTGTCGACGGGCCGCACCAATGGCGACGGCCGCCAGGCCAGCCACTGGAAGGACGACGCCCTGATCGGCGCGTCCATCCCCCTGGGCATCATGGACCCGACCGTGGCATCGGCCAGCAGCAGCCAGCCCACGCTGGTCATCACCGAGCTCGACCTCATCGCCTTCGATGTCATGGGCTACAACGTCACGGCAGTGCCCGAGCCATCGACCTGGCTGTTGATGTTCGCGGGTGTGGGCGCGGTCGGCGCCGTGGTTCGCCGGCGCCGGGTGCCGCAGGCCGTCGCGGCCTGATGGCCCCGCGCCCCTGGCGCAGGCAAGAAAGAAGGCCCGCGCATGCGGGCCTTCTTTTTTGCCTGGCCGTGCGGCCGGGTGTGCGGTCAGCGTGCCATCAGCGCGCCATCACCTGCACCATCTCGAGCACCTTGTTCGAGTAGCCCCACTCGTTGTCGTACCAGGCGACGATCTTGACGAAGGTCTTGTCCAGCGCGATCGAGGCGTCGGCATCGAAGACGCTGGTGCAGGGCTCGCCGCGGAAGTCGGTGGCCACGACCTTGTCTTCGGTGTAGGCCAGCACGCCCTTCATCGGGCCGTTGGCGGCGGCCTTCATCGCGGCGCAGATCTCCTCGAAGCTGGCTTCCTTGATCAGCTCGGCGGTGAGGTCGACGACCGACACGTCGCTGGTCGGCACGCGGAAGGCCATGCCGGTGAGCTTCTTGTTCAGCTCGGGGATGACCACGCCCACGGCCTTGGCCGCGCCCGTGCTGCTGGGGATGATGTTCTCCAGGATGCCGCGGCCGCCGCGCCAGTCCTTGTTGCTCGGGCCGTCCACGGTCTTCTGCGTCGCGGTGGCGGCGTGCACGGTGGTCATCAGGCCGCGCTTGATGCCGAAGCTGTCGTTCAGCACCTTGGCCACGGGCGCCAGGCAGTTGGTGGTGCAGCTGATGATGGTCTGGCCGGCGTAGGTCTGGTCGTTGACGCCGAAGACGAACATCGGCGTGTCGTCCTTCGAAGGCGCGCTCTGGATGACCTTCTTGGCGCCGGCGTCGATGTGCTTCTGGCAGGTTTCCTTGGTCAGGAAGAGGCCCGTGGCCTCGACCACGATGTCGGCGCCGATGTCGCCCCAGGCCAGCAGCGCCGGGTCCTTGTGCGCGGTGAGCCGGATGCGCTTGCCGCCAACGATCAGCGTGTTGCCGTCGACGGCGATCTCGCCGCCCTTGAAGCGGCCGTGCACGCTGTCGTACTTCAGCATGTAGGCCAGGTAGTCGGGCTCGAGCAGGTCGTTGATGCCGACGATTTGAATCTCGGGAAAGTTCTGCACCGCAGCGCGGAACACCATGCGTCCGATACGGCCGAAGCCGTTGATGCCGACTTTGATGGTCATGAGGTTTTCTCCTTGGGTGTGAGGTCGATTTTGATGCAGGGAACGGTGAGCGTCACCATGTCCCCCGTCACGGCGTCCAGCTGGGCGTCCCTCAGGTCGAGCACCAGGGTCGACATCCAGTCCAGCAGGGCCTGTCGCCTGGGCGCAGGTTCGCCCAGCTGGCCCATCCGGTTCGGGAAATGGGGCTGAAGGTATTGCAGCCGAACGTCGAAGGGGCAGCCCATGGCGTTCGTGTCGAAGACGGCGCCGGGCTGCTCCAGGTTCTTCGCGCCGCGCAGGAACTGCAGGAAACCGAGGTTCTTGAAACCGTAGGCGGGCTTGCCTTCCAGGGTGAACTTGAACGCGGTGATGGACTCGACGGCAGCACCTTCGATGCAGGGCAGGCGCAGCTTGGCAACCCACGGCAGCACGGCGGTCTGTGCCATCTGCTTCATGGTGCGGCTGGCGGCATGCACCGTCACTTCCGGCGGGCGGTCGGGCGCCGTGAAGCGCAGTTTGGCCAGCAGGCTGCCCTGCGCCTGGGCGCGGAGCGCCCACTCCGGGTACTCCGGGGTCTCGCTGCCGTCGTTGGCCGCCATGCACTTCAGCACACGTTGGCGGGCGGGGTCGGCCAGATCGGCAGGTGTCGTCCAGACCGCCTTGCGCTTGTCGGGCAGGAAAACGTAGTCCTGGCGCAGTCGCACCGGCAGATCGGCGGCATCGGCGCATGGGGTGCGGAAGGTGGCGACGTGGGCCTTGACGGCGTCGACCAGCGTGTCGTCGCCCTGGCTGTGGATCACCTCGACCCGTGGCGCCCGGTCGGTGCCGGTGAAGACCAGTTCCACCAACACGCTGCCGCCCTCGCCGCGTTTCCAGAGGGCAAACGGGTACTCGGGCTCGCCACGCTGGGCCGCGGGCGGCGTCATGCACTCGACGACACGTGACGGTGCCAGCTGCACATCGGGCGTCTGCGCCCGAGCCGTCGGCACAAGCCCGCCCAGGAGCGCAGCGCCCGACATTCCCCAGGCCGCCAGCCGCGTCGGCCAGGTTGTCATGCCCCGCCCTTCTTCAGCACCAGGCGAACCGTGTCGGCCAGGTTCTGCGCCGTCAGGTGGAAGTGCTTGAACAGCGCCGGCGCCGGTGCGCTTTCGCCGTAGGTGTCGATGCCCACCACCGCGGCGCAGCCGTACTTCCACCAGCCGTCGGTCACGCCGGCCTCGACCGCGATGCGCGGCACGCCGGCGGGCAGCACGGCGGTCTTGTACTTCACGCTCTGGCGGTCGAAGACGCTGGTGCTGGGCATGCTGACCACGCGCACCGCGATCTTGAACTTCGCCAGTTCGGCCTGCGCGTGCAGCGCTAGGCTCACCTCGCTGCCGGTGGCGATGATCACCACCTGCGCCTTGCGCTTCAGGCCCACCTCGGAAGGCTCGGCCAGCACGTAGGCGCCCTTGCCGATGTCGTCGAGCGCCGCCTTCGGCAGGTAGGGCAGGTTCTGGCGGCTCAGCAGCAGCGCGCTCGGGCGCGTCGGGTTGCCCAGCGCCAGCGTCCAGGCCACCACCGTCTCGGCGGTGTCGGCCGGGCGCCAGACGTCCAGGTTCGGGATCAGCCGCAGGCTGGCCGCGTGTTCCACGCTCTGGTGCGTGGGGCCGTCTTCACCCAGGCCGATGCTGTCGTGCGTGAAGACGTGGATGACGCGCTTTTTCATCAGCGCGGCCATGCGGATGGCGTTGCGGCTGTAGTCGCTGAAGGTCAGGAAGGTGCCGCCGTAGGGGATGTAGCCGCCGT
>LNFM01013092.1_pt1 | contig 10698 bp, 8 predicted proteins | sample 596031 | NCBI WGS metagenome assembly LNFM01 (sample SAMN04254537, study PRJNA301005) | activated carbon metagenome | isolation source: dual media filters at the Ann Arbor, Michigan drinking water treatment plant | place: USA: Ann Arbor | reverse complement strand
GCCGGCGCGTCGTCGTCATTGGTGTCAGTCGTGCTGTCGCTGACCGTGTCGTCCAGGTCATCGCTGTCATCGGTGGTCTCGCGCGCGCTGGCGCAGGCGACGAGGCAGGTGCTCACGGCGAACCACGCGAGGCGAGACATCCTGTTCAGTGTCGCATGACCCTCCTTGACGATGATTAACGATTTCGTTAACTATTAATCCGATATGAAACCTCCTCCCCAAGGCTGGCCGCGCCTCTCCTCGGCCCTCACCTACCAGGACGCGAACGCGGCCATCGCCTGGATCTGCAAGGCCTTTGGCTTCGAGGTTCGCCTCAAGGTCGACGGTGAGGGCGGCCTCGTCGAGCACTCGGAGCTCACGTTTGGCGAGTCGGTCCTCATGGTCAGCGACCAGCGCGTGCAACAGCGCAGGGAGCGCGCCTTCGCCAGCCCCGCCTCGATCGGCGGCACGTGCACCCAGAGCGTGATGCTCTACATCGACGACGCCGATGCGCACTGCGCGCGGGCCCAGGCTGCGGGCGGCACGATCATGTACGGCCCGACGGTCTCCGACTACGGCGAGGACTACTGGGTCGACAAGAGCTACCAGGTTCGCGATCCCGAAGGCCACCTCTGGTGGTTCTGCGAGCGGGTGCGCGGGTGAGCATCGATCGACCGGCACCGGCGTTCAGCGGCGGCGCCGGACGCGCGCGGGCCCCCCTCGACTCGACCTTCGGCGCGCTCGCCGATCCGGCCCGGCGTGGCGCGGTAGATCTGCTGCGCAAGCGCCCCCGGCGTGCGGGTGAGCTCGCGGAGGCCCTCGGGATCTCGGCGCCCGCCATGAGCCGCCATCTGCGGCTCCTACGAACCGCCGGCCTCGTCGAGCGTGACTTCGACTCCGAGGATGCACGCGCCACCGTCTACAAGCTGCGGCCCGAGCGCTTCGCGGAGCTCCGGGTCTGGCTCGAGCAGGTGGAGCGCTTCTGGACGCTCCAGCTCGATGCGTTCAAGGCCCACGCGGAGCGTACGCGTCGATGATCGCCGGCGACCAGGTCCGCGTGCAGACGTTCGTGCGGGTGCCGCTCGCGGCCGCCTTCGACGTGTTCACGCTCGAGCTCGATGCGTGGTGGCGTCACGGTCCGGCGTATCGGATCGGGGGCAAGCAGCCCGGCCCGCTGCACCTCGAGCCCAAGCTCGGGGGCCGCATCTATCAGCAGTACGGCGCGAATGGCTCCGCGCTTCACGAGATCGGGACGATCACGGTGTGGACGCCGCCGACTCACTTCGCGTTCACGTGGCGTGGCATCAACTTTCGCGCGGGGGATCCAGACACCATCGTCGATGTTCGGTTCGAGGGCACCGAGACCGGGACGCGCGTCACGCTCGAGCATCGCGGGTTCGCGGCGCTGCGCGACGATCACCCCGTGCGCCACGGCACGGCGGTCGCGGAGTTCATCCGGGACCTCGGCCTGTGGTGGGCCTCACTCCTCACGTCGATGCGAGAGCGGGCGGAACCGGAGGCATGAGCTATACGAACCGCGATGCGCCATACCCTTGCCCTCGCTGTTGTTCTGATCGCGTGCGGTGACGACGCCGCGACCACACCCGACGCAGCCCCGCCCGATGTGGGCCCGGATGGATCGCAACCCGATGGTCCACCGGCGCTGCCGCCGATCACGCGCGCGCAGGCCGGCGGCACGGCCGGTCCGGTCGTGCTCGTCGGAGACAAGCTCTACATCGGCGTCGGTCCACGCCTCGTCGTTCGCGATGCCACCGCACCCGCGACAGCGCCCGCGCTCGGTGAATCCCCGGCTCTGCGCGGCGTCGTCATGGCCGTCGCGGTCAGCGGCACGCGTGCGTACGTTGCCGAGCGGCTCGACCTCGACTCGAAGATCCACGTCCTCGACATCAGCGATCCGACGGCGATCACCGAGACCGGCCTCATCGACCTCGCGCCGGTGGGCGGCTTCTCGGTGGTGCACGCGCTCGCGGCGACGGCGACGCGCCTCTACGCCGCTGATCAGGAGCAGGGCATCTTCGAGCTCGACCTCACCACCCCCGACGCGCCGACGCAGGTCCGCCTGGGCGGCAGCTTCGGCGCCACCAACATGCAGCTCGTCGGCACCCGCCTCTACTACTGGGGCGGCGGGTTCGGCGGCGTCAGCGTCACCGCGCTCGACACCACCGATGGGCTCGCCGTGATCGGCGAGGGCTCGCTCCCGGGGGCGAACGGCGTGGCCATCACGAACAACCTCGCGATCGTCGCGGGCATCGACGGCATCTACGTTTACGACATCACGGACCTCGCAAATCCCGTGGAGCGCTTCCATCACGGCGATCCGGACGGGGGGCCGTTCGCTCGGGCTGTCGCCGCGAGCGGCACCACGGCCTGGGTACCGGCGTCGAACGGCCTCCACGTCCTCGACCTCACGACGCCCACCGCGATCATCCGCACCGCCTACGATCTACCGACGGCCGGTGTGAATGCGGCCACCGTCGCCGGCGGCACGCTCGCGTATACGACCGATCGCGGCCGCCTGTTCACGCACAGCACCGCCGCGCCGGACACGGCGACCATCACGCCCGTCACGCTCTGCGCCGACTGCTTCGGCCTCACCACCACCGGCGGCACGCTCCTCGTGACCGACGTCGCCGGCGGCCTGCGCACCGCCCAGCTCGGCGACCTCTCCTCCATCGGCGAATCGCCCGCCCTCCCCGGTGATCCGATCTCGGGCCTCTCGCTCGTCTTCGAGGACGTGGCGATCGCGGGCACCACCGCGTACGTCGCTGACTGGCTCTACGGCCTGCGCATCTACGACGTCGCGGATCCGGCCTCGCCGGCCCTCCTCGGCTCGGTGCAGACGGGCGGCGCGCCGTCGGGCGTGGCGATCGCCGGCACGAAGGCCTTCATCACCGAGGGCACCGGCGGAGGTCGCCTCCTTGTCTATGACGTCACCAACCCCGCGCTGCCCACGCTCGCGGGCAGCATCCTCACGAGCAAGGCGATCGAGGTCGAGGTCGTCGGCGACATCGCGTACATCGCGGACCAGGAGCTCGACGGCCCCGGCGGCCTCAAGCTCTACAACATCGCGAACCCGGCCGGCATCCAGCCGCTCGGCGTCTACGACGAGGATTGCGCCAACGCCCTCGATGTCGCCGTCATTGGCTCCACCGCCGTCGTCGCGTGTGGCGGGGATGGCTTTCACGTCGTGGATGTCGCCGATCCGCTGACGCCCACGCGTTTCGCCGTCGTGCCCGCTCCGTCACCTGCACAGGCCTGGGCCGTCGGTGGGTACCCGGGCCATGCGGTGCTCGGTCATGACTTCGGCGCGCTCGTCGTCGACCTCGTGACCCCGCGTGCTCCGGTGACCGTCGCGACGCAGGCGACCGCCTCGACGGTCCGCGCGATCACGAGTCCCGCACCGGGCCGCATCGTCGCGTCGTGTGGCCAGGGAGGCGTGTACCAGTTCGACGTGCCCTAGCAGTCAGGGCAACGGCTCGATCACGAGGCGCTCGTCGCGCAAGCACACCAGCGCCTCCTCCCCGCGCACCTCGCAGCTCTCGCTCGCCCCGCGCACGACGACGCGCCCGCCGTCGCTGATCACCGGCACGCCGAGGCCCTCGGTCACCGGCCCGGGGGTGTCGTTCGCGATGCTCCAGGTGTGGATCCGCATGAAGTCGTCCCGCGGATCGCGCGTCGTCCACACGCCCCACGCCCCGTGCGGTGAGAGCGCCGCGTCGAGCGCGACGCCCGGTTCCAGGCAGTGCTGCCACACGACCTTCGTGGGCACACCTTCGACGCGCACGAAGCACGTCGGCAGGCCGACTTGATGCAGGAGCACGACGATGCCGCCGGCACGGCGGCGCCACACGCCGGTGTAGCCAGCGGTGCCTGCGACCAGCGTGTCGCCGTCGTAGAGCCCGAACATCGGCTCGCCGGAGGGCGTCCGTGCCGCGGCGCGATGCAGGTTGCTACCCGGAATCTCCTCGGTGAGCGCCCCCCGTTCGACCACCTGCATCGTCGCGAGGTCCACGGCGATGCGCTCGCGGGGGCCCTTCACGCCCGGGATGGACTCGAGGATCGCGCGCGTCCCATCGTCCGAGAGCCCCGCCAAGCCCACCCGCGAGAACGGCTCGCTCGACGTCGCCGCGATCGCGGTCGAGGCATCGCGCGCGAGGCCGGCATCCTTCGGCGGCGTCGCGACCGCCGAGGGGGCATCGCCACGGCATCCGACGACCAGCGCAACCGCGAGCCAGCCGCGCATCACCGCGGAAAGCCGACGTCGTGCTCGCAACCGGGGGGGCCCGGCGGCGTGGATGTCGCCGAGAACATGCTCGTGCCGGCGGCCAGCTCGACATCGTCGCAGAACCCGTCGTCGTCAGCGTCTGCCACTGGAGCGAGGCCCGGGCGGTCGGCCCCCGTCACGCGAATCTGCGGCGCGCCTGCCCACGTGCTCGTCGCGAAGTCAGCGATCGCCCGCTGCTCGCCGATGATGGCGTGGCGGATGCGCACCGGCGCGGGCAGCTCGATGTACCGCTGGCCATCGGCGCGGACGTAGGGCGGCTCGTACTGGAGCACACCGTAGCGGGCAAACGCGTGCGCATGATCGCCGGGCGCGACCTCGTACGTGGCGACGATGCGGCCAGCGGCGGGCGCCGACAGCGGCGAGGCGGATTGCGTGACGCCGGCGACAGTGCGGAGCGACGGCGTGATCTGCGTGGCGCCCATCGCCCGTGCGATGCGATCGGCCGTCGCGGGAGGCGCGGCTTCGTCGTACTGGGCCGAGATGTGCCAGAGGTTGTGCTCGGCGGCCGCGTCGGGGGCAAAGACGGTGGAGTCCGTGGGATCGAGGAGGCTCTGCAGCAACTGGAGGACGGCGCTGTACTCGGCCGCCTCCACGCTCTGGAGATCCAGGCCGGCCACCGACACGAGGAGGGAGAGCTGGGTACCGTAGTCGGGCGACTCGTTGACCGTGCGAGCGAGCACTCCTGGGGGGGAGATCACGACGACCGGGTCGAGGGAGTCACCGGGCTCGATGCCGGCGAGCTCCATCGTGGCGAGGCCCCCCATCGACCAGCCGACCACCCCAACCTTCGTCGCATCGAGGGTCGGCGCCACGCCGTTGAACTCGTCGGCCGCGTAGTCGAGGTCGATCGAGCCGACGAGCCGACGGAGCTGCACGAGGTCGAGCGCGAGCTGCCAGAAGCTCGCCTGCGCGCGGATGCCGTTGCGCAGACCGCCGACGAGTACGACGAGCGCCGTCGGATCCGAGCGATCCGGAAATCCATCGGGCCCCGCGTACGTACCCGGCGCGAACGACGAGTCGTCCGGAATGCCCGGAACGCGCAGCCCGTGGTGGATGGCGTCGATCGCGATCGCGGCGATGCCCTTGCGGGCAAGCTCGTTGCCGATCGCCACCGCGATGGAGCGATCACCGCCGAGCCCGTGCTGCACGATCATCACGGGATATCCAGTGGCAGGCGGTGGCGTCGCGGGCAGGACCACCGTCACCGGCACCATCGCGTCGCTCGCCTTCACCGCATGCCCCATCGCGTCGTACGCGATCGTGCCGTCGTCGAGGGCGCCGGTGCTGGCGAACGGCCGCCCGAACTGCGGCGACACCATCGCGCCAGAGACGATCGCGCCGATCGCGTCGTGCGCCCAGCCCGGCGCGCCCGCCTCGCCGTCCACGGGATACCCGGGCAGGTCACCATCGGCGTTCTGCGGCGCCGTGCCGAGCCACTCGTCGAGGGTGGCGGTCCAGCCCGCGTGGGCGGTCCGGCCGAAGCGCGTCGCGCGCATGGGCGCGGTCAGGCCCGAGGTCACGAAGGTCGGCGAAGGACCGTAGACTCCGCCCGCGAGTCGATCGCGGATCGCGCGCAGCTTGCGGTGGTGCGTCGTCGTGGTGAACGTGGTGATGGCAAGGACATCGGCCGCCGCGATGTTCTGGCGGCCCGCGTCGGCGATCGCGACGCCGTAGCTGGCCGCCGCGCCGTCCGTGGCCCCGCCCACGATCGCGGCGAGCTCGGGGGCCGTCGCGACCCGCTCCCCGGTCGTCGTCGCGACGCCCGTCGTGAGGACGGCGACGTACCGATGCCCCGGCGCCAGGGTCGCCTGCGGCAGGACGGCGATGACCTTCGCGATCCGATCCCAGCCCGCGATCGACGGCACGACCGTGTTCGTCGTCGGATCCAGCAGATGCACGGTCGCGGTCGTGAGGGTCGCGGGGTCGATGTCCGCGCCGTTGGCATCGATGCCGAACAGGATCGCGCTCGTCAACCCGAAGCCATCCATCGCGCCCACGCCCGCGAACAACTGCGATGGCTCGCGCGCGGTGACGCCGATCCGCGACCAGTCCGTCAGGGTGTCGACGACCGTCCCGTCCGCGTCGGCGATGTAAATGTCGCTCGGCCACGGGACCGCCAGCGGGGGCGGCAAGCCGTTCGCCGCGAGCTGGAACCGCGCCGTCGGCCCTGGCGTCACCGGAGCATCCGGGCTGCCAGCACCATCGTCTCCGCACGCCAACAAACAGGCCACGAGTGCAAGGCAACGGCGCATCTGCGCAGTCTAACCCAGCGCGGCGGGCGCACGTCGGCGCCGCCACGGAGGCGGAGCCACCGCTCGAACGTCAGGCACGCTCGCGACGGTGTTCATGTTCATGCACCCGCTCGCCTGAACGCGCAGTCTGCTGCGCGATTGGCGCATTCGAGCGGCTGTGATCGGATCTGCGTTGACGCGCCCGACCACATTCGTTGAAGTGCCCGCGTGCTGCGCCTCGTTGTCGGTGTCGTGATCGTGCTCGCGGCCTGTGACTCGTCGTCGTCGGGCACGGAGGACGACGATGACACGCCGAGTGGGGACGCGACCGATGACGTCCCCGCCGGCGATGATCCACCGGCCGATGGCGCGCCCCCGAGCGATGCCGGGCCGGCCGCGACCTGCGCCGGCAAGTCGGCCCAGCCGCTCGATGCCGAATGGACGATCACGGTGGGTGGAGTCACGCGGCGCGCGAACGTGCACGTCCCCGCGAGCTACGATCCGGGGACCGCGACGCCCGTCGTCCTCAATATCCACGGCCGCACGGACAACGCGGCCGGGCAGGCCAACCTCTCGCACGCGATCGCGAAGTCCGACGCGGAGGGCTTCATCCTCGTGCATTCGATGTCGGCGACCACTCCCACGAGCTGGAACTCCGGCACGTGCTGCTCGCCCGCGAACAGCCTCGGCGTCGACGACGTCGGCTTCTTCGATGCCCTCGTCGACCAGCTGAAGACGGACCTGTGCGTCGACCACGACCGGATCTACGCGATGGGCATGTCGAATGGCGGCTACATGTCCCATACGCTCGCCTGCAGCGTCGACTGGATCGCGGCGATCGGCCCCGTGGCCGGCCTCCTCCTGCAGAGCCCGTGCAACCCCACGCACCCCATCCCGGCGATGCTCGTGAACGGGACGTCGGACCAGCTCTCGCAGTACACGTTCGTGCCGCCGGGCGTGGCGTTCTGGACCGACCACAATCAATGCACGACCGAGACGGAGACGTTCCGGCAGGGTGACGTCGCCTGCGTGACCCATGGTGGCTGCACCGGCGGCGCCGATGTCGTGTTGTGCACGGTCGACGGGGGCGGTCATCAGTGGCCGGGCGGCGAGGAGCTGCCGTTCCTGGGGCACAAGAGCGACAACCTCATCACGACCGACGCGCTGTGGGACTTCTTCGCCGCGCACCCGCGCATCGACAACTAGGAGCGCGAGTCACTCGCTGGTCACGACGCGACACTGGCCGTCCATCGCGTCGGGCTTGAATAGCGAAGTGCCGAGCAGGAGGCGCGCCGCTTCGAGCACGCCCTCGGTGACGGCGGGATGTGGATGCACGCAGCGGTCGACCGCGTCGAGGGTGCCGCCCTGCCCGATGAGCAGCGCGACGCCCTGGATGGCGGTGCCCGCTTGCGGACCGACGACCCGCAGGCCGAGTAACCGACCATCGTGACGCGCGAGGAGCTTCACGAAGCCGGTGGTGGCGCGCATCGCGAGATTCCGGCGATTGAGCGCGTTGGACACGATCGCCGCGCGGTAGTGGATGCCCTTCGCCTTGGCCATCTGCTCGTTGAGCCCCACCGCCGCCACCTCGGGCGACAGGAAGTAGATCGCGGACTGGGCCTCATAGACGAGCGGCGGCGGATCGATGCCGTACATCTCCTCGACGGCATGCCGCGCTTCCAGATCGGCGAGGTTCGCGAGCATGAGGTCCGCCGTCACGTCCCCCGCCGCCCAGATGTTCGGCGCGGTCGTCCGCGTTCCGGCCACCACCCCGATGCTGCCGCTCGCATCGACGGTCACCCCGGCCCGTTCGAGCCCGAGCGAGCCCGTCGCGGGCGCGCGGCCCGTGGCCACCAGCACGCGGTCGTAGCGAGCGGTCTGCACGGAGCCGTCGGCGTCCTTCCATCCGATCTCGACCTCGTCAGCGATCACGGCGACGGACTCCACGCGCGCCTGGCGATGCACGTGCACGCCGATCTCGGCGAACCGACCGGCCACCACCGCCGAGACGTCCTCGTCCTCGAACGGCAGGATGCGCGGCTGGCGGTCGAACAGCTCCACCTCGGTCTGGCCCAGGAGCGCGAAGATCGTCGCGTACTCGCAACCGACGACGCCCGCCCCGATCACCGCCAGTCGCCGAGGCAGGGTCGATACGCGCTCGATGTGATCGCTCGTGAGGACCCGCTCGCCATCGACCCGGATCGAGCCCGGCACCTTCGGCATCGAGCCGACGGCGATCAGGAAGCGCTCGGCCCGGACCGTTCGCTCCCCCACGACCACCGCCTCCGGACCGACGAACGTCGCCCGGCCGCGTATCAGCTCCAGCTGTCCGCGCTCCGCCACGGCCGCGAGCTGCCGGGCCAGCAGCGACTGAGCCTCGCGACAGGCGGCCGCGACCTCGGCTCGCACGGCCGGCCAGTCCGGGCACAGCTTGCTGCCGTCGTAGCCCCGATCGCTCCGGCATGCGCGCGCGTAGTCCATGGCGAGGTGCCACAGCGTCTTCGAGGACAGTGCCCCATCGAAGATGCCGACGCCGCCAAGCGGCGAGCCATCGATCAGCGCCACGCGCTTGCCGAGATCGATCGCCCGCATGGCACCGGCGATGCCCGCCGGACCTGCGCCGATCACACAGAGGTCGAACTCCACGGGGCAAGCCTATCGCTCCGCGCGGGTTGCAGCCCCTGTCAATCGCCGCTTTCAGTTCCGAGGCGTCCGACTCCCACGAGCTCCTGACTCCCCGTCACGGCTCGGCGCGAGCGGGCGCACAGACCTGCGCGCTACCGCTCTGGGATCCCGAGGCGCCGACAAACCGCGCGAGCTCGAGATTCTCGGTGCCTGGCAGGGAGGCGCACAGCTCGTTGACGGCATGCGCCTTCGCGACGCAAATGCCCGCATCGGGCTTCGTCTCGTCGGCGATGCAGAACGTCGGTGCGCGCCCCGTCAGATCATCGCAGGGCCCCGCACACGTCACCGTGCAGAAGCCGGCCGGGTGGCAGCGCCCGGCCTCGCCGCTACGCACCGTGAAGCCGCATTGGGCATCGGTCTCGCAGGCATCGCCGATGAAGCTCGGAGTCGAACGCGTCAGCACGATGTCCTGCGTGGCCTGATTGCCCCGCGGGTCCCACATCTCGACGTGGACGCGCAGCTCCGTGATCTCGTCGGTGATGGCGAGCTGGCCGTCGGCATCCTGGGCGACGACCGCGCAGCCGGCCTCGCCCTGCTGGAGGTTCGTCACGGCGTACCGGAACACCCGCTCCGGGTTTCCGAGATCCGAGCTCGGCCAGAAGCCGGTGAACTGCGCGCTCGCGTTGCCGAAGTCGATGAGCCGGATCGTCGACGAGCTGACCGACCAGTCGTGCACGAGCGTCGAGAACGCATCGTCGAGCTTGCAGCGCTCGAGCTTCGCCAGCTCCACGCCATGCTGGTCCGTCGCCGTGTATGCGATGCTCTCGATCTCGAGGTTGCGCGGGGACTGGTCATCGCGGTCGTGCGCGGTGATGACGAGGTCGAGGGGGCCCGTCTGCAGCGACGGTGAACGCTGGGTCGCGGCGTCGAGCACGTACACCTCGCCGATCGTGGGCGGCGTCGTGTCTCCGTACTGCGCCATCACCGTCACCGGGTCGATCAGCGTGAAGGTCTCCGCATCGATCACGTTCACGTGCGTGTGCATCCCGCCCGGGATGAAGATGTCGGCCAGCTCGCCGACGAACTGCCCCTTCTGCACCTCGAACGGCCGCCCCTTCGGTAGGGTCGGATCCACCTCCACGTGCATGAGCTGCACGATGTGATGCGTGCGCGGATCCCAGATCGAGATGACGGTCGAATAGTCGCCGTGCGGGTACCACTGGTCGCCGGCCCAGTCGGTGATGATCGCCGTCCCCGTCGTCGGAGCGCGCACGACCGAGCTCTCGGTCTCCGCGAGCCGGATGATGTCGAGCCCGGTGTGCTCGTAGACCTCGTAGCCGAGGCGAATGGGCGTGCCCTGGCGGTTCAGCACCACGCGCGAATCGGAGAGCGGCCACGTGTAGCCGGCGACGACCTCCGGCACGACCTTCACGTCCATGCCGGCGGCGATGAACTTGTCGGCGATCGCGCGGTAGCCACTCGTATCGAGCGGTCGTGCAGAGAATTGCGCATTCGGGAGGTCGGCCTTGCCGTCGAACGTCAGGGGGACGAAAAGGC
>LNFM01013091.1_pt1 | contig 10699 bp, 9 predicted proteins | sample 596031 | NCBI WGS metagenome assembly LNFM01 (sample SAMN04254537, study PRJNA301005) | activated carbon metagenome | isolation source: dual media filters at the Ann Arbor, Michigan drinking water treatment plant | place: USA: Ann Arbor | reverse complement strand
TGATGCCGGTGGTTGGTGACCGTGCTGATTACGAATTGACTTGGCGCATGACCAGGCGCGAGTACGGTGATGCCGCTGGTGGTTTACGTGCTCTAATAGTCTGTGATTATTTCGTTCTCTACCCCGTTCTGGATACAGGGGCGACGCAAGCGAGAATACCCACTCAAATACTTGATCGGTGGCCATTCGACTTTCAAACGGTGATGTCCCAGGCGGGCCAAAACCTGATTGATAGTACTGAGCACTACAGTTTTTCCAGCTATCACAACAAGCAGACAGACAAGTCTTTTATGTATGAGTCTATCTGGTGCGATGGTTATGACGCTATGCGGTTGTTTTATAACGATATGTGCAGGCTGGAAGTGAGCGGAGAACGACTCTTTTTGTTGCTCAATCAGGGCTGTCTCCTCGTTTGGGGCTCGAATGATCTTCTAGGGACTGCTTTTGCCCTTTCTCGGCTTGAGCATGCGGAACAATCGAGCAGTGGTGAATTGTTCCGCCCTTTGCCGCCTTTCATACTGCATCATAAAGGCGGCGCCCTTGAACTCTACAAACCGCATCCCAAAAAGGAGGAGGCTTTGTATGAGGCGATGAAGAGATATCAATCTATGTATCTTGCTCAAGCCTATGAGCGACAGCGAGAATTTCTTTTCGAAGATGCCGATACTCAGCGGCAGGATCTTTTCCCTTCAGCCTTTGTCGTACTGAAGAACAAAGAGCAAAGAATCGCCACAACCTGCACTTGGACCGAGGGAGTAAGTTGCCTTTTACCCAAGACCGATGGCATCAGTTTTGTTAGGATAAATCCTGATGGAGAGAGCGCCAGGACTGTAGCCGAGGCTAGTTGGGAAGAAGTTCAGGCTATGGTGCCGGAACAACTAGTGGATCAAGAGATGTTTCCTCCTCGTTTCCTAACTAGCGGATTTCCAAACGACACGCAGCTCAGGAAGCTAGGAATGAAGGGACTATTTCGCTGATCACTATGGCCAATATCGGCAGCTCTGTAATTAGAAGCTTTTCAGCACGGAAGGGCCTGTAAAGAGGGTAGGCTTATTAGGTTTTGTATTGTTCGCGAAGCGCTTGGGGTGTCACTTGGATAATCATTCTCGATCTATGCGATTGTCCGCATTATTTGCTCACCTCGGCTATCAAAGTAATATACGTAGAAGTTTTTCGGCTTTGGCTCTTGTTGCGTTGTTGCAGGCGCCAATTCTTACTGGCAACATCTATGCTTGTGATATCAATGGCACTAGTTGTGCTAACTCATACGCTGCTTATGCTGAGAGTCAGACCTTAACGCAGTTAGCCTCTGCTTCTTCTGATTCAGCTAATTCGTCATTTTCGTCGTTAACAGCTGAACAGCAATATTCACAACTGACAAAACAGATTTTGCTGGCTGGAATTGAACTAGAACGGTTCAGTTTGAATTTTAGGCTAAACAGTGCCAAGCAGCCACGTTTTAGAAATTTACGCTATTTTCTCACCCAAGAAACCGCTGCCGCGACCGGGTTAGCTTTTGAAATTGCTTTTCTGGAGCAGGCTAAAAAGGGCCGCCGGCGCCCACTGCAGGTGAGCAAGCCGGTATTACATGGTGCCCTGACTACAGCCATGACTGGTGCGATCATTGGCGGTTCTGGTTCGGCTTTAGAGCTAAGTTCGAATATGCTTCAGGCCATTAAAAATAAGCGTCACGGATTCGACTTCAAAACAGCTAACAAGTTTGTGGCGGCAAAGCTCAAAGAAATAGATCTGCTTCTCGCTCAGCGTGATGCTCTTGTAGCTGCCAACCCCGATCATCCTGGGCATGAGGGTGCAGTTCTAGAAGGCAAGATTTTAAGGGAGCTGCGCAATTGCTTCATCGCCGAATACTCTGATTTTAATGCAGATACAAAGGGCTATATCACGTATCAAAATCTCTTCTACTTGCTTAATGCATCCTATAGTGCTGTTCAAGCTGCTGGTGCCTGGTGTGGTTATCGCGGTGTGACTAAGCCTAAGTACAATGGCCCAGCTAACGTTCTTTTCGTCGTCAGCGGTGCCATGGCCATGGTTACACCAATTATTAGCACTGCCGCTGGCAAATATGCCCGGAAAAAGGCATACGAGACTTTAGAAAAGCAAATCGGCGAGAAGCCAAAGCTCGATGAAGCTGCCTTCTCGGCAGACACCAAACGCGCCCGCGAGATTCTTAAGTCGGTAGATGCCTCGGTTATCTCTTCACTGCCCGGAACCGATCGATTGGCTTTGTACACTGATGCCTCTGTACTTTTTAAAAAGCAATTAGATAGTGAAACGACGATTATGCGTCGCAATGAAAAAGTTGCTCTGCAAAATAATCTGTTAGCGCCAGTGATTGGAGCGCAGTTGATGACTCAAGGTATTTTCGGCTGCATTGGGTCTTATCGCTATAATTTGAGACCGCGCAAACAGCTCAGTATGTTTTATCGGGGCGCTATCGTTGGCACTGTCGGAACCAGCATGGCTACACTGGGCAACGCCGTATCGCTGCTTTCAACTTTGAGCTATGAACATCGTTTGTCTAAAGAAAATAAGATGCCAGCGCAGTTAATCAAATCTAGACTAGAACACCTTGAAGAAGTAGAAAAAGAAGTGCGCAAAATTTGATTATTTTGTTGCTTTGACGCAGCGAAAACCTAGATGATTGGCGCCAGTATTAACTTCGCCTTTGCCTCTGGTACCGATCATATAGCGTGTGCAATATTGGTCGCTGCAAAGAAATGAGCCGCCTCTGTGCACGCGTTTCTTTTCGCCTGGTTCGGCCGGGTCGAAGGGCCTATCTGGGCCTGTGGGATTTTTTATGACGGCCTTTGACGCTTTTACTAGCTGGGCATAGTAGTCGGCGTGATACCAATCGCTACACCATTCCCAGACATTGCCAGCCATGTCATAGAGGCCAAATTTGTTGGGCGGATATTGCTTGACTGGGGCGATGCCAGCAAAGCCGTCTAAAGCAGTATCTTTGACTGGAAACTGACCCTGGTAAATATTGGCCATCCACTTGCCGCCTGGCTTAAGTTCGTTGCCCCAGGTGTAAGTGTCACCATCTTTGCCACCACGGGCAGCAAATTCCCATTCAGCTTCTGTTGGCAAGCGCTTACCGGCCCATTTAGCATAGGCTACAGCGTCGGGGTAGGCAATGTGCACCACAGGGTAGCTTCCCTTGCCTTTGATGCTGCTCTGGGGCCCTTGTGGGTGCTTCCAGTCGGCACCATGCTGATAGCGCCACCACTGATACATATTTTGCAGAGGTACTGTTTTGGCGGTGGGAGTAAATACTGTTGAGCCCGCTACTAGATTCTCTTTAGGGGCGGTAGGAAATTCTTCTTTGGTTGGGGCAATCTCAGCGATTGTTTTATAGCCGGTTGCTTTGACAAACTTTTCGAATTGGTCGTTGGTTACTTCTGTTTTGTCCATCCAGAAGCCATCGACATAAACGCGATGGATGGGGCGGGCGTCGCGCATGTCGTCTTGAGCTGTGCAGTGGCCTTCTGTCTGACAGGCAGTTGCAGTTGATTTAGCGGTGGAAGCCGACTGGCTTGTGGCGGATTCTTTTAGGGGGTTTTTACTGCCCATCGAAAATTCGCCGCCAGGAATCCAAACCATGTCTTTGGTATCAGCGCTTTTAGCTAGAGCAATGGCCGGATTGCTTAAGCACAAAAGCAGCAAACCCAGCTGAGCGACAAAGATTCGCTTAGCTGGGTTTGGCTGTTGTCTCACTCGGTTATTCAATGGGCTAGTTCAATCTATCGGCTGTTGGCAGCGTGCATTTTTTCTTGAATTGCTTGTTTTACAGCTTCCATGTTGAAGCTTGCACCTTTTTGCATCGGTGGGAATTCAACAAAGGAGGCTGCTGTTTTAGCAACTTCTTGTTGCACGAAAACAAAACGCCAGAACTCATAGGCAAACCAGTCGTAGTAGTTCAACGAACCACCTTTGCCGTTTGACATCCCGGTTCTTTCAAGTGGGTCCAAGCGCAGATTTGTCAAAATTGGCCAATCGACTTTTTCGGATGCACCGAGCCAGCCGTTGGGTTGATCGGTAAAGCGATATTTGTAATCGTTGATTCTCACTGCACCAAGCGTGCCTTCGGTGAAGTAATAGATTTCTTTGCGATTAGATGGGCCTTTACCGGTGAGCAAATCTAATTGGTTATAACCATCGAGGTGCACTTTGTATGTGGTATCACCAATTTTCTTACCGGTAAGCAATTCTTGTTTGATATTCGAATCGCCAGCAGCAGCTAAGAATGTAGGGAACCAGTCGAGGCCTGAGAAGATACCATTTTCGACTTTGCCTGCTGGCACTTTGCCAGGCCAACGAACGATTGCCGGAGCACGGAAGCCGCCTTCAAGAGCGGTGCCTTTGCCACCAGCAAATGGTGTTTGACCACCGTCTGGCCAAGTAAAGTTCTCAGTACCATTGTCTGTACTGAAAACAATAATGGTGTTCTCATCCATGCCATTGTCTTTGACATATTTGAGCACTGAGCCGACGATATCATCGAGCTGAGCCATACCAGCTTCGTGAACACTCCAGCCGTTTTCAGAATTACGCATTGACTCGTATTTTTCTGATAGGTGAGTAACTATGTGCATACGGGTGGGGTTGAGCCAGACGAAGAACGGCTTGCCGTCTTTCTTGGCTTTATCCATGAACTTGACTGAGTCAGCAAGAATTTCGTCGTCGACTGTTTCCATGCGCTTGGGATAAAGCTCACCAGCGTCTTCGATTTTTTGCTTGCCGATCTTGCCCCAACGCGGCTGTACTGTTTGGTCATCAGTATCAGTGGCCCAGCTATGAATCATGTTGCGTGGACCAACCACGTTCTTTAGCTCTTGTGGATAATTGCGGTGAGCTGGATCTTCCATGGCATCTAAGTGATAGAGATAGCCAAAGAACTCATCGAAACCATGCACTGTCGGCAAGAACTGGTTGAGGTCGCCGAGGTGGTTTTTGCCGAATTGTCCAGTGGTGTATCCCTGAGCTTTGAGAGCAGTGGCAATGGTAATTGCCTGGTCGGGAATGCCAATAGACGAGCCCGCTTGCCCTACTGTGGTCATGCCTGTGCGAATTGGTAGCTCGCCGGTGATGAAGTTGGCGCGGCCTGCTGTGCAACTAGCTTCTGCGTAATAGTCAGTAAAGCGCATGCCTTCTTGAGCCATCTTGTCGAGATTTGGTGTGCGTCCAGCCATTATGCCTTGATTGTAGGCACCGATGTTGAACCAACCAATATCGTCTCCCATAATGAAGATGATGTTTGGTTTCTTTCCATCAGCGCACATACCAGCAGCTGGCGCGAGGAGCGCTGTAGCTGCTAATAGCACGCTGAAAAATTTCTTGGCGTAACGACTCACGCTTACTCTCCTAGATAAAGGAATATCTGGCCACGGCTCATGTCAAGCGATTGAGCCTAAAGCAGTCGTTCAGAGTATCAGACCGAAGGGTGTGTCTGATCGGCTACTGCTAAATATCACTGCCTTTTCAATCTGGACTTGACTTGATGACTGCTTACCAGAAGGTTTGGATTGCCGCGCTACGACCTAGTTAGTGTGGGGTTAAGTTGACAACAAGGTCGACCAATAGCAATACACTAATTACAATTAGGCTAACTGCTACAGCCAGGGTTGAAGACCAGGCTGCGACTTGTACTTCTTTGTTCAATTTTCTCAGTGAGAGCCAATGTTCAACAGCGCCGCAAATCAATCCTAAGATTCCCAGAAGCATTAAAATGATGCCAAGCTGTTCTGGCGACTGTGTTTTAAATTCTGACAGATTCTTGTTCTTGATTAAGTCGTGGACGAACCGTGCCAAGGTAAAGCCGAAGGCAAATAGAGAAAGCGACGTGCGAATCCAGGCCAGCAGTGTTCTGTCCATAGCAAGAAGCGTGCGTGTCTGTGCTAGCTCCATTTGCAGAGTTTGTATTTTTGTTGGTTTGGCTTCTGGCGCCGGGGTTTTAGCTGGGTCTTCCACTTAATACAACCTATTGATAGCGCATGCCATTGAAATCAATGTAACCACTTTCATGACGCGGCTCGTCAGACTTGTGTGTCCAGTGTAAAACACCGCCGCGTTCGTTCCAAATATATTCTCCGTGAATTCGTACCACGTTACCTTCTTGCACCGGCGCGTAAGTACCGTATTGAAGATCGTTCGCCACGAGGACAGTGGTGCCATTTGAGAGTATCAATAGAAAGCGTTGATGTGGTTCTCGGTAATCTTCTTCGCGCAGCAATTTTTTTATGGGCGCAGTCACTGTTAGTTCAACTTTGCGCGCTTGCTGACTCTGTGCTTGAATAATTTGGGCATCATCTACAGCATATGGAATATTGGCCGGTCCAATCACTGTGCCGCTTTTAATTTGATTAGAACCTTGATTTTGACTTTGATTGACTGAATCATATTTTGCTAATTCTTCAGCGAATTGTTTTGCTTCTTGAGCTGCTGCTGTCTGACTACTAGGGCCAGCATTGCAACCAAAGCAGAGAAAAATACCGGTCAATAGAGCATATTTGAATTTATTGCAGGCTGCCATAGATACCTCCAGAGAAATTGGCAAAACTGCTATTGCCTATTAAAGTTGAACTGGATGATCCATCAGGCTTTAGAAATACAAACGATGGTATCGCTTGAATAGAATGTTGCTTCAGGAGGGCAGCATTGCTAGCATCGTCAATATTGATTTTTTTAAATTGTATTTTGTCGCCAAAGATTTTCTGAGCTTGGGCAATTTGCCCGTCAATTTCGTCGCACTGCGCGCACCATGGTGCCGTGAAAATCAAAACACTGGAGGAAGCATTGTTTGTGGCCAAGTTGTCCTGTGCTGCTGGCTTGGGGCTGGAGCTTGTGCTGTTGCTATTTGTTTTGTCTTGGTTGCTAGTGGCTGTGGCATTTGATGACATCCATGTTGCGATGAATTTCGCCATGTTTGAATCGTAGGTGTTGCTTTTGACGCGACCGTATTCAATCACTAAATGTTCACTAGGTAATTCAATGAAAGTTTTGTTTCTGGTGCCCAGGGCATTGAAAATTTCCCACGTACCTTGAGCTTTTACGAGTCTGTCAAGCGTGCCCTGCAGCATCAGCACAGGTAGCGCTGTTATCTTAACCGCTGCGTCGTGATTGCCATCCATGAACGCTTGAAAGTCTACTAGCTGAACGGGCGAAAGGTCCATGCGATTTAGTGGGCTCGATTCCCAAATTGCTCTTAGTCGATCATTTTTTGTCGCCTGATCGACTATGCTGGTGCCAACGTCAAACGGCTTGCGAGCACCAGTCAGGAGCTTTACTCCAACTTTTAAATCAGTGCCATCTTTGTAGCGTTGGCCTGATGGAACTGACGAAATCAAACCATCCATTTGTTCTGGGTACATTGAGCTGGCGCGCAAGACTATGGCACCACCCATAGATTCACCTAGAAGAAAGACTGGCAAGCCTGGGTGATTGGCTCTGAGAATGGGCAACAAAGTTTTTATATCATCGAGGCAGGCATCAAATTTCAATGCTTTGCCATTTTTCAATCTCATCCACGATCCAAAACCCCGCACGTCAATGGCATAGACTGCCGCCCCTTGTTGTGCCATGCGGGTGCCAAAGTCGTTGTAACAGTCAGCGTTGAGACCAAGGCCGTGAATGCAAAGCAAAACAGCTGTCTGTTTGACACTGGGGTCAATCCAGCTGCGGCACGGTGGTGTGTGTATGTCGTTGGCATCAATTGAGCCGAAGTCTTCTCTTGCGCCGGGCGCATTGGAAGCAAAGACTGCAGGGGCACTTAATAACATGGTCAGGGACAATAGACTGAAGAGATTTGCACGCAGGCGCATTTTGAGACCCATTAAAGGAGCCAATATAATAGCTTGTTCTTCTGATTTTAAGATTACTGAGCAGTTCTTGAGCTTGACAAGCGGTTGGCTGTTGCTGCCCCTTATAATCGTGTCAGATTCTCAGTGGCTGAACTGCCGTGAAAAAGAGCCTTTTAACTTAGACTGTTGGTCTATTAGGAATCACGTTGGCAATCAACAAAAACTCTCTTGCGTTTAATTTCTACCTTGGTGGCCTAGGCGCCCTGCCGCCCCTTTCAATTGATATGGGTTTGCCGGCGCTCACATCAATCGCTTCATCGCTGCATACGACAGATGCCGCTGCCGCACTCACACTTAGTCTCTTCTTGGCTGGTTTTGCCGTGGCTCCTGTGGCTGGTGGGCCGCTGTCAGATCGCTTTGGGCGGCGGCCAGTGTTGCTTGGTGGCTGCCTCATTTTTGCTATCGCTGCTATTGGCTCAACTTTTGCTCCGACAATTGAGTTGCTTTTGTTCTTTCGCTTACTCCAAGGTATTGGCGCAGGCGGTGCTGCTGTGCTCTCTATGGCACTTATTCGCGACCTCTTTGAAGGAAATGAAGCACGGGCCAAGCTGTCTTATGTCGGTATTTTGCGCAGTTTTGCCCCCATGATTGCTCCGACTCTTGGTGCTTGGATGCTCATGTTCGGCAACTGGAGATGGATCTATGGCTTCCTTGCGGTTGGTGGATTGGTGATATTGCTGGTCACCTACTTTGGTTTTGCCGAGTCGGCAAAGCACGAGCGTGTGCCTCTAACTTTTAGCGCTTTGCGTCAAAGCTATGCCACTGTGATCAAGCATCGTGTTAGTTTCGGCTATGCTAGCCTCAATGCTTTGATGTTTGGCAGTATGTTTGCCTACGTATCGAATTCACCGCTGTTGTTGATTGGTGTTTACAAACTATCCAATCAAATGTTTGGCTATTTATTTGCCGGCACCGCATTAGGTATCATGATTGGTGCTCTAGTTAACGGCAAGCTGAGTGATCGTAATATTCCACATACAGTGCCGCTCACCGCTGGACTCCTTTTAGCTTCGGCTGCCAGCTTAGCAAACGTGGCAATAACCTTGTCTGGACATGCCTCTCCGCTTACCCTACTTCCTGGCCTTTTTCTCTTTACGTTCAGTGGAGGTTTGGTAGCCCCCAATGCAGCCCACGGCTGCATGCACCCGATGCCGAAAATTGCCGGTGTGGCATCGGCCGTGCTGACTTTCACTCAAATGATTGTTGGGGCACTGTCAAGCGCTATTGTTGCCTATCTGTACGATGAAAAGTCGGCCATCGCCATGACTGGTGTTATGGCGGCTTTCATTTTGAGCGCGGCCGTAGTCTATTTTGTTGTGGTTAAGCCAGCAGAGAGAAAAGACGTTGTCATGTTAAACTGAGGAATATGATTATCTGAGACTAAGAGCAAGCTAGGGCTTGTGCTAAACAATGAGAAGACACACTCAAAAGCGTTTTGCTGAAGAAGCCGCCCGGTTCATGGTCGAGGGCGCAGAAAGTGAGTATCTGCACGCCAAAGAGCGTGCCATGATGATGCTTGGTCTATCTAGTCAGACTCGCTTACCTTCTAATCGTAAGGTTAGAGATTTGGTTGGCAAAATTACAAAAGCCGAATTGGGCGAAGATGAAGTTGCTCGCCGGGTGCGGCAGATGCGCGAAATTGCCTTAGAGATAATGGAGATTATTGAGGCATTTGATCCATTTCTAATTGGCAGTACTCTTAGCGGTGAGATTCGCGAAACATCAGATATTGACTTGCATGCTTATTCAGATGACTTTGAAGAAATTAAGTTTCTTCTCAGCGATTGGGGCTACAAAGATATCGACGAAGAAATAGTGCAAAACATGAAAGGTACTTTCATTCATTTGAAGTGGTTAGAGCGCGGCTACCCTGTAGAAATCACAATTTATTCGTGGGCTATGCGCGACGTTATTCAGTTCTCGTCTATTACGGGCAAACCAATGAAGAGAGCTGATGTTGCTGGCGTCAGGCACTTGTTGCGCACTTAGGAGTGCTAACGGTCAATTGAATAGATTAGCTTACTCTCTTATTTTTGAAAACTGATCCAAAAACAGTTTCAACTGCTTCTTGTAGAGGTTGTGATCTTGTTCACTAAATGATCGGCCCAGTCTTTGGGCGATGTCAGAGGAGATTCAAGAATCATTGCTTTTAGTGGCCGCTGTTTACTCATCTCCGCGGTTGTTCCGGCGCCAAAAGACTCACCATAGGCAATCACTGAACCTAGTGGATATTTCAGTTCGCTGACTAGAAAGTCGTGGGCCATAGTAGTATCAGGCACCCATCTATCTATATTGCATTGACCAGAAGATAGGCCGTAACCCTCTTGGTCATAGACAAAGACCGAATACCCTAATTGCAACATGGTGGCAATTTGAAAGGGATCACAAAGAGTGTTAATGGAGCTACCGACGCCCAGTGATTACAGAATGACTCCACGTTCTTTGTCTTTGGGCAACTTGAACAAGATACTGTCTAGAACCACTTTAGAGGTCTTTTGTTCAAAGTTACTAGCGCGCTGTCAGGTCGCAGTTGAGGCAATTTAGCGTCTCTGATACAGCGCTTTCCAGGCCAAGTGTTTGATGCCGCTGTCTAGAATGAAGTAAGTACGTTCTAGTTTAATCACGGCAAAATGTGGCTCAATAGGAGTGATAAGCTCAATAGCACTAAGTTGCGGCGGCCCAACATTGGGATCTTGCCTATATTCGTCTTTACAGCCTGAAATGCTTAGCCAGAATGCACCGGGCTTAAGCGCTGCTGCCACTCTTTCAACAAATAAATTGCGCTTAGCTCTTTCGATTACGTGGTAAACACCACGGTC
>LNFM01013090.1_pt1 | contig 10699 bp, 7 predicted proteins | sample 596031 | NCBI WGS metagenome assembly LNFM01 (sample SAMN04254537, study PRJNA301005) | activated carbon metagenome | isolation source: dual media filters at the Ann Arbor, Michigan drinking water treatment plant | place: USA: Ann Arbor | reverse complement strand
GCCATTGGCGCCGAGCGAGATCGACAGGCCCGAGGCGTTCCAGAAGTTGGAGTCGTTGCGCACGTAGCGGTCGTAGGGCGCGCGCACGAAGGCATGGATGGCGACTCGGCTGGCGAGATCGTGCAGATCCCAACCCAGCACGGTGCCGACCTCGATGTCGCGGAAGAAGATCGGGGCGCCGAGGCTGATCGAGCCCAGCCGACGCGAATCGAGCCGAAACGTGGTGCCCTTCACCGAGGCCTGCAGGATCGGCGGATCCTCCTGGCCCACGAAATCGCGCTTGGCGACGCCCGGTTCGGAGGACGGACGCATGCCGATATAGGAGCCGGACAGGATGGTCTCGAGACCGGAGATGTTGCCGGCGAAGAGCTGCGGCTTCACCACCCAGAAGATCGTCTTGTCGGTGAGCAGCGTCTCGGCTTCCTTCACCGTCTCGATCGTCACCAGCACCTTCGACAGGTCGGGCGGGATTGTGATGGTCTTCACGGTCCCCATGACGACATTGCGGTACTTGAGCTGGGACTGACCGGCCGTGAGGCCGGCGGCCGTGTCGAAGGACACGGTGATCACGGGACCGCGCTTGGAGAAGGCGTCCCAGGCCAGCCAGCCGGCAATCAGCGCCGTCACGATGGGCACGAGCCAGACCAGCGGAAAACGGCGGCGGCGCCGAACCGAAGCCGCCCCCACGGCACTTCGCGCGCCGGGACTATCCGAGGCTGGGGTCCCGGAGGCGGATCCGGGCGGGGCTTGCTCGTTCATCGTACCTCGTTCGCCCCTCAGTCAGACGGGACGTTCAGCGTTCCCGGTCGTCGATGTCGCGGGCCAGGACCTCGCGCTTGCCGACATGGTTTGCGGCGCTGACCACGCCTTCACGCTCCATGCGCTCGACGATGCGGGCGGCCCTGTTATAGCCGATCTGGAGGTAACGTTGGATGAAAGACGTGCTGCACTTTCGCTCGCGGGCGACCAGGGCGATGGCCTGGTCGTAGAGCTGGTCGCTCTCGGCCTCCTCAGCGTCGCCCGGCAGTCCGGTCCCCGAGCCGTCGCCGTCGGGATCGTCGGTGACCGACTCGATATAGGCCGGCGCGCCCTGGGCCCGCAGGTGGCGGACGACCTCCTCGACCTCGCCGTCGCTGACGAAGGGGCCATGGACACGGGCGATCTTGCCGCCCCCGGCCATGTAGAGCATGTCGCCCTGACCCAGCAGCTGCTCGCCGCCCTGCTCGCCCAGGATGGTGCGGCTGTCGATCTTGGACGTCACCTGGAAGGAGATGCGGGTCGGGAAGTTGGCCTTGATGGTGCCGGTGATGACGTCGACCGACGGCCGCTGGGTGGCCATCACCACATGGATGCCGGCGGCACGCGCCATCTGCGCCAGGCGCTGCACCGTCGCCTCGATCTCCTTGCCCGCGACCAGCATCAGGTCGGCCATCTCGTCGATGATGACGACGATGAAGGGCAGCGGCCTCAAGTCCATCTCCTCGTCCTCGAAGGTGGGCTTGCGCGTCTCGGGATCGATACCGGTCTGGACCTTGCGGGTCAGCACCCCGCCCTTGCGCGCCGTCTCGGCGAGCTTCTCGTTGTAGCCCGCGATGTTGCGCACGGCGACCGCGCTCATGGCGCGATAGCGGTCTTCCATCTCGCGCACGACCCACTTCAGGGCGACGATGGCCTTGCGCGGCTCGGTGACGACGGGCGTCAGCAGGTGCGGGATGTCCTGGTAGACACTCAGCTCCAGCATCTTGGGGTCGATCATGATGAAGCGGCACTGATTCGGCGTCAGCCGGTAGAGCAGCGACAGGATCATGGTGTTGACCGCCACCGACTTGCCCGAGCCGGTCGTACCGCCGATCAGAAGATGCGGCATGCGCGCGAGGTCGGCGATGACCGGATCGCCGCCGATATCCTTGCCCAGTGCCAGCGGCAGGCCGAGGCGGCCATCCTCGTAGTGCTTGGTCGACAGCAGCTCGCGCAGGAACACCGTCTCGCGCTTGGCATTGGGCAGCTCGATGCCGATGACGTTGCGGCCGGGCACTGTGGCGACGCGCGCCGAGACCGCACTCATCGAGCGGGCGATGTCGTCGGCGAGACCGATCACTCGGCTGGACTTGGTGCCGGGCGCCGGTTCGAGTTCGTAGAGGGTCACGACCGGACCCGGCCGCACCTTCACGATCTGTCCCTTGACGCCGAAATCGTCGAGCACCGTCTCGAGCAGGCGCGCATTCTGCTCCAGCGCTTCCTCGTCGATCTTCGGCTGGGCATTGACCCGCGAGGGCAGCGACAGGATGTCGAGCGGCGGCAGCTGGTACTCGGCCCCGAGGGCCAGCTCGCGCTGTCCGGCCTTGGCGGCGCGCTTGCCCTGCGGCGCGGCCGACTTGCGCGGCACGATCTTCACGCCCGCAGGTGTCGGCGGCACGGCAGACGGCAGCTCGACGTCGAGCGCATTGTCGGGCGTGAACGGATTCTCGTCGGTCTCTTCGTCCGGCCTCTCTTCGGCGACGGGTGGCGGCGGCGGCGCAACTTCAGCCGGCGCCTCGAACTCCTCATCGGCAATCGGCTGCCGGTAGTGCGCCGGCGAAGGCGGCGGCGCGGCCTCGTAACCGCCGAAGCCCGGCTCGATACGTTCCGCCGTGGCCGCAGTGGCCGTCGCCGGGCGCCGCATGAAGGGCTCGATTCGCAGGCCGCCGGTCAGGCGACTGAGGAAGGTGCGCTCCTGCACGCGGGAGGGCGCGGCCTCGTCCAGCACCGGCGAGTGCATGCGCAGGCCACCGGGCGCCTCGGGGATGTCGTCGGCCGGCCGCTCGATCGGGGCATAGGGCGCATCGACCATCAGCGAGTCGCGCGCCGGCAGCACCGCGCCTTCGTCGGGGATCTGCTCGTAGCGGTTCTCGAAGCGCGCCGGATCGTACTGGCTGGCATCGATCTCGCCCGGAATCTCGGCATAGCCGATGTGAGGCGCCGGCGGCTCGTTCTCCTCGTCGAGCGGTTGCGGCTTGCCGCGCCACAGGCCCACGGCCGCGCGCATGCCCCACACGACCCACAGGAAGGGCGCGCGCAGGATGCGGAAGATCAGCGGCAGGTCGGTACGGTTCATGCCGAGCGCCGGGGCCATCGCGATGAAGGCGAGGGCTGCCGCGGCAGGCTCGATGAAAGTGAGCGCGCCGCCGCTCGAATGGGTGAGCACCAGCTCGCGGAAGCGGCCGACCAGGGCCAGCCCGACCAGCCCGCCCGGTCCGGCATGGGTGGCGGCCCCGCCGACGTCGCCCAGGCCCACGCAGGCCACGCTCATCATCAGCAGCGCCAGCAGGAGCAGTGAGAGACGCAGACCGAAGAAGCCGAGATGATGGGTGCGCACCATGCGCACGCCCCAGGTGATGAAGGCGACCGGCGCCAGGATGATGGCGAGGCCGAAGGTCTGCAGCAGCAGGTCCGAGATGTAGGCGCCGGGCAGGCCGAGCAGGTTGTTGGGCGCCCGCGCCGTGGCGTGATTGAGCGAGGGATCGCCCGGACTATAGGTGAACAGCGCCATCATCAGCGCGAGGCCGAAGCCTGCCGTGGCAACGCCGACGATCTCCATCATGCGGCGGCGCAGAAAATCGCGCCCGCCCTCCGGCAGGATGGAGGTCCTGGGCTGCAACGCTGAAGAGAGGCTCAGCATGGCCATGCGCGGTGGCGCTCCTACAAAACGGTCGCGAGGCGTTGGAGCCCCTCGCGGGTGGTCTTCTCGTCATGCACCAGGGCCACGCGGATGTAGCGCTGGGAAATGTTGATGCCGTTGGTCTCGCGGCAGGCATAGGCCCCCGGCAGCACCTTGACGTGCGCCTCGCCCCACAGCTTGCGCGTGGCTTCCTCGCCGTCGCCGACGTCGAGCCACAGGAAGAACCCGCCGCCCGGCGTGTAGTAGGAGAAACGGTTGTGCAGGATCTGCTCGGCGATCCGGAAGTTCTTCACGTACCACTCGCGCGTCTGGATCGGATGCGTCTCCTCGCGCCACAGCGCGGCCGACGCCTTCTGGACGGCGAAGGGAATCTGCGGGCCGCCATAGCTGCGCCAGCGCAGCACCATCGCAACCAGCTTCGGGTCGCCGGCCATGAAGCCCGAGCGCAGGCCCGCCGCATTCGACCGCTTCGACAGCGAATGAAAGACCGCGAGATTGTGGAACGGGTCCTTGCCGCCGGTCTCGTCGATCTCGAGCGCCGCCTCGAGCGCACCCGGCGGCGGGGCGCCGGTGTAGATCTCGGCGTAGCACTCGTCGACGGCCAGCACGGTGTCGTACTTGCGGCAGAGCCTCAGCAGCTTCTGCAGATATTCCTTGCTGGCGATCGCACCCTGCGGATTGGCCGGCGAGCAGAGATAGACCACCGACAGGCGCTGCCAGGTCGCTTCGTCGAGGCTCTCATAGTCGGGCAGGAAGCCGTTCGAGGCTTCGGCGTTGACCAGCAGCGGCTCGCCGCCCGAAAGCACCGCACCGCCGAGATAGGCCTGGTAGAACGGATTGGGCAGCGCGACGATCGGCCTGCCCCCACCCTTCTCCTGCGGCGTCGCCACGGTGGAGATGATGTAGACGCCTTCCTTGCTGCCGGCCGTCGGATGGACGTGCAGGTTCGGGTCGAGCAGGCCCTGGGGCAGCTTGTAGCGGCGCGTCAGCCATTCACAGATCGCGAGATTGAGGTCAGGCAGGCCCTGGTTGGGCGGATAGCGATTCCAGCCATCGACTTCGTCGATCACGATCTGCCGCGCGAAGGCGGGCATCGCCCCCTGGGGTTCGCCCACCGACATGTTGATCATCGACAGATGCGCCGGCGGCGTGATGGGAGCGATGAGGGCGTTCAGCCGCGCGAATGGGAAATCGGTCAGCGTCTCGGTCAGGCGCGGATTGAACATTCTCGTTCCCAATGGCCAAATCGGCCGGAAAAATGCCACGGTGCCGGCCGAGAGCGACCAGCCTATCGCCACATTCTAGGGAACAAATTAACCAATCACAACAATGGAATAGGCTTGTTTCTTGAGATGAAATGAGGGCTTGCGCCCCGTTTCTGGCCAACCACAAGCACTAGTCCGGTCATGGCGTCGCAGGCGCACCGGAAATGGCCATTCCACGTTCAGGCGCTCTCGCTCAAAGAGCGTTGGATCCCGATTCGCCGGTGCGGATGCGCACGGCCTGCTCGACCGGCGTGACGAAGATCTTGCCGTCGCCGATCTTGCCGGTGTGCGCCGCCTTCTGGATGGCCTCGACGGCGCGCTCGACCTGGGCGTCGTCGACCACGATCTCGATCTTGACCTTGGGCAGGAAGCTCACGAGATACTCGGCGCCGCGATAGATCTCGGTCTGGCCCTTCTGGCGGCCGAAGCCCTTGACCTCGCTCACCGTCAGACCCGACACGCCGACGCCGGTCAGCGCGTCGCGCACCTCGTCGAGCTTGAACGGTTTGATGATGGCGGACACGAGCTTCATCTGTTTTCCCCTCCTGCCTTCGCGGCTCTGCCCGACAGACTGGCGCCTCGCGTTCGCGGCGTCAAACGCCGGACAGAAAGAGGGCCCGGCGAGAGGCTCGCCGGGCCCGAGGGTCCGCCGCGACACGGTGCGGCGGATGAGAGGGAACCAGGAGGAGAGGAGGGTTCCCGATCTCGAGGAGGAGACGGTCCTAGTGGATCGTCTCGCCGTGCAGGTTGATGTCGAGACCTTCGACCTCTTCCTCGGTCGTCACGCGCAGCCCGATCAGGGCATCGACGATCTTGAGGATGATGAAGGTGGCGACCGCGCACCAGGCGATGCAGACCAGCGCGCCCCAGAGCTGCGTCAGGACCTGGCCGGCATTGCCGTCGATCAGTCCCTTCTTGCCAGCGCCGCCGATCACTTCGACGGCGAACACGCCGGTCAGGAGGGCGCCGACGAAGCCGCCGATGCCGTGCACGCCGAACGCGTCGAGCGAGTCGTCGTAGCCCATCGCCTTCTTGAGGCCGGTGGCGCCCCAGAAGCAGACCAGACCGGAGATGATGCCGATGGCCAGCGCGCCCATCGGAGTCACGTAGCCCGCGGCCGGTGTGATGGCGACGAGACCGCCGACGGCACCCGAGATGATGCCGAGGACCGACGGCTTGCCGCGCGTGACCCACTCCGCGAACATCCAGGCCAGCGCCGCCGCGGCCGCAGCGAACTGCGTCACGGCCATCGCCATGCCGGCGTTCGGGCTGGCGCCGGCAGCCGAGCCGGCGTTGAAGCCGAACCAGCCGACCCACAGGAGGGAGGCGCCGATCACCGAGTAGACCAGGTTGTGCGGCGCCATGTTCTCGGTGCCGAAACCCTTGCGCTTGCCGATGACGAGGGCGCAGACGAGGCCCGCGACGCCGGCATTGATGTGCACGACGGTGCCGCCCGCGAAGTCGAGGACGCCCCAGTCGCCCAGGAAGCCGCCGCCCCACACCCAGTGGGCGATCGGCGCATAGACGATCAGCGACCACAGCGCCATGAACCACATCATGGCCGAGAACTTCATGCGCTCGGCGAAGGCGCCGGCGATCAGGGCCGGCGTGATGATGGCGAAGGTGAGCTGGAACATCATGAAGACGGTCTCGGGAACCGTCTTGGCGAGGTCATGCACGCCGTCGAGGGTGAGCCCCGACATGAAGATGCGGCCGAGGCCGCCGACGATCGTGCTGCCCGGCGAGAAGGCCAGGCTGTAGCCGACGATCAGCCACAGCACCGAGACCATGCAGGTGATGGCGAAGCTCTGCATCACCGTCGACAGCACGTTCTTCTTGCGGACCATGCCGCCGTAGAAGAGAGCGAGGCCCGGAATGGTCATCATCAGCACGAGCAGCGTCGAAGTCAGCATCCATGCCGTGTCGCCGGTATCGAGCTTGGGTGCTTCCGCCGCAGCCGGCGTCGCGGCGGCCTGGGCCAGCGCCAGCGCCGGCAGGAACAGCACTGCGGCCGCCCCCGCGCCGGCAAGCACCGAGTTGGTCTTGAACTTCATCGTTGTCCCCTGGTTCTCGAGTTGGTTGTGGTGTCGGATCACAGCGCTTCGGTGCCGGACTCGCCGGTGCGGATGCGGATCGCCTGCTCGACCGGCATGACGAACACCTTGCCGTCGCCGATCTTGCCGGTGCCCGCCGCCTTGCGGATGGTCTCGACCGCGCGCTCGACCATGGTGTCGTCGATCACGACCTCGATCTTCACCTTCGGCAGAAAGCTCACGGCGTACTCTGCGCCGCGATAGATCTCGGTCTGGCCCTTCTGCCGACCGAACCCCTTCACTTCACTCACGGTCAATCCCTGGATGCCGAGCGATGTCAGGGCATCCCTGACCTCGTCCAGCTTGAAGGGCTTGAAGATTGCCACGATCATTTTCATTTGCGCCTGTCCTCCAACGGGCGGCACCCGCCCCCAAAGTTCAATTTGTCGAGAGCAAGCACCGTGCCAAGTGCTGCCGCATGATCGCCAGACCGACTTGGCACGCCACTTGCGTCGATTGAGGCGGAAACAAGTCATGAGTCTTTGGGGGTGGTCGTGTTGCTTAAAAATTCCGCCGTTCTGGCTACCGCACTGATTACAATTTGTGCAGCGAGTGCCGCCCATGCACAGGGCACGCCAGATCCGCAGACCGTTGCGGTCACGCACGATCAACAGGTGGCGCAGGGTACGCCGGATGCGGCGACCACGCCGGCCGCGCCGGAGAAGGAAACCTGGAAGGCTCCGTTCGGCGGCGCCTTCACCGCCGGCTTTGCGGTTCTTAACGAGTACTCCTACCGCGGTATCTCGCAGACCCAGCGCCAGGTCGCCGTCCAAGCCTCGCTCGGCTACGAGACCCCCACCGTCAGCGAGAAGATTCCGCTCAGCGCCTATGTCGGCGCCTGGGGCTCGAACGTCGACTTCCCCAACACCGGCACCTGGGCCGAGATCGACGTCGTCACCGGCCTCAAGCTCAAGCTGATGGACAACAAGCTCACCTTCGACCTGGGCTACATCCGCTACAACTATCTCGGCGCGCCCTCGAACCTGTTCTACGACTTCAACGAGTTCGGCCTTGTCGCCGGATACGATTTCGGCGTCGCCCAGGTCAGCGCCGCGGTCCGCTACAGCCCCAACTTCTTCGCCAACTCCGGCAACGCCTGGTACAAGTGGGCCTCGGTCACGGTTCCGATGCCGTTCCTCCACGTCAACGAAAACGTGGCGTTCAAGGCCTTCGGCACCATCGGCAACCAGTATGTCGAGCGCTTCACCAACTACGGCATTCCCAACGACAACTACTGGGACTGGCAGCTCGGCCTCGTCGTCTCCGTCTACGGCTTCGACCTCTCCGCCGCCTACACCGGCACGAACCTCAGCGTTCAGGACTGCCTCGGCACCCAGAATTGCGCCAGCCGCGTCATCGTCGGTATCTCGAAGACGTTCTGATCAATCGATGCATGCAGCCATAGAGGGTTGCCGCCCTTCGGGGCGGCTGCCATCTATGGCCCATGGATAGTCATCCTTTCGACCTCGCCATCGTAGGCGCGGGCCTCAACGGCAGCCTTCTCGCCCTGGCGGCCGGCGAAGCGGGTCTTTCGACCGCCCTCATCGACCGCGTCCCGCTCGCCACCCTGACCCAGCCGGGCTTCGACGGCCGCACCACCGCCGTTGCCTTCACCAGCCAGCGCCTGTTCGCCGCGCTCGGCGTCTGGGACGAGATTGCCCCCGAAGCCGAGCCGATCCGCGACATCCGGATCTCCGATGCCGGCCACGACGGGCGCGCGAGCCCGTTCTTCCTCCATTTCGACCATCGCGAGGCCGCCGAGGACCCCGAGACGGCCGCACCGATGGGCTGGATCGTCGAGAACCGGTTCCTCCGCGCCGCCCTGCTGCGCCGGCTCGCCGCCTGCCCGAAGGTCGAACTCGTCTCGCCCGACGAGGTGGTCGAGAGCGAGCGCGGGCCGGATCGCGCCGGTCTCGTGCTGAAGAGCGGCCGGCGCCTCGCCGCCCGCCTGATCGCCTCGGCCGAGGGACGCTTCGGCTCGATGCGCGAGGAGGCCGGCATCGGCGCGCGCAGCTGGTCGTACGAGCAGATCGCCATCGTCCTGGTCGCGCACCACGACCAGCCCCATCGCGGCGTCGCCCAGGAAAAATTCCTGCCCGGCGGTCCGTTCGCCATCCTGCCGATGACGGACGGGCCTGCGGGCGAGCACCGCTCGTCGATCGTCTGGACCGAACGGTCCGATCTCGCGCGCCGCCTGCTCGAACTCGACGCGCCGCGCTTCCAGGCGGAATTCGCGCGGCGGTTCGGCGACCATCTCGGGCCGGTCGTCGCGGAGGGGCCGCGCTGGTCCTATCCGCTGCGCCTCGTCCATGCCGAGCGCTACATCGACACGCGCCTGGTGCTGGTGGGCGATGCCGCGCACGGCATCCATCCGATCGCGGGCCAGGGCTACAATCTCGGCGTTCGCGACATCGCGGCGCTGGTCGAGGTGATGGTCGACGCCAAGCGCCTCGGCCTCGACGTCGGTGGCGCCGATACGCTGGAGCGCTACGCGCAATGGCGCCGGGCGGACAATCTCACGATGGTCGCCGCCACCGACCTGCTGAACCGGCTGTTCTCCAACGACATCGCACCGCTGCGGCTGGCCCGCGACATGGGCCTCGCGGCCGTGAACCGCGTGCCGGCGCTGCGCAAGTTCTTCGTGCGTCATGCGATGGGGCTGGTCGGCGACCTGCCCAAGCTGATCCGGGGCGAGCGGCCCTAGACTTGGCGGCCCTAGACTTGGCGGAACGCGAGCCCTATCTCAGGGGCCAATTTCGAGGACATTCGCATGGCCACTCCCCAGACATCGGCGCAAGTGCCCGTCACCGTGCTCACCGGCTATCTCGGGGCCGGCAAGACCACCCTGCTCAACCGCATCCTGAGCGAACAGCACGGCAAGAAATACGCCGTCATCGTGAATGAGTTCGGCGAGCTGGGTGTCGACAACGATCTCGTGGTGAATGCCGACGAGGAAGTCTTCGAGATGAACAACGGCTGCATCTGCTGCACCGTGCGCGGCGACCTGATCCGCATCATCGAAGGGCTGATGAAGCGCAAGGACAAGTTCGACGGCATCCTGGTCGAGACGACCGGCCTGGCCGACCCCGGTCCGGTGGCGCAGACCTTCTTCACCGACGAGGACGTCAAGGCCAGGACGCGGCTCGACGCCATCGTCACCGTGATCGACGCCAAGCACTTCTTCGGCCAGCTCGAGCAGGGCAGCGAGGCCGAGCAGCAGGTGGCCTTCGCCGACGTGATCCTGCTCAACAAGACCGACCTGGTGAGCGCCGACGAACTCGCGAAGGTCGAGGACAGGATCCGCGGCATCAACCGCTACGCCCGGATCTTCCACACGCAGAACAGCCAGATCGCACTCGACGCGATCCTCGACAAGGGCGCGTTCGATCTCGGCCGTATCCTGGAGTTCGAGCCCGACTTCCTGCACAGCGGCCATGATCATCACCACGAGGACGAGGTCCGCAGCCTGTCGATCACCGCCGACCGGCCGGTCGATCCCGACAAGTTCCAGAAGTGGATGGGCGCGCTGCTCCAGATCAAGGGCGGCGACATCTTCCGCAGCAAGGGCATCCTCGCCATCGACGGCGCCCCGCGCCGCTACGTCTACCAGGGCGTCCACATGATGATGGACAGCGACTGGGGCACGCCGTGGAAGGACGGCGACAAGCGTTCGAGCAAGCTGG
>LNFM01013089.1_pt1 | contig 10699 bp, 8 predicted proteins | sample 596031 | NCBI WGS metagenome assembly LNFM01 (sample SAMN04254537, study PRJNA301005) | activated carbon metagenome | isolation source: dual media filters at the Ann Arbor, Michigan drinking water treatment plant | place: USA: Ann Arbor | reverse complement strand
ACCTCACACGTCAAAAATATTGTCTTGCTGGGCCATGCCGGCTCCGGTAAGACCACCTTAGCGGAGTGCATGTTGTTCGAAGCCGGACTCATCAACCGCAGAGGTTCCATCGCAGAGCGAAACACCACAGGAGATTACCACGAACTTGAACAAGACCGTGGTAATTCTATTTTTAGCAAGCTCCTGCATACTAAATGGAGAGGCTACAAAATAAATATCATCGATACTCCCGGCTATGATGATTTTACAGGCGAAGTAATATCTGCCCTGCGGGTGGCCGATACCGGCGTTATGCTGCTCAACGCTATGATGGGAGTAGAAGTAGGCACCGATATCATTTGGGAATACACGGACAAGTTTAAAACCCCCATGATATTCGCCGTAAATAAACTCGATGATGATAAAGCCGACTTCGATAAAACCGTACGGGATGCCAAAGCACATTTCGGAAACAATGTAGTAGTGGTGCAATACCCACGACAAACCGGTGCCGGCTTTCATGAGATCATTGATGTGCTGCGCATGACCATGTATAAATTCAACAACACCGGCGGTAAACCGGAGAAGCTGGCGATACCAGATGATGAAAAAGCAAAAGCAGATGAACTGCACAAAGAATTAATAGAAGCCATTGCCAGCAACGATGAGAGCCTCATGGAAAAATATTTCGACCAGGGCGAACTCACCGAAGATGAAATGAAGAACGGGATGAAAAAAGCCATGATCAATCATGATCTGTTTCCGCTTTTCTGTCTCTCTGCCGAACGCAATATGGGCAGTGGCCGCCTCATGGGCTTTATAGATAATGTTTGCCCCAGTGCAAATGAAATGCCGCCGCAAAAAACAAAGAAGGGAGATACACTCACCTGCGATGCCAATGGCCCCGCCTGCATTTTCATTTACAAAACAATTTCGGAGCCGCATGTAGGAGAGTTGTCTTTCTTTAAAGTATATAGCGGCACAGTAAAGAGTGGTATGGAACTGGAGAACGAAACCACCGGCGTCACCGAAAAACTAACGCAGTTATTTTTAGTAGAAGGAAATAAACGAACCGCTATTAATGAACTCGTAGCAGGCGATATTGGTGCAACACTCAAATTAAAGAACACACATGTTAATAACACCCTGCATACAAAGGGAAAAAATTACGAACTGCCACCAATAGAATTTCCATCACCCAACATGACGGTGGCCATTGAAACCATCAAAAAAGGAGAGGAGGAAAAACTATCACAAGCCATGCACCAACTGCGGGAAGAAGATCCCACACTGCTGGTAGAAGTTTCTTCCGAATTAAAACAAACACTCATCCATTGCCAGGGGGATATGCATCTCGCCGTAGCCAAATGGAAAATAGAACACCAGCACAAGCTGGAGGTAAAATTCATTAAACCAAAAATTGCGTACCGGGAAACCATCCGCAAAATGGCCGATGCCAGTTACCGCCACAAAAAACAAAGTGGGGGAGCCGGGCAGTTTGGCGAAGTGTATATGCGTATAGAACCCTGGTATGATGGTATGCCCGAACCCACGGAGTTCAATGTGCGGGGGCGGGATGCACATGATCTTGATTGGGGTGGCAAACTCGTTTTCTACAATTGCATTGTAGGTGGTGCTATTGATGCAAGGTTTCTTCCCTCCATCTTAAAAGGTGTGATGGAAAAAATGCACAACGGCCCACTCACCGGTTCCTATGCAAGGGATATACGGGTATCGGTGTACGATGGTAAAATGCACCCGGTTGATAGTAACGATATATCCTTTAAAATAGCAGGCCTCCAGGCATTCCGCACCGCCTTTCAGCAGGCCGACCCGCAAATACTGGAACCTATCTATCATGTAGAAGTGCTATGTCCCGATGATTTAACCGGTGCTGTCATGGGCGACCTGCAAAGCCGCCGTGCCATAGTAGAAGGTATAGATAGCGAAGGCCATTTTCAAAAAATACTGGCCCGTGTACCATTGGCCGAAATGGATGGTTACTCATCCTCCCTGCGATCCATTACCCAGGGCCGAGCAAGGTTTACTATGAACTTTGTGGCCTACGAAGCAGTGCCTTTTGAGTTGCAACGGAAGTTGATTGATGAGTATAGTAAAACGGCCAAAGAAGAATACGCTTAAATACACATGAGATACAAATTACAAAGCCCCGGCACTTCAATGTCGGGGCTTTTTTCCTTTCAGGTTTGTTATCCCGAATTTCGGAGTCTTGTCATTCCGACGAAGGAGGAATCTTGTATTTGTTGCCCAACTGCATTACTACTATCACCGTCTGTTGCGTCGCACTCTTGTACGTTCGGTAATTCTACTCAGCATTTGCAAAGTCTCCGCATTGTTCGCAATATTCACCAATAGCAGGGTCTTGTCATACCGACGAAGGAGCCATCTCAATCTCTTTGCTTATTTTCGGAGATAAATCAAAACTCTCCCATGTTCGAACAAACCTTCAAGAATATTGATGATATACTCCACAAAGATGCCGGTTGCAGTAGCGAGTTAGATTATGTAGAACAAACCAGTTGGGTATTGTTCTTAAAGTACCTGAGTGATTTAGAAGAAGATCGCCGCACCAAAGCAGAACTCGTTGGTAAAGAGTATGAATACCTCATCGGCAAACAATACCGCTGGGAAGTGCTGGCTCCCAAAACGAAAGACGGAAAGATTGACCACCAAAAAGCATTGACGGGTGATGACCTGAAAGATTTTGTTGATCTCAAACTCTTTCCTTACTTAAAAAAATTCAGAACCGATGCAGTCTCTGCTGATACATTAGAATATAAAATCGGCGAAATATTCAGCGAACTGAAAAACAGGATGCAAAGCGGTTACAACCTGCGGGAAGTAATCAACCGCATTGATGAACTGCGTTTCCGCACCTCGGCAGAAAAACATGAGATGAGCCATCTCTACGAATCCAAGATACAGAACATGGGCAATGCCGGCCGCAATGGTGGTGAATACTATACACCCCGCCCATTGATAAGAACGATTGTAAAAGTAGTAGCACCGGAACTGGGACAAAAAATTTATGATGGGGCTGTTGGTTCTGCCGGTTTCTTATGCGAAGCATTTGAATATTTAAAAGAACAAAACAAAAACCGCAGTACGGCACAGGATAAAATATTACAGACAAAAACATTTTACGGCAAAGAAAAAAAATCATTGGCCTACATTATTGGCACCATGAATATGATTTTGCATGGCGTGGAAGCTCCCAATATTATACATACCAATACACTGGCCGAAAACCTGGCCGATATACAGGAGAAAGACCGCTATGATATTGTATTGGCCAATCCACCATTTGGCGGAAAAGAAAGAGCGGAAGTGCAACAAAACTTTCCAATAAAAACAGGTGAAACCGCTTCTTTATTCTTACAGCATTTTATTAAAATATTAAAAGCAGGTGGCAAAGCCGGTGTGGTAATTAAAAATACTTTCTTAAGTAATACCGATAATGCATCTGTTGCCTTGCGCAAACAACTATTAGAAAACTGTAACCTGCATACGGTATTAGATTTACCCGGCGGCACATTTACAGGTGCCGGTGTAAAAACAGTGGTATTGTTTTTTGATAAAGGAGCACCAACAAAAAAAGTATGGTTTTACCAATTAAACCTTGATAGAAATCTTGGTAAAACAAATGCACTGAGCGAAAAAGATTTGGCAGATTTTGTTGCCTTACAAAAAACAAAAGCCGATAGTGAAAACAGCTGGACCATTAAAATAAAAGACATTGACCCAACTACTTTTGACCTGAGTGCAAAAAACCCCAATAAAAAAGAAGAAGCTGCATTGCGCCAACCGGAAGAAATTCTTGAAGAGATGAAAGCATTAGATGAGGAAAGTGCGGATATTCTAAAATCAATTTTGGATCTGATATGAAACAAGGTTGGAAAATAGTGACTTTAGGTGATGTTTGTAAAACAACTCAGGGTATTCAAATATCAAAAAGTAACCAAGAAAACAAACTGCTTCATAATTATAAGCGGTATCTCTATATATCTGATTTTAAGAATGAAAAGAATCTAAAATATGTTGAAAATATTTATCCTGAGAAAATTGTAACTGAAAAAGATCTAATAGTTGTAAATACTGGTGCATCTGCAGGAGATATATTTAGAGGCATTGATGGAATTTTAAGTAACAACCTTTTTAAAGTTTCTTTTGATGATAAAATAATTGATCCTGATTTTATATTCTATTTTGTAAATTCTGATATTTTCAAGAATCACCAAAGTTTTATTATGCGAGGTACAGCAAATCCTCATATGGGCCATGAAAATTTTAAATCCACTCCTTTTAAATATCCAAATATTAATGAACAAAAAAGCATAGTGGCCATCTTAGATGAAGTCTTTGCCTTCATAGCTAAAGCAAAAGCCAACGCCGAGCAAAACCTAAACAATGCCAAAGAGCTTTTTGAAAGTTATTTGCAATCGGTGTTTGAAAATAAAGGAGAGGATTGGGAAGAGAAGACAATTCAAGAAATTACAAAAGTGGTAAATGGTTATGCTTTTTCCAGTAAAGATTTTAGGTCAACTAATACAATCAAATCAATCAAAATAACAAATGTTGGCGTAAAAGAATTTGTGGAGGAAACAGATAATTTTTTACCAGAAAAATATAAAACAACGCTAAAGGAATATCAGGTTAAAGAAGGAAACATCGTAATTGCGTTAACGAGAACAATAATTGCAGCAGGTTTAAAAGTTGCTGTGGTTCCTAAAAGTTATGATGGAGCATTAATTAATCAACGAGTTGCTGCATTAGTTCCAAATGAAAAGTTAGTAAATCAAAGATATTTATATAATTACCTAACAACTGCTGGTGTAACAAAATATGTATTGTCGAATGTTAATACACTAATGCAGCCTAATCTTTCAATCAATGATTTAAAAAATATGCTTGTTCCTTGCCCGCCACTAGAGGAACAACAAGCCATCGTCCGCAACCTCAATGCCCTATCCGCCGAAACCAATAAATTAGAAACCATCTACCAGCAAAAAATAAATGATTTGGAAGAATTAAAAAAATCGGTATTGCAAAAGGCGTTTAGAGGGGAATTGAAGACTGAAAAATCGGTTTTTGCATCAAATTAATAATCATTTGCCTGAAAATCATTTCATTATCTCACCAACTTGATTTTACCCATGCTCATGAGCCAAATGTATTAGATTTGTAAAAAATAAACCTATAGGTTGATTATTAAATAGAAACACTGTATGTTTGCCTTATCTGAAATCGTCGAAGAAAAACTGTTTGCCCTTAAAGAGGGTGGCCGTTTAGACGCTTTTCATCAGTGTTTTGAAAATTGGCAGGATGTAGAATATGTATACAATTTTTTTAAAAGCCGCCCAGAGGCTTTGCTTTATTATGGAGTGGACCATAGGACAGCCGTGCGGTTAATACTCAGAGAAAGCGAACAGTTTTTTGATGATATTTTAAATATTGCAGAAGAAGAAAATGCTACATCATTAGATAAAATTATTTTTCAACCATTACATAACGGCGATGATTTTGATTTGCCCATTATAGAAACCAAAGCGTATGGTAAAGAGTCTGGCAGAAGTTTTCTCCGTCTATATGCTATACGTCTCAGTGATGGCGCATATATTATTGTCGGCGGCCTTATAAAAACCACAGAAGCATTACAGGATTGTGAAGAAGGGAAAGCAGTGTTAAAAAAATTGAAGGAGATAGCAGATATCCTTAGAAAAAGCGAAATGTTTGACACATTTGATATTGGCATCTTAGTTGTCTAAATGTATACAATAGAACTTGATAATTATGTCTACTAAAAACAAACTGGAAGAAGTATTTGGAAAGATCGAAGCCAGTAAATGGAATGAAGCTGCACACAAGCAGAAAGAGGCTAAGACCTGGCTTCATTATTCACAGGAAGTAGCACTTGCCCTTTTAGAATTGATGGATCAGAGGAAAATCACTCAAAAAGCGTTGGCAGAAAAAATGAATGTGTCTCCGCAACTCATCAATAAATGGGTAAAGGGAAAAGAGAATTTCACTTTTGAAACCGTTGCCAGACTTGAAGAAGTGTTTGGTGTTAAACTTCTTAAAGTTGAATTGAAGTCAAACAAAGTTTCAATACCAGTAGAAATTTTAAAGGTTTACATAGAAGAGTATATACGACCTAGCTTGAATTTGTGGGCAAATAAACCCCTGGCCAGTAAGATTATAAAGATCCCTAAAACGGAATACGCAAAAGCGAATTAACATGCCTGAAAAAAAAGACCTGAATATTAAATTTCGCATTCAGCGAATAGAAACTCTGCAATTCGCCATTTTACAAGAAGAAGTAAGCCGGGAAAAGCTTGCATATTCTACCAATTTTGGTTATGGAATTGATCCTGATTCATTCATTATACGTTCATCTTTCCGATACGAAATGTTATGTGAGGATAAGTCATGCCTCATAATAGAAGTAGCAATAGATTTTGAAATTGAGAAAGATTGTTTCGAGAAACAATTCAAAAAGGATGGCAAGCTTTTAATCGAAAAAAAATTTGCTTCCCATCTTGCCGCAGTGGTTGTAGGGACGTCACGAGGGATTCTTCATGAAAAGACGAACGGGAAATCTATCAATTCGTTTCCTATTCCAACAATTAATGTGTTCAACAAGATAACCGAAGACATTTCATTCGAAGTCAGGTAAGTTTGCATTTTCTCTATTCTATTTTTATCTTTCATCCATACATGAACGAAGCCGAAACAAGAGCCGAACTTATAGACCCCCAACTAAAAGAAAATGGCTGGGATGGTAAAGCTAACTCCGAAGTAAAAGTACACCGGGAGTATATTATATCTGCTGGTAAAATAAAGGCAACTGGGGGCAGACAAAAACCAGTGATTGCGGATTATGTATTAACCTATAAGGGGAAAAAGCTGGCGATAGTAGAAGCAAAAGCTGATGAGTGTGAAGTAGGCGAAGGTGTCGCACAGGCAAAAGATTATGCCACTAAATTACAAATAGAAGATACTTATGCAGCCAATGGCAGGGAGATTTATCATATAGATATGGATTCGGCCAGCGAATGCTTGGTTAATAATTTTCATTCTCCCGAAGAATTATACAACAAGCAATTTCCCTCACCCAACAAATGGAAAGAAGAATTTAGCGAATCGCCTTACGAAACAAAAGGCGGCACCATGGGTGGCCGCTTCTATCAGGAGATAGCAGTAGACAAAACAATGGATGCTATTGCAGAAAAGAAAAATAGAGTATTGCTTACATTGGCAACCGGCACTGGTAAAACATTTATCGCATTTCAAATCGCCTGGAAGTTATTTCAGACACGATGGAATTTACAATACGATGGAAAGAGAAGGCCGAGAATATTATTTCTCGCAGATAGAAATATTTTAGCCGACCAGGCTTTTAATGCATTTTCTGCGTTTCCTGAAGATGCGTTGGTAAGAATTAGCCCGAAGGAAATAAGAAAGAAAGGCAGTGTGCCAACAAATGGCAGTATTTTCTTTACCATCTTTCAAACCTTTATGAGTGGCACAGACAAAGAAGGAAATCCTGTTCCTTACTTTGGCGAATATCCCAAAGACTATTTCGATTTAATATTTATAGATGAGTGTCACCGGGGCGGTGCAAACGATGAAGGTAATTGGCGGGGTATTCTCGAATATTTTTCTCCCGCCGTACAGATAGGCTTAACAGCCACACCCAAAAGAAAGGAGAATGCAGATACCTATAAATATTTTGGTAATCCTGTTTATATCTATTCGCTGAAAGAAGGCATTGATGATGGCTATTTAACTCCGTTCAAAGTAAAAAGAATAACTACTTCGCTGGATGAATATACTTACCAGGCCGACGACAATGTAGTAGAAGGAGAAATAGAAGAAGGCAAAACCTATAAAGAAAGCGACTTCAATAAAATCATCGAGATAAAAGAAAGAGAAGCCAAAAGAGTAAAAATCTTTATGGACCTGATAGACCAGAATGAAAAAACACTGGTCTTTTGTGCCACACAAGAACATGCCGCTGCCATCAGGGATTTGATCAATCAATATAAAAAAAGTAAAGAACCGGATTATTGCGTAAGAGTTACCGCTAATGATGGAGAGTTGGGGGAGCAATACTTGAGAGAGTTTCAGGATAACGAGAAAAGTGTACCTACTATTCTTACCACCTCTCAAAAATTGTCAACCGGCGTAGATGCAAGAAATATCAGGAATATTATTTTGTTGCGTCCGGTAAACAACATCATCGAGTTTAAACAAATTGTGGGAAGAGGTACCAGGTTATTTGACGATAAGAACTTTTTTACCATTTATGATTTTGTAAATGCCAGCGAACGGTTTAAAGACCCGGAGTGGGATGGAGAACCAATTGAACCGGTAGAGATTGACCCAAGACCTAAAAAAGAAACCCCAACAGATACAGAACCTTACGAAGATGACCAACCGCCCTACCAAAAGGAAAGCAAGATTAAAGTAAAGCTGGCCAACGGAAAGGAGCATTTTATAGAACATGTTATCACTACTACGTTCATTGGTCCAGATGGTAAACCTATGACTGTACAAGAGTTTTTAAATAGTTTATATGGGCAACTCCCTGCATTATTTAATAGTGAAGAAGAATTAAGAAGAATATGGAGCAATCCATTAACAAGAAAAGCATTGCTTGATAAGTTATCCGAAGCAGGTTTTGGAAAAGATGAATTAACAACCTTGCAAAAAGTAATTGATGCAGAAAAAAGCGATTTATTTGATGTGCTTGAATTCATTGCCTATTCTATAAAACCCATCACCAGAGAAACAAGAGTAGCAGCTGCCCAAAAGAATATTTTTGCTTTGTTAGAATCCAACCAGAAAGAGTTTCTTGAATTTGTTCTCAGCAAATACATTGAAACTGGTGTGGACGAACTTGACCAGGAAAAATTACCGGGCCTGTTGGAATTAAAATATCATGCAGTAAGCGATGCTGCCGAAAAGTTGGGTGGGGTTCCTAAAATCCGGGAATTGTTTATCGAGTTTCAGAAGCATTTGTATAGTAGCAGGATTGCGTAAGATTTAAGATGATAAATCTCCGCCTTTCATCATTGCAGGTATTCACTAAAAATAACTATATGGCAGAATGTATTATTTGTGGCGCATATACTAAATATCAAAAAGGCAAATGCAGTGATTGTTATAGAAAAAGTGGAAGTGTACCTGAATCAGAACCAGAGTTGGGATTAACTGATAAGGAATGGGAGCGACGTTACAATATGATAAAAGGAAGAATAGCTGAAACTTTAATACAAGAACTATTCTTAAGCCTAAAGTATAATGTTTTCAGATATGGTATGGAACATACAGTTCCGGGAATTACTGAGTTATTAAAGGGTGTGAAAAGTGAAGTAGCATACCAGATCAGGAAAATGCCAGACTTTGTAGTCCAACATGCCAAAACCAAAGAGGTATTTTTTGTTGAAGTAAAATTCAGAGCAAACGGAACGTTTAAATTAAGCGATTTAGATAAAGACTATCCTTATAACAATGCCTTTATTATCGTTGTATCCAAGAAGCATATAAAATGTTTATCGGTAGAAGACATACGTCAAGGAAAGGAGATAACACCTGAAAGCAGAAATTATCTGGGCAATAGAAAGGAGTTTGAATTAGATAAGGAGTTTATAATTGATTTCTGTGATTTCGCTGTTTCTTTTTTTGCAGAGGTGGACTAAATATTAATTACTCTTCGCCTTGGTTTGTGTTCACAAATAAATGCCTCGTTGCATATCCGCCCTGACGGGTGTTGAGTTAAAAGCAACATGCCTCGGTTGGTGCCTGCCTGCCGGTAGGCAAGTTTTCTTCCACCAACCGATTAAAGCTTGATTGTACCATTATCCTATTTATCATTTTTATCGTGTCCTTCCAGTTTTACCAGCTTATTATACAGCCCTAATATCAGAATTGGAGCGGCCCACTGACCTACAAACTGTGCTTTTTTATTGTGTCCAGCTATTTTCAAAGCAAGCGATATTCCCATAGAGCCCAGTGCGGTCCAAAGAAATACATCTGAAGGAATTTTTGAAGTTTGTGTTTCAATAGCCTTTGCAGTTTTACCTTCTTTACGTTCGTTATTTTCCATTTTTTTTTTATAGAACTGCGGCAAAATACCTGCCATTAAAAATAGATCGTTTTGTTTAAGAGATAAACGTTGATATAATAATTATGCAAAACACTTGTGACGGCTTGGGTAATATTCGTCTCATGTTGTTACTGTATTTTATTATGATTTCTTAATTATCCTTCGCCTTGGTTCGTGTCCGTAAAATAAAATGCCCCGTTGTCGCTCCACGCATCGGAATTTCAGTTGGTGAAAATACAAATATCAACCACGGGGTAAATTGTTTATCGCCATATTGAACCTTTATGAATCTAAAAAGCAGTACTTTTATCGCTGACAAAAAATCATTGCCAGAATAAATCAACTTGATAAGCAGGCTTAGTTTTTACCCGCTATACCGTACAAAAAAATGGTAACTTTTTCTAATGACACTTCATACTGCAAATGCTGACGCAGATCTGCAACTGGCTGCTTCCCTCCAACAAGGTAAGCAGGAGTCGCTTGCTGTAGTGTACGATAAATATGCTCCTGCACTTGGAGGTATCATCAACAGAATGGTGAATGAAAAAGCACTTGCAGAAAAGATATTACAAGACAGTTTTATAAATGCAT
>LNFM01013088.1_pt1 | contig 10700 bp, 9 predicted proteins | sample 596031 | NCBI WGS metagenome assembly LNFM01 (sample SAMN04254537, study PRJNA301005) | activated carbon metagenome | isolation source: dual media filters at the Ann Arbor, Michigan drinking water treatment plant | place: USA: Ann Arbor | reverse complement strand
TGGCGGACAGGGTGGGATTCGAACCCACGATACGCTTTTGACGTATACGCACTTTCCAGGCGCGCGCCTTCGACCGCTCGGCCACCTGTCCGAATAGAAATTCTAATAAGGCCGGAGATGCGCACCCGCAATGGGCGCGATCACGTCCGTCAACGTGGTATAAATTGCCGCAGGTTTTGATGCGGACTGGGATTGACCTGCTTTAGTGGACACCCTGAAGCTTTTTCCAGAGGTGCACTCCCTGGCGAAAACCCGATCACCCTATGACAACGCGCTCGCCCAGACCATCAACGGGCTCTCCAAGGCAGAGGTTATCCATCGCCGTGGGCCGTGGAGGAACTTCGACGCCGTCGAGTTTGCGACCCTGGAATGGGCGGACTGGTTCAACCATCGCCGGCTGCTGGAGCCCATCGGGAATATCCCGCCTGCCGAGGCCCAAGCCCGATACTATGCCGCGCTGGAACAGCCAGCTTTGGCCGCGGGACTCAAACCAAACAGCCTCCGGCAAATCCGGAGCGGTTCAGCGCTTGTCGTCAAGGTCGCCTTGTGCAATCGGCAATGTGACAAAAGGGAACACCAATACGATGCGCGATTTTCATGCCCCGGGCCGCAGCCCCGTCATTTCAGGCCGTGGCATGGCCGCGACCTCCATGCCCGCCGCCACGCTGACCGCGCTCGACATCCTGCGTTCGGGCGGCAATGCGGTGGATGCCGCCATCGCCGCCACCGCCGTTCTGGGCGTGATCGAACCGCAGAGCACCGGCATCGGCGGCGATTGCTTCGTGCTCTATTCGCCGGCGGGTTCGGGCAAGGTGATCGCCATGAACGGCTCCGGCCGCGCGCCGGCCGCAGCCACGCCTGAGGCCCTGCGCGCCCGCCAGGTCACCGCGCTCGACCCCGCAAGCCCGCATTCCGTCACCATCCCCGGCGCGGTCGGCGCCTGGGAGAAGCTGAACCGCGCCCATGGCCGCCGCGGACTTGATGAGTTGCTGGAGCCCGCCGCGCGCTTCGCCGAGGGCGGCTTCCACGTCCATGCCCGCGTGGCGACGGATTGGAGCGACGCCGCCCCCAAGCTGGCCAAGAACGCCGCCGCCGCCCGCCACTACCTGCCCGGCGGCGCCGCACCGAAGATGGGCGACAAGATCGCCTTCCCGGCCCTGGCCCGCACGCTTCGCGATATCGGCAAGAATGGCGCGAAGGCGTTTTATGAAGGCGCCGCCGCTGCCGACATGGTGCGCGCGCTGACCGCGCTCGGCGGCCTGCACACCGAGGAGGATTTCGCCAATGGCCGCGAGGCGGCGGAGTTCGTGACGCCCATTAAGACCCGCTGGAAAGGCATGGACATCTTCCAATGCCCGCCCAATGGCTCGGGCATGATCGTGCTGGAGATCCTGAACATCCTGGGCAATTTGCCGACCGCCGAGCAGGGCCCGCTCAGCATCGAGCGCTTCCATCGCCATATCGAGGCCGCGCGCCTGGCCTATCGCGACCGCGACGCCTTCCTCGCCGACCCCGCCTTCTTCGATGTGCCGGTCGAAAAGCTGCTCAGCCCGGAATACGGCGCGGCCCTGGCCCGGCTGATTTCCGACGAGCGGGCGATGAGCGTGATGCCGCTGGCCGGCGAAAGCGACCTCGCCCGCCACAAGGACACGATTTACATGTGCGTGGTCGATGAGGAGGGCAACGCTTGCTCCTTCATCAACTCGCTCTTCGAGAGCTTCGGTTCGGGCATCCTGGCCGAGGAATCGGGCGTGATGCTGCAGAACCGCGGCTATGGCTTCCGGCTGGAGGAAGGCCACCCCAACTGCATCGGCCCCAACAAGCGCCCCATGCACACCATCATCCCCGGCATGGTGATGAAGGATGGCGAATGCATCATGCCCTACGGCGTGATGGGCGGGCATTTCCAGCCGATGGGCCAGACACTGTTCCTGACCAATCATTTTGAGTACGGCATGGATGTGCAGGAGGCGATCGACGCGCCCAGGCTCTTCCCGCGGCTGGGGAAAGTGCAGGTCGAGCGCGGCATCTCGCCTGACATCGTCGCGGGCCTGACCGCCCTGGGCCATGATTGCGAGCCCATCGCCAAGCCGCATGGCGGCGGCCAGGCGATCCTCATCGACCGCAAGCGCGGCGCGCTGATCGCGGGGAGCGAGCCGCGCAAGGATGGCTGCGCGATGGGGTATTGAGCGATGCAGCCCTGTGACCTCACCGCCCTCGAAGCCCGCCGCCTGATCGGCACCAAAAAGCTCTCCGCGCGCGAATTGCTCGAAAGCTGTGTCGCTCGCATCGACGCGGTGAACCCCGCGGTCAACGCCATGACGGCGATGGACATCGACGCCGCCCGGGCCACCGCCCGCGCCGCCGACGAAAAGACCATGCGCGGCGACCCGCTGCCGGCCCTGCACGGCCTGCCGCTGGGCATCAAGGACCTCGAGGAGACAAAGGGCCTGCGCACCACCTGGGGCAGCCCGATCTTCGCCGATCATGTCCCCACCCGCGACGAGGGCATGGTGCGCCGCCTGCGCGAGGCCGGCGGTAACGTCCTGGGCAAGACCAATGTCCCGGAATTCGGCCTGGGGGCGAACAGCCGCAACACCGTCTGGGGCGCCACCGGCAATGCCTTCAACCCAGCCTACAACGCGGCGGGTTCCTCGGGCGGCTCGGCCGTTGCGCTCGCCACCAACATGGTGCCGCTGGCCTCGGGCAGCGACACCGGCGGCAGCTTGCGCAACCCTGCCGCCTTCAACGGCATCGTCGGCTACCGCCCGTCCTCCGGCCTGGTACCGAGCGAGCGACGGAGCCATGGTTTTTCGCCCCTGCCCATGCTGGGGCCGATGGCGCGCAACGTGGCCGACCTGGCGCTGATGCTCGGCGCCATGGCCAGCGACGACGCCGCCGACCCGCTGGCCTATACATTTCCGGGACAGCGGATGCGTGAGCGACCGGAGCTGTTCCATCCCGTCATCCCCGCCGACCTCGCCTCCATGTCTCTCGCCTTCACCGAGGATTTCGGCCAGGCGCCGACCGAGGGGATCGTGCGCCGCAAGTTCCGCAATGTGGTGGCGCAACTCGGAAAAATGTTCGCCCGCGCCACCGAGGCCACCCCCGATGTCAGCGGCGGCGATGAGGCTTTCGAAGTTCTGCGTTCGGTCAATGTGCTCTCCGCCCATGGCGAGAAGATCCGCACCCGGCCGCAGGATTGCGGGCCGAATATGCACGCCAATGTCGAGGAGGCGATGCGCTACAGCTTCGCCGACAATTCGGCCGCGCTGACCCGCCAAACCCAGATCTATCGCAGCTTTCAGGCGTTTTTCGCCGAGCATTCGGTGCTGGTCAGCCCGGCGATCTGCTGCTCGCCCCGGCCATGGCGCGAACTCTACCCCGCCGAGATCGACGGCAAGCCGACCCGCAGCTACTTCCACTGGCTCAGCCTCGCCTATTACGTGACGCTGACGGGGCACCCGGCAATGAGCCTGCCGGTCGGACTGGATGAGAAGGGCTTCCCCTTCGGCCTGCAGATCGTGGGGTCGCGGGGTGGTGACGTGCTGGTGCTGCAGGTGGCGGCGGCGATCGAGGCGGCCTTCGCCGGCGATTCCGAATTCGGCCGGCCCCTGCCAGACCTGGAGGCGCTGAAGGCGGCGCGGCCGATCAGTGAGATGGAGGCGTTCAGGACCTGGGATTAGCCCCGCCGCACCGCGATGCCGATCGAGGTGCAGACATGGTGGCGGATCTCCAGCTTCAGGTGCCGCGGGCTGTAGGGAGGCAGGTCGACATACTCATCCAGCTCCGCGGCGCCGGGGTGCAGGTTGAGCGGCAGGGGTTGATGCCCGGCCCGCACCAGGCGCTCGAACAAGGCCTCGATGTCGCGCTTGCGGTAGAGCGACATTTCCGGCGATTCGGCAGTGCGGTCGTTCGACGACAGGTTGAACTCGGTGGTGTGCACGGCGATGCCGCCGGGCCGGAGCGTGGCGAGGCTGGCCTCGATGAATCGCATGCCATGGTCAAGCGAACCCAGATGCTCCAGCGCGCAGGCCGACCAGCAGAAATCGAAGCCGCTGAGCGTGGCGGGAATTGCGTTCATGTCGACCGGGGCAAATACGACCCGCTGCCCAAGGTCGGCATCGGAAATGAGATGCGGCTGGCGCAGGGCGTCGAGGGTGGCGGCGTGCTGACCGATGCTGTCCCAGCCCTGGCCGGCGATCACCGAGGTCGGTGCGTCAGTGGCGAGAACCTCGGCGCCGATGCTGGCGAAATAGGCCGGTAGCGGCTCACGGCCGACACCGAAGCCCAGTGCGCGAACGCCGGGGCGCAACAGGCCCACGGCGCGCAGGACCGCCAGGATCCAGACGAATTCCCATAATTTGCGGTGCTCCGCCGCGCCCAGGCCCAGCGCGGCGGCCAATTCGCGGTACAGCGGCGATTGCATCTGGCCATGGGTGCAGAGCTGCGATTGCGGATGCTCCATGGATGGCTCGGCGAAGGCGTATGGCACACTCGCCGATTCCGGTGGCCGAACCAGGAACACGGGCATCGCGAACCGGCCGTGACGGGAGCTTGCCGCCAGACGACCCAAGCCGTGCGCCAGGCGAATCAGGTGGTATGTTACCGGCCACTTCGCCATCAGCCCTCTGCACGACACGAAGGCCGTCACCCTGGTTGCGGGAGGGAGCATGCCATGGCGGGCAGGGTGAAGCCTAGGCCCCACCGCCGCGGCGCGCCTTATCGGAACGGAATCGCGTACATCAGGCCGCCGCGGTTCCACAGCCCGTTCAACCCGCGCGCCAGTTTCAGCGTGCTGCCCTGGCCGACATTGCGCTCGAACACCTCGCCATAATTCCCCACGGCGCGAATCGCGTTCAGCATGAAGGCATTGTCCAGCCCAAGGCGCGAGCCGAACTCCCCGGTCCGCCCCAGCAGCCTTTGCACCGTGGCATCTGTGCTGGTGCTGGCCTGGGCAGGCGCGGTCGCCTGGGTGACGCCATATTCCTCGGCCTCGATCAGCCCGTAATGGATCGTCGTGATGATATTGGCCCAGACATCATCGCCATTGCGCACGAAGGGGCCTAGCGGCTCCTTGCTGATCGTCTCCTCCAGCACGGCGTATTGGGCGGGGTTGGGCGCCACCGTCAGCGCGCCGGCGAGTGCCGAGGCATCCTGCGTCATCGCATCGCAGCGGCCGGCGAAGAAAGCAGTGTACATTGCGTCGATCCGCTCGAACACCACAGGGGTGAATTGCAGGCGGCGGGTGCGAAACGTGTCGGCCAGGTTCAGCTCATGCGTCGTGCCCTGCGCCACGCAGACCGTGGCGCCGCCCAGATCGGCCACGCGGCGCACATTGGCATCGCGGCGGACGGCAAAACCCTGGCCGTCATAGAAATTCACCGGCAGCTGGCGCAACCCGATGGTGTTGCCACGCAAAAACGTCTGGGTGGAGTTGCGGAACAGCACGTCGATCTCGCCCGATTGCAGGGCGGTGAAGCGGTTCTGCGCGGTCAGCGCCACGAAGCGGACGCGGGTCGCATCGCCCAATACCGCGGCGGCGACGGCACGGCAGTAATCGGCATCCAGGCCACGATACTCGCCCCGGCTATCGGGCAGCGAGAAACCCGCGAAACCCTGGCTGACGCCGCAGATGAGCTGGCCACGGGACCTCACATTCTCAAGCGTTGCGGCCGAGGCCGCGCCGGCCCAGAGGGCGACGGCGGCAGCCGCCGCGGTGATGAAGCGCTTCATGCGGGCATCCTTCCTGCTCGGGGGCCGTTCTGGCCCTCTCCGAGCGCAGTCTGCCGGAAGTGCTGGGTCGCTACCAGCGCCGGCCATAGCCCTGGCTGTATTGCCGCTGGTAGCCGCGATTGTAATACCCGTTGTTGCGGTAGCCATGGTTGTTGCTGCTGGCCAGCGCCACACCGCCTGCCAGGGCAGCCACGCCCGCGCCCAGCAACAATGTATTGCCCAGGTTCACGCTGCCATCGGGGTTCTGGCAGGCACCCAGCAGCAGGGCGGAGGAGAGGGCGGCGGCGGTGAGGAGCTTGCGCATCGGGTTTGGCCTGGGGGAGGCGCCGGCTGTCACCCCGGGCACCGAGGGGGCTATCCCCTCGACACGCATCCTGGCCCCGCGACATGGCCGCAACACGCCGGCTTCATGGCGCGGCATGTCGGCATTGTGATGTTTTCGCGGCGCTCAGCGGCCGCTGGTAAAGGCGTTGTAGGTCAGCATGGTGTAGGTGTCCTTCACCCCCTCCACCGTCTGCACCTTCTCGACGATGAAAAGCCCCACATCCTGGTCCGGCCCGAGATAGAATTTCCCCAGCAAATCGTATTGGCCTGAGATCGAGTGCATTTCCGACAATTCCTCGATGCTGTCGGCCATGTGGCGCGCCACGCGATAGGCCGCTCCCATCTCGCATTTGATCTGAACGAAAATCGCTCGCATCTCGGTCTCCCAGCGCTGAGAGGCCAGGATGGACGCAGGGCCACGCCACGGCAACCAAGCCAGTTCACCCCAGCCAGTTCACCCCAGCCTGGGCAACCAACCCAGGACAAGTGACCGGGAGGCGAGCGCGGCGCGTCCGGCCTGCCCAACTTGGCGGCACAACCCGGCGGGGCATGGGCAGGCCCGCACCTGGCCGCGTTCCATGGCGGGCGCGAAATGGCTATGCAACGGGCATGGAACCCAACCAAGATCGTGGCGGCCCCGCCCAGCCCCTGCTCGCGCTCAAGGGGCTCACCAAGCATTTTCCCATCAAGGGAGGGCTGTTCGGCACCACCGTCGCCACCGTGCGCGCGGTGGACGGCGTCAGCTTCGACGTGCTGAAGGGCGAAACCCTGGGCATCGTGGGCGAAAGCGGCTGCGGCAAATCCACCACCGCGCGCCTGCTGGTCCAGCTTCTCGGCCTCGATGCCGGCACCATGGTCTTCGATGGCGAGGCGGTGGGCGAACCCCGCGCCAGCGGGTTGTCGCTGCGCGAATACCGCCGCCAGGTGCAGATGGTCTTCCAGGACAGCTATGCCTCGCTCAACCCCCGCCTGCCGATCGAGGACAGCATCGCCTTCGCACCCCGCGTGCATGGGCTGGGCGAGGCCGAAGCCTCGGCCCGCGCGCGCGACCTGCTGGCCGCCGTCGGCCTGGCGCCGGCGCAATTCGCCCGCCGCTACCCGCATGAGCTCTCCGGCGGCCAGCGCCAGCGCGTGAACATCGCCCGCGCCCTGGCCCTGCAACCCCGCCTGGTGATCCTGGACGAACCGGTCTCCGCCCTCGACAAATCGGTGGAAGCCCAGGTGCTGAACCTGCTGGTCGACCTCAAGCAGAAATTCAACCTGACCTTCGTCTTCATCTCCCACGACCTCAACGTGGTGCAGTTCATCTCCGACCGCGTGCTGGTGATGTATTTGGGCGAGGTGGTGGAGATCGGACCGGTGGACGCCATCTATGACCGCCCGGCGCACCCCTATACCCGCGCCCTGCTGGCCAGCCGGCCGAGCATGGATCCGGCGTTTCGGCGCACCGTGCCGCCGCTGGTGGGTGATCCGCCGAACCCAGTGAATCCGCCCAGCGGCTGCCGTTTTCGCACCCGTTGCGGCTTCGCCGAGGATGTCTGCGCGAAGAAGAAACCACTGGCTGCCGATCTCGGTGAGGGCCACCTGGCGGCCTGCCATATGGCCACGCCGGGCAGCGGGCATTCGAAAGCCGGCGCCATCATGGAGGTTGCGATATGAGTGCCGCACTCAAGCCCGCACCCGCGCCGCTGATGAAGCTGACCGACCTCTCGGTCACCTTCGCCACACGAGACCGCACCGTGCATGCGGTGAACGGCGTGAACATGGAACTTGCCGAGGGCGAGGTGCTCTGCATCCTCGGCGAAAGCGGCTCTGGCAAATCCGTCACGCTGCGGGCGCTGATGCGGCTCTTGCCGAAATTCGCCCGGGTGACCGGCGGCATCGAGGTGGCGGGCCAGAACGTCCTGGCGATGAGCGACCGCCGCATGGCCGATTTCCGCGGGGGCGAGGTCGCGATGATCTTCCAGGAGCCGATGACGGCGCTCGACCCTGTCTTCACCGTGGGCCGCCAGATCGCCGAGGTGGTGCAGCGGCACGAGGGTGCCAGCCGCAGCGCCGCCATGGCGCGCGCGCTGGAATTGCTGGAACTCGTACAAATCCCCTCCGCCAAGCGGCGACTCGATGCCTATCCCCACGAACTCTCGGGCGGGTTGCGGCAGCGCGCGATGATCGCCGTGGCGCTGGCCTGCCGCCCAAAACTGCTGCTGGCCGATGAGCCGACGACGGCACTCGACGCTACGGTGCAAATCCAGGTGCTGCTTCTGCTGCGCGAGTTGCAGCAGAAGCTCGGCATGGGCGTGATCTTCGTCACCCATGACCTCGGCGTGGCCGGCGAGATCGCCGACCGTGTGGCGGTGATGTATGCCGGCCGCGTGGTCGAGGAAGGCCCGGTCGGCCCCTTCATGGCCGGCCCTCTGCATCCCTACCCGCAGGGCCTGCTGAACAGCACGGTGCACGGCAATATGCGTGGCAAGATTCTGACGACCATTCCTGGGGCGCCGCCGAGCCTTTCCACCGTGCCCACGACCTGCAGCTTCTCGCCGCGCTGTGCCCTGGCGGAGCCTGCCTGCGAGGCGGGCGTGCCGGCGATGGTCGAGGCGGGCGGCGACCGCCGCGCGCGTTGCGTGCGGATTGCCGCTGTCTGAGTGATCCTGGCGCGGCATGGCCAGGGCGTGGTCGTCCAACCCGCTCGTTCGGGTGATTCGGACATCTGAGCACGCCACAACATCGCCACGCCCAGTCGTCCCTGCGGAGTGACGTGCGGATGATGCGGCGCTAGGCTCCGCCCGACCAAAATGGGGGATGGCCTGATGGCGAAGTTGGTGGCGGCGGTGGCCGCGAAGGCGGCTGGGAAGCTCGCGGTGAAAAAGGGGGCCGGCAAGCTGGTGCGCAAGCTGGGGGCTGAGCGCCGCCTGGCCGGTGGAACGGCCGCGCCATCCCTGCCCGAACCCCGCACCGGCGGCCGTCTGCTGGCCGATGCCATTATCGCCCAGGGCACCACCCATGTCTTCGCCGTGCCGGGCGAATCCTATCTCGACCTGCTCGATGGCCTCTATGCCAATCGCAACCGGGTGGAGCTCGTGACCTGCCGTTTCGAGGCCGGCGCGGTGAACATGGCCGAGGCGCATGGCAAGCTGACGGGGCGCGCCGGCGTCGCCATCGTCACCCGCGGCCCGGGCGCCTGCCACGCCGCCATCGGCGTGCATGTCGCCATGCAGGACAGCACGCCGCTGGTGCTGCTGGTCGGCCAGATCCCGCATGAGGAGACCGACCGCGAATCCTTCCAGGAGGTGGATTACCGCCGGATGTTCTCGCCCATCGCCAAATGGGTGACCCAGATCGACCACGAAAGCCGCATTCCCGAGTTGATGGCGCATGCCTTCGATGTCGCGCAATCCGGCCGCCCCGGCCCGGTGGTGGTGGCGATTTCCGAGGAGATGCAGAAGCGGCTGGCGACGGTGCCCGATATCGGCCCGGCCCGCGTGGCGCCCGCCCATCCCTCGCCCAAGGCGATCGACGAAATGATGGTGATGCTGGGCCGCGCGAAACGCCCGCTCGCCATCCTGGGCGGCAGCAACTGGTCAGAGGCCGGTCGCGCAGCCATCGCGAAGTTCCTGGTCGCGAACAATCTGCCCGTCGCCGTCTCCTTCCGCCGCCAGGGCAATTTCGACGGCAACCACGCGAATTTCGTCGGCGACCTCGGTGTCGGCGCCGATGCCGCGCTGGTGAAGCACGCGAAGGAGGCCGACCTCATCCTCGCCATCGGCACCCGCATGGGCGAGCCGGTGAGCCAGGGTTACACGCTGCTCGACATGGCGGGCGCGACGCCGCTGGTGCAGGTCTTTCCGGAGCAGGCCGAGATCGGCCGGGTGTATCGGCCGGCGCTTGGCATCACCTCTGACCTCGATGCCTTTGCCGCGGCGGTCAAGGGCCTGAAGGTCAAGAAGCCGGGCTGGGGCGCCTGGACCAAGACGCTGCGCGCGAGCCGCCTCGCCCAGGCCGAGGCACCGGATTACGAAGGCCCGCTCAACCTCGCCCGCGCCTTGCAGGCGCTGGAAGCGGCGCTGCCCGAGGACACCATCTTCACCACCGATGCTGGCAATTTTGCCACCTGGCCCACCCGCTTCACCCATGTCGGCCAAAAACAGGACTTCCTGGGGCCGACCTGCGGCGCCATGGGCTATGGCATCCCCGCGGCCATCGGCGCCAAGATCACGGCACCCCAGCGCGAGGTGATCTGCTTCGTGGGCGATGGCGGGGCGTTGATGACGGGGCAGGAAATCGCCACCGCCTTCCACCACCACGTCAACCCGATCATCCTCGTCTTCAACAACGGGATGTACGGCACGATCCGGATGTATCAGGAGCGGGTCTATCCCGAACGCGTCTCCGGCACCGCGCTCACCAACCCCGATTTTTCCCGGTTCATCGAGAGTTTCGGTGGCCATGGCGAGGTGGTGAACACGACCGAGGAGCTGGTGCCGGCCTACCGCCGCGCCTCGGCCTCCAAAAAGCCGGCGATCATTGAGATCCGGATGAATCCTGAGCAGGTCACCAACCGCGCGACCATCGCCGATCTGCGCCGGCAATCGGCGAAGGGCTGAGCGGACTCGAAGCGCCCTGACTGTGTCAGGGCGCTT
>LNFM01013087.1_pt1 | contig 10702 bp, 13 predicted proteins | sample 596031 | NCBI WGS metagenome assembly LNFM01 (sample SAMN04254537, study PRJNA301005) | activated carbon metagenome | isolation source: dual media filters at the Ann Arbor, Michigan drinking water treatment plant | place: USA: Ann Arbor | reverse complement strand
TGGCGCGGGCCGGCGGTCTTGGGGGATCGTCTAATGGTAGGACTGCAGACTCTGACTCTGCCTGTCTAGGTTCGAATCCTAGTCCCCCAGCCACGCAACTCGTAGAAATCGCTCGTGTTTTTCCGTCTCCGCACTCTACGGAATTGTGCCGACTTGTCCGAGGGTTATGGGCTTCGACATTGCAGCGGAGCCGATCAGAGACGGCGAACCCCCCGTTTTGGGAGGCCCGCGGGAAAACGTCTCAAGTGGCGTCAATCGGGGCGGGCGTATTGGGAACTCTTCGCGAACCGTGGGCGCGGTTTTGGTCAGGTGAGACCCAGGAAAGCGCGCTGCCCCGGCCAATCGAGCGGCAGATCCTGGGACGTGCGCAGCAGTCGCTTCACGCTGAGCTCCGGCGGCTGCTGTCCGGCCAGGATGTTCGCGATGATATCGGGCGCTAGATAGGACAGGCGCATGAGCGCCGTTAGCCGGCCCTTGCTCTTCGTCATACGCTCCGTGATCTCGTTCAACGTCTCGTCGGTATCGGCAAGCAGGCTCTCCCGGGCGGCAACGGCCTCCTTCAAAACGTCGACCACGCTTGCGTCGCTCGCGGCTTGACGCGGGTTCCCAATGACCATGCGCTTGCCCTGACCGGACCGCCGCAGTTCGGCGACTACCGACAGATCGATTGTCGCGCTGTCGCCATTCACGGATTCGGTTGACGCACCGAGCGCATGCGCCAGTCGGCCTGCTCCGATCGTGATGTCGACCCGATCGGCAGGCAGCGTCACCCTGGTCACGACGCTGCGCAACAGCGCGTGCATCTCCTCGGGCGGGATCCGGATCCAACTCCTGTTGAGTTCCGCGGCGCGTTCCAGCGCGCTATGCATCCGGCGAGCATCGATTGCCAGCGGCGCAAGGGCATTGCCGACCCCATGCTGCGACGCCAAGAGATCCCGAATTCGATTGAGCACGAGGCCTTCCACCTCGCTGGCCGGCACGCGCATCGTGCCCGCTCCCGGTTTTCCTCGATCGAGCAGTGACGCCGAAATGTAGTACCGGTACCGTCGACCGCTCTTGTTGGCATGCGTCGGCGTCATGCGATTGCCGTCACCATCGAAGATGAGGCCGGACAGAAGGCTCGGTGCCTTGGCCCCAACGGCCAATTCGCGCGCCTTGCGGTTGGCGGACAGCTTCTCCTGGACGACACGCCACAGATCGGCATCCACGAGGGCCTCGTGCTGGCCGGGATAGACGCGCCCCTTGTGCTCAACCTCGCCATGGTAGATGTGGTTCTGCAGGATCAAGTACAGGATGCCGCGCGAGAACGGCCGGCCTCCGGCGAGACGACCACCGGCGCCCTCGCGCTGCTTGCTTCGGATGCCTTGCCGGTCAAGTTCCTCTTGGAGAAGGGTGACGGAGCCGAGGTCGGCATAACGTCGAAAGATCATCCTTACCGTCTTGGCCTCGGCCTCATTGATGACCAGCTTCCGGTCCCTGGCGTCGTAGCCGAGCGGGACGTTACCGCCCATCCACATGCCCTTGGCCTTCGACGCAGCGATCTTGTCGCGAATGCGTTCGCCCGCGATCTCACGCTCGAACTGCGCGAACGAGAGCAGCATGTTGAGAGTCAGCCGGCCCATCGAGGTGGTCGTGTTAAACTGCTGCGTCACAGAGACGAACGAGGCGCCGTGCGCATCGAGCACGTCGACGATCTTGGCGAAATCGGCCAACGAACGCGTCAGCCGGTCGACCTTGTAGACAACGACGATCTGCACCTTGCCGGATTTGATGTCGGTGAGCAGCCGCCTGAGCGCAGGACGCTCCATGGTTCCGCCGGACAGCCCGCCGTCATCATAGAGGTCGCGCACGGCGCTCCACCCGGCGTGCTTCTGGCTGGTGATGTAGGCCGCGCAGGCTTCGCGCTGTGCATCGAGCGAGTTGAACTCCTTCTCGAGCCCCTCCTCTGAGGATTTGCGGGTGTAGATGGCGCAAGCGACGCGGGTCATCCGAGCCGCCTCCGAGATCGCTGCTGATGCTCGTTGGACGTTTCCAGCAGCCCGATTATGCAATCGCACGATTGGCTGGCCGCCGATCGAGTTGCCTCAGCCATCGGCGCGTTCTCCATTGAGGCCAAAAAACCGTGGCCCGGACCAATGTGCGCCGGTGATCTGGCGCGCGACGACCGAGAGCGACCGGTAGCGCTGACCGCGCCATTCGACGCCATCGGAGAGGATAACGACCGTGTGCGTGACCCCATGCCATTCGCGCACGAGACGCGTCCCCGGCTTGAACGACGGCCGTGATCGGCGCTTCTTGGCCGGGGACGCATCTGTGGAAGCGGAGGTCTGCAACTTGCGGAAAATGGCTTTCGACAAGCCGCCGAACGCGGTCTCCTGCATCTTGTAGGTGATCCCGCGCAACAGGATGTCCCGGCTCAGTCGCTTTGGCGGCGGCGTCTGAAGAAGACGCCGCCATTCCTCGCGCAATCGATCGAGCCCAAGGCTCTCGAGCCGGATGATCTCCGCCGAGATATCGAGGTTCGGCTTGGCCATGTCAGCGTCCCCGACGCGTCGCGATCCGGTATCGGCGAACATCGCCTTCGGCCCTGGACGACGTCAGTGCGAGCCCCATCTTCTTCTTCACCGTGCCGGCCAGAAACCCGCGCACGCTGTGCTGCTGCCACTCCGTCGCCTGCATCATGTCCTCGATGCTGGCGCCGTCCGGCCGGTTCAGGAGCTGTAAAAGCTGCGCGTTCTTGGTGACGCGACCTTCGACGAGGTGCTGCTCTGAAAGCACCTCGGGCTTGCGGGACCGGGTCGTGTTGGCGGCGCGGTCGCGCGTTGCTGAGGTCTTGCTGCCCGCGGTCCGTCGAGCGACGGCCGGTCGATCAGACTTGGCGGGTTTTTCGATTGCCTTGGTGGTCATGAAAGGGCTCCGTGGTTCTCGAAGCGCCTTCATTTGCGCTCCGCGCTGACCCGCTTTCCGCGGGACCACCACCCAAAGCCCCGCGTTCAGCGAGGCGAGCCCTGTGTTTTCGGTCGAGCCCTACCGGTGCCCGCCGTCACCGACACCAATGCGTGCTTCTGCGGCGAAGTCCAGTCGGTTCTGGGGGACGGAATGGGCGTCGCACAAGGACCTTCGCTGACGCTCGATCCCAGAAGCTGAAGTGGGACGCTTTACGACAAGGGTTATCTGGATAGCTTTGACCGAGGTCTGCTCCTTGAGGTAGAGCGGCCCCTTCGAGGCGGGAGGTGCCGTGCGCATGTTGAGCTAGAATCTGCGCGAGTATGCGATCGCCTGACGCTGACAAGAGCCGGTCGATAGGAAGATGACGATGGACAAACAGCCCATTCCGCCGGGCGTGGCGCCTGAGCAGATGACGCAAGTCGGCAATTGGGCGGATCACTACAGCCGAAATTACGAGATTGCTTTTACTAGGGTTCTACCGTCCGGCGGCACCAAGGAAACGCTCGGGACGAAGCCCAGTCCGTGCCGGTTCTGTGGAGGGTCGCGGCCCGAAGTCAAATTCTCGAAGGTCGCGCATGCTGTGCCCGAGTTTGCCGGGAACGGCGTCCTGCTCACGACCTACGAATGCGATGCGTGTAACGACAGATTCTCGGCCTTCGAGGACGACCTCGCTAAAATGACGCTGCTGTACCTAACGACGGGGCAGGTCAGGGGCAAGAGAGGAGTACCGTCGGTCAAGACCCCCGCAAAATTGTCACGTGTCGACATGGAAGCCCACGGTCTCAAATTCAGCCACTACGAGGACGACCCGATCGTCGTGATCGACCACGTGGCCAAGACGATGACACTGACGGTCAAATCGCAACCCTATCGTCCTCTCGGGGCCTACAAAGCGCTCGTAAAGATGGCGCTCACCGTCATGGATGAGACAGACGTTGCCCATGTGCCGGAGGCTTTGCGTTGGCTGCAGGAAGCTGACCTTGATACCAGGCGCATCGACGACGGAGTTAAGTCGCTTTGCCTGCGTACCTTCACACCGGGGCACGCTCCATATAAAGGGCTTGTTGTGCTGCTGCTGCGCCGCAAACCCGACTGGCAAGACGGTCCGGGCTACATTTTCGTGATGGCCTTCGGCAATCTATCGTTTCAAATCGTCGTCCCCTCGCCTGCGATGGATGCGGGCCTCCACGGCAGGACCGTCGCGCTCCCTCCGGTGCCCCTCTTTCCATACCTTGCCCCCGAGCGCGTGGAAGGACCGACGAAAAGCTGGCAGGAGAACTTTGATAGTCCGGCTCCGACCAAGGGATCGCAGACGATCAAGTTCGGCTATGAACGGATGGAAGATGTCACGCCGCCGCCCGCGCCGCAGGCCGGAGATGCGCCCGCCGAACAGGAGAGCTGATAGATGCCGTCGATACTCGGCCACGGCGTGGATCTCATCGAGCTCGCGGATTTCGGGCGCCTCGCCGAGGCGCATGGCGAGCACGGTCATGCGCGCATCTTTACGAAGGAGGAGCTGGCCTACGCAGGCGAAGATGCCTCTCGAATACCAAAGCTGGCGACCCGATTTGCAGCCAAGGAGGCTGTTCTCAAGGCGCTCGGAACGGGATGGACGACTGAGCTGTCGTTCAAGGATGTCGAGGTCGTGACGGCAGCGAACGGTGCCCCTTCAATCGTGCTCTCGGGCGGCGTTGCAAAGTTGGCGGCGGCCAAGGGAGTGCGGCAGATTCTGATTAGCCTTACGCACACGCGCTCGTATGCGCTTGCAAGTGCCATCGCAATCGGAGCTTACCGCTGATAGCGGCAGGAGACCTAAGCGACCAGGGCAATCGAACGGTCGTCAAGATCGACGGTGAAGCGGCCGCCCCTTGTCTTTGCGATTGACCGCCAGACCGCATAACCTTGCAAGATGGCATTCTGCCAGTCGACGAGACTGCAGTCTTTGACCTCCAGATGACGGGCCGCGTTCTTGACTGTCCGCAGGAGATCGTAGTCGACGACCGTGATGCCGTCAAAGAAGTTGTGCTCGCAGGCGTAGGCATACACGACCGCGGCAATGCCCTCCTCGATCGCAGCCGCACGGCCGCCGTCCTCGACTTCGTCGACCTTCTTGTTCGATCGTCTCTTGCACTTGAGAATACCGCGCAACACGGGTGACCAGCCTAGAACGGCAGCATTCGCGAAATGCATCACATCGTGGAAGCCGTAACCATCGGGCTCGTACGCATTATCGGTGAGGCTTGCTCCGCACTCCTCGCCATTCACCCGTAAAATGATCTTATCGACGCCGTCCCGGTTCTCCACGGTCAGGGTCACGTCCATATTGCGTGGTAGGCACTCAGCGGCCGCATAGCCCTGATCGAAGGTATAGGCCTTTGGAAAGAGCGAGAGTATACCCGGGTTGGCGGTTTCCCAGCGGTCGCGGGTCTTCTTCAGATTGTCCGCTGCAATCGTTTCAAGGTTGAGGCCGAACTTCGTGGCTACATTCGCGACATACCATAGAATGTCTCCCAGTTCCTCCGCCACGCGCTCTTTGAAGAGCCGATGGGCAGGTCCATCACGGAGAAATTTCTTGTACTCGCTGAGGAGCTCGCCGGCCTCGCCGGCAAGGCCAAGTAGCGGCACGATCACACCGAGCTCGACGCTCGCTTGAGAGGTCGTCGGTACGCGATCCGTCTGTTGTGCTTCACTTTGATAATGGTTCAGGTTCATGGGCAATTCCTTTCTTAAAAGGTTTGGCTGATGCCGCGCGCAGGCGCGCAATTGCGTCTTCCAGCCCCCATTTCGGCGGATACCAGGGTTCCAGGGGCTCGGGGGTCGCGGTAAATTTCTGTTTGATGCGGGAGCGCCCGGTGCGACCGGCGAACTCCGGGTGGGCCACGCGGGCGTACTTGTCCGTCTCGCAAAAGAGGTTCTGGCAATCGATCAGCTGCAGGGGCCGACCGAAGAGCGACCTGAATGGGAGCCCGAGACGCGCGAACTCGTCCTCCTGGATGTCGGTCATCAGGCGAATGATCTCGGGCTCATTGAGGCCACCGAGGCTTGAGAAACATTTGGAGATGCCGTTGAGCGCACCGGGCCCCGGCATCACGAACTCCATCTCGGTGAAGTTGGTGACGGTGCTGTAGTTGATGTCGGTCACGAACTGGTAGGCGAGGAAATCGCCAATCGTAGGGTACGATCGCAGGAGCTCGAACGCGTCGTGCATGCGCCGCAAGTTGCCAAGCCGGTCAGCGAGGTTGTCGGCCATCATCTTCTCGAGCAGGCGCAGATGGTTCTGGTGTTTCAGGTGCTCCCCGAACGCGGTGCCGCCCGGCGGCATGATGTAGGCGGCTGAATAGATGCGCTCGCCCTTCGCCATCGCCTGCTCGAGCACGCGGTTGTAGCGCTTGAAACTATACTCGGTGTGCGTGATCGGTCCAAGCGTCCGCTCGAGCAGGTGCCAGGTTTCGATCTTGTTGAAGAGCTTGAAGAGGAGTGTCCGGAATACGACTTCGGCGGGATCGTCCGGTAGATCATCTCGGTAGATGACGTTGCGGATGAGGAACTGGCTCACGCGGTCGGATGCGCGATAGGCATTGGTGAACTTGTGGGCGCCGATGATCGGGTCGCTGGTCCAGGGGCGCTTTTCACCATGGAGTCGTTTGAAGAAGATCTCCTGGCGTTCGGCGGCGAAGCGCCAGTAGCTGTCGAGGACTATGGTCGGCTTGGCCGGCGCGAGGCGCGTATGAACGAGCGGTCCGGTGCTGCGGGGCGCTGGCTTCGGCGGGTCGAACGGCATCGGAATCTGGGCCACACGTACCGGCCTTTTGGCCATGGCCTTCGAAGCAATACCGGCTCTGACGAGACCCTCGACCATTGTGGCGAGGGCGTCCGCGAGCGTCCGGCGGTTATCGATTGCGATGATCCGCGTTTGCTCGGCCTCGGCCTTCGCAAGCATGGCGTATGCACGACGTAGGGTCTGCCAGCGCGCAGGATCTTCGTCGTCCCGTTCGATCGGCGCGTCGCGGTCTATAAGGCAGATGGTGATGTCGTGTCCGGACCAGAGGCGGATCTCGGGCGCAACGAGTGCTGCCAGGACATCGTCCGCGATGCCGCCTACTTCGCCGTAGACGACGGTGGACCACCAGTACCTGTCAAGAATCACGCTGATGCCATCAGCGAGTGCGGGCGCGATGACACGCTCGATGACGTCAAGGTGGGCGGCGACGTGCAGAGCCTGACGGGCGGTTTCGGAAATCGAGCTTACATTCAGCGCAGCAGGATCGTGATGAAGGTCGTAGACTAGGCGGCCGAGGGTGCCGGGCTCGCGCCCCGGAAACGACATGAGGCGAACCTGCATGCCGCGTGCGTCCAAGTCTTCGGCCAGTCGCTTGGCGAGCGTCGTCTTGCCGACGCCGTCCGGACCTTCGAGGACGATGAGACGTCCCCGTGGTCGGTCAGCGGCAATTTTGGTCTTCGGCTTGGCTTTTGGTTTCACTCCGGTCCCCCGCATGCATCTGTTGTGGCCGTCAAGCGGCAGCGCGGCGCTGAAGTGCCGCGTCGATCATCGCGGTCAGTGCCGGATCGGTCTTGGCGATTCGCTCGAGCTTCGCTACGCCGACATAGACGTTAAGGCGGGCCGGAGGCATCCCGAGTTCCCTTGCCATGAAGCTGCAGAGCTGGGCGAGCCCGAGATAATTGCCGTAAGCGCGCACGAACAGCTGCTGTGTGGCGTAGAACGCATTGGTCACAAGGCCATCGCCCGTGGGCACGAATGTAACGTGCTGGAGGCACGGGAAACCGAGCTGGGCCGAGGTCGAGTGGTCGCGTGACGGATCGAAGACGGAAGCTTGCATCAGTGAATCGCGGACACCGTCCCGCTTGGCGCACGTTGATATGATGTGTTCAAGCTGGTTGCCGAACGGCCCCTCGTCAAACATGACGAGGCGCTCGAAATAGAGCCCGCGGCCATTCAGTTTCCGGTTCATAGCCTTGTAGCGTGGCAGGACGAGGCGGTAAGCGTCGTAAAGCTTCTGGCGATCGCCACCGGCCATACGCCATAGGCGCTCGGGGAAGATCGTGAATGCGACGATATCGACGCTGCACTTGCCTTCCCGGGCCAGCAATGCATCCAGATCACGCCGCAACACGGCATCCTCAATAGGAGCGCCGTTGGCGTCGAAGCCCGTGGTGGTCAGCACGAGCGGCGTAATGCTTGTCCCGCTGTGCGTCTGGATGCGGTCGATCACACGCGCCCAGGCGATTGATACGTTCGGACCTTCGATCACGGCCGGAACGGCCGCGGTTGCAGTGGTCTTAGACATCTTCGTCATCCTCCAAATGGCGGTAGCGGGCCAGGCCCACGAAATCCTGTCGTGCGATTCGCACGAAGAGAGAGGTTGATCCGAAGGAGACGCGGCCGATGCCTGGCCGAATTGCGCGCCAGAGGTCGCCGCGGGCTACGCTCCCTTCCAGGTCGAGAATGGTGCCGTCGACCGTTGTCCCGGAGGGTAGGACGATCAGCGTGCCGACATCCGCATCGATGGGCCGGGCGACCCAATGGGGATCGACATAGACGAGCGGTTCCGGGCGATCGGCGCCGAGGATGGTCTTACGGATTGACTTGGGGCTTGCCTTGGCGAGGTCTTTCACACGCTTCTGGGGCAGCTGGTCGAGCGCGTAGCGCAGATGGGCGATGAGCGTCGTGTAGCCGACACCGAAGTTGGAGGCGATGGCGTAATATGTGGGTTCGTCTGCCGTGGCGGGCTCGGTGCCTCGCCTGCCAAAGGCGCCGCGCAGGCCGACGGTCGGCATCAGCACGAACCCTGAAAATGCGTTGGCAAGCACCTCATTGGGGCTGTCGTCGCCAAGTGCGTCACTGTCATCCTGGGCTTCATCCACGGTCATGCCATGACCAAAGACGTGATGTCCCAGCTCGTGACCGCAGGTGAAGACGCGGCGCGGCTGCGGGCGTTCGATCGAGAGCTGGATGCAGGGCTTGGGCAGCCGCGTGTAAATGCCTTCCATGTTGATGTCGGTGAAGCGCACGGGCACGCCGAGTTTCTCGGCGAGGTCGTAGATGCAGATCGGATTGATCTGGTCAAAACCAGCCTCTCGGCGAGCGTTGACGGCTGCCTTGAGCGCTTCGCCGGCGAGGCGCGCGCGTTCGGTACGGGAAAGAGGCGGGCCGCTCACGATTTCCCTCCGCGTCCGCCCGAGGGCGTGTCGTCGTCGCGCATGGTGGCAATTAGCTTTAGAAGGCGGTCGAGGTCTTGAGGTTTGAGTTTAGAGAGTTCGCGCGCTGCGAGCTGTACCCGCGGATCATCGGAAGCGACTTTGTCGGGGGCGTCGCCCACTAGCCAGGACACGCTAACTTCGAAGATCTCGGAGAGCTTACCCAGTTCCTCTGCGCTGACACGGCGCTCGCCTGCCTCGATCTGGGAGACCGATGGCCGGTGCAGGCCCATTATTTTGGCGACCTGCCCTTGAGAAAGGCCGGCCATCTTGCGGGCTTCACGGATGCGGACGGCGACCAGGGCGCGCTTCTCTTCGTCTGTTGTCATGCTGACTCCTTCACCTTCTGCGGCGCGGCCGCGATCTTGGAGATGCAGACAGCGATCTGGTCGACAGTGAGGGCCGTTTCGCCGTCGTCGGCGACGAAGATGTTGACGTCGTCAGGAATGGTGATCCCGAGATCAGCCGCCAGCGTTCCGATCGCGTAAGGCCAGACGGTGCTGTCGAAGTCCTGGAGTTCGGTCGCCGGTTTCAGAGTGCCGGAGATGGGCGGACACGGCAGACTGCTCGCGGCCTGGATCTGCTCCAGGACGGCGGCGAGCCGGTTTTTGATGTGGTCGATGGTCATGTGCGCTCCTTACGAGTGGTATGATTTTCTTACCACTCGTAAGGAGTGCTGTCAATCTTGGTTTGCTCGAAGCACTTGAGAGAATATTGGGATTATTGCGCCAGAGATGCTGGACAGGGCATGTATGCCGAGGCTCAGGTCCGGTCGTGGCCCTGAACATCGGACGCGCTAGTCTGGGACAGGGCGATCCGAGCGCTGCCGGCTGGAACCAGAGCCGTTGCGGCTGAAGTCCCGCCGAATGCGGCAAGTGTTGCGACGAGGATGACTGCGAAACTTTGCTTCCTCATGGCATTTCCTCCTTTAGCGTTGGCTGTCACTTCTTGTCGTCTTGTTCGGCGTCCTTATGGTTTTCACCTTGGTGCGACGATGCCTCGAACGTGGCGCCGTCAATCTTCGCACACTCGTCTTTCGTCAACTCTTTCCAGCCCTGCTTTTCGCACGCGACATCGCCCTGACAGACGGACGGGCCCGAGCAGTGACCGTGCTCCTCGCCAGCAAAGGCCGTTGCTGCAAAAAGCGATGCCGTCGCAATTGCGATGATCATTGGCTTGATCATAGGGATACTCCTGTTTCGCATTTGATTGCCGTGACGGTTGTCAGTCGCTCCACCTCCTTTCAGGGGTTACCCAGATAGATGCGGAAGGTCAGCGCGCCGTGCTTCGGCGTAAAAGCCAGCGCGGTGAGCAAATTGCCCTTGCCATGCGCAAGCTGATAACGCGTCACCTGCTGACCCGGCCATGCGGGCGTGTCGTGTTGCGTCACGCCAAAACGCGCCTCAAACCCCGCCTTTACATCGTCGAAGAGATGCGGGTTGATGGGCTGGGTGGTGAGCGAGCAGACGTAGACTGGGGGCTTATGGTTGCTTTCCGAATGAACCAACGCATAGGCACCGAACCTGTCGCGGAACGT
>LNFM01015935.1_pt1 | contig 10703 bp, 11 predicted proteins | sample 596031 | NCBI WGS metagenome assembly LNFM01 (sample SAMN04254537, study PRJNA301005) | activated carbon metagenome | isolation source: dual media filters at the Ann Arbor, Michigan drinking water treatment plant | place: USA: Ann Arbor | reverse complement strand
ATCCGCACCGCCATCACGCAGGCAGGGTCTACGGTGGAGGCGGGGTATAGCGTGCAGTTGATGAATCGGGAGACGCGGACAAAGCGTTGGGAGAGACTCGACGACGACTTCGCCTACGATCCCGACCAGCTCGACCGCGATGTGGTCGCCCCGGACCAGATCCGCACTATCGTCAAAGCCTTCACGGATAAGCTCTTCACCGATATCTTTCCCGGCCGCACCGAAGTGCCCAAGACCCTGATCTTTGCCAAGGACGATGCCCACGCGGAGAACATCGTCGAAATCCTCCGTGAGGAATTCGGCAAGGGGAATGAGTTCGCACAGAAGATCACCTATCGCACCACCGGGGTGACTCCCAAGGACCTCATCAAGAGCTTTCGCAACAGTTACCATCCCCGCATCGCACATCAAGCCCGTTGAGATCGTCGTCTTCATGCGCGCGGTCAAATCCCGCACCTTCTTCGAGCAGATGAAGGGCCGGGGCGTTCGCGTCATCAAGCCGGATGATCTGAAGGCCGTCACGCCCGACGCCACGACCAAAGACCACTTTGTCATCGTCGATACCGTCGGTGTCTGCGAGCAAGACAAGACCGACGCGCGACCGATGGAAAAGAAGCCCAGTGTCGCCTTTGAGAAACTACTCCAAGCTGTGGCCCTGGGGAACACGGAAGAAGATGTGCTCACCAGCATCGCCGGACGGCTGGCCCGCATGGAGCATCGCATCACGAAAGCCGATGAACAGGCCATCAGCAAAGCCAGCGGCGGCCTCTCGCTCAAGGACCTGAGTCGGAGTCTCGTGGAAGCGGTCAATCCTGATCGGCAGGAAGAGCGAGCCACGCAGGAATTCGGCACGTCTAAGCCGACTGAACAGCAGATTCAGCAGGTGGCCACCAAGTTGATTCAAGCAGCGGCCAAGCCGTTTCACGATCCAAAATTCCGGGAACTCCTGGTCGAGATCAAAAAGAAGAACGAACTGACCATCGATCATGTGAGCCAGGATCAAGTGATCGAAGCAGGTTTCAGCGCGGATGCTCTGGCGCGAGCCCGCACCATCGTGCAATCGTTCGAACAGTTCATTACACAGTACAAAGACGAGATCACCGCCCTGCAAGTGCTCTACAGCAAGCCATACAAGCAACGGCTCAAGTTCGAGGACATTAAGGATTTGGCCAACGCTATCGAAAAGCCGCCCTACCTCTGGAACGAATCCCAACTCTGGCAGGCCTACGCGGCGCTGGAGAAGTCGAAGGTCAAAGGAGCCAGCGGCAAGCGCATTCTCACCGACCTCGTCTCCCTCGTTCGCTTCGCCACGCATCAGGACAACGAGTTGGTGCCATTCCCGGAAAAGGTCAACACCAATTTCAAGGCGTGGCTAGGGGAACAGGAGAGCAGAGGCAAGAAGTTCACGGACGAACAGCGACACTGGCTGGAGATGATTCGCGACCACGTCGCGGCGAATCTTGCGGTTGAACCGAACGACTTCGAGTACGCACCCTTTGCGCAAGAAGGTGGGCTTGGAAAAGTGCATCAGCTCTTCGGGGCCGAGCTGAACAAGATCATTGAAGAGCTGAATGGGGCGTTAGCCGCGTGAGCGACCGAGAGCAACAAGACGGCCCGCAGGGATGGAAACGGACAACATTGGGGGAAGCACTGCCTATTCATTATGGCAAGGCTCGCAATGACAGGTATGGAACAGTGCGAGCTAATACTCCAGTCTATGGTTCAAGCGGAAGAATCGACACTTTTAATCGGGCGCTAACTAGCGGGCCAAGTCTAATAGTAGGTCGCAAAGGAAATGTAGGATCGTCGTATTACTCTCCTGAGCCGTGTTGGCCAATTGACACGGTTTATTTTGCCGAGGCCTCCGAAGAAGAGGATCTCCGCTTTTTTAAGTACCTCATCGATCATCTCCAACTTGTAAAGAAAGATCGCTCTACAGCGGTGCCGGGGCTAAGTCGAGATGACTACAATGCGACGGAGATACTTGTACCAGAGCTTGACCAGCAACGACTTGTCGTCGCGGAGATCGAAAAGCAATTCTCCCGCCTCGACGAAGCCGTCGCCAATCTCAAACGCGTCAAAGCCAACCTCAAACGCTACAAAGCTGCCGTCCTCAAATCCGCCGTCGAAGGGAAGTTGACAGAAAGTTGGCGTAAGCAGCATCCCGACGTTGAACCAGCCAGCAAACTCCTCGAACGCATCCTTTCGGAACGCCGTGCGAAGTCGAAAGATAAAAGTAAGTATGTAGAGTCAGCAGCGTCCGACATCGACAATCTCCCGACGCTGCCCAAAGGATGGATTTGGACAAGCTTAGGTCAGATGTTTGACGTTTATGTTGGATCAACTCCGAGCAGAGGGAAGCAAGAGTACTGGGATGGGGCTATCCCATGGGTTAGCAGTGGAGAAGTCGCTTTTTGTCGAATACGGAAGACAAAAGAACGGATTACGGAAGAAGGCTTGGCGAATTCGTCGGCCAAATTACACCCGCAAGGCACTGTGTTGTTGGGCATGATTGGTGAGGGTAAGACGCGTGGGCAAGTAGCCATCCTAGACATTGCGGCCTGTAACAACCAAAACTCAGCAGCGATTCGTGTCTCAGAAACGGGTGTCCCTTCAGAATACGTGTATCGTTACCTTGAGGGACAATATGAAGAGAACCGTTTGTTGGGTTCAGGGAACAATCAACCGGCATTGAACAAGGCGCGCGTACAACGAATCCCGTTTCCCTTGCCTCCGACAAAAGAGCAACAGCAAATAGTCGCCGAAGTCGAGCGCCGCCTGTCCGTCATCGAGGAACTCGAAGCCGCCGTCGAAGCCAACCTCACCCGCGCCGACCGCTTGCGGCAATCCGTGCTCCAGCTGGCATTTTCTGGCAGGCTGAAGGTAACAGAAGAAGCGGTGAACTTTAGCCCCCTGGGGATTGCCGCACAACCAAACGCACCCTACCACAGTACCGAGGAGATAGTTATGAGCAAAAGACCAACCACCTCTTCCCGCCATAGGCGTACGCTTCTTGAGGCTCTCGAAGATGTGGACAGCCCTGTTGCCCCAGAAGAACTATTTTCACTATGTGGATTTGACTCAACGTCCATTGAGCAAGTTGAACGCTTCTACGCCGAGCTCAATGAACTCATTAGCGCAAATAAAGTTGAAGAATTGCGTCCAACCCAAGACCGGGTCACGCTAAAGGTTATCCAGTGAAACTCGATTTCATTCACATAGGTTCCTTTAAGAATCTTCAGGACTTTTCCTTCGATTTTGATGAGTCTGGCTCTGGTTTGGTAACAGTGCTTCTTGGTCAGAACGGCAGCGGGAAAAGTAACCTCCTCGAAGCGCTTGTTATCATTTTCCGAGACCTATTTCTTGGCTCAGAGACGAACTTTCTCTACGACCTTCGTTACACACTTGATAATGGAAGCACAAAAGTAAGCGTGAGCAACAGGCCCAATGAAAGCCTTCGTCAGAGATTTACATTTAAAGTCATTCGGGAGGGGGAAGAGATTCCTGTCAGTCGCACGGCGTTGAAAGATGGGGAAGGACATCGGTGGCTGCCTCACCACGTTTTTGCCTACTATTCAGGCCCCAGCGATCGTCTTGAGGAACACTTCCGCGAACATCAACGCCGGTTCTATCAAGATTTACTGGACGGAAAAGATCGGCCTTTCCGCCCTCTATTTTATGCTCGACCAGTGCATAGCCAGTTTGTTCTTCTGGCATTTTTTACCAGTGATGATCCTAAACCTCGTGCATTTCTTGAAAAGCACCTCGGAATTGTAGACTTAGTGAGCGCTCTCTTTGTGTTGGAGAAGCCAGGATGGGCTAACAACCTTAAGCTTAAAGCGAGTAGCGACAACCGCTTCTGGGGTGCTCGTGGTGTGGTCGCAGGATTTCTCAGTAAGCTTTATGCGAGCAGCCTTGCGCCGATGAGAATGAAAGGTCAGAGGGAAGTTAAGGGGCTAGACCGGCCTAGGGAAACTGAGCTTCTCTATCTCTTCGTTCGCAACAAGGCTGCACTCAAACAACTCGTCTCCAATGACAAGCCCACATCGGAATTTTTCAAAGAACTTGAAAGCACATATATCTCTAAGCTTATTCAGCAAGTTCGCATAAGGGTGAAGGTTAGGAACTGCGATGGGTCGCTTACGTTTCGCGAGCTGAGCGAGGGGGAACAGCAACTGCTCTCTGTGGTTGGCCTCCTCCGGTTTACAAAAGAGACAGAGGCCCTTTTCCTACTCGATGAACCTGACACGCATCTCAACCCGGCATGGGGAATGAAGTATTTAGAGATTCTCAATGACATTGCTGAGCCCGGAAGCGACAGTCAGGTGTTAATGGCGACACATGACCCTCTAGCTTTAACAAGTCTTCAGCGAAATCAGGTGGTAGTAATGGAACGCGACGAGACATCAGGCCGAGTTTCAGCATTCCGTCCCGATGTAGACCCTCGCGGACTTGGAGTGGTGGGAATTCTCCGGAGCGCGATGTTTGGCTTGAGGACTACTCTCGACCTTCCTACCCAGGGCAAACTAGATCGACGGTTTGAGCTCGTAGGAAAAGGCGATGCTCGGAACGAAGCCGAGAATCTTGAGCTCCGACAGTTATCAGATGAATTAGCGGCCTCGGGCTTCGCCCATGAGTTTCGAGATGCCACCTACGACCGCTTTGCCAAAGCATTGGGGCGTGTACGGTATGCCGAGAAACCAACGCTCTCTCGGCAAGAGATCAGGGAACTAGATCGAGAGGCGGAACAAGTCGTGCAGCAATTGCTCGCTGAGGAAAGAAATTAAGTGCGATACATTGATTTTAATTCATTTGTACCCTCGGAAGCTTGGCAGGAGAAGTCGCGGGCTGCTACAGCAGAGTTATTGGAGAAAACGACTCCAAGGGAGCGAGTAGATTACATCAAATCAAAACCGCAGGTATGGCGTGATCTTCGCCAAGAATTAATCGACAAGTTTGGAAGTCGGTGCTGGTTTACTGAAGCAGAAGAGACCGTGGCGCAACTTGATATTGAACATTTTCGACCAAAGGCTGAAGCTCTTGATGAGGATGGAACGGTACATGAGGGTTACTGGTGGCTGGCTTTTGAACTCTCAAACTTACGGCTGGCAGGTCAGATCCCTAATCGGCAACATAAGCGGTGCTATTTCCCTCTTCTCCCAGGCTGCATCCGTGCGAATTCACAGAACAGACGTTGGCAGGAAGAGACTCCGGTTTTTCTGGACCCTGTCAAACTAACGGACGTGGAACTTGTTGCCTACAATGAAACTGGTGGTCTGTGTCCTTCAAATAGTGCATCGACAGCAGAGGAAATGAAACGGGTGGAAATAACAGACCAACTCTTGGGGCTAAGCGCTCACCAGCCTCTACTCGAAGCGCGGCAACGTATTTGGTCGGAATGTAGAGGCTTAATCAATGAGGTCGCAAAGCTTAAGGCAGAAGAGGCGGAGCATGGCATTGCAACCGTGCGTACAAAAGGAGAGCGGGAACGACTGATCAAGCAGCTCTTTTTGAAAACTCGACCAACTGAACCGTTTTCTTCAGTTGCCAAAAATTGCCTTCTGGTCAGTGGCCACGATTGGGCCAGGAGAGTCGCGACATCATGAGTCCATCAGCTATCGTTCAAAAGCTCTGGAACTACTGCAACGTCCTTCGCGACGACGGGATGAGCTATGGCGACTACGTTGAACAGTTGACGTATTTGCTGTTCCTCAAGATGGCTGACGAGCGCACGAAGCCGCCGTACAACCAGCCCAGCCAGATTCCCAAAGATTACAATTGGCCCAGTCTCATCAAGAAAGATGGCGACGACCTGTTTGATCACTACCGTCATCTCCTGGATGAACTCGGCAAAGGGAAGGGGATGCTCGGCCTGATCTTTACGAAGGCCCAGAATAAGTTTCAGGACCCGGTCAAGCTTCGGCGACTGATTGTGGATCTGATCGACAAGGAAGACTGGTCCACGATGAGCGCCGATGTGAAAGGAGACGCCTATGAGGGTTTGCTGGAAAAGAACGCGCAAGACACCAAGTCCGGCGCGGGGCAATACTTCACCCCGAGGCCGTTGATTGCAGCGATGGTCGAAGCTATCGCTCCGAAGTCCAGCGAAACCATCTGTGACCCCGCTTGCGGGACTGGCGGATTCTTCCTGGCCGCACACGACTACATCGTGAAGCATTATCCCAACCTGACCAAGGACGAAAAGCGCCAGCTGAAGCAAGGCACGTTCAAAGGATGGGAATTGGTTCAAAGCACGGCCAGGCTCTGCGCGATGAATCTGATGCTGCATGGCATCGGAAGCGACAAAGACCTGCCCATTGTCGTATCCGATTCATTGGCCGCTGACCCCGGCGATCGGTTCGATATCGTGATGACCAATCCGCCGTTCGGGAAGAAGAGCAGCACAACCATTGTCGGCGAAGAGGGCCAAGTCTCCAAGGAACGGGACATCGTCGAACGCGACGACTTCTGGGCGACGACCTCCAACAAACAACTCAACTTCGTCCAGCACGTCAAAACATTGCTGAAGCAAAATGGCCGCGCTGCAGTCGTGGTGCCCGATAACGTCCTCTTTGAAGGCGGGGCGGGAGAAACCGTCCGGCGCAAGCTCCTGCACGAGTGCGATGTGCATACGTTGCTGCGTTTACCGACCGGGCTCTTCTATGCACAGGGCGTGAAAGCCAACGTGCTCTTCTTCGACAAGAAGCCAGCGAGCGAGACCCCCTGGACCAAGAAGCTCTGGATCTACGATCTCCGCACCAACCAACACTTCACCCTCAAGACCGATCCGCTCAAGCGCGAAGATCTCGATGAGTTTGTGCAATGCTACAACCCGGCTAATCGACACACCCGCAAAGCGACCTGGTCCGACAAAACACCAGACGGCCGTTGGCGTGCCTACGAATATGATGAGTTGGTCGCCCGCGACAAAGCCAGCCTCGACATCTTCTGGCTTAAAGACGACAGCCTAGAAGACTCCGCCAATCTCCCCAACCCCGACATCATCGCCCAAGAGATTGTGGATGATTTAGAAGCAGCTTTAGAGCAGTTCAGATTGATTGCGACTGATCTTGCTGGTGAATTACCTGGGAAGATGGATTGAGAGCTCTGAAGGCTATGCGCCGTAAGGATCGCTACGACACGGCTGATTCGGACGAGAATCAATTTGAGCCTGGTTCTCGCCATCGGGTGCTCAAGAACCTGCTGCATATTACTAGCAAGCGTGAGATGGACCTGGTTGAGGGGCGGGAACAGGTTCGTGCGCTGGAAAGCCTGGCTGGTCTCTATGACAGCGAACATCGATTTACTGCCATCGATCTGTGTCGCATCCACCGCCTCTGGTTGGGAGACATTTATCCCTGGGCGGGGAAGTATCGACAAGTCAATGTAAAGAAGGATTCCTTCTCGTTTGCTGCAGCTGCGCACATCCCTAAATTGATGATCGAGTTTGAGGAAGGGCCGCTCAAGCAATATACACCTTGTCGCTCTCGGGAGAATCTGGCTGCGGGGCTGGCAGAAGTTCATGTGGAACTCGTGCTAATTCACCCTTTCAGAGAGGGCAACGGGCGGGTGGCGCGACTGCTAGCCGTACTTATGGGACTACAAGCAGGGTTGCCCGCGCTGTACTTTGATAAATTCTCCGGTCGAAAGCGGCGGGAATACTTTGCAGCGGTGCAAGCCGGATTGGACCGCAATTACGAACCGATGACGAAGCTATTTACCGCGGTGATCGAGAGGACTTTGCAGATTCACGGGGCGTAATTCGGCGAGAGATCTGGATCCCGGTACCTAAGTCGGATGAGGTGAGTTTGACGCCTTCAATGTCTGTAGAGGTGTAGACAGTCATCTGAAACATAGCACGGCGCTTAGCGGGGTCGGCGAGGTATGGATTGGTTTTGTTTAGGGTCCGTTTGAGCATGGTCTAGTATAGCATGGTCTGAGATTGGAGAGACTACTTGCTTGGACGATCCCACAGAGAGTCGCACTGTCTCACACCTCGCCCGTCTCTGACTTTCCGCTCCCACCACGCCGCCGATGATTCGTTCCTGTGTTTTGCCATCGGCCCAAATTGATCCTTCGCGGACTGCCTGTTATCCTCACTCTTGATTGCGTACCGGGGCAGTGCTCAACCTTCAAGGAGGACGACATGAAGACTCTGACTCCAGCGATGCTCCTGAAGGCGTTGAAGTTGTTTCGCGGGTTCACGAGGGCGGCGGGGGAGTATCTCCGGGACAAAGAGCGGCTTCGGTATCTGGTGGCTGCGGCGGTGTCGATTGCGCAGGGGCGCGGTGGAAGGCTGTTGAAGGACCTTCAACTCTTGGTGCGGCTGCTGAAGGCGTCGGTGAGCGGGGCCTATACCGGCCTCTCCGTCCACAAGCTCGTGACGATCGTCGCGGCGCTGCTGTATCTCATCAGCCCGCTGGATGCGATTCCGGACTTCATTCCCGTCATCGGCTATGTGGACGATGCGGCGGTAATCGCCTGGGTGCTGAACAGCATTGCCGAAGAACTGAAAGACTTTAAGCGTTGGGAGCAGGGGACGTGACCGGGCCTCACCATTGTATTTCCTCCTTGTTTCAATGTGTGTAGAATGGCGCCATGGGTCAACCAGCCAAATTGTCAGGCCCGTTCGCTCCCACACGCCGGACGAGTGCGCTCAGTGCGCAGATGTCTCAGCAGACCGTGGAGAGTGCGCGCCGGCTTTCTCCTGCTCAGCGACTGCAGCTCGCCTTGGAACTGTCTGACACCTGCCACGAGTTGAAAAGCGCGTGTTCGCCCAAGCGCTAACCGAGATTCTGCTCAAGTTATATGCCGGTGGTCCCCAGGACCTCCTGGATGCCCGGCAGATCCTCGCCGTGTGCCAACCAAGCCAAGTCGATCTGCAAGCGATCTCTCCCCTGGCCGATCAGCTTGGACTCTCAGCAGCGTAGCAGGCGTTGACCCGTTCCTGATTTGTCCTGCGCCATTTAGCCCCCCCCCCCGCGAATGGTTTGTGCCCGTCGTCGGCTATGTGGATGATGCGGCGGTGGTCGCCTGGGTGCTGAAGAGCATTGCCGAAGAACTGAAGGACTTTAAGCTGTGGGAAGAGGGGACGTGACCAGGTCTCATGACGTGGAGCTGGAGTGCTGAGTCCTTGGTCCTATCAGGAGCTAGGCTGCGGACTGCTTGGCCACGTCCCAGCCGGGAAAGACCAGGCCCGTTCGACGCCAAGATTGATGGTGTCGTTTTCAATGGCCGAGATCGTGGACTGTGGAATCTTGGTCCTTCGAGCCAACTCGCTTTGCGTGAGCTCTTGCAGTTCACGGACAATCCGAACGGATTCTCCCACCGAGACCGCTACCCGCGCTTTTGCCGGACGAACGTCTTTGGTTTTCATCATTGCCTCCGATAATCGTGCGCGGTCACGTCCATGATCACGACCAGAACGCGCTGTTCTTCAACCTTGTAGATCACTCGATACTGTGCATTCAACCGTGACGAGCGGTGACCTTCCCATTCCCCTTGAAGGCGTTCATCGTGGAAGCCTTTGATCAGGCGTAGGCCTGCCGGGCCGGAGATCCGCACGATGTCTTTCCACTTTTCGTAGCGTTTCAGCAATTCGAGCGGAAGGCAATCGAGGCTCTTGCTTGCTCGGCGGTGTTCGTAGATCTCCCACATGGCCGGACGTACTATACCATATTAGATATAGCCTGCTTCAAGGCCTTGTTCGCTTCTGAAGCCCCAAGCGGAGCCAGGTCTTGCAACCACATAGTCGCCTTGGCGGGAGTCTTTCCCTCCCCTGAGCCCCAAGGCTCCGTAGTCTATTCCGTCTGCGCCGCCGATGGTTTGCCTATGTGTTTCGCTATCTGCCCAAATTGATCCTTCGCGGACTGCCTGTTATCCTCAAGCTTGATTGCGTACCTGGGCAGTGCTCAACCTTCAGGGAGGACGACATGAAGACCATGACTCCAGCGATGCTCCTGAAGGCGTTGAAGCTGTTTCGCGGGTTCACGGAGGCGGCGGGGGAGTATCTCAGAGACAAAGAGCGGCTTCGGTATCTCTTGGCTGCGGCGGTCTCGATCGCACAAGGGCGCGGTGGAAAGCTGTTGAAGGACTTTCAACTCTTGGTGCGGCTGCTGAAGGCGTCGGTGAGCGGGGCCTATACAGGCCTCTCGGTCCATAAGCTCGTAACGATCGTCGCGGCGCTGCTCTATCTCATCAGCCCGCTGGATGCGATCCCGGACTTCATTCCGGTCATCGGCTATGTGGACGATGCGGCGGTGATTGCCTGGGTGCTGAACAGCATTGCCGAAGAACTGAAGGACTTTAGGTGTTGGGAGCAGGGGGCGTGACGGGCCTCATGGCTGGGAGCTGAGAGTGCTGAGTCCAGTTCGACTTTCTACTGACCGCCCCATACCCTGACCAGCCTACTTCTATTCCCTACGTCCGCGGCCTACGGATCGAATGGGAGGGATGCCATTGTTCGTCAGCCGCGGGGTCTTTTCTCTTTCTTGAATAGGTGTAGAATGCGCCGATCAAGAGAAACACATTGGATTCCTTTTGAAGGTCTGTTCAAGGAAGAGCGATGACCAAGCTTCTTTGCCCTTTTCTCCATGGAGAGGTGGAATTCACCAATGAACGGGAACGTCATATTCGCGAAAAGCATCCGGATCTTCTGCCACAGTATCGGGAGTATCTGAGTCACACGTTGGCTGACCCCGACG
>LNFM01013086.1_pt1 | contig 10704 bp, 6 predicted proteins | sample 596031 | NCBI WGS metagenome assembly LNFM01 (sample SAMN04254537, study PRJNA301005) | activated carbon metagenome | isolation source: dual media filters at the Ann Arbor, Michigan drinking water treatment plant | place: USA: Ann Arbor | reverse complement strand
GGCGGCGGCGTGTGACGAGGGAGACCAAGCCGAGGAGCAGCATGCCGAGACCGGTGCCGCCGGAGGACGTGCTGCAGCCACCGGTGATGTCGGCCGACTCGCCGCCGGTACCGTCACCAGTTCCATTGCCATTGCCGTTGCCGTCGCCGTCGCCGTTACCGCCGCCACCGCCGTTACCGTCGCGCGCGTTCACGCTGAACGGCTGCGAGCCGGTGAGGCCGCCGGAGTCGGTCGCGACGACCTCGAGGTTGTGAAGGCCCGGGGTGGTGTCGACCTGGAAGGTGTACGGGCCGGTGGTGAGCGTCTGGTCGAGGACATCGTCGATGTAGAGCTCGACGGTGGTGATGTCGTCATCGACGATGTTGGCGACGACGTCGAAGGAGAGCGGGACGGTCGCGCCGTCGGCGGGCGAGGTCACGGAGGCGACGGGCGCGACGGGCACGCGCGCGGCGCCGTAGACGAGGGCGATGCCGGTCTGATCCTTCAGCGACAGGGCGAGCGTGTTGTTCGGCGAGCCGCACTGCGGGTAGTGCATCGTCGACAGCGCGTCGTAGCCCTCGAGCGTGCGGTACGCGTTGTCTTCGACGCACCCCGGGGTCTGCTGGTTGGGGCGCGCGATGTGCTCGTGGCGGAAGCCCAGCGCGTGGCCGAGCTCGTGGATCATGATGTTGGTGAAGGTGATGTTGCCCGTCTGCGCCGGGTCGAATGCCGACGAGTCGATCATCACGTTGCGCTCGATCCGGGGCGAGTCGGGGAAGAAGGCGCGCGCGAGGTACTGCGCGCCGGTGATCGGGCTGACGTCGAACACGACCGCGTTGTTGTTCGCGTTGCAGTTCGCGTCCTGCGTCGCGTCGTAGATGAACTTCACGTCGCCGTACAGCTCCCAGCCCTGCTTCGTGGCGGCCTCGAAGGCGGCGACGACCTGGGCCTTCCGGGCGCCGAAGTTGTTGCTGACGCAGTAGGTCAGGGCCTTCTGCATGGCCGGCGACCACTTGATGTCCTGGCCACCGACCGAGTAGATGCTGAGGGCCTGGCCGGACTGGGACTGCTTCCAGACCTCGTACACCTGCGCTTCCGTCGAGACCACGATGTCCCAGTCGAGGACATAGCGGCCGGTGCCGGGCTCGCGCTGGACCTGGGCGAGGTACTCCTCGAAGGTCTCCCCCTGGGTCGTCCCGAGTTTCTCGTCCACGCATCCAAGAAGGCTGGCCGTGGCGAGGCCGAGAACGAGGGGCGTCAGCTTCATGGGGACCGATGATTTCACGGTCCGGGCCACAAGTTGCGCTAGTTGTATCAACGGTTTGACAGCGTGAAGTGGCGACTCCCCGGTCCCTCCGGGGTGGAGAGTTCCCCCACCCCCAAGGCTCAGCGATGCTAGCGATCCCGGGAGCTTCCCGTGGTATGGACCGCGCATGAGCATTGCGAAGCAGGCGACCGAGAAGCTGTTCGCGGCGTTGAACCGCGCAGATGAGATTGGCGGCGAAGTCCGCGATTTCGTGCAAGAGCGGGTGGTGACCGACCCCCGGTATGTCGCGGCCCGCAAGCGGCTCGCGAAGCTCATGGGTCGGCAGTACGAGTCTCGTGGCGAGGCGCGTCAGAAGGAGGCCGTGCAGGCGCAGAAGGTCGCCGCGAAGGCCGCGACGGTCGAGACGACCGCGAAGTCCGTGCGCGCGGGCTTTGGAGATCCGGAGCTGAAGGCGCAGATCTTCGGCAAGAAGAGCTGCCCATGGAGCGGGCGCGCGATCACCCTGCTGGAGCGCCACAAGGTCGACTTCGACTGGATCGACCTCGAGGAGCCCGAGCACGAGGCGAAGCTCGTCCCGCTCGCGAACGAGACGAAGCAGACGACGGTGCCGTACGTGTACCTGCGCGGTCAGTTCATCGGGGGCTTCAACGCGCTGTCGGAGGTCGAGCGCCTCGGTCAGCTCGAGATCGCGATGATGTCGGCGGCCGAGCGCGCCGCGGCCCCCGCGCATCAGAAGTCCGTCGAGATCGTCGCCCGTCCCAACACCGACGAGATCGCGCCCGCCGACAAGGACGCCTCGGCGGAGTGACACCGGTCGCTGAGGTATCGTCGCGTCATGGCTGAAATCGACGACCGGTTCGCGGCGGCCCAGGCGAAGATCAAGCCAGTGACGGGCCTGGGCAACGACGTGTTGCTCGACCTCTACGCGCTCTTCAAGCAGGCGACGTCAGGCGACGTGACGGGCGACCGCCCCGGGATGCTCGACGTGAAGGGCCGCGCGAAGTTCGACGCCTGGACCAAGCGCAAGGGCCTCACCAAGGAAGCCGCGATCACGCAGTACATCGCGCTCGTCGACAAGCACGCGAAGTAGTCACGCTGGCCCGAGGCCGAGTGGCCACTAGCTGCCGAACACGCGTCGCTTCAGCTCGCCCGACGCGATCAGATTCGAGAGCTCGGCGCGGCCCCCGATGGCATCGCCGGCGATGAACACGATCGGCAGGCGATGACCGTTGCTGTCGCGCTTCACCGCCATCTGCGCGGCCGGATCTTCCTGGATGTTCGACACGCGATACGGAATCTTCTCCGCGTCGAGCATGTCGGTCAGCTTGGTCGCATCGCGGCGCGTCTTGTCCATGTGATAGACGACGACCGGCGCGACCTCGCCGGTGGCAACGGGGGCCGGCGCTGGCGCCTTCGCGACGGTCGCTTGGCCCGTCCCCATCGCGAACGCGCGGCGATCTGCGAGCTCGTCCTCATCGGCCAGGGGGCGACCGAGCACCTCGTTGGCCTTGTGCGCGAGCTCGCCCAGCCGGCCCGGCAACTTTTGCATCGCGGCGTGGGCGCGGCCACGCAACCGATCAGCTAGCGACATGAGCGGAAACTACCCCCAACCTCGCGCTATCGTCGAGGACTCGTGGGGGAATGCGGGTCGTGTAAGGCACCGGTACGTGCGGGCGCGCCGTTCTGCGCCGTCTGCGGTACGCACCAGCCCGTCGAGGGAACGCCCGCGGCCACGCCCGATCCGCTGCTGGGCCTCGTCCTCGCCCGCAAGTTCCGCATCCGCGACGTCCTCGGCGAGGGCGGCATGGGCCGCGTGTACCGCGCGGAGCAGCTTCCCCTCGGCGTGGATGTCGTCATCAAGACGTTGCACGCGCACCTCGCCGGTGACGCGACGCTCGTCGGGCGCTTCTTCCGTGAAGCCCAGGCGGCCTCGCGGCTCCGCCACCCGAACACCGTCAGCCTGCTCGACTTCGGCGACGCCGACGGGACCATCTACATCGCGATGGAGCTGGTGCGCGGGCGGTCGCTCGCCCGTGTGCTCGAGGACGATGGCCGGTTCGAGCCTCGGCGCGTGCTGCGCGTGGTGCTGCAAGTGCTCGACGTCCTCGCCGCCGCCCACGCGGTTGGCATCGTGCACCGCGATCTCAAGCCCGACAACGTGATGATCGAGGACCTCGCGTCCCATCGCGACTTCGTGAAGGTGCTCGACTTCGGCATCGCGAAGCTCGCCGACGCGGGCGGCGAGAAGTTGACGAAGACCGGCATGCTGTTCGGAACGCCGTCGTACATGGCCCCCGAGCAAGCGACCGGCGCGACCGTCGATGGCCGCACGGACCTCTACTCGCTCGGCGTGATCATGTACGAGCTCCTGGTCGGCACCGTGCCGTTCAGCGCGCCGACCCTGCCGGCCTTGCTCGTCGCCGTGGCGTCGACACCCGCGCCGCCGATCCTCGCGGCGCGCCCCGATCTGCCGCCTGGGCTCGCGGCCGTGATCGATAGCTTGCTCGCGAAGGAGCCCGCGGCTCGCCCGTCGAGCGCGCTGGATCTCAAGGCGACGCTCGAGGCGCTAGACCTCGTCGCGCCCGTTCGCCCGGCCGCCGTCGCGCGGGAGGTGGCGGCCGTCGTGCTCGCGTGTCCGCGCTGCCGGCATGTGCAGGCTGCGACCGTGAAGTTCTGCGGCGAGTGCGGGGCCGCGATGAGCGCGCCCCTGGCGGAGCCCAAGCTCGCCGAGCTGAAGCGCTACTTGCCGACCGATGTCGTCGACGATCTCGCAGCCCTGCGCACGCGCACCGCCGGCGAGAAGCGGGACGTGGTGGTGCTGGTGGTCGACCTGGCGGGCGAACATCCACGCGAGCTCGTGGCCCAGCTCGGCGAGATCGCCGTGCGGCACACGGGCATCCTCGACCGCCGTCCCGGCGCGGGCCTCGTGATCGCCTTTGGCGTCGCCGTCACTCATGCCGACGATGCGGAGCGGGCCGTCGAGGCCGCGCTCGAGATAAGCCGCCTCGCCGACGGCGCGACGTGTGCGATCCACGCCGGCACCATCATCGCCGATCCGACGGCCAGCGCCGGCTACACCGCCGTCGGCGATACGATCGACCTGCCCACGCGCATCGCCGGCGCGGTGCCAGGGGGCAAGCTCGTCGTCACCGACCGCGTGCGCCGCCAGATCCGCTCGAGCGTGGACCTGCGGCAGTTGCCCGCGCTGCGCATCAAGGGGCAAGCCGCGCCGGTCCCCGTGCACGAGGTCACGAGCAAGACCGTCGCCACCCGGGCGCCCCTCGTCGGCCTCGCGCGCACCCCGTTCGTCGGCCGCGCCGACGGCATTCGCGCCATCACCGCCGCCATCGAATCGGAGCCCGGCGAGATCCTCCACGTCACCGGCGAGCCCGGTATCGGCAAGAGCCGCCTGCTCGCGGAGCTCACGCGCAGCGGCACCGTGATCGTGGCACCGGCCCGGGGCGCCGTCGGCGCGATCCTCGCCGCCCTCGGGGGCACCACCGACGCGATGCGCGCGCTGGGACTTCCGATCGAGGACATCCGCATACTCCACGCGTTCCTCGACGGACGGCGGGCGCCCGCGGAGCTCGAGCCGCAACGCGCACGAGCGGCCGCAGCATGTGTGCTCGCGGTCCTGGGGATGCGCGCCCACACCGCCGTCGTGATCGACGACGTGCAGACCGCCGACCCTCTCACCCGACAGCTCGTGCGCCTCCACGCGGCGGATCCGACCCCCGGCGTCACGCTCGTCACCGCCGCGCGCACGGGACATCCGTTGCCGTGGGATGACCTCGATAGCCCGGCCGTCCGCGTGGCGACGCTCGGCGCGCTTCCAGACGCCGCGATCGAGAACCTCGTCGCGGGCGCCCTGAGCCCGACGCCCGCCCCCCGGGAGGTCCAGGCCGCCGTGGTCGCACGCGCCGGCGGCTCGCCGCTCATGGCCCTCGAGGTGCTACGCGGCTTCATCGATGCGCGCGTGCTCGTGTCGATCGGTGGTCGCTGGTCGCTCGTCGGCGATGTGGCGTCAGTGCCCCCGCCCGAAGGATTGGCCACGCTCTATGCAGCCCGCCTCGATGCTCTGCCCGCCTACGCGCGCGACATCGTGGCCGCGGCGGCCGTCATCGGCGAGGAGATGCCCCTCGCTCTCCTCGAACGCGTCGTCGCCGCTCCCCACGGCGCACCGATCGGACGCGAGGTCCGCCTGCTCGTCGCCCGTGGCATCTTCGCCGACGCCGCCGATCCGACACGCGTTCGCTTCGCCGAGCCGAGTGCCCGCGAGGCGGCCTATGCCCGACTCGCGCCGCCCCTGCGCCACGAGCTTCACAGCGCAGTCGCCCTCGCACTCGATGCGGCCCCGGCCGGCCCCGGGCACGATGCCATCGCGATCGCCGAGCACTTCGAAGCCGCCGGCGAGACGGCGCGCGCCCTCGATCACTATGCCCGGGCGATCGCCGCACGGCCGTTGCCCCTCCAGCGCCGGCAGATCCTCGAGCGCAGCCGCCCCCTCGCCCGTCTCCTCGCCGACGACCGCCGGCTCGCCGACGATTGTCTGCGCCTCGCCGAGACCTACCTCGACCTCGGTGAGCTGAGCGAGCTCAAGGCCGTCCTCGTCGAAGGCCTCGCCTGCGCCCACCGCGTCGACGACCAGGCCCTCATCGCGCGCCTGCGTGCCGCCCGCGGTCGGGCCTCCCTCGCCACGGGCGCGATCGATGCCGCCCTCGCCGACTTCGAGACTGCCATCGCGGCCTCGGTCGGGGGCCGCGACCGCGTGCTCACCGCCGAGCTCCACGGCGACCTCGCCGAGGCCCACGAGCGCCGCGGCGACCTGGCCACCGCGACCGACACGTTCCTGCGCGCGCTCGAGCTCGTACAGACCGCGCCGGGTGATCCGCGCCCCCTCGTCGTGCGCTTCCTCGCGGCCCTCGGCCGGGTGGTCCTCCGGACCCGCGACCTCGATCGCGCAGAGCGCTTCCTCACCCAGGCGCTCGTCGCCGCCGACGAGCTCGAGGACCGCCCGACGGCGGCCAAGGTCCTCGGCAACCTCGCCGCCGTCGCGCACGCCCGCGCCGACCACGCGAAGGCGCTGGAGCTCGCTCAGCGGTCACTCGAGATCGCGCGTGACCTGGGCGACCTCGTTGGCATCGCCCGCCAGCTCACGAACCTGGGGACCCTGCGCTCGCAGCGCGGTGACGTCGCCGGAGCCAGGCGCTGCTACGACGAAGCGTTCGCGCAAGCCCAGCGCGCCGGCTGGCGGGAAGGCATGGCGACCGCCGCCGCCGCCCGCGAGCGCACCTGAAGGCGTTCTAGCCGAGCAAGAACGCGGGCGCGTTGATCGTCGACTCGGCGTCGACGCTGTTCGCGATCGTCACCGCCCCACCCATGGTCGACAGGTCCACCAGCTCGCCGTCGACGATCTGGCCCTGGCCGGTCCGCACGATCTTCACCACCGGCTCGTGGGCGTCGTTGCACTCCACGACGAGCGCGATGCGGCCGTCCGCCAGCGCGACCGTCGAGCCCACCGGATAGATGCCGAGGGTGTTCACGAAGAGCTTCACCGCCACCGCGTCGTAGCGTCGCCCCGCTTCCCGCATGATGAAGCGCAGCGCCTCGTCGGGTAACAGGCTGCCGCGCTCGGCCCGCGGCGTCGTCAGCCTGCTGTACGCATGCGCCACCGCGATCACACGAGCCGCCGCCCCGAGCTGCGTCGGGTACGCATCGTCGCCCGTGGGCTCCGCCGTCACGTCCACCCAGCGCCTGATCTCGTTCGCGACGACCGCGCGCTCGAGCATCTGCGAGCTGGCGTACGGCGCCCCGACGAGCGCCCGCACCGTCGTCAGTGCAGAGGCCCGCTCCGCCGCGATGCCCCCGAGCTCGCGCGTATCGTCGCGACCGATGTCGTGCAGGGCGGCGGTGAGCCCCAGCGAGCATCGCAATGCCCGCGGCAAGCCGAGCGACCGGGTCGCGCATACGACGAACACCGCCGTGTTCGTCAGGTGATGCTGCAGCCTCAGCTTGTGGCGCTTCGCGTGCGCCAGCGCGAGCAAGAGCGGCGCCGCCTCGTCCGCAACGGAGATGAGCTCCTGCAGCGGGCGCTTGATCCGCAGCGGGCGCAATGCATGCCCCTCGTGCATGGCATCGAGCAGCTCGCCGATCGCGATGACCGTCGTGGCGTAGGCCCGCAGCGCCCGGAACCGGTTCGTCAGCGCCAGCACGTTCGTCGCCGCCGCCACCGCGCCCGGCACGAGGCGAATCCGCGGAAACGTCGTCGCGACGAAGTCTTCGATGGAGCCACCCGGCCCCACGCACTGCTTGAAGGCGGCGACCAGGTCGACCCAGTCCTGCGCCTCCGTGTCGTCGAGGGCCTCGATGGCGGCCAGCCCGAGCGTGCTCGTGATGGCGTAGAGATAGTCGGCCTGGTCGTACGTGGCCGGGTCGAGCTTGAGGAGGGTCCGATTTCCGTACGCTCCGTCGGCCCCGAGCTCGATGCTGGCGATGTCGGCGACGTCGTTGCGAATGACGTTGGCCGCCGTGGCCACGCGGCCCGCCGACTGGATCAGCGCGCGGTTGTTCGTCTCGTAGACGAAGGAGCTCTTGAACAGGACGAACAGCGCGCGCAGGTATTCGTGGAACAGGGCCTGGATGCCCCCCGGCTCACTCATCGTCGCCCTTCGGGCCGGCGCCCCCGGGCGGTTTCGGCGGTCCCATGGGGGGCGCGACCGTCGATCGCCGCACGACGACACCGTCGTCCATCGGCCGGTATCCGCCCGCGCTGCGGGAATCCTTGCGGGGTGGAGCCGCCGGCGGGGTCGTGGTGCGGGGCACGTTCGTGGGGCTCGCTGTCGGCGTCACGGTGCGAGGGGGAGCCATCGTCGTGCGCGTGGGGCTCGCCGTCGGCGTCGCGGTGCGGGGCACGGTCGGCGGATTCACCGTCGACGTGGCGGTGCGGGCGACGTTCGCGGGAGCCATCGTCGGCGTCGCGCCCCGTACGACCGGGATGGGCGTTGCCGTCCGGTGGGGGGCAGGATTCGTCGGCGGACTCGCCGGGCGTGGTGCGGGCTCCGTCGTCCGGCTTGGCGTGCGCGGCACGGACACCGGGCTCTGGGTCGGGCTCGCCGTCCGGATCGCCGTCGGCTCCGCGACCGGCGGCGCGTCGGTGCGCGGGATGCGCTGGCTGGTGGTGAAGCGGACGATGCCGAGCGGGTCCTCCGTCGTCGTCGGGCGGACGGGGATGGAGTCCGTCGTCGAGGCCGCGCGCGGCGCATCCGAGGTCAGGGGCGGTGGACGCGTGGAGCCGGGCGGCGGACGTTCGAGATCCTCGAGGGCCGAGAGGCACGCCAGCTTGACCGTGTTGCGAACGAGCGTGGTCTTCGCGACCTTCTCGAGCGCGGCGCGGGCCGGCGCGTAGCGCACATGACCCAAGGCCGACGCGGCGGCGATGCGCTCGTCATCGATGGCGCTGCGAGCGAGGAGATTGCGCTGCTCGAGACGCACGTGAAGCGCCTCGGCGGCGGGCGTGCCCCCGAGGACGGCGTAGGCCGTGAAGAGCCGCTTCTTCTCTCCGAGGTCGAGGTCGGCCATCGCCTCGGGGGCGATCTGCTCCTCGAGCCAGCGTACGGCGCCCTCGAACTGGTGGGCGACCAGCAGATCCAGCGCGGCGCCGCGCACGATGGGATCGGCGTCGGCGAGCCCGGCGAAGGTGCGCGAGCGGACCGCGGCCGACGGCGCGGCCTGCGCGTACTCGCGGAGCGCATTGGCGCGGATGGCGGGGGCCGTGTGCATGCACGCCAGCTCGAGCGCGCGGAGGCTCGCGTCGGAGCCGACGGACCGCAACAGGAACAACAGATCCAGCGCGACCTCCTCGGTACTCGTGGGAAGCGCGGCCGTGACGGCGTCGATGGCCGCCTGGCCCCAACGCGCGATCGACTGGCAGGCCCGCCGCCGCCGCGCGCGCTGCTCGATCTGGCCGAGGCTGCCCACCAGCGTCCCCGCACACGACGTGGGCATCACCTCGAGGAGCTCCATGGCCGCGTCGAGGGTCTCGTCGGGGAGCGTGGCAATGCCTCCCACGAGCGCGCGCAGAGCGGCCGGCGAGGCCATCGCCGCATCGAGGCGCGCGATCATCGCCGCACTCGCCGCGTATGCACTCGCCGCGATCGCCTTGCGGCGCATGCGGGCGGCGCCGCCGAACCCCGCCTCGGCGAGGAGCGCCGTGAAGGCCTTCTCGACGTGCCCACAGATGACGTCTGCGCTCGCGGCCCCCTCCTCCGCCAGGACCGCGTGGATCGTCGCGTGGAGCACCTTCTCGAGGACCGCCGGATCCTTGGCGAGCGTGCGCGCGAGGCCCGCTCGCTCGGCGTCGGTGATCGAGTAGAGCGTCCGGTGCGCCTCGCGAAGCTCGCGCGGGAGCTCGGCGAGGGTGGCGAGGTTCTCGCGCTCGAACACGCGCACGTCGGACCGCGCGAGGGCCACGCTCTTCAGGCGGCGCGCCGCTTCGAGGTCGTGGCTCGAGGCGGAGCCCGGCGGCGCGGCGAGCTCCTTCATCTGATTCAGCGTGACCATCTCCCGGATCGCGGCGACCCGGGCCTGCGTGACGGGATCGGTGGACTCGGCATCGTTGACGGCGTCGATCGCGACGTAGTCGACGTGCAGGAGGGCGAGATCCCAGAGCATCGTGACGGCATCGTCCTCGCCGTCGTCGTCGGCCGCCCCCGGAGCAGTGGCGTGCAGCTTCACGAGCGTCGCCGCGAGCTGGGTGAGCTCCTCGCGCGACACCCCCGGCTCGATGGTCAGCTCGCGGACGCCATCGCGGTGGAAGGGGAACCAGATGTTCGTCTCGGGGCGGTCCCCGGCGGTGACCGGCTCGCCGCCGAGCTCCATCCCGCGGGCCGTCAGCGCCAGCTCGAGCTCGCCGTACGTCTCGAGCACGGCGCGGAGCTTGTCATCGACGAGTCCGAGGAACCGCTCGACCGCGGGATGGTCCGGCGAGTACGTGCGCCGGGCCTTGTAGAACGCCTCGAACGCCGTGAAGGCAGCGGCCGCCCCGGCCACGAAGTTCGGATCGACGTCGACCGCCGCCTCCGCCTGACTCGCGCGTGCGAGGTCGGCGATCGCGGCCTGTGCCCCCGCGAGCCCTGCTACGAGCCGCCGACCGCGCGCCCCCATCCGCGCATGGTACCGCGAACGCCCCGCAACGAGATCGCCGCGACGAGGAGACTGAGCACGCCCGCCCCCACTTGTACCAACAAGGTTTCGGTGACGTAGGAGTCGGAGACCCAGCCAACACTGTACTGCCGCCCCCACTCGACGATGAGCGCGACCCCAGCGACCAAGGCCGCGATCGCTCCCGCCCGAATACGGTGCACGAGCGCGAAGGCACTCGCCGCGCACGCACCGATCGCGAGGAGCCCGAGCGGCGCGTAGTACGCCGTCGTGAACTGTTCGGACTCCGGGATGAAGAA
>LNFM01013084.1_pt1 | contig 10705 bp, 9 predicted proteins | sample 596031 | NCBI WGS metagenome assembly LNFM01 (sample SAMN04254537, study PRJNA301005) | activated carbon metagenome | isolation source: dual media filters at the Ann Arbor, Michigan drinking water treatment plant | place: USA: Ann Arbor | reverse complement strand
CGTCCGCTTGATGCGCTCGCCGGCCATGGAACGTTGAGATGCGCTTCATCTTCAAGACCCGTTACGACCAGGACATCGCGCTGGCCAAGCATGGCGGCCATCGCTTCTGGTATTCGCTGCTGATGCTGGCGTTGTTCACGGCGCCGTGGTGGCTGGAGAGCTACGGCCTGGCGCAGCTCACCTTCATCCTGATCTACGGCATCGTCGGGCTGGGCTTGATGGTGCTGGCCGGCTTCACGGGGCTGTTTTCCATCGGGCATGCCGCGTTTCTCGGGGTCGGCGCCTACACGCAGGCCTACCTGGCGCAGCACGGCTGGCCCTTTCCCTTGTCGCTGGCGGCTGCGGCGGCTCTGTCCGCGGCGGTGGGCGCGGTGGTGGGCCTGCCGGCCTTGCGCGTCAAGGGCATCTACCTGGGCATCGCCACGCTGTCCTTCGGCTTCATCGTCGAGGAGGTGCTGGCACGCTGGGAAAGCGTCACCGGCGGCAACGCCGGCAAGGCCGTGGGCAGCGTGAAGATGTTCGGCTGGACGGCCGACGACGGCACCTCGTTCTACTTCGTTTGCCTGGTGATCACGGTGCTTTGCACGCTGGCCGTGCTGAACCTGTTGCGCAGCCCGACGGGCCGCGCCTTCGTGGCCATCCGCGACAGCGAGATCTCGGCGCAGAGCATGGGCATCCACCTGGCCTACTACAAGACGCTGAGCTTCTCGATCTCGGCGGCGATGGCCGGCATCGGCGGCGCGCTGTATGCGCACATGATCCGCTTCCTGTCGCCTGAGCAGTTCAACATCCTGCAGTCGATCGACCTGCTGCTGATGGTGGTCATCGGTGGCCTGGGCAGCGTGCATGGCGCCTTCCTGGGCGCAGCCTTCCTGATCGGCATGCCGCAGGCCATCTCGGCCTTCAAGGACCTGCTGCCCGACGTCATCGGACAGGCGCCGGGCCTCAAGTCGGTGATCTACGGCGCCGTGCTGATCTTCTTCGTGCTCTTCGAGCCCATGGGTCTGTACGGCCGCTGGCTGAAGGTGCGCGCCTGGTTCCAGCTTTTCCCGTTCTACCGCAAGGGCCTGTTCAAGCGGCAGAAGGCCTTCCAGAAGTCCGACAGACTCCGATGAACGGCACCTCCTTCGACAACCTGCTCGAAGCGCGCGACCTGCAGGTGCGCTTCGGTGGCGTGCTGGCCGTCAACAAGGTCAGCTTCGACGTCAGGCGTGGCGAGGTCTTCACGCTGATCGGCCCCAACGGCGCCGGCAAGACGACGGTCTTCAACCTCATCAGCCGCATCTACACGCCCACCGCGGGCGAGATCCGTTTCGAGGGGCACCCGCTCACCGACGTGGCGCCGCACCGCGTCGCCGCGATGGGCATCGCCCGCACCTTCCAGAACATCGAGCTGTTCGAGCACGCCACGGTGCTGCAGAACCTGCTCATCGGGCGCCATCTTCATCATCCGCGTCGCCTGTGGGCCGAGATGCTGTTCCTGCCCGCCGTGAGGGACGCCGAGCGCCAGACGCGGCGCAAGGTCGAGGAAGTCATCGAGTTCCTCGACCTCCAGCACTACCGAGACACCATGGTGGCCGGCCTGCCCTACGGTGTGCGCAAGGTGGTCGAACTGGCGCGCGCGCTGTCCACGGGCCCCAAGCTGCTGCTGCTGGACGAGCCCTCTTCGGGCCTGAACGTCGAGGAGACCGGGGACATGGCCTTCTGGATCCAGGACATCCAGAAGGATCTGGGCATCACGGTGCTGATGGTCGAGCACGACATGAGCCTGGTCTCGCGCGTGTCCGACCGTGTGCTGGCGATGAACCAGGGCGAGGTGCTGACGCTGGGAACCCCCGCCGAGGTGCAGTCGCACCCTGGGGTGGTCGAGGCCTACCTGGGCACCGCCGACGACGCGACCTCGCTGCGGAGGGCGAAGGCATGACTGCGTCGGCCACCATCCTGAAGCTCAGCAACGTCGAAAGCGCCTACGGCCCGATCAAGGCCATCCGCGGCGTCAGCCTCGAAGTGGCGGCCGGCCGCATCGTCACCGTGCTGGGCAGCAACGGCGCGGGCAAGACCACGATCCTGAAGACCATCTCCGGCATCATCGACCCCCGCAAGGGCTCGGTGGAACTGAAGGGCGAGAACATCACCGCGCTCGACCCGGCGCTGATCGTGCGCAAGGGCCTCAGCCACGTGCCCGAGGGCCGAGAGGTGTTCCCGCTGCTGTCGGTGCACGACAACCTGCTGATGGGTGCCTACACCCGCCCGGACCGCGATGCCGTGCTGCGCGACATCGAGATGGTCTACGGCTACTTCCCCATCCTGAAGGAGCGCGAGCGGCAGGACGCCGGGCTGCTGTCGGGCGGACAGCAGCAGATGCTGGCCATCAGCCGCGCGCTGATGGCCAACCCCACACTGATGCTGCTGGACGAACCGAGCCTGGGCCTGTCGCCCAAGCTCACGAAGGAGATCTTCGAGATCGTCGTGCGCATCAACCGCGAGCGCGGCACGACCATGCTGCTGGTGGAACAGAACGCCAACATGGCGCTCAACGCCGCCGACCACGGCTACGTGCTCGAGAACGGCCGCATCGTGATGGACGACAGCTGCGATCGCCTGCGCGAGAAGGACGACATCAAGGAGTTCTACCTGGGCATGAAGGAAGAGGGCGCACGGGGCGAGCGGCGCTGGAAGAAGAAGAAGACCTGGCGATGAACGGCAGCCCATGACCCATCTCTGGAATCCCCCCATTCCCAGGCCACCCGCCGAACCGCTGGTGCCCGGCGAGACGCTGCCGGCCATGTTCTGGAATGCCGTCGCGCAGCGCCGCGGCAAGGTCTGGCTGCGCGAGAAGGAATTCGGGCTGTGGCGACAGTGGACCTGGGACCAGACCGGCCAGGCCGTGCGCGAGGTGGCCATGGGCCTGGCGGCGATCGGCCTGGAGCCGGGCGACACCGCGTCCATCCTGTCCAACACCGTCGTCGAGTGGGTCATCACCGATCTGGCCGTGCTCAGCGCTGGCGGTGTCTCCAACGGCATCTACCCGACCGACTCGGCCTCGCAGGTGCAGTACCTCTGCGACGATTCGAGCTCCAGCGTGCTCTTCGTCGAGGACGAGGAGCAACTGGACAAGGCCCTGGAGGTGCGCGCACAGCTGCCGCGGCTGCGCAAGATCGTGGTCTTCGACATGGAGGGTCTGCAGCGCTTCGAGGACCCGCAGGTCATCAGCCTGGACGCCCTGCGTGCGCTCGGTGCAGCCCACGACAAGATCCACCCGGGCCTGTTCGAGCGCCGCGTGGCGAGCCGCCGGCCGCAGGACCTGGCGATCCTGGTCTACACCTCGGGCACCACCGGCAAACCCAAGGGCGCCATGCACAGCCATGCCGGACTGGTCTACATCACGCGCGGCTACTCGGAGATCTTCGACCAGAACGAAAACGACGAGCGCATGGCCTTCCTGCCGCTGTGCCACATCGTCGAACGTGTCGGCGGCGAGTACTCGGGCCTCTACACCGGCGCCGTGCTGAACTTCGTCGAAAACCCCGACACCGTACCCGAGAACGTGCGCGAGATCGCGCCCACCGTGTTTGCCGCGGTGCCGCGCGTGTGGGAGAAGTTCTACAGCTCGGTGATGGTGGCGCTGTCCGAGTCGAGCCGCCTGCAGCAGATGGTCTACGGCTGGGCCATCGGCACCGGTCGCCGGGTGGCCGACCTCGTGCTGGCCGGCCAGCCGGTGCCTGCCACCCTGAAGGCCCAGTTCATCGCCGCACGCCTGCTGTGCCTGGACAACGTGCGCAAGCTCATCGGCATCCATCGCGCCCGCTTGCTGCTGACGGGCGCCGCACCGATCGCGCCCGACCTCATCCGCTGGTATCTGTCGCTGGGCGTGCCGATGGCCGAAGGCTGGGGCCAGACGGAGTGCGCAGGCGCGGCCACGGTCACGATGGCCGGGCGACTGAAGCCGGGTTCGATCGGTCAGGCGGCACCCTTCAACGAAGTGAAGGTCGACGCCACGACCGGCGAGTTGCTGATCCGGGGACCGAACGTCTTCATGGGCTACCTGAACCAGCCCGAGAAGACGGCCGAAACCATCGACGCCGACGGCTGGCTGCACACCGGTGACGTCGGCACGGTCGACGCAGAAGGGTTCTTCCGCATCACCGATCGCATGAAGGACATCATCATCACGGCCGGGGGCAAGAACATCACGCCCAGCGAATGGGAGAACGAACTGAAGTTCTCGCCCTACGTGACCGACGCCGTGGTGATCGGCGACAAGCGGGCCTTCCTGACCGCACTGATCATGATCGACCAGGAGAACGTCGAGAAGTACGCGCAAGACCACGACGTGCCGTTCAGCAACTACACCAGCCTGACGCGCGCGGCCGAGGTGCTGCAGCTGATCCAGGGCGAGATCGACAAGGTCAATGCCAAGTTCGCCCGGGTCGAGCAGATCAAGGCGTTCCGGCTTCTCGAAACCCAGCTCACCGCCGAAGACGAGGAACTGACCCCGACGATGAAGCTCAAGAGACGCTTCGTGCAGCAGAAGTACGCTGCGATGATCGATTCGATGTACAGCGGCCGATGAGCTGCTCTTTCAAGGAGACTGTCATGCAACTGAAACTGACGATGGCTGCCCTGGCTCTCGCCCTGGCGGCACCCCTGGCCCTGGCCCAGGGCCAGGGCGTGAGCAAGAACGAGATCGTGCTGGGCTCGATCCAGGACCTCTCCGGACCCCTGGCCGGCTTCGGCAAGCAGATCCGCCTGGGCATGATGCTTCGCGTTGACGAACTCAACGAGCAGGGCTCGGTGCAGGGTCGCAAGCTCAAGCTGCTGATCGAGGACTCGGCCTACGATCCGCGCAAGGCCGTGCTGGCGGCTCAGAAACTGGTCAACCAGGACAAGATCTTCGCCATGGTCGGCCACCTCGGCACGGCGCAGAACATGGCCGCGATGCCGGTGCAGTTCGAGAAGAACGTCATCAACTTCTTCCCGGTGACCGCGGCGCGAGAGATGTACGAGCCCTTCCACAGGCTCAAGTATTCGTTTGCAGCCACCTACTTCGACCAGATCCGCACCGCACTGCCCAAGCTGGTGAAGGACAAGAGCGCCAAGAAGGTCTGCACCATCTACCAGGACGACGAGTTCGGACTGGAAGTGATGCGCGGCGGTGAGGCCGGCCTGAAGACCATCGGCATGGAGTTCGCCGAGAAGACCAGCTTCAAGCGCGGCGCCACCGACTTCTCGTCGCAGGTCGCACGCATGAAGTCCGCCGGCTGCGACTTCGTGGTGATGGGCACCATCATCCGCGAGACCATCGGCACCATCGCCGAGAGCCGCAAGACCGGCTTCACGCCGACCTTCCTGGGCTCCAGCGCGGCCTACACCGATCTCATCCACCGGCTGGGCGGCAAGGCCATGGACGGGCTGTACGCCACGCACACGGTCCAGCACCCTTACCTCGACGAAGCGGCGCAGCCCATCCGCCATTGGGCCAACAAGTACAAGACCAAGTTCAACGAGGATCCGACGGTGTTCTCCGTCTACGGCTACACCATCATCGACGCCTTCATCCGGGCGGCCGACAAGGCGGGTCCGAACCTGACGACCGACAGCTTCATCAAGGCGATGGACACCATGGTCATCCCGCCCGACATCTTCGGCTCGGCCGAGTCTCGCTTCGGGCCGCAGAAGCGCCTGGGCAGCGACCTGTCGCGCCTGTCGCAATTGCAGGACGCGCGCTGGAAGGTGGTGTCGGACTACGTCAAACCCTAGCCTGCGCCGTTCCGGCATCGGTTCGAGGCCGCCTTCGGGCGGCCTCGGTGTTTGTGCGCCCGATAATCGTCACATGACAAGTTCGACGGATTGGCTGGAGGTCGAGTCTCTCGACCTCGAAGCGCAGGGCGTGGCGCGCCGCGAAGACGGCAAGGTGGTCTTCATCGAGGGCGCACTGCCGGGCGAGCGAGTGCAGGTCAACGTCTCGCGCAAGAAGAACAACTGGGAGCAGGGCCCCATGCAGGCGCTGGGCCGCGAGAGCTCGCAGCGCGTGAGGCCGGGTTGTCCGCACTTCGGCATGCATGCCGGCGCCTGCGGCGGTTGCAAGATGCAGCACCTGCACGCCGCGGCGCAGGTCGCGGTGAAGCAGCGCGTGCTGGAAGACAACCTCTGGCACCTGGCCAAGGTCAAGCCCGAACTGGTGATGCGTCCCATCGAAGGCCCGACCTGGGGCTACCGCTATCGCGCGCGCTTCTCGGTGCGCTGGGTGCCACGCAAGGGCACGGTGCTGGTGGGCTTTCACGAACGCAAGTCACGCTACGTGGCCGACATGCAGGTGTGCCCGGTGCTCCCGCAGAAGGTCAGCGGGATGCTGATGCCGCTGCGCGAATTGGTCGGCGCGATGGAGCAGCGCGAGAGCGTGCCGCAGATCGAACTCGCGGCGGGTGACGAGGTCATCGCGCTGGTGCTGCGTCATCTCTTGCCGCTGTCTGCGAGTGACGCGCAGCGTCTGCGCGAGTTCGGCGTCGCGCACGGGGTGCAGTGGTGGCTTCAGCCCAAGGGCCCCGAAACCGTGCACCTGCTCGACGAGGGCGGCCCCGAACTGTCCTACGCACTGCCCGAGTACGGCGTGGTGATGCCCTTCAAGCCGACCGACTTCACGCAGGTCAATCCGCACATCAACCGCGTGCTGGTAGGCCGCGCGCTGCGCCTGCTGGCGCCACGGCCCGACGAGCGCGTGATCGACTGGTTCTGCGGCTTGGGCAACTTCACGCTGCCGCTGGCAACCCTCGCTCGCGAGGTGCGCGGCATCGAGGGCAGTGAGGTGCTGGTGGAACGAGCGCGCCGGAACGCGGTCCGCAACGGGCTTCAGACACGGACGAGCTTCGAGTCCCGCAATCTGTTCGAGATCACACCGGGCGATCTGGTGGCCGCAGGGCTGGCCGAGCGCTGGCTGGTCGACCCGCCCCGCGAAGGTGCCTTCGCGATGGCCAAGGCCCTGGCCGATCTTCACGCCGAACCCGTCGACGGCTGGTCGTCCCCGAAGCGCATCGTCTACGTCAGTTGCAACCCGGCCACGCTGGCTCGCGACGCAGGCCTGCTGGTCCACCAGGCCGGCTACCGCTGCACCCACGCCGGCGTGGTCAACATGTTTCCGCACACCGCCCACGTCGAGAGCATCGCGGTCTTCGACCGCGCATCCACATGAACCGGCCCGGAAATGCGAAGGGCCGGCAAAGCCGGCCCTGAACCATCACATCAAGCGGGCGGCATGGACCGGCTTTGCCGGGCCATCGCCGCCGCCCCTTTGAGGGGGAGCGGCGAAGCCGCTTCGGGGGTGGACGTCGTTACTCGCGTTCCCCGCCGAAGATGCCCAACAGCGCCAGCAGGCTCTGGAACACGTTGTAGACGCTGAGATAGACACCCAGCGTGGCAGTGATGTAGTTGGTCTCGTGTCCGTCCTGAACACGCTTCAGGTCGTACAGGATGAAGGCCGAGAAGATGCCGATGGCCATGACGGCCACGGTGATCATCAGGGCGCTGCTCTGCACGAAGATGTTCAGGACGCCGGCCACCAGCAGCATGATCGCGCCAATGAACAGGAACTTGCCCATCGACGACAGATCGCGCTTGATGATGGTCGACAGCGAGGCCATGCCCAGGAAGATGGCGCCCGTGCCGGCAAAGGCGGTCATGATCAGGCTGGCGCCGTTGCTCAGGCCCAGCACCGATCCCACCAGCCTGGACAGCATCACGCCCATGAAGAACGTGAAGGCCAGCAGGATGGGCACGCCGGCCGCCGAGTTCTTGAACTTCTCGATGGCGAACATGAAGCCGAATGCGCCGCCCAGGAACACCACGAGGCCGATGCCGGGCGACATCGCGCTGGCGATGCCGGTCTGCACGCCGAACCAGGCGCCCAGGACGGTCGGCACCATCGACAGGGCCAGCAGCCAGTAGGTGTTGCGCAGCACCCGATTGCGCTGCGCCGCCAGCCCCGCGCCGGCCGCGGGGGAGCCATAGGATTGCAGGGTTTCGTTCATTCGTACTCCTGTTGAAGGACTGTGCCCACCATGGGCAAACGTCATTGTAGGCACGCCCGGGGACCGCTCCACGGAAGCTGCGGGTCTGACCCTCCGTGGCGAAGGCAATTCGACTGCACGGCTCCGACCTGCGGAGGTGTGACTCTTGTGCCCGTTCGTTGGTTCCTTTCGGCGGCCGGACTGGTTATCGTGCGCGGTTCCTGTGAAGAAAGTCTATTCGCATCATGAAATCCAGACCATTTCTGACTCTCGACGATGTTCGTGCGATGGCCGCGGCAGCGGAAGCCGAGGCCAGGACACACCAATGGCCCATCACTTTCGCCATTTGCGATGACGGCGGTCACCTGCTATGGTTGCAGCGCCTGGATGGGGCAGCGCCCATTTCAGCCCACATCGCACCGGCCAAGGCCCGCACGGCCGCCCTGGGCCGCCGGGAGACCAAGGTCTACGAAGACATGATCAACCAGGGCCGCACGGCGTTCCTGAGCGCCCCCTCGCTGGAAGGCATGCTCGAAGGGGGCCTGCCTGTGATGGTGGAAGGGCAGTGCGTCGGCGCCGTGGGGGTCAGCGGCGTGAAATCGAACGAAGATGCACAGGTGGCCCGCGCGGCCATCGCCGCGTTGGGCTGACCCCGGGCTCACACGCGCTCCGCCGGACCGGGTCAAGCGATCGGGCGCGTCCGAACGGCTATACTTCGCAGGTTTACCCGCCCCACACCGCAGCCTAGCGAAACTCCTCCACGGTTTCCCCTCGGACTCCGCTCCCGACGCAGCCAGTCAGGCCGCGAGAAGGGGTCGAGCTGGGCGCGCGAAACCCGGAGTTTTTCTCTTGCTGCCCGTCCTGTCCCCCGCACTTCTCGCACTCTCGGACGGCACGACCTTCCTCGGTACCTCCATCGGCGCCCCCGGGCGCACGGTAGGCGAAGTGGTGTTCAACACCGCGCTCACCGGGTACCAGGAGATCCTCACCGACCCCAGTTACTGTCGGCAGATCGTCACCCTGACGTATCCGCACATCGGCAACTACGGGGTCAACGACGAGGACGTCGAAGCGACGAAGGTCCATGCCGCCGGCCTGATCATCAAGGAATTGCCCGTCCTGGCGTCCAACTTCCGCATGACGCGCACGCTGCCCGAGTACCTGCGTCAGCAGGGCACCGTGGCCATCGCCGACATCGACACCCGGCGCCTGACGCGCCACCTGCGCAGCACCGGTGCCCAGAACGGCTGCATCGTGAGCTTCGAGCCGGGCACTCAGGTGACCGCCGTGCACATCGCCGAGGCGGTGGCCGCAGCGAAGGCCGCGCCGTCGATGGCGGGCCTCGACCTGGCCCAGGTCGTCTCGGCATCGCAGCCCTACGAGTGGGCGCAGACGGAGTGGGTGCTGGGCAGCGGCTACGGCCAGCTGAAGGACCCGACCCACCACGTCGTGGCCTACGACTTCGGCGTCAAGTTCAACATCCTGCGCATGCTGGCCAGCCGAGGCTGTCGCGTCACCGTGGTGCCCGCGAAGACGCCTGCCGCCGAGGTCTTGAAGCTGCGTCCCGACGGCATCTTCCTCAGCAACGGCCCGGGTGACCCGGAGCCCTGCGACTACGCCATCGAGGCCACGCGCGAACTGGTGGTCACGGGCACGCCCACGTTCGGCATCTGCCTGGGGCACCAGATCATGGCGCTGGCTTCAGGAGCGCGCACGTTCAAGATGAAGTTCGGTCACCACGGTGCCAACCACCCCGTGAAGGACCTGGACAGCGGCCGCGTCAGCATCACCAGCCAGAACCACGGCTTCGCTGTCGACCCGAAGTCGCTGCCGGCGAACCTGCGTGCCACCCATGTGAGCCTGTTCGACCAGACCCTGCAAGGCCTGGCGCGCACCGACCGCCCGGCCTTCTGTTTCCAGGGCCATCCCGAGGCCTCGCCCGGCCCGCACGACATTGCCTATCTGTTCGACCGCTTCGTGGCGCTGATGGCGGAGAAGACCCATGCCTAAGCGCACAGACATCCACAGCATCCTCATCATCGGTGCCGGGCCGATCGTCATCGGCCAGGCCTGCGAGTTCGACTACTCCGGGGCCCAGGCCTGCAAGGCGCTGCGAGAGGAGGGCTTCAAGGTCATCCTCGTCAACAGCAACCCCGCGACGATCATGACCGACCCGGACATGGCCGACGTGACCTACATCGAGCCCATCACCTGGCAGGTGGTCGAGAAGATCATCGCCAAGGAGAGGCCCGACGCGCTGCTGCCCACGATGGGCGGCCAGACGGCGCTGAACTGCGCGCTGGACCTGCACCGCCACGGCGTGCTGGCCAGGCACGGCGTCGAGATGATCGGCGCCAACGAGCACGCCATCGAGAAGGCCGAAGACCGCATGAAGTTCAAGGACGCGATGACGTCCATCGGACTGAACAGCGCCAAGAGCGGCATCGCGCACAGCATGGAAGAGGCGCTGGCGGTGCAGAAGCGCATCCAGGCCGACATCGGCGGCACCGGTTTCCCGATGGTCATCCGCCCCAGCTTCACGATGGGTGGTACCGGCGGCGGCATCGCCTACAACCCGGAAGAGTTCGAAGAGATCTGCAAGCGCGGCCTGGACCTGTCCCCCACCAAGGAACTGCTCATCGAGGAGAGCCTGATCGGGTGGAAGGAGTTCGAGATGGAGGTCGTGCGCGACCGCGTCGACA
>LNFM01013082.1_pt1 | contig 10706 bp, 5 predicted proteins | sample 596031 | NCBI WGS metagenome assembly LNFM01 (sample SAMN04254537, study PRJNA301005) | activated carbon metagenome | isolation source: dual media filters at the Ann Arbor, Michigan drinking water treatment plant | place: USA: Ann Arbor | reverse complement strand
GACGCAGATATAATGCAGCTCCTTTTTGTTTTGGCACCCATGCTTTATCTGTATCCACTAATTTCAATAATCCTTCGGTAAATAATTCTTTGGATGGTGCAGCCATACATAACCGGTAGAGGGATTTTACAAAACGATCGTAATGTTTATCAATGCGAAATATATTGATACGACCATCTGCCATTCGAAATGCTTTCATTCCTTCAAACACAGTTTGTCCGTAATGCAATGCCAATGTACTTGGACTTAAAGACAAATTGGCAAATGGCAATATCATAGGCTGCTGCCATTCACCATTGGTATAATCGCATAACAACATATGGTCGGAAGTGTATTTTCCGAACTCCAGATTATTAAAATCAACTTCGGTAATAGTGGAGCGATGCACTCTTTTAACGGGGATCTCAGTAAGTAATTCCATATAGCTAATTGTTGGTTTCATGAAAGAATAGTTGTCCGTAATTATTGGCAGCCTCGACGGCAGGTTCAATATCAATTATCATTTTTACGTTGGCTCTTATATAAACACCTGCCTCCACTTCCACATGTTGAAAACCAATTTTTTCATACAACTTAATGGCATGTGCATTTTTCTTATTGGAGTATAGAATTACTTTTTTTGCTCCTAATTCTTTTGCCTTTTTAAAGCTTGCATAACTAATGGCTTCTGCAATTCCTTTGCGGCGAAAATTTTCATCAACGGCCATTTTTGTAAATTCGAAAGTTTCATTATCAAATTTTCTTAATCCTACAGTACCGGCCGGAATTCCATCATACAATGCCATCAAAATAGCACCACCGGGTTCCAGAATTGCTTTATCAGGATTGGTCAATACCCATTCATCTACCGGCTCCATCTCAAATAATTCTTCTATCCATTGACGGTTAAATTTTTCAAAATACGGTTGATGTTCTTTCCTGTAATCAATAATGGTGATTTTACTCATGGTATGATTCAATTTTAATCTGACACTGCAAATATTTTACTATTTATGCATTTAAAACAGATCCAGTTATTGTAATTTTGACTAGATCAGATTCAAGTACGAGACATGAAGTAAGATGTTCGAATTCCTTGCTTCGAAGATTTCCTCGTACTTCTTAGTTTGTACTTCATACTTTTTTTATGCGTAAAGAAAAATTTACAACAGAGGACCATCTTTATTTGCAAGTTGCTGACGGTCTCGAAAAAATGATAAGCGAAGATGTATTGCGAATAGGCGATAAACTTCCTTCCGTTAGAGTATTGAGTGATGAATATGGAATTAGTATGGGCACCGCCTTCCAGGCCTATTATCATTTAGAAGGAAAAGGATTGATCGAATCAAGACCCAAGTCTGGTTACTATGTTCGTTTTAATCAGCACCGCTTTCCTGATTTACCGAAAATGACTCAACCCACTCCTTTATCGCATGATATAAGTGTAAAGGAAATGATCGCTTCTATTTATTCTGACATAGCCTCGCACAATGATAAAGTAATCAACTTTGCATTGGCTGCACCTGATGCATCATTACTACCCACTGCAAAAATTAATAAGTCGGTACTGCAAGCCTTACGCAATAGTAAAGATTCCTGCATCAGCTATGAACATACACAAGGCAATCTTGAATTGAGAAAACAAGTAGCTCGTTTATCATTTAACTGGGGTGGAAAAGTAAAAGCTGATGATGTGGTAATAACAGGTGGCTGTCTGGAAGCCATTACTCTTTGTATAAAAGCAATTACAAAACCGGGAGATACTGTGGCAGTAGAATCACCCAATTACTTTGGCATATTTCAATCGTTAGAAAATATGGGATTGAAAGTTGTAGAAATTCTTGCCTCACCAGTTACAGGTCTTGATATTGATAGCCTGCAACAGGTCATTAAAAAATTCCCTATTAAAGCTTGTGTGGTAATTCCCAACTTCAACAATCCATTAGGAGGTTGTATGCCTGATGAAAATAAAAAAAGGCTGGTTGAAATTATTACGAAGAACAATATTCCATTGATAGAAGATGATATTTATGGTGAATTATATTTTGGCAAAACCCGGCCTCGTACCTGTAAATTTTATGACACTAAAGGAATGGTGATGCATTGCTCTTCCTTAAGTAAGTCGTTGGCTCCCGGCTATCGCATTGGCTGGATGATTCCCGGAAAATTTTTAGAACAAGTAAAGCAGATTAAGCGAATTCATAACATCAGCTCTCCTACCCTTACACAAGCCGCTATTGCACATTATCTGCAACATGGCCGGTATGAATATCATTTAAAAAATATTCGTAAGGCTTTACATACCCAATGCCTTCGCTACCTGCAGGCCATTATTGATTATTTTCCGGAAGACACCAATGTATCAAGACCACATGGTGGATTTATTTTATGGGTTCAACTAAATAAAAAAGTCAATACGTTTAAACTACGTTTTGAAGCAATGAAGCACAATATCTCCATCGTTCCGGGAAAAATATTTTCTGCCAGTCATAATTATAATAATTGCTTCCGCATCAGTTTTGCCAGACCCTGGGATGATGAGGCAGATTATGGAATGATGCTATTGGGGAAAATCATAAAAAAGATGCTATAGTTAAATAATATATTATTACAATATCATCTTGCGTTGATCATTCATTTATACCCAATACCGGGTATAAATACTTAGAAAATTTATTACAACTTTATTGTGCAGCATTATTCTTTTCAGTGTAAAAGCAACAATGTATTTTACTCTTGCCGTAGGATAGTTTAGTATATTTATAGCTTAAATAAACCGCCGCCTCCCTATGCTTAAATGGGCATCTTTCTTAGTGTTTTTTTATCTGTTCACTAACCTGCAGGCACAGGAAAGAGGGCTTATTGTTAAGCCGTATAATAGTTCATTAAGCTCACCACTAAAAGGTGATTCAGGAAAAAGAAAGGCGGCACTTATTGTTGGAATTTCTGATTACAGCAGTAGCAAACTCAACTTAAAATATGCAAACAAAGATGCTGCACTTTTTTTCAGCTATCTAACAGACATAAGAGGTTTTCCAAAGGAAAATGTTTTTTTATTACCCGATACAGCAGCTACTTCTGGTAAAATTTATAATTCGATACTTGATTTAATGAAATGGCTGGTAGCAGGAGATGAATTGGTACTTTATTTTGCCGGACATGGTGATGTACAAACCGTGGCAGATTTTGATGAAGCATTCTTTCTTGCCTGGGATGCATCCGACTCCCGCAACTATCATGGTGCTGCAGGCACATTAAAACTCAGCGATCTTGAATTATATACCAATCGCTTAGCCAGCAATAAAAAAGTAAAAGTATCTCTCATCATGGATGCCTGCCATGCGGGTTATAATTTGCATAAAGATGGAATTCTAAAAGCCCAGGATAATATAGTGGCAGGTTTTGATAAAATTGCGAAACTACTGGGCTGTGCTGTAAATGAATTTTCATATGAAGCAGACTCTGTGGGCCATGGATTGTTTACCTGGTACCTTGTACAAGGTATGATGGGACTAGCGGATGAACCGGCTGATAATAAAGTAACATTAGATGAATTAAGCAATTGGGTAAAAAACCGAGTAAATGCAGCAACTAAAGGAAAACAAAACCCTGTTATGACTGCACCAGATGCTCAGCAACTACTTGCTGAAGTATCACCCGACAACAAATCAAAGGCAATTGCATTTTTCAGAAATAAAAAATATGACGGCTATCTCGCTGGTCGTGGTACTGGTGTTGAAGACACTGTTGATCTATTGGCTTTACAAGAATATGTTGACCGTTATAACTATTTTCTGACGAAAGAAAAATTGTATGGTACAGATTCCAGCAGTTTGGGTGTAATAAAAAGATTGAGTCAATTAAAATCAGCAAAAGCAGCAGAATTAAAGTGGAGTTTACAAAATCATTTGGCGGAAATATTGGAAACAAGCAGCCAATTGGTATTAAATGAATACCTGAAAGGGAAAAGTGAGCTACCTCCTGCTTCCATTTATTACAGAGCTGGAATAGATGCTGGATTAGCCGATAGCCTGTTACCGGCAAATGACCCCCGAAAAAAGAATATCCAGATAATGGAATCTTTTCATAAAGCTTTTAGCTTTATCCGTTACGAAAACTTTGAAAAATATCCTGACGCAGAGCAACTATTACGCAAGGCAATTAAGCTTGAAGACAGGGCTGCATATATCTATGTGGCTTTAAGTTACCTGATGCAATACCAGCATAAATATGATAGTGCAATTTATTATGCCAAAAAAGCTGAATCAATAATACCTACCTGGAATCATCCTAAAAATGTACTGGGCAATTTATATGATGCCGTTTACCAATACGAAAAAGCATTAAACTATCATCGTTCTGTTTTAGCATTAGACAGTACCTATATCTGGAGCTATAATAATATTGGTGTTTCCCTTTTAGAGATGGAAAGAATTAAGGAAGCCGAATTTTATTTTGAAAAATCGCTGGCACTAAAAAAACAAAATGGAACAGAACGAATTAACAGGGACTGGGCCATTTCCTACTCAAATCTTGCTTTTATTTATAAAGAAAGAGGGCTTTTTGCGAAAGCAGAGAAATATTATGCCATAGCCGATTCTATTGACCCTACTTATTCCTCTTCGATGCGAAACCGCAGCGAATTGTACCAGCAAACTGATGGGGAAAAATCAGAAGAATTATTAAAGAGGGCAATCCTGGTAATGCCATTTGAGGCGGAGAATTATTACTGGCTGGCTGAATTTTATCGCAATTATGCCGATGGAACCAAATCAGCCACCGCAATTGACAGTTTGTATAAAAAAGCTATTGCATTAAATCCTTACAACGAAGACTACTATGCCGGGCTGGGTTATTTTTTAATTGATGAGAAACAACCTGTAGCTGCTCTTACTTACTTTATGAAAGGTATTGAGGCTTCCGGTGGCACCGCAGATTCGTATTACAACCTTGGGTACTACTTCAAAAATACTAATCAGCATGATAGTGCTGTTCACTATTTTAAAAAGGCATTACTGTTGAACCCCTACGACATTTTTGTAAGCAATGATCTGGCAGATTTATTATTGGAAAAGAGAGACACTGTTGCAGCGGAGAATGTTTTACTACAACAAATACCATTGCATCTGCAATCACCAAAAATGTTCTATCAATTGGGTAATTTTTATTTTCGTGCCGGGAAACTAGCTGATGCTATAAAATATTATGAAAAAAGTATAGCAATTGATAATTCTTATTTGAATGCCCTCAGTTCTCTTGCCTACGTTCATTTGTTAAACGGAAATGATAAAAGCAGCCGTCGCAACCTTCAGCAAGTAACGGATTTAGACAATGATCAGTTCAGAACTATATCATATATCCATGCTGTAATTGAACAATCCTATAAAGTTCCGGTTGCAGCAAGATTGAACTGGTTAAATAATTTTCTTTCACTTGACCCGAACAATGAATTGTTAATTGAAGCTATAGCAAGAACTGCTTACCAATCGGGAGCAGGATTGAGCAAAACATTTTTACAAACTAAACAGGCTGAAGAAAAAATAACCTACAGTAATCCTATCCTTGTAAAATGGCTTTTGTTATTAGCTATTGAACTAAATGATGCGAAACAAGTTCAACTATTTGCCAAACGGTATTTAGATGAATCATTAAACACAGAACCGGCTATAGAAGCAATAGCTATGAAGCTGACAGGTAATATTTCTACCGCAAAAAAAATAAAGCTTTCTGTTCAAACTGCTGACCTCAATACATATCGGTTAAATTTCAAAAAACTTTTTTCAGGAATATGAAACGGATTTTCCTTTCCATATTAATATTATACAGCCTTCTTGCTAGTGCCGGGGTTAATCACCGTAGTGGAAATTTTTATATGTCCTACACAGATATTGAATTTCCGGGATCTAAAACGGAAATAGTACGGTCGTATAATTCATTAACAACATCTGTTGGCCTGTTTGGATATGGTTGGGGTACTTATATGGAAAGCCGGTTGTATGCCCTGCCCGATGGAAATCTTTTTGTTCGCTGGTGGGGCGGCGGCAATGAAGATCTTTTTGAAACGGCTACCATTAACCAACAAGGTTTGTACTCTATGGTAAACGAAATAATTAAGCATGAAATAAAAAATGGGAAGCTTAGTAATACTCCTGTTGAAATGCTAAAAAGAAAAGCGGTTTTGGCAAGTGATGCAGGTTTAAGAATAACCAGATATATTGACCTGGTAAATAAGAAAATTGTTGCTCCATGGACACAAACTTCCACTAATAGAAAAACATGGAAGCGAAATGTTAACCAGGTAATAGAATGGGATGGCAAAACTTATTCTTTGCAAAGCTGGGATGACCAGTATATATTTATTGCATCCGGCCTGTTAAGTGAAATAATTGAACCCAGAACACAGATGAAATTGTTTTATAGTAACAGCTTATTATCCGGCATTCTGGTTGACAATAAATTCCAGTGTGACATTAATACAGATTCCTCCGGAAAAATTACCCGGTTAGTTTTTAAAGATAGTACCGGCAAAAAAGAGGCATTTTTTAAATATGACAATAACGATAATTTAATCTATTCAAAGGATGCAGGCAATAATGAATACTGGTTTCATTATGATAAAATCCATAACCTAAACCGCATCGGGTATGTTGATTCAACATTTATGGAGATCACCTATGACCCGGTAACTAACCGGGCTACAAGAGTAAAAGAAAGAAACGGAGCGGCGACCGTTTACCAATACCCTTTTTTTTATACGGAGGATGGAAAAATAAATTACCGGCATTATGCTACCCGAATAAAAAAATACGATAGTACCGGTGTAAATATATTCAACGAATATTATGAATACGAATCAAGGCTACAGCCCGATGGTGATGATTATTTATACCGGAGACTTATACAAACCGATACCAGTTACGATGAAGCGATCTATCCTCCTGTGGTTGGCAATGCTATCTATCGAAAAGTAAATAAAGATGAAGCCTGGGCTGCTTATGATGGAAAAATCAGGTGTATTTATTTGAGAATAAAAGATACCGTGTATTTATCTTCCTATACCATACTTGATAATCCTGCTATTTTCCGTATAATTGACTCCCTGAGAAAAGATACTCTTCTGTTTAGCTATACATACGACAATGCCGGCAAACTAAAAGAAACAAAAAAGAACGATACTGTCTATATAATTCAAGGCTCCCGAAAGGAAGGAAAAATCATTGTAAAAAAAGGTACTAAAGAATTAGTTATTGGTTTTAAAAATAATGAACCTTATTATCTACAAAATAAGGATTGGGGTATCACTACTATACAAGAAGATACTGCTGCAAAAGAAAAAGCTATACCTACCAGCACTGCACTTGCAAAAAATGAAAGCAGCCGGGACCAGAGCAATGAGTCTGCGAAACGATTATTGGAATCGGCGCTTAAGCCCAACAGCGGGAAAGGCCTTAAACCTGAATCGGGAGGCAAGAACAATAAACAACGTTTGAGAGAGTTGTATGCAGAATTCAAAGAAGTAATGGAACCTAAAATCATCCCACATGAATGGATCTGGGAGAAGATTTAATCCTCTGCGGATTTTTGCTTTTTCCTGAAGTAAAAAAACAACGGTACTCCAATAAACGTAATCAAAATACCCAACATTGAATTTACAACTGGTTGTCTGTCGTTCAGGTAATTCGTTATATCATTATACACCGTAATAATAAGAAATACTGCGGTGAATAGTATAAAGAGTATTGTTACAAAAGGATGCAGCCAGATTTTATAGGGTCTTTCTATGTCAGGCATTTTCTTCCGTAACATAAAAATACCGATAGCACCAAGTCCATAAGCTACCCAGGTTATAAACACCATCATATCTGCCAGCATATCAAATGAGCCGGTTATGACTAACAGGGATACCCACGCTGCATGTAACCATAACGCATTTCCCGGTGTTTGATATTTTTGATGTTCTTTACCCGTCCATGATGGAAATACTTTATCTTTTCCCATCGCATAAGTAACCCTGGTAGTGGCCATAATATTTCCATTGATGGCACCCAATGTACAAATAACGATCATCGCTGCTACTACAGCTTCAGCAGTATTACCCAATGCAATACCAATTGCATCAGATGCCACCAATGATGAAGCTGCTACTTTCTCAATGGGCAATACATACAAATATGCCTGGTTTACCAGCACATACACGATGATACATGCTATAACACCAGTAAATAAACTCTTCGGAATATTACGCTGTGGTTGTTTTATTTCTCCGGCAACAAAGGTGATATTGATCCACCCATCATACGCAAAGAATGCACCTGTTAATGCAGCTATCACTCCGCTCAGCAATGCCCCACCCTGCTTTGGATTTTCTGATTGAAAAAAGTTTTGTACAGTTCCATCAGCAAAAAAGAAAATACCAATTACCAATGCAGCTATCACTCCGATTTTTACAATAGTAGAAATAAGTTGAAAAGAACTTCCGGCTTTTACGCTACGATAATTTAACCATGTTAATCCTGTAACAACAGCAATTGCTAATGACTTTACACCAAAATTTTTCAACGGAAATAAATCACCGACAAAAGGTATATGCCAGATAATGGATTGCTCGGTGGCTTCGCTAAATCTTGGGAGTTGTAAAAAAAAATCGGCATACTGTGCGCAAACAAATGCAATCGCGGCAATGGCTGCTGTATTCACCACTGAGAAAGCCGACCACCCATAGAGATAGGCCACAAATTCGCCAAACATCTTTCTGAAATAAACATAGAGACCTCCCGTCTCGGGCATCATAGCACCTAACTCAGCATATATTAATGCACCGAACAACGAAAACAAACCAGCAATTACCCAAACTAATGTTAACCAAACCGGCGAACCTAATTGCCCGGCCATGCTGGCTGGTTTCATAAAAACACCAGAGCCAATAACGCTTCCAATAACGATAGCAGTAGCGGACCAGAAACCGATTCTTTTTGCGAGAGATGAGTTTGTTGACATATTGAAGAGGAAGATAGGGAAAAAAGAAGTCGGAAGTATGAGGTCGTGAAAATGTAAAAGTCTTTATTCACTCTATAGATGTTTACCATAAAGGGTATCCAAAAAAAATCCCGCCTCTTACCGAAGCGGGAATAAATATTAACTCTTAATTTTTAATTATTTATACATTTCTTCCTTCAACCCCTTCACCCTTTCATCTTCCAGGTACTCATCAAACGTCATCAATCTATCTATAATTCCTTTAGGCGTTAGTTCGATGATACGATTGGCAACAGTTTGCATAAACGTATGGTCATGGCTGGTTAATAAAATAATACCTTTATAATCAGTACACTGTTCGTTGAAACTTTGGATGCTTTCCAGATCAAGGTGGTTGGTTGGTTGATCCAGCAAGATCATATTCGGGTTTTGCAACATCATACGACTAAGCATGCAACGAACTTTCTCTCCTCCACTTAATACGTTTGTTGTCTTCAACACATCATCACCACTAAATAACATTTTTCCTAAGAAGCCTCTTAAAAATGGTTCATCCACATCTTTTACATGATCTGGAACGTATTGACGCAACCAATCCATCAGGTTATCAGTACCATTAAAGTATTGCGCATTCTCTTGCGGCAGGTATGCATGAGTAACAGTAGTTCCCCATTCGTATGAACCACTATCTGCAATTGTTTCTGCCGTAATGATGTTGAAGAAGCTTGTTACTGCTAACGGGTCACGACTCAATAAAGCGATCTTATCTCCTTTATTAACGGTAAAGGTTACATCTTTAAAAAGGATACGACCATCAACTGACTTGGTAAGTTTGTCAACATTTAAAATTTGATTACCTACTTCACGCAATGGCTGAAAAATAATACCCGGATATTTTCTATAACTCGGTTCAATTTCTTCAATTGATAATTTCTCCAATGCTTTCTTTCTCGAAGTAGCTTGTTTACTCTTTGATGCGTTTGCACTGAAACGGGCAATGAAGTCGATCAATGCCTGCCGCTTCTCTTCTACCTTTTTATTCTTATCATTTACCTGGCGGGCCATCAATTGAGATGACTCGTACCAGAATGTGTAGTTGCCGGTAAAGATCTTTACTTTCTGGCGATCAACATCTGCAACGTGGGTACACACCGCATCTAAAAAGTGACGGTCATGGCTCACAACTAAAACGATATTTTCATAATCAGCCAGGAAATTTTCTAACCAGCCGATGGTTTCAATATCCAAACCGTTGGTAGGCTCATCCAATAGCAGAATATCTGGATTACCAAAAATGGCTTGTGCCAGCAACACCCTTACTTTTAAATTAGAAGGAATGTCCTTCATCAACGACTGATGATATTCTTCACCAACTCCCAACTCACCTAATAATGTTCCGGCATCACTCTCGGCCGTATAGCCACCCATTTCGCCAAACTCACCTTCCAGTTCACCAGCTCTCATTCCATCTTCTTCTGTAAAATCTGCCAATGCATAAATAGCTTCTCTTTCTTTAGCTACTTTCCAAAGTTTTGTATGTCCTATCATTACGGTGTTCAAAACAGTTTCTTCATCAAACTCAAACTGGTTTTGTTTTAGAATAGCCATCCGTTCTCCGGGAGTGATGGTTATTGTTCCTTTGTTCGGCTCGATTTCGCCGCTCAATATTTTCAGGAATGTACTTTTACCTGCACCGTTGGCACCAATTACACCATAGCAATTGCCTTTGGTGAAATTCAGGTTTACTTCTT
>LNFM01013080.1_pt1 | contig 10707 bp, 9 predicted proteins | sample 596031 | NCBI WGS metagenome assembly LNFM01 (sample SAMN04254537, study PRJNA301005) | activated carbon metagenome | isolation source: dual media filters at the Ann Arbor, Michigan drinking water treatment plant | place: USA: Ann Arbor | reverse complement strand
TCGTGCCGCTGATGATCGGCGCGCCGGACATGGCCTTCCCGCGCATGAACAACATCAGCTTCTGGCTGCTGGTGCCGGCCTTCCTGCTGCTGGGTGCCTCGCTGTTCGTCGGCGGTGGCGCAGGCGCGGGGTGGACCATCTATCCGCCGCTGTCGGATGACACCTACCAGTCCGGCCCGGCGATGGACATGGCGCTGTTCGGCCTGCATCTGGCGGGCGCTTCCTCCATCCTCGGCGCGGCCAACTTCATCACCACCATCTTCAACATGCGCGCGCCCGGCATGACGCTGCACAAGATGCCGCTGTTCGTGTGGTCCATGCTGGTCACCGCCTTCCTGCTGCTGCTGGCGGTGCCGGTGCTGGCGGGTGCGATCACCATGCTGATCACGGACCGCAACTTCGGCACGGCCTTCTTCGACCCTGCCGGCGGTGGCGACCCGGTGCTGTTCCAGCACCTGTTCTGGTTCTTCGGCCACCCCGAAGTCTACATCATGATCCTGCCGGCCTTCGGCATCGTCTCCCATGTCATTTCCACCTTCAGCCGCAAGCCGATCTTCGGCTATCTCGGCATGGCCTACGCCATGGTCGCGATTGGCGTGGTGGGCTTCATCGTGTGGGCGCACCACATGTTCACCTCGGGCATCGACGTGGACACGCGGGCCTACTTCATGGCGGCGACGATGGTCATCGCCGTGCCGACCGGCATCAAGATCTTCTCTTGGATCGCCACGATGTGGGGCGGGTCGATGAAGTTCGACACGCCGATGCTGTTCGCCATCGGCTTCATCTTTCTGTTCACCGTGGGTGGCGTGACGGGCGTGGTGCTGGCCAATGCGGGCATCACGCAGATCCTGCACAACACCTACTACGTGGTGGCGCACTTCCACTACGTGCTGAGCCTCGGCGCCGTGTTCGGCATCTACTGCGGAATCTACTACTGGCTCGGCAAGATGTCCGGCCGGCAGTACCCGGAGATGCTGGGCAAGATCCACTTCTGGCTCACCTTCGTCGGCGTGAACCTGACCTTCTTCCCGATGCACTTCCTGGGCAACCAGGGCATGCCGCGCCGCTACCCGGATTATCCGGATGCCTTTACGGGCTGGAACTTCGTCGTCTCCATCGGGTCCTATATCTCGGTGGCCGCCTTCCTCATGTTCTTCTACGTGCTCTACGTGACGCTGACGCGCGGCGCGAAGGTTGCGGCGAATCCCTGGGGCGAGGGTGCGACGACGCTCGAGTGGCAGGTCAGCAGCCCGCCGCCCTTCCACTCCTTCGATGAACTTCCGCGTGTCCGGTAAGGATTGATGAGCAGCACCACGATTCCCGTCGCGGCCGGCCATACCGGCAGCGACCTGTCCGAGGTTCGCGACTGGATCGCGTTGCTGAAGCCGCGCGTGCTGACCCTGGTGGTGTTCACCGGCCTCATCGGGCTGCTGGTGGCGCCGGGGTCGATCCATCCGGTGCTGGGGCTGACGGCGGTGCTCTGCATCACCCTCGGCGCCGGTGCCGCCGGTGCGCTCAACATGTGGTACGACCGCGATATCGACGCGATCATGCGCCGCACCCAGCGCCGGCCGATCCCGGCCGGGCGCATCGCGCCGAACGCGGCGCTGGGCTTCGGCATCGTGCTGTCCGTCACCTCCATCGCCATGATGGGGCTGGCGACCAATTGGGTGGCGGCCGGCTGGCTCGCCTTCTCCATCCTGTTCTACGTCGTGGTCTACACCGCCTGGCTGAAGCGCCGGACCAGCCAGAACATCGTCATCGGCGGCGCCGCCGGCGCCTTCCCGCCGATCATCGGCTGGGCGGCGGTCACCGGCGACGTTACGCTGGTGCCCTGGCTGCTGTTCGCCATCGTCTTCGCCTGGACGCCGCCGCATTTCTGGGCGTTGTCGCTCTGGGCGCATGGTGATTACGCCCGCGCCGGCGTGCCGATGCTGCCGGTGGTGGAAGGCGCGCGGGAGACGCGGAAGCAGATCCTGGTCTATACGGTGGTGCTGGCGGTGGCCGGGCTGGCGCCGTGGTTCGTGGGCTTCGCCGGCCTGCCCTATGCCGCGGTGGCCACGCTGCTCGGCGGCGGGTTCCTGTACCATGCCATCCGCACCTGGCGGGAAGCGCAGGATGAGACGGGTCGCAGCCTGGTGCAGGATGCGGCGGCGCGGAAGACCTTCGCCTATTCGCTGATGTACCTCTTCATCCTGTTCGGCGCCCTGGCCATCGACCGCCTGGTGCTCGGATGACGCCGGAGGAGAAGCTGGCCTTCGAGAAGCGGCGCCGCGGCCGCAACTGGGCCATGCTCGGCGCGCTGATCGCGCTGGTAGTGCTGTTCTACTTCATCGCGACCGCACGTCTGATGGGGAACTGAGGACATGAATCCGGAGCAGCGCACCGATCTGGCCCGTCGCAACCGCCGCACGGCCCTGGCCGCCTTCACCGGCGTGGCGGGCATGGTGGGCGTCAGCTTCGCGGCGGTGCCGCTGTATGACCTGTTCTGCCGCGTCACCGGCTTCAACGGCACGCCGATGATCGGCGGCGGCGCGGCGCCCGGGGCCGGGGAACAGGTGCTGACCATCCGCTTCAACGCCAATACCCAGCCCAACCTGCCCTGGCGCTTCCAGCCCGCGACCCCGAGCCTGCGGCTGCGGGTGGGAGAGGAAGGGGTGGCCTTCTACAACGCCACCAGCACCGGGGAGGGACCCTCCACCGGCGTCTCGACCTACAATGTGACGCCGGAAGTGGTGGGCAAGTATTTCCAGAAGACGGCCTGCTTCTGCTTCGAGGAACAGACCCTCCAGCCCGGCCAGCAGGTGGACATGCCGCTGGCCTTCTGGATCGATCCCGCGATCAGCCAGGACCCGAATACGCGGGACATCCGCACCATCACGGTCAGCTACACCTTCTTCCGCAGCCTGGCCGACGCCGAACGCGCCGGCGCCCTGGCCAGCGCCGGCACCCATGTCGGCCGCCGGCCCGTGGCCACGCCGTGAGACTTCACCAGGCGATGGCGGGGGCTTGAAACCGCCGCCGCCATCGAGGATTGATTTCGCGCAGCCCGCCAGGATGCGCGCAGACTGAACGGATACCAGGACGACCATGGCAAGCGAATCCGGCCACCCGACCTACAAGCACCCCTACCATCTGGTGGACCCGTCCCCCTGGCCGCTGCTCGGCGCCCTGACGGCCGGCGTGATGATGTTCGGCATCGTCATGATCGCGCATTACGGCAGCTGGTGGGCCTTCGGCGTCGGCACGGTCGGCGTGCTGGCCACCATGTTCTTCTGGTGGCGCGACATCCTGAAGGAAAGCGCGACGGCGGGCCTGCATTCCCCGGTGGTGCGGCTCGGCCTGCGCTACGGCATGATCCTGTTCATCGCATCGGAGGTGATGTTCTTCGTCGCCTTCTTCTGGGCCTATTTCCACTTCGCGCTGTTCCCGGACCATGTCTCCGGCTCCGCCATCGCTACCGCGGTCTGGCCGCCGGCCGGCACGCTGACCTTCGATCCCTTCGGCCTGCCGCTGCTCAACACGCTGATCCTTCTGCTGTCCGGCTGCACCGTGACCTGGGCGCACCACGCGCTGCTGGAGAATGACCGCAAGGGGCTGATCACCGGCCTGTCGCTGACGGTGTTCCTGGGCGTGTTCTTCACCTTCTTCCAGGTGGTCGAATACATGGAGGCGCCCTTCGCCTTCACCGGCGGCGTCTATCCCTCCATCTTCTTCCTCGCCACCGGCTTCCACGGCTTCCACGTGATCGTCGGCACCATCTTCCTGGCCGTCTGCCTGGTCCGCGCCCTGCGCGGCACCATCACCCCGCAGAAGCACTTCGGCTTCGAGGCTGCGGCCTGGTACTGGCACTTCGTGGACGTGGTCTGGCTGTTCCTGTTCGTCACCGTCTACTGGTGGGGCGCCGGCGAGATCATGCCGCACTGATCGAGCGCGGCATGTCAGGTGCATCGACCCCGTCCGCCTCGGCGGGCGGGGTCGCGTCGTTTTGGGGCCAAGGCCATGGATGAGGCGCGCAGCGGATTGCGCCGGCTGTTCATTCCCGTGCTGGTGATCCTGCCGGTCCTCGCCGTGCTGGTCGCACTCGGCACCTGGCAGGTGCAGCGGATGGGCTGGAAGACCCAGTTGCTGGCCGAGATCGCCGCAGCCGAGGCCAGCCCCGCCATCCCGCTTCCCGCCACGCCGCAGCCCTGGACCAAGGTCGCCGTCACCGGCCGCCTGGACCATGGGCGGGAGGCGCTGCTGGGCCTGGAAGTGCGCGGCCCGGTGCTCGGCACCCACCTGCTGGTGCCCTTGCTGCGGGAGGATGCGCCGCCGATCCTGGTGGATCGGGGCTGGGTGCCGCTGGAAAGCACCCGGCCCATCGATCGCCCCGAGGGCCAAGTGACGCTGGAGGGCTATGTGCGCCCCGGCGAATCCGCCGGCCTGTTCGCCGCGACGGATGATGCCGCCGGGCGGCGCTTCTACAGCTTCGTGCCGGATGCCATCGGCGCGGCGCTCGGGCTGGAGCAGGTGGCGCCCTTCGGGCTGGTGGTGCTCGGCACCGCGACTGGACTGCCCGACCCCGCGCGCACCCTGCCGCGCCCGACCAACAGCCATCTCGGCTATGTCATCACCTGGTATGGGCTGGCGCTGTCGCTGCTCGGCGTCTTCGCCGCCTGGGCCCGCCGCCGCCTGAAGGACCCCGCATGACCGCCTATCAGCGCCTGACCGCCCGCTTCGCCCGCCTCGGTGCCCTGGGTGAGGCGGCGGGGATGCTGCATTGGGATGCCAGCGCCATGATGCCGCCGGGCGGCGGCGTGGCGCGGGGCGAACAGCTCGCGGCACTCGCCGGGCTGCGGCATGAATTGCTGGTCTCGCCGGAGGTGTCGCTGGATCTCGGCGAGGCAAGCGGCGGCACGCCGTGGGAGCAGGCCAATCTGGAGCTGATGCGCCACGCCCATCTGCGCGCAACCGCCCTGCCGACGGCGCTGGTGGAGGCGGTGGAGCGGGCCAATTCGGCCTGCGAGAAGGTCTGGCGCCAGGCCAAGGCCGCCGCCGATTTCGGCCTGGTCCGCCCGTATCTCGAGGAGGTGGTGCGCCTGCAGCGGGAGGTGGCGCAGGGGCTGGGGGAGGCGCTGGGCATGGCGCCCTATGACGCGCTGATGGATGGCTACCAGCGCGGCGTCACGGCGGCGGATGTGGACCCGGTCTTCGCGGCCTATGAGACCTGGCTGGCCGAGGCGCTGCCGCGGGCGGAGGCGATCCAGGCCGCGCGCGGCCCGGCCTTGCCGCTGCCCGGCCCCTTCCCGGTGGCCGCCCAGCGGGATCTGTGCCGCGCCATGGCGCAGGCTGTGGGGCTGGATTTCGCCCATGCCCGGCTGGATGAAAGCCTGCACCCCTTCTGCGGCGGCACCCCCACCGATGTCCGCATCACCACCTTCTACGACGAGTCCAACGTCGCCAAGGCGTTGCTCGGCGTACTGCATGAGACCGGCCACGCCATGTATGAGCGCGGCCTGCCCGAAGCCTTTGCCCGCCAGCCGGTAGGCGAGGCCGCGGGGATGGCCGCGCATGAATCGCAGTCCCTGATCGTCGAGATGCAGGCCTGCCGATCCGACGCCTTCCTGCAGTTCCTCGGCAGCCGCCTGCACGCCGCCTTCGGTGGACCGCCGGAACCCTACGCCGCCGCGAATCTTGGAAAACTGTGGCGGCGGGTGGAGCGGGGGTTCATTCGCGTCGATGCGGATGAGATGACCTACCCCGCCCATGTCATCCTGCGCTTCGGCCTGGAACGCGCGATGATCGAGGGCGGGCTGGAGGTGGCGGAGCTGCCGGGCGCTTGGAACGAGGGGCTTGTGAGGGCGCTCGGCATCACCCCGCCGCATGATGCGCTGGGCTGCCTGCAGGACATCCACTGGCATGACGGCGCCTTCGGCTACTTCCCCAGCTACACGCTGGGCGCCATGGCCGCCGCCCAGTTGATGGCGGCGCTGCGGCGGGCGGAGCCTGGGCTGGATGCCCAGCTCGCCCGTGGCGAGATGGCGCCGATGATGGCCTGGCTGCGCGGGGCGGTGCATGGCCAGGGCGCGCGCCTCGGCTTCCAGGACCTGCTGCGGTCAGCCACGGGCAAGGCGCTGGACCCGGCCGATTTCACCGCACATCTGACGGCGCGCTACCTGACGGACTGAAGGTAGTCCGCCACCGCGGCGCGCTCCGCCGCCCGCGCCAGGCCGTTGGCGCCCATCCAGGTGCCGGGGAACATCTCCTCCGGATCGGCCAGGAAGCGCAGCAGCCGGTCCCGGTCCCAGGCGCCGCCGGCCTGTTCCAGCGCCGGCGAATAGCCGAAGGCCGCGTCGCCGCCGATGCGCCGGCCCATTACGTCGGCAAGGTTGGGCCCGGCCTGTTCCGGTGCGTCGCGTTCCAGCGCGTGGCAGCTCGCGCAGTGGTTCTCGAACACGGCCCGCCCCTCCTGCGCCAGCGCGACACCCGGCAGCGCCAGCAGCAGGACAAGCTTGCGGATCAAAGCCCGTATTCGATCCGGACGATGCGATCCGTGCCGCTCTCGCCGCCCCAGGCCTCGCCGGCCACGCCGTCCATCTGGCGCACATTGGCGCCCGGGCGGTTCGAGGGAAAGGACAGGAAGCTCTCATCCACCGGGTCGAAGCGGACGATGGCGTTGCCCGGGAAATCGGTCAGCCAGACCTTGTCGGAGGGGTCCACATAGACCGAATAGGCCCGCGGCCGCTCACCTGGCAGGCGCCAGGCCTTCCAGGACCCGTCGCGCGGGTCGTGCATCGAGACGTTGCCGCTGTTCCATTCGCTGATCCAGAGGCGGCCCGCACTGTCGGTCCAGACCCGGCGCGCACCCTGGTTCGGCGTCGGCGGCTCCACGATCCGCACCCGGGCGGTCTCCAGATCCTCGATCTGCGCCAGGTGGTTGCCGGCCAGCGAGACGTACCAGATGGTGCCCTGCGGTGTGCGGGTGATGCCATAGGCGCCGCGGCCGCGCGGCGCCTCCCACACATCCAGCTGCTCCGAGGCCGGCCTGAAGCGGCCATAGAGGCCGTTCTGGCCGGTGAACCAGTAGGTGCCGTGGCTGTCGAAGACGCCGGTGTTGAGGTTGCCGTTGGCGAAGCGGTCCGGCAGCTTCCAGACCTGCACGCGATGGTCCTTGGGATCGACACGGACGACGGCGTTCTGCCCGCCCTCCGTCACCCAGGCGGCGCCGTCCGGGCCGGTGATGACACCATGCGGCCGGGCGCCGGGGCCGAGCTTCACCTCATGGATCGACCCGTCGCGCGGGTTCAGCCGGTTCAGCGTGCCGTTGCGCTGGCCGCAGAACCAGAAGCTGCCATCGCCCGCGGCGGTGATGTCGCGCGATCCCACACGCTCCGTCGTCCCGGGTTGCTTGGCGTCGAACCAGGTCACCCGGAAGCCGGGCGGCGGGGTTGGTGTGCTGGCGGCGGCGGCGTTGGTCTTCAGCAGGGCAGGGGCGGCGAGGGCCGCTCCCGTCAGGGTCAACAGGTCGCGGCGGCGCATCGCATCCTCCCTATCATCATGTCCCGGACCAACTGCACCGGGGTGGGCAGCATGGGGCAGCTTGACCGGCGAAAGCGAGGAGGCGCCGGTCGTCGCTTTCGCCACCCTGCCATGACCTGGCATTTTGGACGGCGTCCCTGAGCCTGCAAGCTGAAATAGAGTGAGCTGGCGAGACCTGGCCCCAAGGGTTGCAGTCGGCCAAGTGCTGGCAACCTGTTATGCTGCCGAGATGGGACGCCAAGTGTCATCCGCCGCGAACTTCAACCGTGGCTGAGCAGGAACCGGAGCGCAAAGGCCATTGGCCACGCATGCCGGCATTGCGACTGCGCGGCCATCTGGTGCTTCTGGTGCTGGCCGTGCTGCTGCCGGCGCTGGCCTTCGGCACGGCGGCCTCCTGGGATGCGCTGCGCAGCCGCAATGCCGCGACCGAGGCGCGCCTGAGCGACACGGCACAGGCGCTGGCTGCGGCGGTCGATGCCCATCTCGCCGGGCATATCGCCGCCCTGACCGTGCTCGCCGCCTATCCGCAGGCCGATGAGGCGGCCTTCGCAGACCTGGCCCGCAACACCGGCACCGCCTTCGGTGGCTGGGTCGTGGTCATGGACCGGGAAGGGCGGCCGCTGCTGAACACACACCCCAGCGCCGGACCACTACCGGGCCCCGGCGGCGCCCTGGGGCCGGGCGGCGGCGGAAGGTGGGTGGCGCAGGTCTTCGCGACCGGTCTCCCCGTGGTCACGGACCTCGCAACGGGCCGTGCCTCGGGCGAGACGGTCGCCCTCGTCTTCGCGCCGATGCTGCGCGATGGCGCCGTCTGGCGCGTGGTGGGCATGCCGCTGCTGCCGGCGCGGCTCTCGGCCCTGCTGGCGCAGCGCGAGGTCTCGGGGCCCGGCGCGGCGGCGCTGACCGATGCAGGAGGCACGATGGTGGGCCATTCCCACGCCGCGGACCGGCTGGTGGGCCAGACCCGGCCGCCGCGGCCGGAGGATGCGGCGCTCGGCCGGTCCGGGATGCTGCGCGGCCGCAGCCTGCTGGACGGCGCGGCGCTCCGTACCGCCTTCCGCCGGCTGGACAACGCGCCCGGCTGGATGGTGTGGGTGAATGAGCCGGAAGCCGCCTTCACCCTCAGTCGCCGCGGGCCGATGCTGGCCTTGGTCGGGGGCGGGGCCCTGGCACTGCTGATCGGCCTGGCCTTCGCCGCCGCCCTGACCCGCCGCCTGCTGCGCCCGGTGGAGGCGCTGGTGGCGCATGCCGAGGCGGTGGCCTCCGGCCAGGGGCTGCCCGCGACCCCCGTGGCCCCGGCCAAGGTGCCGGAATTCGAACGCCTGCGCCTGGCGGTGGCGGCGGCGGAGGCTGCGCTCCGGGAACGGGGCGAGGAACTGCAACGGGTGCAGCGAATCGGCCGCGTCGGTGGCTTCATGATCGATTTCCGCACCGGCAAAAGCCGGCGCTCCGCGGAATATCTCGATCTGCATGCCCGCTCGGCGGAGGACGAGGCCGGCTACCAGACCTGGATCCGCGAATTGCACCCGGAGGACCGGGACCGCGCCGAGCAGCATTTCCTGCATGCCATCGCCAGTGGCGGGGGTACCACAAGCTACGCCCAGGATTACCGCGTGGTGACGCAGGCCGGCACGCGCTGGATCTCCGCCCGCGCCCAGGTGGAACGCGACGCGCAGGGCCGTGCGGTCCGCATGATTGGCGCGCATGTGGATGTGACCGCGCTCAAGCTGGCGGAACAGGCGCTGCGCGACAGCGAGGAACGCCTGCGCCTGGCGCTGGAGGCCGCGGAGCTTGGGGCGTGGGAGGTGGACCTTCGGCATGGCCGCGCCACACGGACCGAACGCACGCTGGAGATCTTCGGCTTCGGGTCCGAGGACCAGTTCGGCGCCTTTCCCTCCTGGCGCGACCGCATCCACCCGGAGGATCGCGGCCGGCTGGATGCGGCGGTGGAGACGGTCCGCAGCGGGGCGGCGGAACGCTACCAGGTGCAATACCGCTTCCAGCGGCCGGATGGGCAGTGGCGCTGGGTGGAAAGCCATGGCCGCGCGGCGGAGCGCGATGCCAATACCGGCGACGCCTCGCGGCTCATCGGCACGACGCAGGATGTGACGGCGCGGCGGGAGGCGCAGGACCGCCAGGAACTGCTGTCGCGGGAGCTGGACCACCGGGCGAAGAACGCGCTGACCGTGGTGCAGGCCGCGCTGCGGCTGACGCCGCGCCATGATGCCGCCGCCTTCGCCACCGCCATCGAGGGCCGGGTGATGGCGCTGTCCCGCGCACATTCGCTGCTGGCCGCGGCGCGTTGGGCAGGCGCAGAGCTGCGATCCGTGATTCAGGGGGAGTTGGCGGCCTTCCTCACCCCGTCCGGCCCGGCCGCGACCTTCGAAGGTCCCACCCTGGCGCTGTCGCCGGCGGCGGTGCAGGCGCTGTCCATGGCGTTCCATGAATTGGCAACCAATGCGGCGAAGTACGGCGCGCTGTCGGTCCCGGCGGGGCGCGTGGCGGTGGATTGGGCGGTGGCGGCGGAAGACGGGGTGCCCTGGCTGCATCTGCGCTGGTCGGAAACCGGCGGGCCGGAGACCAGCGGTACGCCGCCGCATCGCGGCTTCGGCTCGACCCTCATCGATGCGACGGTGACGCGGCAGCTTGGTGGCCGGCTGGCCCTGGAATGGCGGGCGGAGGGACTGCTCTGGCAGGCCTGGCTGCCACTCAGCCGCGTCCAGGCGGCGGGCTGAACCGCCTCAGCCGCAGCGGACGGACATGCCGCCATCCACCACCAGCTCCGTGCCCGTGATGAAGCGCGCTTCCTCGGAAGCCAGGAACAGCACCGCATTGGCGGTGTCCCGGCCATCCCCGGCGAAGCCGAGCGGAATGCGCGACAGGCGCTGCTTGATCAGCGCATCCACATCGCCCCCGGCGCGCTGGCCGGCGAGCCGCACCTCGACCATCGGCGTGTGCATCTGCCCCGGCACCACGGTGTTCGCGCGGATGCCCCTGGTCGCGTACTGGATGGCGACGACGCGGGAGAACTGGATGACGCCGGCCTTCGAGGCCGCATAGGCGACCTGCGCCGCGCCGGTCCAGCGGAGGCCGCTGGTGGAGGCCAGGTTGACGATGGCGCCGCCGCCGGCCGCCTCCATCACCGGAATCACATGCTTGCAGGTCAGGAACACGCTTTTCAGA
>LNFM01013079.1_pt1 | contig 10708 bp, 14 predicted proteins | sample 596031 | NCBI WGS metagenome assembly LNFM01 (sample SAMN04254537, study PRJNA301005) | activated carbon metagenome | isolation source: dual media filters at the Ann Arbor, Michigan drinking water treatment plant | place: USA: Ann Arbor | reverse complement strand
GGGTATACGTCGTTCGAAAATTACCGACTGAGACTGCTAAATGCTTGTTGTTAATGGCTTTTAGGCGCACGCCCACCATGAACTGAGAAGAACCTCATAGTAGCTGCATTTATTTTTTGTAATTTGGCGTGATAGCAGCGCACAGCGCGAAGAGCGGACGGAAGGTCAGCCGCCAGATAAGGCGGCTAGGTCGACCAACCAGATCTAAAATCTTTTTCGCGATGTGAAAAAGCAGTGAAGGCCGGAGGCCGAAACGACAAAATGGAGCGGGCGAACGGATTCGAACCGTCGACCTATACCTTGGCAAGGTATCGCTCTAGCCAACTGAGCTACGCCCGCGCTCCGAGAGAAGGAACAAACTAAGTGCTGGCCGTCGTCGCTGTCAACAGGGCTCTTCGGTTTTAAAGGATTCGGAGCGCCCGATGCTTGCTTATTAGTCATTAGGCGAATGATTAGCGCGGGGCTTGCCCGGCCCGGTAAAGCGCAACGTATTGCCAGCCTGAGATCACGCTCAAGATGACGCTGATCCACAGAGTCGCCCGGCCGATTTCGATCAGCGGAAGCCCTAAAAGCGGCGTCTCGATCAACAGGCAGGGAATTCCGACCATCTGAAACCCGGTTTTCCATTTTCCCGTGGCCTTGGCGTCGATAATGAGTCGATCGGCCGCCGCGACGGAGCGGATTCCGCCAATCAAGATATCTCGAGTCAGAAGGAGGATAACCAAGACAGGGCCGACGTTTCCGAGGGGGATTAACAAAACAAGAATCGTCGATACCAAAATTTTATCCGCAATCGGATCCATGAACTTACCCATAGTGCTCTGGGCTTGAAAACGGCGGGCGAAATAACCGTCGAGCCAATCCGTAATGGAAGCCACGATAAACATGGCGGCAGCAATGTAGCCAGCCAGGGGGCGCTCGACGAGCTCAAGAATCAAGACAAGCGGAACACAGAGCGCAATGCGCGACCAGGTCAGCCACATGGGAAGCGATTTTTTCCAGGTCAAAGTGGTCCTCTTTCGTACATACTGATCCTTATGACCGAACCATCGCTGTTGAAAAACGTCAAGAGGCTCTCTGGTATGGCGCTGTTCGCGTCAGGAGTCGCTTTTGCCCATGCGCCGGCGGACGATTTTTTTAAGAGCCCTTCGTTCTGGGCGGGTAAAACAAAACTGCAAGCCAAGCTTCGTGACGAGCGCGCCGTGCTTGTGTCGGTAAAGACCGAAAGTGCCGACCCGAAAGATCGATTTTCCATTCAAGGTGTGGGCTGGATTCGGCGAGATAAAAAAACCGCGTTCGAGCTGGCTCAAGATTTTGAGCGCCTCAAAGAAATCAGCGATCATTTTCGCGAAGTAAAGTCTGAGCCCACGACAGGGCGTGTGTTTGTGATTTGCCAGGCTCTGGGGTACCAGGCCCGCATGCTGTTTCGGGTCGAAATGACGTCTGCGACGATCAATGAGCCTAAGCTCACTTTTGAAGTGATTGAGGGGCATTTTTTGGGACTTCGTGGAGAGCTTAAATTTAGCGATTCTGAAAAAGAGCATTCGGAAGTTTCACTTCGCGTGTTTCATGAAGCCGCTGAGATTCCGATTCCGCGAATTCTTGTGGGCGTGGCTCTTGAATTTTTGGTTCAACGTGTTGCCATCAAAATGCGATCGCACTTTGAAACAGCCGAGGTGAAAGTAACAGAGAAAGTACCAGAGAAAGGCCTCTAGCTATTGGATGCTTTTTTCTTTTTTGTTCGAGCCTGAAGCGCTCTTTTTGAAATCACTGTCGATGTTTCGCGAAACGATGTCGGGCGTTCCCAAAGTGCGGCGCGCGGAAAATCAATCGGTCGCGCTTTGACGACTTCGCCAAATTCGCGTTCGAAGTGAATGAGAGAGGCCGCGACGTCTTGGGGAAATGCTCCACCGAAAATTTCTTTTAAATGTGATTTCCAATTGGCCAGAGCCTGAACCATCAGCGCTCGCTCACCATGCTCCAGCGCGTACTCGCAGACACGCGACAGGTAAAGATTCACGGCTTTTGCCGACTGGACTTTGTCACCGTCGATGCAGGTGTGAAGAAACGCGCAAAGCATGTCGTAGACCAAAAGGTCTTCAATTTTCGTCTGTGCATTTTCCAGTGCGTAGACACCGATTCCATAAAGAGATTCGTCCATGTGAGCATTCCAGATTTCAACGGCAGCCTGGAAGTCAGCGAGCTTTACATGGCAGCGCAATGTCCCGAGAGTGACTTTTGCCAAAAGGTACGAATCCAATTGGCCAGTTTTTTCGACGTCGCTGAGAATTGCGGAATAAGCCTTCAAAGCGTCTCGGTAATTTCCAGACGCGAGCGACGCATCGGCATCGGCTCCGGCTTGGCAAAACTTTTCAAGCTGTGAATCCGAAAGCTGAGAGGGAGACGGAATGATTCGAGCCACGGTGGGGCCTCCTCGAGATAAAACTCAACCTCTAGTTTCAGATGATTCTGAGACAAAACAGAGTCGAGAACTGGTCGGGTCTGGTATTTTTAAACTCTGTTTGGGTCTGGAAGCCGGCCTGGTCTTGCGCCCAGAGGTGAGTCTCGGTAACACTTAAGGCAGGTGTATGAGCCTTGGAAGGAGGTGGTGCCAATGATCATAAGTCATAATCGTTGGACCGCTTCTCAGGAGTGTGGCTGCTAAGTTAACGACGTGTCGTTGATTTAGGGCTGCTCAAATGAGCGGTGGTCTTGATGAACCGCAGCTTCAGGAAATGATTCCTGTCGCTGCGGTTTTTTTTACTCCAAATTGACCCGAGATTGACCCAAGGTTGACACGGAGAGCCGCGAATCTTACCCTCCCGGTCTTATGAAAATTCGACTCTCAGAAATACCCGAAGATGGCCGCTCTTTCTCGTTCACACGCGAGACCGGCGAGCTCAATAAATCTCTCAAAGATTTAATTCCCAGCGCTCCCTACAAAATCGAAATGACGATTCGTCCTCTCGGCAACGCATACGAGATGGACGGGCGCTTGGTGACGTCGCTTTCGGAAATTTGCTCGCTCTGCGGCTGGGATTTGAACATACCTCTCAATAAACCATTTAAAGAAATTCTGCTCGAAGAGCCCGAAATTGACCGTGAGACTCATCACGTTCACGGAAGTGGTTCGGTCGACTTCACGCACGACGTGGGGTCTTCTGCGAGCTACAAAGACGGCCTCTTTGAGGCGGGTGATTTTGTCCACGAACTTGTGGCGATTTCTGAACCCCTCTATCCCTCGTGCGGGGATCCGGACTGCGAGCATTTGGAAGAAGCGAACTTAAAACGAGCCGAGCTTGCGGCCGAATTTGCCAAAGCCGACGAGACGCGGTCTCCGTTTGCTGCGCTAAAAGACGTCCAACTTAAAAAACAGTGAACGGATACTGGCCGCGAAGGTCGTCGCTATTCCCAATGACTTTGTCGGGGCCGGCGCTTGTCACAATCAGCTGCCTTCGGTTGCGGTCGTAGGTCAGTCGATAGCCTTCTCCCCACAGATCTTTTGATGTGTCGCGAACCACGCCGTTGGTGGTTTTAAGGTTTTCTCGCAGGTAGGCCGGGAAGCTTTCGGGGCTTGGATGCGTACCATCCAAAGTATCGAGATAGACCATCTTCGCAATGTCGCCGATCTCTGATTGGGTCGCAACGACTCGGGTCGCGTCGGCGATTTTTTCGATTTGCGCTTTGAGTTTTGGGCTTGAGGCCGCAGCGCCACCTACGACTGTCAAAAGTGGAATGATTTTACAGATCGCCGTGATCATGCGACGCCCTCGCGAGTTTCTGAAACGGATTCCAAGTAAAGGGCCATCGAAGCGTGCTGCGAAAGAATTCGCCAAAACTGTTCACAGCTGATCTTAAGAAGTCGACACGGTTCACGTGAAAGAACGGTGGCTGTTCGCGGAGTGTTCATTATGAGAGCCGTTTCACCGAAGAAGTCTCCTTGGTGAAGGCGTGCCACGATCAATCCGCTTCGAACCACGTCAACGGACCCGCGAATCAGAAGGTAGAAGTCTTTATCTGTTCGACCTTGCTCGATAATGTGCCGACCCGTTCCGACGTCGACGACGCGACCTTCATTAAAGAAAAGACTGATTAATTCCGCAGGAGCATCTTTGAACAAAGGACTTGAGGTGATGTGCTGACCCAAAATTAAGCGGTCGAGTAAAGTTTCTGCCTCAGTTTTTAAAGTCGGATGGTGAAGAAGCTGATCGACAGCACTTCGTGGGATCGCGATCACGCGCGTGTTTCCCGCCGAGATCACGTCGGCCGAGCGGACGACATTGGCGAGAAGCGTGTTCTCACCAAACACAGAGGGCGCCCTAAGGCGCGTGATCTCTTCGCAAGCGCCCGTACTGTGATGTTTTTGAACGATGACTTCGCCTTCGATGAGAATAAAAAGTTCGGTGCTAGGTCCGCCTTGGACGACGATGTGTGTGGATTTAGGGACGCTGCGACTTTGTCCTTTTGAAAGTAAAAAAAGTAAAGCATCGGGGTGAAGTCCGGCGAAGAGGGGAAGATGAGCTAGCTCTTGGGCCAAGGCTTCAACATTTTCCAGGACGTTAATGGTCGTTTTTTTGAGAGCTCGTTTTTCAGCCCGTTCACTGGATGTGGGCCAAGAAATATTTCGTAGGACTGTTCTGACAAGGTCAATAACGAGGTAAAAAAAGCTTAAAAGAATTGCCGCACCTAAGAGCGTGCTGGCGAGAAGTTCAGCGATGGGTCCATTCTTAAAAGCACTGACCCATTGCACGGCGATCACGCTGTCGTTTCGATTGATCAAAGAGAGCAAAAGATTATAGGCGAGCATGGTCCATACGATCGCCATTGTCGAATAGGCTGAGTAAATTAGAGTGTCGTCACTTTGCGATCCGGGTTTTAAATCCAGAAGCCCGCGATTTCGTAAATAGGGAAGTAGCTGCGCGGCTGATTTTTGATTGAAGACGATATTGAAGTAGCTTGAGAGATCGGACTTTCTAAACGGATTCATATCCATGAGCGCTAAAATCGCTGAGATCCAAAAGACATCGTCAAGGCGAGTCCAATGAGGGGCTACAGCCGACGCAAGCGCAAAAATAAAAAAATACGAGGACGCGACCGCGGAAAACGCCAAAGTTCCCAGCGCCCGGCCGCCGGCCATATAAATTTTGTCGTCGTGACTGCGAAGAGCAAAATAAAAAAGACCCAGCTCAAGTTTGAGCGGACTTCTGAAGCCCGTTAGAAGCAGTGACAAAATAGTTTTCAGAATCGTTTTGACTGTTATGAGAATCGAAGCCGCTACGAAAAAAAACAGAAGACCCTTCACATAGCTTCCATCGATTTTCAAAAACTCGGCCGGAATTTGAACCAGACCAAGTCCGAGGGATCCCAAAATAAAGGAAAGTGTGACGATCAGTGTGCCTAAAGAAAACAGAACAAATGCTAAGACAGAGGGCTCATTCACTCCGCCATTGGTACCAGAGATATCAAAGCTTGCGATGGGCCGCGTGATCCAAAGACTTTCGCGCTCGAACATCTCGGTTCGAGACCGTGCTGCGGCCGTTTGAAGCGCTTCAGCGCCATCGAGACAACCTTGTGTCTGAAGCTTTTGAATGAGACCAAAGAATTCTTTGAACGACACTCGCTGCTCGGAGCGCCCAAGAGTTTCCAGAATGTCGGGGATCGTTCGAGTTCCGTCGAGCAAAGGTAAAATCATGGCAGCCGAACGCGGCAGTGAAACTTGGCGAGTGCCATCTGTTGTTTCAAAAAGAATCGTGCCCTTTTCATCCGTCGAGATCAGCGACGCGAACACCTGTCCGTGGCGGAGGCGAGGTCTTGAGTGTTGAAGTGATCCCATGGTGTCTGACATGCCGTATTCTATCGAGACGATGGGGTGTCGAATCAAAGGAAAAGAAGCATTGCGTGATTGACGTGGGCCACGCTGGCCGGTGTGATACCGAGATGCAGGCAATCGTCGAAGGCTTACGAAAATTTCGATCTGCTCTTCTTCAATGGGTCAGACCAAAGTCCGTGTCGCCGCCATTGGCACCCGAAGCGGCCCTGCGCGGTCAGGGTGCTGAAGGCGCAGCTAACGCTCCTCTGCGCCTGAACTACAATCCTCGTCGCTACAAACGTGCGCTCCTGATGACTGGAACGGCCGGGATTCAGCACGACATCGCCGCGGCCGCGGCACAGTTTCGGGGGAAGCCATTCTCCGTTGTGGATTTAAGTCACACCGGCGTTGCCATCGAGCGTGGACCGATCACGGACGTCGATCTTCCAGATCCCGCAAAGCCGGAGCCCATTGTTTTGAATCTGGGCGTGCTTGAGCCTTTTTCGGCTCAAGTGAGTTTGGCCAGACACTCGGACCGCGTGATCGCATTTGAATTCGTCGATGTTTCCACCGACGGACGACTGACCATTGATCGGTTTCTTGATCCGAAGATGATCGGGCTCAACATGCGGGCCGTCGACCGCGCTTTCTTTTCTCCAGGAGAAACCTTCTCGCTTTGGTTTTGTGGACCGCGAGACACGAATTTTTTTCTTTGGATGAATTCGGGGCGCTTAGATCGAGCCATCATTCAACTTGGCGACGAGCAGTTCACATTGGCGCCGTCGGCGGGTCCAAGCCGAACCGTTCGATTTGTTCGACACAATGCCGCGCCATCTTCAGTCACTTCGGATCTTGATCTTCGAGATTCGGTTCTGTTCGCTCTCGACGTCGCTCTACAAGTCAAAGACGGTGGGGACGCGATGTCGGGACTTGTGAAGCTTCTGACGGAATCGGCCGACACTCTTCAAATTGGCGTCTGATGTTTTCTCATCGCTATAGAATTCAATTCTTCGATACCGATGCGATGGGTGTGGCTCACCATTCCAATTACGCTCGATTTATGGAAATCGCTCGCGTGCAGTGGATGCGCGAGGCTGGAATTATGCCGTTTCACATCCCCCATGGTGATTATGTTTTAGGCGTTACGCGGATGACGATGCAGTTTTTAAAACCCTGTGTTTTTGACGATGAGATCGAAATTAGACTTGAGGCTCGACTTCGCGGAGCCGTCCTAGAGATTCGCTACGCGATCTGGTTAGAGCGTCTGAAAGCCTTTATTTGTTTGGGTGAAACCGATCTTGTGCCTCTTGTGGCGGGACGGTTGGTTCCGTCACGCTTTTCTCTTGATATGCGAGCGACGCTGCGCTCCTTACCGTGGAGTGAAGTTTGGCCGCCGGCGTGATAGGAAGTGCCGTCACGAATGTGCTCGGATCACTGAAGGGGTCGCTCAAATGGATCGAAATTTAGCGCTTGAATTTGTTCGCATCACAGAAGCCGCCGCCCTCGCAAGTTCACGGTGGATGGGCCGAGGTGACGAGAAAGCGGCCGATCAAGCGGCGGTCGATGCGATGAGGCGCGCATTTAACAGCGTTCGAATCAACGGGACAGTTGTGATCGGTGAAGGAGAGCGCGACGAAGCGCCCATGCTTTATATCGGCGAAAAAGTCGGCATTGAGTCCGACGATGTACCGGCGGTCGACATTGCTCTTGATCCTTTGGAGGGAACGACAATTTGTGCGACGGGCGGTGTTGGCGCGACATCGGTGATCGCCGTTGCTGAACGCGGAAAGTTTCTTCACGCTCCTGACACCTACATGGACAAGATTGCTTGCGGTCCCGGCGCCAAAGGAGTGATCGACATCGATGCACCGCCTGAAGCCAACATCAGAGCCGTCGCCAAGGCGCTTGGAAAAGATATTTCTGACATGACGGTCGTGATTCTTCATCGCCCACGGCATGAATCCCTCATTCAAGAGGTTCGAAAGACGGGCGTTCGTATTCAGTTGATTGGTGATGGAGACGTCTCGGCGGCTGTGGCCACAGGGCAAGCCGAGTCGGGTATTGATTTACTCTTAGGGATCGGTGGCGCACCGGAAGGTGTCATTTCCGCGGCCGCTCTGACGTGCCTTGGTGGTGATTTCCAGGGACGACTTAAATTTCGGTCGGAAGACGAAAAAAAACGTGCGGACAAAATGGGAATTAAGTCGCTGGATCAGTCGCTGCGCTTAGGGGATTTGTGCAAAGGGCACGTGATGTTCGTTGCAACGGGTGTGACAACGGGACCGCTTCTGAAGGGCGTTCGCTTTCTGCCAGGGCACCGGGCTTCAACGCATTCTATCGTGATGCGCTCGGCGACGGGCACCGTGCGAATGATTGAAGCCGAACATTCGCTTGAGAAAAAACCCAACGGAATGATGCACACCGAGCGAGCGTAGGTTTTTGATGGAACTGAAAGTCGTTTGTTTCAAGTGCCGTCACGAGATGAAGGTTTCAGGGCCGCCGGGGCGTCGCGACGAGTGCGAGAAATGCCGAGCTGATGTTCATGTCTGCTGCAATTGTAAACATCATGACCCGAAAGTTTACAACGAGTGCCGTGAGCCCCAAGCAGATCGTGTTCAGGATAAAGAGCGGTCGAATTTTTGTGATTTTTTTGAAGTTGGATCGGGTGTCGCGGCGATATCGGACCGAGAGCGCCAACGAGCCGCGGCCGAGGCGCTTTTCAAAAAGAAATAAAGGAAGGTAATATTATGGCTGAGGCACGAGCGACTGAAAACTTTAATTGCACCCCTGAGGAATTTTTTAAAATTGCCGCGGACTACGAGAAGTATCCGGAATTCTTAAGCGAAGTGAAGAGCTGCAAAGTTCTTAAATCCGAAGCTGATACGAAGCTGGTCGAGTACAAAGTTTCGGTTATCAAAGCGCTGACTTACCAACTAAAGACCAAAGAAACCTCTCCGAGTCTTGTTCAATGGGAATTTGCTGGCGGCGATGCCTTCAAAACTATGAAGGGAAGCTGGAAAATCGAGGAGGCTCCCGGAGGAAAATGCAAATGCACGTATGACGTCGAAGCGACCTTTAAGATGTTCGTACCGGGCCCGATGGCGACGACACTTCTCAACGTGAACTTACCGGCGATGATGTCGGCGTACCACAAACGAATCAAAGCTATTTACGGTAAATAAATAGGACGGGATAAAGAACTATGGATGCGGGTGATAAGAACCGACCGGCCGGAAAATCAAAAGATCAAAATCAGGATCCGGCATCGAGCTGGGAAGAGATTGGTTCAGCGTCCGGTGGCTCAAGCTCAAAAATGGGCGACACAATTAAGAAGATTCTTGCTACGGGCGTGTCCGCAGCCTTCATGACGGAAGACAGCATTCGGCGCCTTGTTTCAGATCTGCATCTTCCCAAAGAGACGCTCAACCTCCTTCTTCAGGGTGCCTCGCGATCGAAGGAAGAGTTTATGAATAAGGTGAGTCGCGAAGTGATTACGATCATTTCTAAAATCGACTTTGTGAAAGAAGCTTCGCGGTTTGTCGAAGATCATAAGTTTCGCGTGACGGCCGAAATTGAAGTGCTCCCGAAAACGCCCAGCGCTTCGTCCAGTGGCCCGGCTGGTGGCTCGGCTGGTGGCTCGGCTGGTGGTTCTGCGGCAGACTCAGAAACCAAGGCCAAAAGCTAGGGCCCGAAACCTTTTCTCAAGCTGAGACGATCAGGTTCCGAAACAAAAGACATGGCTTTTGGACAAGGAACCACAGGATTGATCGTCGCCGTTGTGATTTCACTCACTTCGGGCCTCGCTTTTGTCATTTGCCTTAGAGAGCTTTTGCGAGAGCTTTTCTCGGGTCCGAGTCGCGCTGCGATTGACCGCGTTTTACTTAAAAACCGCGACATTCTTCTGGATGACGAGCGCACGAAAACATTTGTCGTTGAAGATTCGGTTTTCGAGAAAATTCTTTTGAGACGTGAAAGCTTTGCTGGCGCCCGCGGTGGCGTTTCCGCAAAAACGGTGTCTGACGAATGGAACGATCGTTTTAGTTATCTTTTGACGATTTCGTTTTTGGGAGTCGTCTCTTTGGCTGGCTTTGTTGCTGGCATCAGCTATTTTTCTTGAGTTTCTTGTCGTTCCAACGGGCGACCTACCGACCAATATAGGTTCGCGATTTCACGACGTCGCCGATCGGCTTTGGATCCAAAACAGTCGATTCGGCCATGTAAGCTTCGAGGAATCGAATCGGATCTGCTCCAGGTTCCGATAAATCTCTAAGAGCGATTGAGCTTTTGATGAGAAATTTCCACCAGCCGCCTTGACCCGGCTCCGAGAGATCGACCAGAGCCAGATCCAGAAGCTGCGCTTCGAGAAATGTTTTTAGATCCGCTCCCGACCACTTCGTATCGACCGCAAACGTCAATTGATCGACGATGCGGCGTTGCGCTTCCATTTCGACGCGCTCGATGTCGACATTTTCGATCGCATTTAATTGGGGCTCGATATCGGATTGAGCCCGGAGCTCGGCAGTGGACTGAACGCCGGCTTTTGCTAGCGACATCACTATTTCTTTTTGGCTTTTTGTGGCTTTTTCGTCGTCTTGAAGCAGGCGCTGTCGCCAGTCGCGGAGAGTTTTAATGGCTTCGGTTTTCGCGGGTGTTTGAGCGTAAGAGTTGGCGGGGAAGAGGCCAATCGCTATGGCCAATACGACGGTTACGGCTGGGATACCGGTAACAATCGATCTTTGAATTGATAAAATGGAGCGGTGATAAAGCATCTCGGGATGTAAGAGCATGATGCCTGCCAGCGGGGGATCGTTCTGTGCGCCCTCTGAAGGGGGCTCGCGCGAGACCAGAGCCCTTGAGCGTCACTTTTAAGATGTAACCCCTTCAATGTGTTTCGGTGTT
>LNFM01013078.1_pt1 | contig 10709 bp, 11 predicted proteins | sample 596031 | NCBI WGS metagenome assembly LNFM01 (sample SAMN04254537, study PRJNA301005) | activated carbon metagenome | isolation source: dual media filters at the Ann Arbor, Michigan drinking water treatment plant | place: USA: Ann Arbor | reverse complement strand
AGCGGCCCCGCCACCTGGAAATGCTTGCCGCGAAAGTTCAGCGCATGGACCTTGGACGGTTCCAGGAAACGCCCGCTCGCCTTGTCCTGCGGGAAGGCATCATCCGCCCAGGAATCCCACAGCCCCTTCACGATCTCGGCGAATTCCCCCGCACGTTCATAGCGATCATCGCGCGGCACGTGTTCCTCATGCGAAAAATTCAGCGCATCGCCGGGGTTGGAGGTGGTAACGAGGTTCCACCCCGCCCGTCCCTGGCTGATGTGATCCAGCGAGGCGAAGCGCCGCGCCACGGAGAAGGGCTCATCATAGGTCGTGGTCGTGGTGGCCACCAGGCCGATATGCTGCGTCACCATCGCGAGCGCCGAGAGCAGTGTGACGGGCTCGAACACGCCCGGCCGGTCGGAGGGGCTGGTTGCGGCGAAGAGGTCCGGCTTGTCCAAATTCCGCACGCCATTGCCATCGGCGAGGAAGAGCAGGTCGAACTTGCCTCCCTCGGCGATGTACGCCAGGCGCACGGCGTTGTCCAGGTTGCTGGCGGGCCTGTCCCAGGCGGTGGGGTGGCGCCATTCGCCCACATGGCTGCCCTGGGCATTGGCGTTCGCGGCCAAAATCATGTGCGAGGGGATCATCGGCATGGGCGCACTCCTGATGGGCCCAGCTTCGCGCCGGGGGCCCTTGACGCGCAAGGCCCGCACGACGCGCAATGCGCGCATGAATCGTCGCACCCTGCTTGCCCTCTCGCTCCTGCCGGCGCCCGCGCTCGCGCAAGGCTTTCCCTCACGCCCCATCCGCATCCTCGTGGGCTTCGCCGCCGGCGGCTCCACGGATGTCTTCGCGCGCAGCCTGGCGCCGCGCCTGCAAACCCTGCTGGGTCAACCGGTGGTGGTCGAGAATCGCCCCGGCGCCGGCGGCAATATCGCGACCGAAGCGACTGCCCGCAGCGCGCCGGACGGCTATACCCTGCTGCTGGGCACCATCGGCCCGCTGGCCATCAACCCCACGCTCTACGGCAACCTCACCTTCGACCCCCTGACCGACCTCACCGCCATCACCCTGGTGGGCGAGGTTCCGAATGTCCTGGCCGTGCCGGCCGATCGCCCCTTCCGCAGCGTGGCCGACATCATCGCCGCCGCCCGGGCGAGGCCAGGCGCGCTGAATTTCGGCTCGTCGGGCATCGGTTCGGCCGGGCATGTGGCGGGCGAGCAATTGAACCTGATGGCGAATATCCAGACCGTGCACGTCCCTTTCCGGGGCGGCGGCGCGCTGATGCCGGAGCTGCTGGCCGGCCGGGTGGATTTCGCCTTCACCACGGCACTCAACGCCATGCCCCAGGCCGAGGCCGGGCGCCTGCGCGTGCTGGCCGTGCCCAATGCGCGCCGCGTCTCCCTGATCCCCGAGGTGCCGACCGTGGCGGAAGGCGGCCTGCCCGGCTTCGATGGCATGGATTGGGCCGCGCTCATGGCCCCGCGCGGCCTGCCGGCGCCGATCCTCGCGCAGCTCAACCAGGCCGCCACCACCGTGCTGCGTGACCCTGAGCTGGTGCAGAACATGACCGGGCGGCGCCTCGTGCTGATGCCCACCACGCCCGAGGAGGCGACAGCCTTCCTGCGGGCGGAGACGGCGCGCTGGGCGCCGGTGATCCGCGCCTCCGGCGCGCGGCCGGACTGACCTCTCAGGCGGCCGCCACCGGCCGCCGCACTGCGGAAATCTTCTGGTTCATATAGACCCCGGCCAGGACGGGCGCGTGCTGCGGTGCCGCACCCGGCGCCACCGTGCCGGGCAGGGCTTCGACCGGCGCGTCGTAATTCGGGTGGCAGAAGAAGCCGAGCGAAAGCCGCGGTTGCGCCCAGCCGGCCCCCTCGGGATTGGTCACGCGATGCACGGAGCTGACCCAGCGCCCATTGGTCCATTGCTGCATCAGGTCACCGATATTGATCACATAGGCGCCGGGCGGCGGCTCCACGGGCGCGAAGCTGCCATCGGGGCGCTGGACTTCCAGGCCCATGCCGCCCTCGGCGGGCGGCATCAGGATGGTGAGGCTGCCGAAATCGCTGTGGGCGCCGGCGCGCAATTGGCCAGGTGCAGGCGGCGTGGTGCGGGCGCCGTAATGCAGCGCGTGGAGTGCCGCGAAGTGGTTGTCGATCTTGTCGTCAAAGAAGTGGAAGGGCAGGCCGAGCCCGGCGGCGAAACCGCGCATGATCTCGGTGGAGAGCCGCTCCATCTCGCGGAAATAGGCGGTGAAGACAGGGCGCAGCCCGGCCGGGCGCGCGGGCCAGAGATTGGGTTGGTAGAAGGGCCGCGCTTCGGGGATCTCGGCATATTGCGTCCCATCCGCCTCGGGCCGGCCCATGGAAAACAGGGAGCGCATGTCGGGCGGCGTCTCGATGCCGCGGGAGCGGGCGAGGGTGTTCGTCTCGGGCGGGGTGTAGCCGCGCAGGAAGGTGCCGGCCGGTGGGCGCACCGCCAGCTTCTCCTCCTCCGGCAGGTTGAAGAAGGCCAGCGATTCTTGCCGCACCTCGGCGATCAGATCGGGCGGGACGCCATGCCCCTCGATGATGAGGAATCCGATCTCGCGGCAGGCCGCATCCACCTGCGCGCCGAGGGCCGCGATGGCGGCCTGGTCCTGCCCGCGGATGGGGCTGAGATCGAGGACGGGGACGGCACTCATGCGCTTTCTCCTGCGGTGGTGGCGATGATGGCGGCGAAACCGCCATCGGGCGGCCCCTGCGCCTCGGCGCCGCCCGAGACGAGCACGGCGCCATGGCCGACCAAGCCCCCCAGCATGGCGCCATAGGCGGCGCGGGCATGGCGGTGCATGGCCACGTCATTGTCCAGGCTCATCGCGTGCGGCAGGCCGCGCATCAGCCCATCGCGCGGGGCATCGCCCTTCGAGATCACGGCCAGTACGCGCGCCGATTCCGCGTGGCTCAGCTGCGGCGCCGCGGTGAGGCCGAGCCGCGCGAGGATGGCGGCCGCACCCGGCGTGTCCAGCGGGTCCTCCAGCAGGCCCATGGCGATGGCCGCGCGGGGGTCGCCCCCCGGGCCATTGGCCAGCAGCAGGATTTGTTGCGCCGGCCCGTCATGCCGGGCGACGACGAAGGCGCAATGGGCGAAGCAATCCGCCTCATCCAGCGCGATGGCCGGGATTTGACCCAGCGCCAGCGCCACGCCCTGCGCAGCGGCGACGCGCACCCGCGCATCCAGCCCGGCCCGCAGCTCATCCGAAGGGGCGCGCACCAGCACGAGGCCGACCTGGGCGGGATCGGTGAGGCCCAGCTGCGCCATGCCGGCGCGGACCATGGCGGCCGTCGCCACCGCATGCAGCACGCCGCCCTGGTCCTGCGGGGCGATGGTGGCGCGCTCCACGGCGGCCAGCAGCCCCTCCGGCCCCGGCTCGCCGCGCGACCACACCACCAGATGCGGCGAGACCAGGCCTTCTGAACCGCCGGAGACCAGGATGGGAACGCGCTCGGCCACCGCCGCCTCGGGGATGTCGAGATGCCGTGCGAGGATCAGGCGCAGCAGCAGGTCCACCCAGGGCTTGGTGAAGTCATTGCGCAGGCCGTTGCCGCGCGTCTTGCACCAGATGGAGACGATGCGGCTGGCCTCCAGCCGCCCATCGGCCAGCATGGCCTCGAACCCCGCGAGGTCATCCGGGGCGGCCATGGGCAGGCGGGTGGGGAAGATGGCGGTCATGCGGGCCTCTGGCGGGAGCCGATCCTCTCACCCTTCGGGCCTGGCTGAGAAGCCGCGGGCATCACGAAACAATTCGTCGCGCTGCACCGGCCGGCCGAATGTGCTAAGAATTGCAGCATGACGCCCCAAGCTGCCCATGCCGCCATCCGCTTCGGCCTTGGCGCCCGGCCCGAGGCCCCGCTGCCCGACGATCCGCGCCCCTGGCTGCTCGCCCAGATCCGCCCCCTGGAGGAGATTCCCGGCCCGACGCCGGACGAAATCCGCGCCATCCTGGCCGATCCCGACCGAGAGACGCTGGCGGCCCGCCGGCGGGATCTGGTGCGCGCGGAAACCACCGCCTGGGCCGGCCGCATGCTGATGACCGAGGCGCCCTTCGCCGAGCGCTGGGTGAATTTCTGGGGCAACCACCTGACGGTCAGCCGCCGCGCCGTCATCGCCTCCACCTTTTCCGGCCATTACCAGCGGGTGGCGCTGCGGCCGCATGTCTTTGGCCGCTATGAGGCGCTGATGCTCTCGGCCTATCGGCATCCGGCGATGCTGGGTTACCTCGACCAGGCCAATTCAGTCGGGCCGGCCAGCCGCGGCGGCCAGCGGCGCAATGCCGGGCTGAACGAGAACCTGGCCCGCGAATGCCTGGAACTGCACAGCGTCACGCCGGCCGCCGGCTACACCCAGGCCGATGTTGCGGCGCTGGCGCGCATCCTGACCGGCTGGTCCATCGGCCGCGGTGTGGGCGCCAATGAGACGGCGGGCTTCATGTTCCGCCCCAATGCGCATGAGCCGGGGCCCAAGACGCTGCTGGGCCGCGAATTCCCGGCGGGCGAGGAGGGCGGCATCCAGGCCCTGCGCTTCCTGGCCAATCACCCCGCCACCCATCGCGCGCTGGCGCGCAAGCTGGCGCGCCATTTCATCAGCGATGATCCGCCGCCGGCCGCTGTGGCCCGGCTGGAGGCTTCGCTCCGGACCAGCCAGGGCGACCTCGCCGCCGTGGCGCGCGCCGTGATCGCGGAGCCCGCCGCCTGGCAGCCGCTCACCAAGGTGAAGACCGGGCAGGATTACGCGCTTTCGATCATGCGTGGCCTGGGCCAGCCCGAGCGCGCGGCGCCCACGCTGCTCGCCACCATGACCCGGCTGAACCAGACGCTCTGGACCGCGCCCGCGCCCATCGGCTGGCCCGATGACGCGGCGAGCTGGGCCGTGCCGGAGCAGCTGATGCGCCGGGTGGATTGGGCGAATGAGCTGGCCGGCCGCGCCGATGCCGGCCAGCGCCTGCCCCTGCCCGAGCTGGTGGAGACCCTGCTGGGCCCGCTCGCCCGTGCCGAGACGGTGATGGCCGCGCGCCGCGCCGGTTCCTTGCAGGAGGCGGTGCTTCTCGTCCTCGCCAGCCCCGAGGCGCAACGCCGATGAGAAAGCCAGGCGCAACGCCGATGAAAGAGCCAGGTGCCACGCCGATGAACCTGCAACGCCGCTCCCTCCTGCTGGGCCTGGCCGGCGCCGTGACGCTGGGGGGTGCGCGCATGGCGCTGGCCCAGGGCCCGCTCGGCGAGCGCCGCCTAGTGGTGGTGCTGCTGCGCGGCGCGCTGGACGGGCTCTCCGCCGTGCCGCCCTATGGCGACCCGGATTTCGCCGCGCTGCGCGGCCCGTTGGCCCTGCCCGAGCCGGGGCAGGAGGGCGGCGTGCTCGACCTCGGCGGCCGCTTCGGGCTGCATCCGGCGATGCGGAACCTGCATGCGCTCTACCGGCAGGACCAGGCGCTGGTGCTGCACGCCGTGGCCGGCCCCTGGCGCAGCCGCAGCCATTTCGAGGCGCAGGACTTCATGGAATCGGGCGCCACGCGCCGCCTGCCGGATGGCTGGCTGAACCGTGCCTTGGCCGCCCAGCCCGAGACGGCGGAGGGCGCGCGGCGCGGCCTGGCCGTGGGGCTCGACATCCCGCTGCTGCTGCGCGGCGCCGTGCGCGTGGGCAGCTACGCCCCGCCCAGCCGCGGCCATGCCGAGCCAGATGCGCTGGCCCTGCTGGCGCGCTGGCATGGCTCTGACCCCGTGCTGGGCCCGCCCTTCGCCGAGGGGCTGCGCGCCCGCGGCTTCTCCGCCGCCGTGCTGGCGGGGCAGGAGCCGCCGCCGGCCAATACCCAGCCCTTCGTGGCGCTGGCGGGCGCCGCCGGCCGGCTGCTCGCCACCCCGCGCGGCCCTCGCGTGGCAGCGCTGGAGATCGGCGGCTGGGACACACATGCCAGCCAGTTGCAGCGGTTGGTCGGGCCCCTGCGCGCGCTGGATGACGGGCTGGAGGCGCTGCGCGTCGCTCTCGGCCCGGCCTGGTCGGAGACGGCCGTGCTGGTGCTGACGGAATTCGGCCGCACGGTGCGGATCAACGGCACGGGCGGCACGGATCACGGCACGGGCGGCGTGGCCTTCGTGCTGGGCGGCGCCGTGCGGGGCGGGCGCGTCCTGGTGGATTGGCCCGGGCTGGGGCAGGGGCGCCTGTTCGAGAATCGCGACCTGATGCCGAGCATGGACCAACGCCGGATCGCCAAGGCCCTGCTGGCCGGGCATCTGGGCCTCAACCCCGCCGCCCTGGCGCGCGCCTTCCCCGAGAGCGGGGATGCCGCGCCGCTCAGGGGCCTGCTGCGCGCCGAAAGCTGAGGCTCACCAAGGCCGAGGCTGATTCACGCCTTTGGCGATTCCGCCAAAGGCGATCAGACTCAATACCCCAGCACGCAGCCATCCTTGCGGGGATCGCTGCCACCGACCAGCACGCCGCGGTCATGATCCATGAAGATGGCCTGGCCACCGCCATGCGGCTTGCTGATCGGCTCGCAGACATGGCCGAGCGCGTTGAGCTTCGCGACCGTCGCGGCCGGCACATGCGCCTCGACCTGCACCTTGCCGCCCTCGGGGAAGAGGCGCGGGGCGTCCAGCGCCTCCTGCGGGTTCATCCCGTAGTCGAACATGTTGCTCAGCAGCAGCGTCTGGCCCATGGGCTGGAAATGCCCGCCCATCACGCCGAAGGGCATCACCGCGCGGCCATCCTTCATCGCCATGCCGGGGATGATGGTGTGCATCGGCCGCTTGCCGGGCGCGATGCAGTTCGGGTGTCCCTCCTGCAGGCGGAAGCCGAAGCCGCGATTATGCAGCATCACGCCCGACTTCTCGGCCGTGATGCCGGTGCCGAAGCTCTTGAAGAGCGAGTTGATGAAGGAGCAGGCATTGCCCTCCTCATCCACCACGCAGAGATAGACGGTGTCCTTGTGCTTGGGCAGCAGCGTATCCGGCGCGGGCGGCACCACCATGGCGCGCTCATCGGTGATCAGCTTGGCCATGTTGTGCAGATAGGCGTCCGAGAGCAGCGTCTCGGTCGGCACTTCAACCTGTGCGGGGTCGGCGATGAAGGCGTCGCGGTCGCGATAGGCCAGGCGCGCGGCCTCGATGTGGCGGTGCAGCCGCTCGGCCGACATCGCGTCCTGGGGCGGGGTGAAGCCTTCCAGCAGGCCCAGCATCATCAGCGCCACGATGCCCGAGCCATTGGGCGGGCATTCGAAGATCTCCATGCCCTTCCAGGCGCGCTTGATCGGGTCCACGAATTCGGCGCCGCGCAGGCTGGCGGCGAAATCCTCCTCGGTGTGCAGGCCGCCGAGCGCGCGCAGGGTGGCCACCATGTCAGCCGCCACTTCGCCCTCATAGAAGCCGCGGGCCCCCTTCTTCGCGATGGCGCGCAGCGTGGCGGCCAGGGCGGGGAAGCGCATGATGTCGCCCTCGCGCGGGGCCTCGCCGCCCTTGAGGTAGAGCCGCGTGGAGGCCTCGTTCAGGCGCAGCTTGCCGGCCGCATCCGCCCAATCCACCGCCACTCGTTGCAGCACGGGGAAGCCGTTCTCGGCGAAATCGATGGCCGGGCGCAGCAGGAAATCCAGGCTCTTGCGGCCATGCGCGGCGTTCAGCGCCTCCCAGGCGGAGACCGCGCCGGGGATGGTCACCACATGGGCCGTGGTGTCCACCAGTTGGTTCACGCCGAGTGCGCGCAGCGCCTCGGGCGTCGAGGCCATGGGTGCCCGGCCCGAGCCGTTCATCGCATAGACGCGCCCCGTGCCGGCCGGGCTGTAGAGGCAGAAGCAATCGCCCCCGATGCCCGTGCTCTGCGGCTCGATCACGCCGAGCACGGCGACGGCGGCGATCGCCGCATCCATGGCGTTGCCGCCGGCTTTCATCACCTCGATGGCGGTCAGCGTCGCCGCCGGCATGGAGGTGGCCGCCATCCCGCGCGCTGCGATGACGGGGCTGCGGCCGGGGGCGTGGAAGTCGCGCATCAGGGAGTTTCCTCAGAGAGACAATCGTTTCGAGTTGCATTCTGGACGAAGCGGCGCCCCCAGGGAACCCAGGGCCTGAACGCGGGGCCTCTCGCCTCGCGGCCAGAAATGCGATAGCGGCGCGCTCATGGAGACGATCACCTATCCGGATTTCGAAAAACTGGACATTCGCGTCGGCACCGTGGTCGACGCGAAGCCCTTCCCTGAGGCGCGCAAGCCCGCCATCCAGCTCTGGGTGGATTTCGGCGAACCGCTCGGCGTGAAGAAGAGTTCCGCGCAGATCACGGCGCATTACACGCCGGACCGGCTGATCGGCCGCCAGGTGCTGGCCGTGGTGAATTTCCCGCCGCGCCAGATCGGCCCCTTCATGAGCGAGATCCTGGTCCTCGGCCTGCCCGACGAGAATGGCGCCATCGTGCTGCTGCGCCCCGATATCCATGTGCCTGATGGCGGAAGGATGTTCTGATGACCCAACGCTATTTCACCGTCACCTGGGACCAGCTGCACCGCGACAGCAAGGCGCTGGCCTGGCGCCTGCTCGATGCCGGGCCGGGCGGGGGGCCCTGGAAGGGCGTGGTGGCCATCACCCGCGGCGGCCTGATCCCGGCCGCCATCATCGCGCGCGAACTGGAATGCCGCATCATCGAGACGGTCAGCATCGTCACCTATGACGAGGAGAAGAAGGGCGAGCCGCGCGTGAAGAAGGCACCCGCCGCCGCCGGCGACGGCACCGGCTGGCTCATCATCGATGACCTGGTGGACACGGGCACGACGGCGAAGGTGGTGCGCGCCATGCTGCCGCATGCGCATTTCGCCACCATCTACGCCAAGCCCGCCGGCAAGCCGTTGGTGGATACCTTCGTGACGGAAGTCAGCCAGGATACGTGGATCCTGTTTCCCTGGGATACCGAGGCGCAGTTCATTGCGCCGATCGCCAAGGGGCAGGCGGCAAAGTAAAGAGGGGCCTCCGGCGGCTGGGGCCATTGGCCCCAGACCCCATTAATTGATCCGCGTCAATTCATCACCCAGGCGAACAAAGCCTCCCTCGATCACCCTGGCCGTCATCCCGCCATGGCCGCGCACGGCGTTGTAGCCGCCAGGGCCCAACACCTCCTCCATCCGCGAACAGGGGTGGCACTCGCCACTGCATTCCAGCAACGCCCCGCCCAGACGAAAGCGCCTTCCCTTCAAGGCCAGGAGATTCATGCCCTGGATCACCAGGTTGCGGCGCAACGCCTCCGGCGGCACCGAATCCCGGCCCAGGAAGGCGGCAATGGCAGCCAGGTGCTCGGCGGCGATCAGCGTGACCTGGCGGCCGCCCGTGACCGCGCCGCGCCAGCGGTCGCCCACCAGGCCGCGCCCGGGCTCCAGCATCGCCTCCGCCACCGGAAGCACCGGCGCGCGCCGCTCGGGGCGCAGGCCGATCCAGGTCAGGCGCCCCGGCGCCATCGGCCCATCCAGCAGCCGGGCGAGGGGAGAATCGGGCGGCGGCCTCAACGGGGCAGTCGCGAGGCCCAGCCTTGCATCAGCGCGGCCGGATCGGGTGCGGCGGCCAGGGCGCCGCCGCTGATGAGGGACAAGGCCAGCACGGTCCGACGCATCGGCTACACTCCTCGGGGCGAACAGGTTAATCGGCAAAGCCTGAACGGTCACTGGGCATGACGGCCCGGTCCGGGCGGGGTCGTGAATTCATCAGCGCGGCCGTGCGCCCTCGTTCTTCTCCGAGGCGGGCCCCTGGACCATCGGTGCCGACGATCCGGCCGATAGGTTGCAGGGCCATGGCGCGCCGGCCGAAAGGCCCGCATGGTCCGTGTCCACAGGAGGACACGACCATGAAGGCTTCCCCCATCGCCATCTTTGCTGCCGGATTCATGGCGGGCGGCATCGTGCTCGGCGGCGCGCTGGCCCATGCCCGCATCGTGATGCTCAACGCCGCAATCGCCGGGGTGCTGCCGGGCTCCGAGGGCAGCCTCTTCTGCGTCACCGCGAACAGTGTCCTCAAGGCTGGCACGGGCGTCCAGCGCGACACTTCCGTCCGCGTCCCGGGTAGCCAAGAGATCTCGTACGGCGTCACCATGCGCTGCCCTGCCTGAGGCCGGCGCGCTGCCGCGGGCTGGGCCAGGCTACGCCTTGCGCGCGCGCTTCGGCTTGCTCGCCACCGCCGCGTGCCGCGCCAGGATGGGCTTGAGGAAGCGGCCCGTGTGGCTTTCCGGATTGGCCGCGATATCCTCGGGCGTGCCATGCGCCACAACGCGCCCGCCGCCTTCGCCGCCCTCGGGGCCGAGGTCGAGCACCCAGTCGGCGGTCTTGATGACTTCCAGATTGTGCTCGATCACCACCACGGTGTTGCCGGTGTTCACCAGCGCGTGCAGCACGTCGAGCAGCTTGCGCACATCCTCGAAATGCAGGCCCGTGGTGGGTTCGTCCAGGATGTAGAGGGTGCGGCCGGTGGCGCGGCGTGACAGCTCCTTCGCCAGCTTGATGCGCTGCGCCTCGCCGCCGGACAGCGTCGTCGCCTGCTGCCCCAGATGGATGTAGCCGAGGCCGACTTCCTCCAGCATGCGCAGCTTCTCATGGATGCTGGGCACGGCCGAGAAGAATTCGCGCCCTTCGGTCACCGTCATGTCCAGCACATCGGCGATGGACTTGCCGCGGAACTTCACTTCCAGCGTCTCGCGGTTGTAGCGCTTGCCCTTGCAGGTGTCGCAGGTGA
>LNFM01013077.1_pt1 | contig 10709 bp, 6 predicted proteins | sample 596031 | NCBI WGS metagenome assembly LNFM01 (sample SAMN04254537, study PRJNA301005) | activated carbon metagenome | isolation source: dual media filters at the Ann Arbor, Michigan drinking water treatment plant | place: USA: Ann Arbor | reverse complement strand
GTCGCACACAAAACAAAACAATGCCTCGGCCATCTCCTGTTTAGAGATCACATCGTTCAGTATGCGATTCTCGTGTGACTTGTAGTTTTCGATCGCCTCCTTCATGAGTTTCTCGCGTGGCACCATCACCAGCCGATCAGAATCCAGATTCTTCTCGACACGCACCGGTTGTGCCACCTTGAAGCGTGGCGATGCAATGTCTGCCGGGTCCCCGTTGGTATTGGTATAATGACTGCCAGTGCTGCTGTTCGGCATCTTTTTGTTACCTGTGTCATTGCTATAATCATCGTCATCTTCGTTGTTGCCAGAGAGATACAGCTTGGCCAGCATTTGATCACCGGGACGTCGTCGCTGTGAACCTCTTAGACTATCTCTGTATTGGCGACGCGTCTGTTGGTACTCAGCCTGTGCAAACGGAGATGGATTCTCTGTGGTGTTGTTGTTGTTGTTGTTGTTGTTAACAGTGGGTTCGGCCGTGTGTGTGTGCCACGATGAAGGCGGCGAGTGCCGTCGATCAAGCACAGGAGGCCTACCGACAGATTGCGCACGCTGGATGCCGGTGACTCGCGGTGACAATACTTTTGGTACCGGTGGCAGCGATAGCGACTCGGACTCCTCCGCATCAGGGACAGGCGATTTAACTTTGCGTACACGATCCACAGGCAGTGCTGTCAGATTCCCTATGTTCATTTTAAGTTCTGCTGTATCAGGCTGAAAGAGTTCCTCTAGTCGATAAGTCGGTGCACTGGGTGTACGCGAGCGATACTGGCGAAGTGACATTCCTCCATTGGCACCATACTCGGGAGCCTGACCATCGTCTGTGTACAAGCATCCATGTTGTGTATTGGGTTGGCGATGTTGTTTGTTGTGTAGCGACGATGAATATGCGCGACGTCTGGTACTGCTGTTGTCGTCTTCTACAGCACTCTGAACGAGCGGTTGATCTTTCTTCCGCGCAGGAGGTAGTACAAAGCGTGTTCCACTGGTCGACGCTTCTTCCAGTGAGACCGCCTTCCGTGCTTCGTTGTTATCCGTGCCATGCATCGAGGTTGTCTCTGTGTATGTGGGTAGACTCATTGCTTCACCAGAGTAGTCCACCTGCGAGAGCGCGGGCCTCCCTTTTTTCTCCTTGTGGCGTGTGCTCTGCGATTTCGAGCGCGTCAAGCGAGTCACGAAGCCCTTCTTTTCTGTCGGTATGGCGACCGGTACAGAGGCCAGCATTTGCTGGCTTGCAAATCCATTCTCGTACGCGCCAACTGGTTGACCAGAGAAGAAGTCATCCTTATCCTTCTTCTTTTTCTTTCTTAAACTCATGCGTATGGGAAGTTCAGGGGAGTCATGAAGTGCGAGGATTCAAAGCAGGTTTTATTGGGCACCACCTATACAAACTGTATAATGCGCTGTCACCGATATAGCAATTGGCGCGAGGGATAAAAAATAGACAATTGGAAAAAAACACCCTCCATCTACGCTGTGATGAGCAGCGTGGCCGAGGCCGGAAAAGAGTCACTCTGTGGCAGATTATTGCCGATATAGGGATACGGATACAGGACTACTTGACCACACATCGAGCCAAACTGCAGGCTCAGTACATCGCCGCGACTGGCGTTGACAATAAACGCACTGGCCAGCCAATTCGACGCACCATTCTGGTAGGCCAACGAGCCCGGTATCTCGTTTACCAGGTCGGTGCCATTGGGCTGCAGAACGGCCCGCACCTGATACTTCAAACTACAGGCAGTGCATGCCATAGGTATCTCCGTCGGTGCCAGTGAGCTTGTGTTCGCTTGCGCCTGCACTGTGAACTGTACAGTGGAGAGGCCACTCTGATTGCATATAAAGTAAGTGTCGCCTTCACGGAGCCACGTCGAATTCGTGCCCGGGAAGAGATTGGTGTTGAATCGCACGGGCGTCCATATGTTGGGACCGGCGATGGGCTGGCTGCTGTTATCGGAGAGGGAGAGAAAGTTGCCCAGCAGTAGACTGGTGACCAGTACAGTCGTATTCACTGCCCCATTGCCGCCAAATCCCCCTGTAAAAGTGATGACAGAAATCACAATGGCCGCCAGCGATAGTGCCGAACTTATGGACATAATAAGCACGCTGGCTGCCGTACCGGCGACGAGTGCCATCAGTCGATAATTCTACTCAGTGGCCGGGATGATGACGATGAGGATGACGAGGATACAATAGGCCGCGTAATGTGCGCACGGATTTTCGACGCAACAAAAATGGGTTGCTTAAGAACGCCTGAAAGGCCCGGGGAATTTTAATTATATGAATTGATTAAAATTACTTTCCTCACAACTATCATCACCCTTCTATGTAATGGCTATTTTGGAGGTTTGCCATTTTTTGCTCGTTATTGAGTGGCACTGCGAACAGAGTACTGAAAGTCACTCTCTTCCTTCTTGACCACACCACACCACACACAAAATGTCTAATCCAGGAAGTTCATCGGCTCTGACACGCACACAATTTGGCGCCGAAATCAGCCGCACATATGGCGAACGGCAGATGGGGACCGACACGTTTGGTTTCACCGGCGGGAAAATGAATGCCACCAAAGGACGCATTCAGAAACGCCGCAATGAGCTTGGTGGCACCGCATCGCTGCAAAATCTCACTTCTGGCGCGCCCTACATTCATCGTGGCCCAGTGACGCAGATTCTGGGCCAGGCCTTTATGACGCGCTACACCTCGCCCGGCTTCGACGATCACATTGCACTGAAAGAGCAGCAGACCAACACGAAGTTTGTCATCAATCGCCGCGCTCGCAAAATATCCGACAAGTACGCGGCGGTCGATGTCAACGATCTGGCCTTCCTGTATCTGAACGGCAAGGAGAGTCTCAACACGACGCGTCTGCGTGGCACAGAGACCACCGTCCAAGTCAATGCACTGCCTCTGCTCAACCCCGAGACACTCAATCTGATTCTGCGACAGCAACAGGTGGCGATGAACGAGCACGAGCCCGATCGCTACAAGGACCTGACGCCGTCTGACATCTTCAAGGACTACATCCTGGACGGCATCCCCGAATCGGCCTGGTCGATGCACGAGGGGGGCACAGACTGCGGCGACAAACTGATTACAATGGCCATCAAAGGCATGACCAGCGTGCAAGACTACTGGCCAGCCAACAAGAAGACTGGTTCTGTGCTCTACTTTATGATCTCGAAATACTCGCAGCCGTCGACAGAATTCAACATCGGCACGCTGCACGCGCTCAACGGCCAGTCGGGATTCACGCAGATTGACACGATCAGTCCGATCAAGCCCTATCAGGTGGGCTTCTTTTCGATGCCCAATGGTGGACCAGTGCCAGTCGAGCAGACACGCTACGTCGACGAGTGGGACAGGCATCGTACCGACTCGTTGGTCGTCAAAGTGGGCACAGTCTTCTCGGTGCCACCCGAGCACGTCTACAAGGACGTGAACACGAGAGCCACCGCCTTTACTGGAGTCGCTAACGGTACGCATGACACTGGATTCCTGGGCGACCGATGCACACATTTGTTCGATCAGACTGGCGCCAACAACACTGGGCTGCTGCGTATTATTCTGAACTGCAAAAATGCCACCTCACCGCTTTGCTAAAGACAAGAGACAACAAGGAGAACATTGGTTTTTTTCTTCTTCAAAATTACTTTATTTTTTCCCCTTCTCATTTCTCATACTGCTTCTGTTTATATGTGCGGATCAATGTAGTTATACACAGTGGTCAATGATGGACAAGACGAGACTTTATTTTTTTCTCATGTTGACGCATCAATAAAAAATCGTCATCTACCACACCTGTCTTAGTGCATTCTGCGACACTCCTTTAAAATACTGTGGCACACGGTCTCACAATAAAACTCTCCGGTAGATTGGTGCATAAGACGCGCTTTAAATTCATGTCCACACAGAGCACAGCCCTGCGCTGCACTGGCCAAATCGAATTCGCCAGACTCATAATCATCCAGAGTGGCTTCGTCCCTGCCCTTGAAATCGACTACCATAAAATAGCGCATGCTGTGCTGGCCATCAAACAGACGCACTCCTTTGGTACGAATCAGACAGAGACCCCGATTGCTGGAAATCAGAGCAGACGGGATGCGTGCAAACCCCAGGATCTTGGGCAGCGTGAGTTTGACACGGGACCAGTCTGTGCGCTGAATATCACGGATGTACAAATCACCCACAGCAGAGAGGCCACGCGCATGCGTCTTGTAGAATACGAATCGCGCGCGTTTCTCCGCGTAATCGCGCTTGAAATAGACCACGTCGAAACGACTGTCTGCGGTCTGGGCCAGATTGAACGAGTGACGCATGTCGAACGCGTAGTAGTGGTTGTTTTTCAGTGTTGTCACCAGATTTGCGTCGGGTACCACATCGACCACATCTTCCCAGGCCAGCGGTTCTTTGGCGTGGATCAGCGAGAAATCGCGGTTCGGATCCAGTGTGTACCAGGCGGAATTGCGTGTGTGCAACTCACTGGATCCAGGTATTTTGTAGGTGAGTTGCACGTAGAAATGCATGGGTGTGAAGAAAAGCAGGTCTAGATCCCAGAGCTGCATCGCCTCGGGTAAATCGTCGGCAGGTCCTAGTATAAAACGTGTCTCACCCAGATAGGACAGGTCGTACGGCTCGATGAGCTTCAGTTCGCTGTAGCGGAAAACATATAGATTATACTGCCATCGGCGTGGCTCATCTTCATCCAAATAGCGACGGCTCAGCGCGGCCACGTACATCAATGTTGGGTGGCGCTCCAGTGGCAGCTTCACTATACGACAGCCCAACACCTGGAATTGATTCAAGGCGTCGACCGTCTCGTCGACGCCCAGCAGTCGCAGACCCATGGGTCGCTTCAATAGGCGTTCCAGGCGTGTCATATCCTGTGGTGGTCCTTCCTCGCCCTGGTACTCGGTCAGCTGTGGGAAGCGCGAAATATCAGTGGCTATCAATTGACTTAGCGAGGTGACGGCACGCTTGTTGGTCGCAAAGATACTCTGCACCGCGCCCTCATCAATGAAGGTCACGTCTCGCCACTGTCCGACATCGCCGATTCCGAACGGCTCGATAATCAGATAATCAAATGGAGGGGCAATTATCAGCGAGCGATGCACCTTGATGAGTATACCATCCGGTGTGCCACTGCTGCCGCAACACAGATACAGATAGCCTTCGTAGTAGAACTTGAGAACAGAGGAAACGGGCCGACTCGTCTCGATTCGCAGTGTCTCCGTGCTATTCTGGTAGGTGGTAGGCAGTTGCAGGGTGATGTAAAGCACTGGTGTGAGTGATGGCGATGAGTCGAATTGCGGGTATTCTTCACCGGGCTTCACGTATATTGTGTAGTTCCAATTGAGTGATTCCCTGTCACGCACAGTCAGTGTTGAGTAGAGCACGTAGTCCAATTCATCTGTATTATATTGCGCAGAGAAACGCGCCATGCCTGGCTGTATCTCGCGTGGATATGGATCGCGTTCGTCGTCATTGTCGGCACCAACGCGCTCGAACAGCTGGAACTGTTGCCAGCTGAATGAATTGCCCTTCAGCAGCCTGTAGCGTGCGTAGAGAACCAGGAAATTCTGACACGCCAGTTGATCGTACAGTGTAATGTAACGCATAAACAGATCTTTCGCCAGTGCTTCGCTGGCCGCCGAATCCAGCGGATCCACTGTGTCATCGATCGTTTGCTCAATCAGGCCAGCGATCTCCTGGCCTAGCACACTATACACATCGACCAGCGTAACACGTTGTGCGATGTTGAGCACACCCTTGTTGTCGCGCCACCGGTAGTCCCAGTCAACGTAGTCCAGTGCCTGCACAATTTCGTGCCAGAATGCGCGGTCGACTTTGAGCTCGCGCCAATTCGGTGCGTCGATATTGCTACCGTCGAAGAGAGCCAGTATTTTGGTGTCACGTTCGCTTGTCTGGTCCCAGTGTGCGTCGTGTTTGACGACAACGCGCTCGTTGATGCGCGGTTGCTCTGTCTCTACACGTTGCCAGTACATGCTATCGTCGTCTACGAGACCCCTGTAAACTATGCTGCGTACACGGCCACGCAGCTTGCCCACTCGCTCAAAGAGACGTTTCATTGTTAGTAACCAGCCTAGCGAACTGGCCTTCACAGGAGGGGTAGGAAAATTCCTGTTTGCCAGTTCTGCCGACAGACCCAAGAATCGCCTTAACGCGCACAGAGAAACAAACAAACATCAGAGAACCTTTTTTATTGAGATTGAACACAAAATGAAAATTAATTTAGCCAAACAAACAGACCGACAGACACAATACCCTCTTTCTCACTTCCAGGTGAATGGCCTGGTGTGATTCAGTATATAATGACACACGGCGTCACAGTAGAGAGCACCGGTCTCTCTCTCCATAACTTTAGCTTTCAGCGTGGGGCCACACAGGGAACACGACTCGTCAGTCAGTTTCAGACGTGACAGGTCGAAGTTTTCGTCCCAGACTTTCAGTTCGCCTGCACCGTTTCCCTCGAAATCGACCACCAGAAAATGTTGCAGGGCCCGGGAGCCACCGGGTTTCTCGATGCGAATCACGCAGAGGCCCTTCTTGCCGGCAATTGTGAAGCCATCGCCGCCAAACGAGACCGCGAAGCCGTTGATCAGGGGCAGCGTAAAGAGTGGGTATTTGCTGGTCTCGCCATCGTCGTCGTATAGGTAGAGATCGCCGACCGTCGAGAAGCCCTTCGTGTGCACCTTGTAGAAAATAAAACGCGAACGTCTCGCCTGATAGTCTCGCTTGTAGAACACGAGATCGTAGCGCGCGCCGATGGACTGTGCCAGGTTGAACGAATGACGGAAATCAAAGACAAAGTAGTTGTGCTTCTTCAGTGTGTCGATCATGCCCAGATCTGGCACGTATTTGTTGCGCAGTGCGCTCACCGGCTGCGTTGTTGTCGATGAGGGGGTCGTTGTATTCTCGTCGGCCGCTGCACTGGCCATGGCAGTCGGGTCATCTGTCATGCCAACTTCGGGCTGCAGTGGCACACCGGCCCTGCTGATATCGGTGCGTGGATCAAATGCGAACCAAGGCGAAGAACGCGTGTGATACTCGTCGCTGCCGGTCTCCATGTTGGTCGTGATGTACGTCACCTGCACGTAGAAGTACAGCTCGGTGAAGAAGATGACCTGCATATCCCAGACACGCGTATTTCCCGTCTTTTCGTCGTCGATCGGATTCGTATCGTCAACGGCCGCGCCCAGTATAAACCCCTGATTTCCGGTCGCGGCTAACGTTCGCTTGGCTTTGCCGGTTTCTTTCACAGTCATCGTAATTTCATTGTAGCGTATCAAGAGCAGACCGTACTGCAGGACCCCGTCTGGCTTACCCTGTGTCAGCATGGCCACGTAGACACTGGTTGGGTTCGCATCCAACGGTATTCTAACGGAGCGCCACGCCATCACACGCTTCTGTTTCCCGCTGATTTCGTTGTCTTTCTCGTTCAGTTGCAGGGCCAGTGATATTTTTGGTGTGTCCAGCAGCATGTTGATGTCCTGTGCGGCCTTCAACTCGATTGCCATGCCCTGCGCCTTTGCCTCGCGGTCACGGATCAGTTGCTCTCGTTTGGAGCGTATCTGCTCAGTGCGGTCCTCTGTCTCTTGCTTGAGCAGAGCCAGGTTCGGCAAGTAGACAAGCGAGACCTTGGCCAGTGATGTCGAGCTGCGCACAGTGGTACAGTAGTTACCGTTCTGCTGGGCATCGATGTACGTCGTGTCTTCCCACTGGCTGAAATCGATCGTGAAATTCTCGATAATCAGGCGCTCGTAAGGCGGATTGGCCGACAGCGTGCGGTGCAGTTTGAGCATTTTCGAGTCGAATTCGCCATTGCAGCACAGGTAGAGGTACTCGCCGTAGTACATCTTGACGATCGAGAAGATGAGGCCCTTGGTTTCGAGGCGCAGGACACCACTGCGTGCGTTCGGATCGGGACTGTCGAGTTTGATGCGCAGTTGTGGTCGGCCATTCGGATTCTTCTGTGGATCTGGCTTCTCGACCTTTGGTTGCCAGATCTGATAGCGCCAGACGCGACCTTCTGTGTCTCGCACGGTCAACGATGAGAAAATCGAGTAGTCCAGTTCAGGCGTGTCGTACTCCACTGTGAATTGCGTTTTTTTGCGCTGGACCTCGCGGTAGTCGTACGAGCGGCGCTCTCGCTCCTCAAACATGTTGATACCACTCGCCTCGGCTTCGTTGTGTATCTCGAAGCGTTTCCATGTGATCTCAGTCTTCATGAGCAGACGGAAGCGGCCATAGAGGATCAGGAAGTTCTGGCACGCGTCATCGTCGTACATTGTGACGTACTTCATGAACAGATCCTTGGCGGCCTGGTTGCTGGCATCCACGCCCCCCGATAGCGCGTTGTTATCGACCAGCGCCTCGATTTGTGCGCCAATCTCGTAGCCCACCACATCGACAATATCAGCCAGGTTGAATTGCTGCGCCACCGAAATCACGGCGCCGCTTTTATCGCGGATCTCCACCTCCCAGGGCACGAAATTGAGCGCCTTGACGATTTCACGCCAAAAGGCACAATCTCTCTTGAGCTCTGACCAGCCCACCGAGTCGATATCCGCGTACTTGAAGATGCGCACAATCGTCTTGTCGCGCTCGGCCACCTCGTCCCAGTGTGCTCCGCGCACCACCCGCCTGCGATTGATAGTCTGTGGTCGTTTGTTGCCGGGGTCCTCCCACATTTCGTCATCGTCGTCGACAATGTCCGTATAAACAAGCGCCCTGATGGCGCCCCTCAGGTCGGAGACTGATTGAAATGCGCGTTTCATTTAATCGGAGTGAGTTGGATGATTACCTCTTTCTGTACGAGGCACCAGAGGAGGGGCTTCTTTCACTCGATGTGGACCGGGGCAGGCCTTACAGGAGGCATTGTATAGAGCGGGAATTTAAATATCAAGGGGCTTTTATTTATGATTGATACAGCGAAAATCTACGAAAAGAAATCGTCATCGTCATCGTCTTTTTTACCGTTGGTATTTATGAGCACACCAGTCGCTCTCTGTTGCCTGGTGCCAGGGTAATTAGTATTCGGCACAGTCGTTGTGGCGAGGTTGGTGTTGCTGATATTATTTCTCGTCGTCACTGGCTGCGAGTTTGTCGTCGCCAGGAAGTCTCCGTCATTGTACTCCTCGATGTCGAACGCATCGAACGCATTACCCATCTCAGCATGCAGCTGCGCTACATCGTTTGGATTGAAGCTCGCCACCACGTCGTCCAGACCGTCGATTTCCTTGGACAATTCACGTGTGTCAATCAGTGTATCCATCAGACCATCACCGTTTAGACTCTTCATGTGCTGACGCTGATAGTCTCTGGATTCGGCCATCACATCGGCCAGTGACTTGGTGTCCTTGATTTTGCTGTTGTTCTGCTTCGTACTCTCGATCGCCATCTTGGAATTCATCAGGCGCGTCACGTCGCCCTCCAGTGTTCGAATCGAGGCCAATAAGAGCGTGCCTTTTGCGCGGGCGTTAATGACCACTTGACTGGTCGGCGGTTTTCCAGCCGCGTCTTTCTTGAGCTGTCCGACCTCCGCCTTTTTCTTGGCGATTTCTGTCGTCTTCTTCAAAATCTCACGCTCATAGTAGTCGCTTTCGCGCTCTAATTTGCCATTCAGTTCCTGATAATCATCAACGTGGCGTTCGTGATACTCGCGTCTCACTGCGACTGGTTGTTGTGGCGTCTGTTGCTGTGGGGTCGGCGGCGATGCACCGCCACCGAGTAGACTCTTGAAAAAATCCTCCATTCTTTAGCCGTGAGCTGCGTGTGTTTTACGCTATTTGTTTATCGTGTTCACTCGTACACACTGGTTCAAATGATGTTTACACGTGCTGAGAGAGCAGTAAGCTTTAGCTCATTATAAAAGTGTGATTTATTCCAAATTTCATGCCACCTTCTATGGTTGGCTTCGGCTATCGCCTCTCATATAACACTTTAAATTACAGAAAAACATGCCAGTCGCCTCGTCCACAACCGGTGTACTTTTGCCACACGCACGACACGGCATCGTGATGCGAGGCTTCTTGTCAATCTCGTCGTCACGCACGATCACTATCGGTGCGACACGCTTCAGCTTCTTGCGCCTCTCCTGTTCAGCACGCTGCTCGCTCTCGTATTTTTCGCGCGTAATGAACTGTGGCACCCTGGTCCCACCCTTGTTAGCATTCTTCCAATAATCTTCGCCGTAGCTGACAAAAATCTCCTCGCCCGCTTCGATACGACGCTTGGCATAGATCAGAACGACGATGTCGAACGGATTCTGCTGGAACGGATTCTCCTGGTTGTACTTGGAACGCACAGTCAACCAATCGGCATTATTACCGTCTGAACACACACCAATCTGTGCGTTGGCACGCGAAGCGCCTCCAGTGCCTTGCAGCATCAGACGTTGTGCCGGATCGTCCAGATCGAGTTGCACACCGTCTGCCGTATAGTCACCGAACATGGTGTAGAACTTGTTGATTTCACGCGCGTGACTCTTGTACTTGGACTGGATCTCACTGGGCTCAATGCGTGGCGCCACTGCACCGTCGTAGTAGGTGATAATCTCATTCTTACGAAAGCGGCGACTGGCAAACAGACCGTATCCGGCGTTCGGGATCGCGGACACGCCAATCTCTACGCCGAAACCCAGCCTGGCAATGTCTCTCTTGATGTCGTTTATATCGCCCAGTTCGTATTTT
>LNFM01013075.1_pt1 | contig 10709 bp, 8 predicted proteins | sample 596031 | NCBI WGS metagenome assembly LNFM01 (sample SAMN04254537, study PRJNA301005) | activated carbon metagenome | isolation source: dual media filters at the Ann Arbor, Michigan drinking water treatment plant | place: USA: Ann Arbor | reverse complement strand
ACGTCGAGAACGTCAGCGTCGTCCATCACGTCAATCAGGCCGTCAAGGCCCACAAGATGTTCCAGCGCGACAAGGACTACATCGTCAAGGACGACCAGGTCGTCATCATCGATGAGTTCACCGGCCGCATGATGCAGGGCCGGCGCTACTCGGAGGGCCTGCATCAGGCCCTCGAGGCCAAGGAGAACGTCACTATCCAGCCCGAGAACCAGACGCTGGCCTCGATTACCTTCCAGAACTATTTCCGCCTCTACGACAAGCTGTCCGGCATGACCGGCACGGCGTCGACCGAAGCCAACGAGTTCATGGACATCTATGGTCTCGACGTGCTCGAGATTCCGACCAACGTCGATGTCGCGCGCCGTGATCTTGACGACGAGGTCTATCGCACGACCCGCGAGAAGTGGAACGCCATCATCGGCGACATCGAGAGCGCCCAGGCCCGCCAGCAGCCCGTTCTGGTCGGCACCGTCTCGATCGAGAAGAGCGAGTCGCTCGCCGAAATGCTCAAGGCGAAGGGTATCAGGCATCAGGTGCTGAACGCACGCTTCCACGAGCAGGAGGCACAGATCATCGCCCAGGCCGGTGTGCCGGGCGCTGTCACCATCGCTACCAACATGGCCGGCCGCGGTACCGACATTCAGCTCGGCGGCAATGTCGACTTCCGGCTGGAGGAGTGGCGCCAGGTCTGCGAGAAGGCCGGCAGCCCGCCGAGCGAGGCCGAGATCGCCAAGCGACGCGACGAGATCAAGTCCGAGGTCGACCGCAACAAGGCCGTCGTGATGCAGGCCTCCGAGACGGTCGAGATCGCGCCCGCCAAGGGCAGCAAAGCTGCCAAGACCATTACGTTTCCGGGTGGGCTTTACGTCATCGGAACCGAGCGTCACGAAAGCCGCCGCATCGATAATCAGCTCCGCGGTCGCTCCGGCCGACAGGGCGATCCGGGTCGCACCAAGTTCTATCTGTCCCTCGAGGACGACTTGATGCGCATTTTTGCCGCCGACCGGATCGACGGCATGCTCCAGAAGCTCGGCCTCGAAGAAGGTGAGGCGATCACCCATCCTTGGATCAACAAGGCCCTGGAGAACGCGCAGAAGAAGGTCGAGGCGCGCAACTTCGACGCCCGCAAGCACGTTCTCAAGTACGACGACGTGATGAACGACCAGCGCAAGGTCATATTCGAGCAGCGCCTCGACATCATGGGCACCGACGACGTGTCCGAGACGATCGGCGACATGCGCCATCAGCTGGTGCATCAGCTCGTCGCCGCCCATATCCCCGAGAACGCCTATGCCGAGCAGTGGAACATCGAAGGCCTCAAGAATGAGGTGCAGCGCGTGTTCGGGCTCGATCTCCCTCTCAAGGATTGGGCCGACGAGGAGGGCATCGCCGACGAGGAGATTCGCGAGCGTCTCGTGCGCGAGGTCGACCAGAAGGCACGTGCCAAGGCAGCTGAGCTCGGCACTGAGGTTCTGAGGGGCTACGAGGGTGCCAAGGGCATGCTCGCCTTCGTCGATAAGGAGCCCGCCCTCAAGGCCATGCTCGCGCAGGAGCCGACACACGACGGATTGGCCGCGATCGGTCGCACGATCCTCGATGGCAACCGCAGCGAGATCGCCGTCAGCGGAGGCTCCGTCGAGGACGCCTACAGCCAGGCCGACCGCATCGGGTTCTCGTTCCTGCAGCAGTACGTGGAAGCCCGTGGTCTCGTCACCGCCATCGATGCCGCGCCGAGCAAGGACCCCGCCGACGTTGGCCAGCTTCGCCTGAAGGACATCGAGAAGTCCGTTCTTCTGCAGACCCTCGACCATCTCTGGCGAGAGCACCTCGTCACGCTCGAGCATTTGCGGCAGGTCATCCATCTGCGCGGCTATGCCCAGCGGGATCCGCTGAACGAGTACAAATCCGAAGCCTTCACGCTGTTCGAGAGCATGCTGGCCGAGCTGCGCGAGGCCGTGACGACCCAGCTCATGGGCCTCACCTTTACGGGTGACGAGCCGCTCGACATCGAGCCGGAACCACTGCCGCCCATGCAGGCGCACCATATCAACCCGCTCACGGGAGAGGACGAGTTCGCTTTGGCCGACGCTGCTCTCAGCGGTCCGCCCGGTGCACCGGATATGTCCGATGCCGAGGTGCGGGTTGCGCCTCTGAAATCACGCCGGACTGCGGGCGACGTCGATGCCAGCGATCCCTCGACATGGGGCCGCGTTGCACGAAACGATAAATGCCCCTGCGGCTCGGGCAAGAAGTACAAGCACTGCCACGGCCGCCTCTGAGACGGTAGCAGCTTCAAGTCCATCGACAATCTGACGGCCGGTGCCTTGTGGCGCTGGCCGTTATTTTTTCGCGGGAGATGGTCGTTGCAAAGGCCCTGTCGCCGGAGCAGGGCGCGCGGCCTCGGGCCGATCGCTGTCACCCGGAAAGGGCGCGGCTTCCTACCCTCTCGATTGCCTGATCCAACCGGTTGCGCGCTCGCAGCCTACCAGCCGACTGCATAGGTCGCGCGTCTGGGGTCGGCGGCAGCCGTCAGCACACCGGCCCGCGTATCCTTCACGATTGTGTTCACGGTCCCGGCGAGGCGCGTCCAGTCGGGCCAGCGCAGCACGTCGTGGCCGAGTGCCTCGAGGCCCTGGAACGTGGCCTCTTCCATGCGCCCTTCGACCGCCAGCCGGTTCGGATAGGCCTCATGGGGCTCGAAGCTCGACGGGAACGCATAGCTCGCAAACCGAGGCGCCTCGACCGCCGTCCTCAGATCCATGCCGAACACGCTCACGTTCAACAGAACCTGCAGCATCGCCTGCGTCTGCACGTCGCCGCCCGGCGTTCCGAACGGCATCAGCGCGCGCCCGTCCTCGAGTATAGCGATGGCCGGATTGGGCGTCAGCCGCGGCCGCTTGCCGGGCATCACCTCCGATGGGTGCCCCGCATCGGCCCACGATTGGCTGCCGCGGCCCGAGGCGATCATACCCGTCCCCGGGATCAGTTCGGCATCGTAGGAAGCATCGCTCGGCGTCGCCGAGAACACATTACCCGCGCTGTCGATCACGCAGCAGTAGGTCGTATCCGGCGACAGGGCGGGCGTCCGCTCGAACGGTACGTTCGGCACCGCCGCGCGCGCTCGGCCATCGATCGCCACCGGCTCTCTCAGCCCCGGAAACGACCGTTCGGGATCAATCAAGGCGCGGCGCTTCGCTTGCAGCTCCGGCGACAGTAGCGCCTCCAGCGGCACGTCGACGAAGCGCGGGTCGCCGAAATAAGCCTCGCGATCGGCACACGCGAGCTTCACGGCCTCGGTCAGCAGATGCACGTAGGCCGGCGAGTTGTGGCCGAGGGCGGCGAGATCATCTTTCGCGAGCATCCGCATCAGCATCGGGAGCAGCGGTCCCTGGCTCCAAGCACCGCACGTGTAGAGGTCGAGCCGGCCCTGGCGGATGTGAACCGGCGCCTCGAGCCGAGCCCGGAAGCCTGCCATGTCCTCCCGCGTCAGCCAGCCACCGTTGTCCGCGTGGTATCGACAGATGGTCGCCGCGATGTCGCCCTCGTAGAAGGCCCGGTGGGCGGCGGCGAGCCCGGCGGCGCGGCCTTTGCTGGCTGCAGCTTTCTCCTCGTCGACCATGTACTGGATCGATCGCGCGAGGTCGGTCTGCTGGAAGATCTCGCCGGGTGTCGGTGGCCGTCCGTTCGGCAGGAAAACGGCCGTGTTGCCGGGAAAGCGCCGGTACTTGTCCTGATTGGCAACCAGGGTGTCGCAAAACCGCGGATCGGCCGCGAAACCTTCGCCTGCCAATCGGATCGCAGCGGCCGCAACCTCGCCGAAGCTCATTGTGCCGTATCGCTCGAGTGCCGTGATCCAGCCCGACGGCGCCCCCGGCACGACCGCTCGCATCAACCCGTCCGGAATGCGCCCGCCGTGCTTCTCGCGAAAATAGGCGGACGACGCCTTGGCTGGCCATACGCCGAGCCCATCGATGGTGATCACCTCGCCTGTCGCCGCGAGACGGATCATGGTCGGCGCCACGCCGGCGACATTCACCAGGTCGCAGCACGTCACGCCGAGTGCGAGCCCGGTGGCCACGCCGGCATCCACGGCATTGCCGCCCGCCTCGAGAATGAGAAACCCCGCGTGCGCCGCTGCATGGTGACCGGCCGAGACCATGTGGCGCGTGCCGGTCAGCACGTTGCCATGCGTTGTCAGCCCTCTGAGGCCGATGACGTCACCTGCCGTCTTGCTGAAGCCGCTCATTGTATGCGCTCCCGGTCCCGCGCGGCCAAATTGCCGCAATTGGAAGCATCCGGCAGGTGGGCCGCGGCTTCAAGCTCGAACTTCCTGCTCCATCAGCTCGATCGAGACGTTGTCAGGCGCCTGGATGTAGCAGAGCAGGCTGCCGCCCACGCCGTTCTTGAGGGGCACTGGGAAGGCGACGCCCTTCGCGGCGAGGCCTTCGCAGAAGGCTCTGAGATCGCCATGGTACATGAAGCCGAAGTGATCCGTACCCCACTCGTTGTGGCTCGAGAAATTGTCGAACCCGCGGATCGGTGTCGCGTCCTTCGGTGCTTCGCCGGGCCGTTGGCCGCGGATCAGGATGGTCATGCCGCCGAGCTCGACGAAGATCTGCGGCGCTCCGCGCGCCATGGTGTCGGCCGCGATCGTCGCGCCGAGCATCTCGACGTACCATCGTGCGCTCGCGTGCGGGTCACGGGCAATGATGTGCACGTGGTCGAACTTGAATGCCGGATTGCTCACGCTGGACGCTCCAAACTTTTACTGCCGTCAATCATGGCGCGTGCGACGTGTTCGTGCCATCTCGCTCGTGCATTTTAGCCGGCCTTCTTCTGCCGAGCCGTCTCGGCATTCGGGAAAAACAATTGCTGACCGTCGATCCTGAAGCTCCGGATCGCGTTCTGCCCCTCCGCCGACAGCACCCAGTCGATGAACGCCTGACCCGGCTTCGACTTCACGTGCGGATGCTTCTTCGGATCGACCAGAATGATGCCGTACTGGTTGAAGAGCCGCGTGTCGCCCTCCACGGCGATGTCGAGCGTTCCCTTGTTTTTGAACGAGATCCAAGTCGCGCGGTCCGACAGGACGTAGGCACCCATCGCCCCCGCCGTGTTGAGTGCCGCTCCCATGCCTTGCCCGATCTCGCGATACCAGGCGGGTTTGTCTTTCTGCGGGTCGAGACCGGTCACCGTCCAAAGTTTCAGCTCGGCGGAGTGTGTGCCCGATTTGTCGCCACGCGAGACGAACGAGGTTTTCGCCTCCGCAATCGCATTGAGCGCGGCCACGACATCTTTGCCGCCCATAACCTTTGCGGGGTTGGACTTCGGCCCGATCAGAACAAAATCGTTATACATCACGTCGAAGCGCTCCACGCCGTAGCCATCGGCGACGAATTTCTCCTCCTGCGCTTTGGCGTGCACGAAGACGACGTCGGCATCGCCGCGCCGTGCAGTGTCGAGAGCTTGTCCCGTGCCCTGCGCGACAACTTTCACATTGATCCCGCTCTTGGCTTTGAACAGGGGCAGGATGTGCCGGAAGAGCCCCGAGTCCTCTGTCGAGGTCGTCGACGCCACCACGATCGACGTTTCCTGCGCTGTGACGGAAGCCGCGCCCATCGGCGCAAGAACGAGTGCGAGTGTGAAAGCCGTGAGGACGTTGCGCTGCATGGTTGGGTCTCCTGGCTAGGTCGAAAGCACGAGGTCGCCTGCCAGGAAGCGGCGCGCCGTCTCCGTGCGGGGGCTGGCGAAGAATTCGTCGGTCGATGCCCGTTCCGCGATGCGACCCCCAACGAGCAGCACCACCTCGCCGCCGAGCCTGCGCGCTTGGACCATGTCGTGGGTGGCGATCACCACTTTCACGCCCGCGCGCGAAACATCGGCGACGATGTCCTCCACCGCCTTGGTCGCGGTCGGGTCGAGGCTCGCGGTGGGTTCGTCGAGCAGCAGCAGGTCCGGCTGGCGGGCCAGCGCTCGTGCCAGGGCGAGGCGTTGCTGCTCGCCGGCCGAAAGACGCCGCGCCGGTCGATCGCGCAGATGATCGAGTGCGACGCGGTCCAGCAGGCGGCGAACTGCGTCTCCGGTGGCCTGCATGCCTGCGGCCTCGAGCGCATAAGCGACGTTGGCGGCGGCCGAGCGGCGTAGCATCACCGGGCGCTGGAAGACGAAGGCCTTCCGGATCGGCCGGCCTTCCGGGGCATCGCCGGCTTCGAGCCTGCCCTCCGTCGGCGCAACGAGCCCCATCAGCAGCTTAAGCAGGCTGGATTTGCCCGCCCCGTTCGGCCCGAGCAGAACTGTCGCCGAGCCCGGCGCAATGTCCAGGGACAGTTCGCTCAGGATGGTGGTGCCCCCCACGCGATAGCTGATCCGCTCGAGACTGACGATCGGCCCTCTGGCGGCAGCGTGGGCTGGGCCAACCTCGAAAATCCTATCCTGCATGGCGCTCCGCCCAGGCCCTGAGCGCCCATGTCGCCGCGTTGATCGCGGTCACCAGCACGATCAGCACGACGCCAAGCCCAATGGCGAGCGCCAGGTTCCCCTTCGATGTCTCGAGGGCGATCGTCGTGGTCATGACGCGCGTGAAGCCGTCGATGTTGCCCCCGACGATCATCACCGCCCCCACCTCGGCGGCAGCGCGGCCAAAGCCGGCGAGCACGATAGTCGCGAGCGCAAACCGGCCCTCGTAGACCAGCGTCATCACGCGATTGATCGCACCGACCTGCATCGCCATCAGCTCGTGCGCGTACTCTGCCCAGAGGTCCTCGATCGCCTGTCTCGTCAGTGCGGCGATGATCGGCAGGATCAGCAGGGTTTGAGCGACAACCATTGCAGTGGGCGTGAACAGCAATCCAAGCTCGCCGAGAGGCCCCGACCGCGACAGCGCCAGGAACACCGCAAGGCCGACGACGACGGGCGGCAATCCCATCAAGGCGTTGAGGACCACGATCACCGCGCCTCGGCCCCGAAACCGGCTGGTCCCGACGATGGCGCCGAGTGGGATGCCGATTGCTGCCGCCGCGAGCGTGGCACTCAGCGTGATCGACAGCGAAAGCCCGACGATACGAAACAGCGTCGGATCGCCGCTCAGCACCAGCGTCAGGGCGTTTGCTCCGTCCACACCGAACCTCGTCTTTGCATTGACCTGCGCTCAATCTCGTGTTCACGTCTGGAAAGTCAAAAAATAGAAAAAGAACATAATTATGCATACGACTAAGGGCATGCAGCTGCTCACCACCTCCGAGGCGGCCGTGTACCTGCGCATCAAGGAGCGCAAGCTCTACGAACTGGTGGCGGAAGGCGCCGTGCCCTGCACCAAGGTCACGGGAAAGTGGCTGTTCCCCCGCGGAGACCTCGATCGGTGGCTCTTGGCGGGCATGGCGAGGCCCTTCGGCATTGTGCCAGCCGAGCCGCCAGCCGTGGTCGGCGGCAGCCACGATCCGCTGTTGCAATGGGCGCTCGTCGAAAGCCGGTCGGGCCTCGCGATGCTGCCCGAGGGCAGCGAAGCCGGCTACCGGCGCTTCCTGCTGGGCGAGGTCGTCGCCGCCGCCATCCATTTCCACGATCTGGCCGACGCCTCGGCCGATTCCAACGTCGCCATCGTCTCGGCCGAGCCCGGACTCTTCGACGCCGTCCTCATCGGTTTCGCCGCACGGGAGCAGGGCCTGCTCGTTGCGGCGGGGAACCCTCTCGCGCTGACATGCCTCGGCGACGCATGCGCCCGTAAGGCCCGGCTCGCACAGCGTCCCGACGGCGCAGGCGCCCAGCAATTGCTCCTGGCCATGTTGGCGCGCGAAGGGCTCTCGCTCGCCGCGTTCGAGACCACATTGGTGGCGCCGACCGGCCCCGATATCGCACAGGCCATACGTGCCGGCCACGCCGACGTCGGCATCGCGACGCGCGCTGTCGCGGCGGCCGCCGGCGTCGACTTCGTGCCCGTCGCTCTGGAGCGGTTCGATCTCGTCATGCGCCAGCGCGACAGCTATCGTCCGCCCCTCCAGCGCTTGCTGGCCCTCGTTCGCTCGCCAGCCTTCGCTGTTCGAGCCCGCGAACTCGGCGGACTCGACGTTTCGGGCGCCGCACAAGTGCGCTGGGTGGCGTAGCCACCATCTTTGATCTCGGCGTCACGGCAGCACTTTTGCCTCACGATATTGCGCCAGCTGCCGCAGGATTTGATCCTCCGTGTCGACGGTGTCGTGGAATCCGGCGAGGCGTATCTTGGTCGTACTCGACACCACGTCCGTCTCGAGCCCCCACAGGAAATCGCCGAAGTTCCAGGTGACGACATCGTCCATGCGCGACGAGACCAGCCCGTGCCGTTTCGCGATCGCCTCCCACACGGGCGCCTTGTCCGACATCCAGAGACCGAGGTTGAGCGGCCTGACCTGGCCCACCTCCAACCCGTAGAATTTCGCGATTCGCGGCCACAATCGCTCCCACCGGAAGACTGTTCCGTCGGTCACGTTGAAGGCCTCGTTCCGCGCCGCTTTCGCAGTTGCCATCCACGCCACCGCCCGGCCGAGCTGGCTTGCGTCCGTGGCCTCGAACAGCGCCGTGTAGTTCTGGGGCTTCCCTGGGAAATCGAGTCGCGTGCCCATCTCCCGGCACATTGCGGCCCAAGCGCCGATGGTCGGCGGCAGGTTGCGCGCCCGCTCCGGCGCGAAATCATAAAGAAACCCCGGCCGCGATGCCGACCACGTCCACTTCTTTCCCTTCTGGTGCGCCCTGAGTAGATCTTCCTGCGCATAGTAGAAATTCGGCGGCATGTGGCGCGGATCGTCCTCGCGCGCTGGGCTCGACATGCGCCCGAGGTGCATGCCGTACCACTTCGTGCCTTCGACCAGATGCACATGCTCGAGGCTCTTCGCGGATGCTTCCGCGCCCTCGAGCAGGTTCCGCATCATGGCGGCGTTACCCTCGACGTCCTCGACGCCCTTCGAGGCATCGGAAAACTGCGCCCGCGCCGTGTAGAAAAGATGCGTCGCCTCCGGCACCTTGGCCAGCGCCGCCCGTGTGCTTTCGGCATTCGTCAGATCGGCCGCGAGGAACGTCAACCGCGGATCGACGGATTTCGGTGGGTTTCGCGACAGGCCGACGATGCGCCAGTCGGCATCCGCCAGCAGCGCCTCCTTCAGCCGCTTCGCCGCCGCTCCCGTCGCCCCCGCGATCACCGCCACTTTCACCGCCATCTCGTGCTCCCGTTTCGATCCAAGCCGCGCATTGTGCCAGACTGTTCAGGCGAGGGGATAACCTGTCAATCGCTGCGACCCGCCCCTCTCGGTAAACCGCTTCCTTGCCTCAGTGGATCTGCTTACGATCTCGGCATATGCCGCGCCCCCCACCGATGGAGCCCTCCGATGCGCGATCCCAAGGCCCTGATCACCACCGAGGCGCTCGCCGCTGCCCTGAGCGACCCGGCCATCCCCGTCTACGACTGTACCACCTACAACAACCCGCCGCCCCCCGGCGTCGACGAGCCCTACCTGCCGGAGCCAGGCCTCCGCACCTTCCGCGAGGCGCACATCCCCGGCGCCGACTTCCTCGACCTGCAGGGGGAGTTCTCGGACAGGAGCCAGCGCCACTGGTTCATGATGCCGAAGGACCCCGCCCCGCTCGAGGCGGCATTCTCGCGGCACGGCATCGGCGAAGGCGTCCGCGTCGTCCTCTACAGCGTCGGAACCATGATGTGGGCGACGCGCTTCTGGTGGATGCTGCGAGCGCTGGGCTTCGACAATGTCGCGGTCCTGGATGGCGGCTTCGACAAGTGGAAGGCCGAGGGCCGCCCCACCGAGACCGGCAACCCGAAAGGCTATCCCGCGGCCGTCTTCAAGGCCCGCCCGCGCCCCGGTCTTTTTGTCGACGCCGCCACTGCCAAGTCCGCCATCGGCGCGCCCGGCGTCGCCACGGTCAATGCGCTGGGCCCGCAGTTCCACAACGGCCTCGAGCCGAGCCGCTACGGCCGGCCAGGCCGCATCCCCGGCAGCGTCAACGTCTCCGCCGCGACCCTCGTCGATCCCGCGACCAAGGGCTTCACCTCGCTTGCCGACGCTGCCGCAAAGCTCGAGGCCAAGGGCGTCACCAAGGACAAGCAGGTCATCTGCTATTGCGGCGGCGGCATCTCGGCCACCATCGACCTCTTCCTCATGCACCAGCTCGGCTACGACAACCTCGCCCTCTACGACGCCTCCATGGGCGAATGGGCCAAGGACACCAGCCTGCCCATCGAGACCAACTGATCAACGGAGCTTCCAACGTGCGCGACATCAACGGCAAGATCGCCTGGGTCACTGGCGCTGGCACTGGCATCGGCGAGGCGGCGGCGAAGTCCCTCGCGGCCGAAGGCGCCATCGTCATTCTCACTGGTCGCCGCAAGGAGCCGCTGGAGAAAGTCCAGGCCATCATCACGCAAGCGGGCGGCAAGGCCGAGATCCAGTCGGGCGACCTCGGCAAGGCGGCGAGCGTCAAGCGCATCGTCGAGGCCATCATGGCCGCCCACGGCCGCATCGACATCGTCGTCTCCAACGCCGGCACCAATGTGCCGAACCGCTGGTGGCGCAACCTCACCACCGAGGCCATCGACACCCTCGTCTCCGGCAACCTGCAATCGGCGCTCTACGTCACCCACGCCGTGCTCCCGATCATGCGCCAGCAGGGCGACGGCCAGCTCATCCACACCTCGTCCATGGCCGGCCGCAACATCGGCATGGTCTCGG
>LNFM01019071.1_pt1 | contig 10711 bp, 10 predicted proteins | sample 596031 | NCBI WGS metagenome assembly LNFM01 (sample SAMN04254537, study PRJNA301005) | activated carbon metagenome | isolation source: dual media filters at the Ann Arbor, Michigan drinking water treatment plant | place: USA: Ann Arbor | reverse complement strand
GGCCACCTCCTCGAGGGAGACCCCGCCGACCAGCTCGGTGGCGGCGAACGCCCCACCCCCCGGCAGCTCGCCCGCATCGAGCACGGTCAGCCCCGCGGGCGAGTGTGTCCGGACCGCCGACATCCGCCGGGCCTCCTCCAGCAACGTCTCCGCACTGGCCGAATCACCCGGACCCACGAACCGCAGCGCGACCTCACGACCCAACCGGCGGTCGAGAGCGATGTACACCCGCCCCGCCTCGCCTCCGCCGAGCGCGCGGATCAGGTCATACCGGTCGGCGACCACATCTCCGGGTCCGAGAGCGTCCACGAGCACGACCCTACCGAGCGGGTCGGCCAGAGATCGACTGACCGTCCCTTCCATCCCCGCCCGGGGAGACCCACGCCGTCGTCGGCCTCACGGGAGCCGGCAGGAGCACCATCGTGAAGCTCCTGCTGAGGTTGTACGAGCCGAGCGGCGGCCACGCGACCGTGGACGGCGTGGACGCCCGCAACCTGGCCTTGGGAGACCTACGCGGAGCGTTCGGCCTGGTCTCGCGGGGCGTCTTCCCCTTCGACGGGACGGTCAGAGAACACCGCCTACGGAGACCCCGACGCCTCCCCTGAGGCGATCGAGAAGGCCGCCAAAGCTGGCCGAGGCGCCCGACTTCCTCTCCGCCCTCAGCGACAGCCACGACACCCTGGTCGGAGAGCGGGGGCAGACCGCTCAGCGGTGGCCAGCGGCAGGCTCTCGATCGCGCGGGCGATCCTCCGGAGCGCCTATCTCTTCCTCGGCGAGGCCACATCGTCAGTGGGCAACGAGACCGAGGCCGCCCCCTCCAGAGGGTGCTGGAGCATGTCTCCGAGGGCGGACCACGTTGGGCGATCGCCCACAGGCTGAGCACGGTAGGGCACGAGTCGTCGCGCCTGCGCGGGGAAGGATCTCGCTAAGCGCGCAGCGCGGGTAGTCGGAGAGCTTGCCCTCCTTTTATTTCTTTCCGACTTCCCACTCGCGTGCGGAAAGGCACTAGGTTGTGAGGCGTGTCTACCTCCGCGCCGTTGCCCGACGCGTCTGTGCCGACGCTGACGTTTCTGCACGTCTCTGACATCCACTTCTCCGTCCACGACGGGCCGAGGGATGCCGACCTCGAAGGGGCTATTCGCGACAGGCTCCTGGAAGACATCGAGCGCCTGCGGCCGGTCACGGGAGATGCAGACTTAGTCCTCGCAGTTGGCGATCTCGCTTTCTCCGGACAGCCTGAGGAGTACGAGACCGCTGCTGAGTGGCTTAAACAGGCAGCCGTCGCCGCTGGGACGCATGAGGACCATGTCCTCTGCGTTCCGGGCAATCATGATGTGGACAGAAGCGCGCAAGGCCCCCTGCATGCCTCGTTGCGTTGGCACCTGCGCCACTGCGAACCCGCAGCGATCTCGAACCACTTGCGCAAGATACTGCTGGACTCGACCGATTCCGCCGTCCTGCTCGCTCCGCTTGCCAACTACAACCAGTTCGCCGCTCGCTTTGACTGCGACATCCGGCCAGAACGGGGCGTCGTACTTCCCGCACGTGACATCGCTTTGGGGAACCGACGGGTCCGGATCCACGGGATAACCTCGCCGTGGATCTCAGATCAGACGGACGCCGCCACGACCCCGAGCTGTCAGCTGGCCCTCGGCCTCTTTCAGCTCGCCACCGTCGGTTCCGATCCGACAGTTTTCACCATAACCCTCTGCCATCACCCCCTGAATTGGATCCGCGAGCGGGCAGACGCTCGGGGCTTCTTGCGTCGCGCCCACTTGCGGCTCTACGGCCACGAACACGCACGGGGAATCGAAGTCGGTGACGATGCACGCTCTCTCTCGCTGCACTCCGGTGCGGTGACCCCTCCCCGAGACGAGGACGACTGGTACCCCTCTTACAACGTCATTCGCCTGCGCCTAAAATCGGCCAACTGTGTAGAGCTGGCAATCTGGCTTAGGCGTTGGTCCCAGGAGCACGCCGCGTTTGACCGAGACACCGCCTTCGCTGAGCCGCACGTCTTGGAACTTCCGCTACCCTCGTTGCCAAGTGAGCCGCCCCCGGCTACTCCTGCGGCTGAACCCCTTACCCCGGGCCCAGAGCCGGCCCTGACCCCGCGTAGGCGCCTTCTCTACGAAATACTCGCCGCACCACCCGATCGCTTGCGTGCCGCCGCTTCGGCTCTGGGAATCGAGCCAGAGGAATCCGTCGCACCGCAGGAGATGGATCGGGCCATCGTTGGACGCGCGCAGGACCTCGACCGCCTCGAAGAACTACACAAGAAGGTGACGTGTGGGTGACCTATTGCAGGCTCGAGTGGCTGAGTGGTTCCGCAGCGTGGACCTAAGTCCGACACCCGACGAGCACGCTGCGCGTCTCTCCGCCATCGGCGAGGTCCGACAGGCGGTACTGCGCAACCCCCTCGGAGCGGTCCTCGTTGCGCACGGCCACCAGGCAGCGGACGCCCAGTCGGAGATCCTCGCGATTGTGCGCGTCTCCCGCCCAGCCTTCTCAGATGAGGCAAACCGCTGCGAGTTGCAGCTCATGGCCGCCGCAGCCATCGCGGACGCGCTCGATGAGTCCGAGCCGAGCGCCGAGACACTCGCGCAGTGCGTGTCCAGCGCGGCGTTCTCCCAGCTGCCCGCGCTCATTCCAGAGCTCCCAGAATTGGCCGTGCGGGCTTTGACGACCCTCAGCGAGCGATCTCGCTCTCGGGCGACCGTCGAGATTGCGAGGACGCCCGAGGCGTTGTTCTCGCCACCATCGAAGGAGGAGGTCCCCGACCCTGAAGAGTTCACCGCAGCACTGTCCTCGGCAGTCGTTGAGGCCTTTTCGTCTCTCTCTAAACACCTCGACAGTGTCGTCTCTGGACTCCGTTCCCGTCTTGATGCGGCCGAGGAGGAAGCTGATCTGGCTTGGTGGGCCTTTGCGGGCGGCTCGACGGAGACGCGCGCGTTTGTCACGGCTCGTGGAAGGAAGGCCGTTGCTTCTCCAATCGCAGTCGCCCTCGAGTTCTGGAGGGCGCTTGCGTTCGGCCCCGAGCCACCCTCGACCGAAACGCTCCTGTCTCGCGTGCTTGGACCCATTTCGAAGCGCTCCTTTTCCCTCACCGAGATCATTCCTGCCGCGGCAAGTTTGGACTTACGACCGGCGGAGGTTCCCGAGCAAGGGCATCCGCTGCTGCCGATCCTTTCCGCCTTCTGCGAGTTTGAAGCCTTCGCGGGAAAGCCGGCATGGCTTGACGGGGCTGCGCGGTGGGCGGGAGACATGGGGCGCGCCCACGAGAGCCCTGCCCTTGCGCACCAGCTCGTCCGCGAGATATCGATCGTCCTCCTCACTACGGGATGAGCACGGTGGTCGTAAGCTGTGAGAAGGCGGGTTGTCCAGCCCCGGAGGGGGGCGCGTGCATCGATGGTTTGACGGTTGAGGAGTGCCCGAACGTGCAGGTCGAGCCGGAGCTTGACGAAGAGTTTCCAGAGGACCTGAGCGAGGAGCAGACCGAGCCGCAGGGCGCCGACACTACTGTGGACGGCGACGGAGAGGGCTTCCCCGTTCACACCTCGGAAACGACCCTCGCCCCCGCCGACGCCCAACTCCTGTTGACGCGGAGCGGTGGCTGCGTGGTCTTGCTCGCCGGCGAAGAAGAGACCGGGAAGACAACACTCGCCTCCGAGCTCTATGGCAGGTTCGTCGAAGATCGTGGCTTTGCAGGCTGGGTCTTTGCTGGATCACAAACGCTCATTGCTTTCGAGGAACGTCTGCACGACTCCCGCTTGGCGTCTCAGCGAAGCGTCCCAGTTACGCGTCGCACCCCATACTCGGCCTCTGGGTTCCTGCACCTGCGGCTGCTGCCTGCGTCAGCATCGGCACCCGTTGACTTCCTTCTATCCGATTTCCCGGGAGAGCTGTTTCGTCGCGTTAGGGAGGGTCAGGACGATCCAGACGCAATCGATGGGCTGTCTCGCTCCGACAAGATTGCCGTCTTGGTGGACGGAGCGAGGCTAGCCCTTCCAAGCGAACGCGAGATGGCGCTCACTCAATCGAGGCGACTGCTCCAGCGGTTGGCGGAGCACTCAGGAGTCGAGAGTACCGCCGACTTCGCTGTCATCGTAACTAAGTGGGATGAGGTCGCCTGTGACCCCCGTGCCGAGGCCTACTGGGAGCAGCATCGCGACCAGTTCCTTCACGAGGTATTGAAGGAGAAGCCCCCAACCGAGTTTCGCATCGCCGCTCGGCCTGCTGCCCACTCTCCGCCCATAGGTCTCGACGCGTTCTTAGAGTGGCTTGGCCGGCCACCTTCGATGCGTGGTGCCACGCCCCTCCCGGGGACCGACCGGCACCCAAGCAGATGGCTTTCTCGCATATGACGCCTGAGCCGCCTCGGACCGTAGTGATGTTGGGCGTGCCGAGAACGGGGAAGACCACGTACCTAGGCACGCTCTGGCAGATGATCGATGACCCCTCCGTCGAATACGTCAGGGAGATCGATCTGCGGGGCGATCGCGCATACCTTCAGGAGTTGGCGGCGCACATCATGCGGTGCGAAGAACCGCCACGGACGCCCCTCAGCTCGGATGACGGCCTCTCCCTGACCCTCGCACTTGCGGACTTCGGTGTCGCCCAGCTGCAGATTCCGGACCTTTCCGGAGAACTGACAGACACTGTCGTATACGGTCGCTATTGGTCGCCCGCGCTTCACGCCGTCCTCCCGTCTGCGGATGGCGTCTTGGTCTTTCTCCATCCCGATCACCTGCTCTTCCCCAGACCGATATCCCTCTTGGAGGATCTGGTCCCCGCAGACGAGCCCCTCGGAAGTCCCGGCGACGTTCCCTTTGCGCCCGAGGGCATCTGTACCGCGGCGGTGTACGTCGATCTTCTCGAGAATCTGCAGCATGTCCTCAGCCTGCGACCGATTCGGCTCTCGGTTGTCGTCTCCGCATGGGATCTCGTGGCCGACCACTCACCCGCAACCTGGTTGGCCGAGCGCTTACCTCTTCTAGACCAATACCTCGCCGCGCGCGCGGACGTCTTTCAGTTGAGACTCTTTGGCGTGTCAGCACAGGGTGGCAGGGTTGAAGACCGCGACTCACTCTTGATCCGCGGAAACCTGAGTCAACGCGCCTACGTAAAGGATCAGAGGGGGCAACCCGTCCGCTTCACCGCACCGGTTGCGTGGGCACTGTGGGGAGTCTCTTAGACGTGTTCGTTAACCAGCTCCTCTTCGGCTACGCACGCGGCCATCGTCTCTTGGCTCAATCCAGTCCCATCAGCAGCAGCGATCTCGCGACCCTTCTCTCGGCAACAGATGCGTCCGGCGACGGCGACTTCTTTCTGACGGGACTTCCGCTCGGGGGGGATCGCTATGCCCTGGCCGTCACTTGGCCGGCACCAGAGCTGCCGCGCCCGGGCGCGGTGTGGTCCCACGTGCTCCTCTTGGAACGCCAGCACTTCAAGGAACTCTCGGATTTGTCACTTCTGCTCCGCGCCGCCCACCGCCCCCACGGTCCCGATGGGCTTGATCAGTACAGCCAGCGACTCGAAGTGCTCGACGATTGGCCGGCGGGCCCGCCGGCAGCGCCACCTCATCTGCTTGAAGACGTACTTAGCGCGGTCTACCTGAAATCGAGCGGTAACATCTTGGAGGTTGCTGACCTCTCGACAGCCTCGCTCGTCCTACTCAGCGCCTGGTCTCAGCAATGGCCCGCGCTCCGCGCGCGCTTCGCGTTTCAGAGCCGCGGCACGGCGAAGGCTTCTGACTCTAGGTATGACGTTACCCTGGCAAGGCACGTCCGCGGCTCGACGCCGAAACAGGTTTCGCCCGAGAGATTCCCATGGCTCATGGCTCTAGCCGATGATCTTCGGTTCCCCGGTGAAGGGGGAGCCCTCAGGCGCTTCTTGTGGGAGTTCGGACCCAGCCACGCGCCGCGCGCTGCAACCCTGGCGTCCCTGACGGATCTCTACCTTGCGACAGAAGCGCAGGATCGCCCAGGCGTCTTGGACCGCATCACACGGCGGTATCCCCGTCCGTCCACAGGTCGCAAGTTGAAGCGCGCGCTATACGGCGCCGCGCGCGGCCTATGGGGCGTGCCCGAGACGGCACGGCTCGCCGATATGGTTGCTAGTGGAGCCGACGCCTGGGATGTAAACGATCTCGCTGTTGAGCAACGCGCGGTGAGCCTCGTCGAAACCGGCGAATGGTTCCCCGTGGTAGCAGCGTGGAACAGTGGCACGCCTGAGGCGCTTTCGCGCTCGTTGGTGGCTGGCATGTCGCCAGGCCTCACACCTTCTTTAGCGGCCTCGATTGCCAAGGTGCAGGGGTGGGCGGCTGCGGAGCTGATGCAGCACTCCCCGGATGTCGCGCAGGACCCAGCCTTCTGGCACGCCGTGCAGTTGGAAACTGCGCGAGATGTACTTGCCTCCTGGAAACTCAAGGACATCCAGCCACGACTGGTCGCGTCTATCCTAGAAGGTGGAAAGGGCCAGTCAATCGTCGACTGGATCAACGCGGGCCGGCTTTCCCTCGACGCCGTGCTCTCCGCGAAGGACGCGTATCGCGTCTCATGGCCAGATCTCGACAACCTCCTCAGCAATCTTGGGCCGCCCTTCGAAATCCGATCCCAGCGCGCCGAGTTGATCTACTCGGCTTGGTGTCAGTGGGCGATGGTCATGGATCCGCCCAGTCCTCACAGGGCCAGCGCGCTTCTCGCTTCTCTCGAAGCGACTAGAACGGCAGTTGATGAAGTGTGGCTTCGAGCCGCAACCCTAGCCCTTGCCACTTACGCCCCGTCAGCAGCAAGCTGGCGGAGCGTTCTCGGGGTCGTCTTCGGCCCGCTTCATCTGGCGGTGACAAGTAACACCCTGCCCCACGATTGCTGGCGCCACTTGGACGCTCTGCTACCCGCATCGCCAGATCCGTCCACCCGCCTACGCCGCCTGCTTGTTGACCGCGTCCGCGTTGAGCACTGGGGTGAGGACGACGTCATACGCGCGCTCCGTGGAGCGGGCCCCTTCGGGGAGAAGGTGCAAGAGGAGCTGTCGCCCGACGACCCCCTTCAGGCAATCCTAAGCACCGCGGTCAGCGTTGCTAGGCGACTGAAGCCCTGGTGACGCGCCAAGTAGCCTCCATTCGCCCACTTTCGGAAATGGTCACGCCTCGGGCTTCGACGTGGCTAGTGCGCCCGCGAAGCCTTCTCGTTGGACAACTGATCAGGGTCCACTGCGGTTGTCAATGGCGGGACCACCTGCCCCAAGCCTTTCGCAACCGCCGTCCTGGCTGGGCCGTTTCTCTCTACTGACCCTTCAGACTCCCACTTTCAGTGCCACCGCCAGCCCCGAACCCCCGGTGCCGCTGACCCTCCCCAGCTGGGTCGAATACCCGTCCGAGAAGACCATGTCGCTCGCGAGCGACATGCCGGCCAGGTTCGAGCCGCTCTGCGCGTACCCAGCCTCGCTATAGACCTCGAGGCACGTGTCCTCAGGCAGCGCGACCTCGGCGAGGCTCGGGAAGACCTCGAAGTGGATGTGGGGCCAGCGGCCGGCGTAGCAGCCGGGGAAGATGGTCTGGAAGGTGAGCTTGCCGCTCGCGTCCGACTCCTGCACGCCGCGCAGGTAGTTCTGGTCGGCGGCGGCCGCGTCGTAGAGCGAGTAGGCGGCGCCCCGATCGCAGTGCCAGATGTAGACGGCCGCCCCGGCGAGCGGGGTGCCGCCGTCGGCGACGTCGAGGATCGTGAGGTTGATCGTCAGCGGCACGCCCTCGGCGGTGCCCGAGTAGTCGCCGAAGCTCGTGGTGATGTCGCTGCGCACGACGCCACTCTCACTCAGCACGTTCGGGCCGTTGGATCCATCGGCCGGGTAGGGGCCGCCAGTCTCCTCGGGGATCGCGCTGACGTCGGTCGTTCCAGGGGTGTCGGCGCTTGTCTCGACACGCGGGCTGGGTGAAACCCGCCAAACGCCCTCTTGGTTAGTCGATCGTGCCTAACACGGCGATCACTCTCGCCACTACCTCGCGAAGGTCCTTCTGGACCTCAAAGTCCCAGAACCGGAGGCTCGTCCAGCCGGCCTCTGCGAGTTCACCATCCACGCGCCGGTCTCTCGCCATGTTGCGTGCAATCTTCTCGTCCCAATAGCCGCTACTGCGGCCCGGCCAGTATTTACTCGGATGGCCGTGCCAGAAGGCACCGTCCACGAAGATCGCGACCCGTCGCCGGCCGAAGGCTAGGTCGGGACGACCGGGCAAATCTCTTCTATGGCATCGCCAACCGCGGATGCCTGCGGCGTACAGCCCTCTTCTAAGCGCAAGCTCAGGTCCAGTGTCCCGACTTCGCACCGAGGCCATAGTTCGGCTCCGAACCTTGGCCGAATAGCAGTCTCGCCCGGACACGCTGACGGAAGTCTCCGTTCAGTCCTCCTCCACCTGGAGCTCCGCGGGCTCATCAGCAAAGTCCGCGAGCCGTCGCGCGGCGAGAGCTTCCACCCTCTGCGCCTGAACGAGAAGGGTTAACCTCAGGCCTTTCGAAGGCACACGCTCCGAGATGAGTCGGGCGAGGCTCGCAGATGTTTGGGCGCGGCGGGCCAGCCGAATATCGGGGTGCCGGCGGTCCTGATAGAGGTCGTCCGGAACGATGCGCCCCCTGAACGACGACGGAAGCGTTATCTTCTCCGCGGGCACCATCGCCTTCTCGTTTAGGACGGCGCCAAACCTGGAGGCAGCACGAGCCTGCTCGAAGACGGTGAACTCTGCCGCGTCTACCTCAGCTTTTCTCTCATCCTTCGAGAGCTTCTCGGCAGTGAACATTGGCCAGACCTCAATCTCCAGCACCTCAAAGGGATCAAGTACGAACTTCGCCACCGCGTCCGATCGCCGGCCGGTTAGGTGGCGCCCCACCCTACCGCTGAGACTCTCTACTGTCTGACCGACGTAGATAGGCTCACCGTCGTAGTCGTAGAAGGCGTACACGCCACATTTGGCGCTACCTATACGCCGGCCCACGCGGTCAATCTGTCGAAAGAAGCGTGTGATCTCCCCACGAATCTTCTTGACTTCAGCCGGTGGATCTTTAGGAGACAACAGCTATAAGTCCTCTTAAGGGTGAGGGGGCTTCCGGGGTCGAACTGACTAGAGGCAAGAGAAGGTGCTTTGCGATCCAGGCCACAACCGGAACGCAGACCGCGTCTCCGAAGCCAAACAGAGCTTGGCTCTCGCGGACTCCATCGAGCACGAAGTCGGGAGCACCTTGGAGACTCGCATACTCCCGAGGAGTGAGCCACCTGATCCGAAGTTCTCCACTGCCGGCCTCGACGAGAGCCTGCTTAGACGAGCCACCGCGAACCGTTCGCAAGCACCCAGCGATCTGGTCGGACCTCATTTCCCAGACGGGACGCCCGTTTCGAGTCCGCCTGTAGGCAGTAGTCCACTGCAGGGAAGCGCCAGCGCGAAGCTGCTTCAGCCTGTCACTCTGAAGTGGCGACAACGACTCAACGAAACGTTCGACACGGCTCTGGTCCCACCAGCGCTCGTCGCTGCTGGGAATGAGCTCTACCGCAGTTCTGAGGCTCTGACTGGGTCCGGTTGGAACCGGTAGTGCGAGGGCCGCGACTTCCAGATCCGGATGGAGAGTCGAGAAGCGGGCGATCCACGGTGGAGATGCCGACGCAGTCCACGCCTCTAACCCGCCCTTCATAGTGCCCACGACGAAGAGCCGAGGGCGGCTCTGCGGGACAAAGTGGCGAGCATCAAGGATGAACATGCCACACGAGTAGCCGAGCTTCGTAAGCTCCCGAATCACCGTCGCAAGGTCGCTTCCCCCATTGGAGGACGCGAAGCTTGGGACGTTCTCAAGAAGTAGAACGGGTGGTCTGAGAGGCCGGCTGATCTCGGTCAAAATCCGAGCAAGCTCCCAGAACATGCTGGAGCTTTCGCCCGCAAGCCCGGCTCGGTTGCCCGCAAGGGAGAGATCGGTACAAGGGAAGGACGCTGTAGCGAGTGAAACACGTGGGACGTCCTCGCCCCTCACCTGACGTATGTCCTCCAGGACGAAGTCGTCGCCGCCGAAGTTGGCTTCGTACAGTGCCTGCTTAGAGGCGTCGATGTCGTTGGCCCACACAACTCTGAAGCCAACCTCTTCGAGAGCTTGTCGGACCAGACCGATGCCGGCGAAGAACTCGGCTACCGGAAACGGACGGGCTGACGGGACAGCGAGCAAGGGGTGATCCTCTCCCGGACGGGTTCGCCTACCCTAGTCATCCCAACGGACAGAGGCCGGCTTGGGATCGACTGCACCTGACGGGCGGACAGACGGTTAGCGCGTTAGCCTCGACATTGGGTCCCGGGATAGCGGCGACGCTGTCTGGTTGGCTCGGCCAACCGGGTCCAAAGGGTCTCCGTTCGAGCTATACCCCCACGTTCAGCGCCACCGCCACCCCTGATCCCACCGCACCGCTCACCTTCCCCAGCTGGGTCGAGTACCCGTCCGAGAAGACCATGTCGCTTGCCAGCGACACCCCGGCCAGGTTCGCGACGCTCTGCTCGTATCCCGCCTCGCCGTAGACCTCCACGCAGGTCTCCTCGGGCAGGGCGATCTGGGAGGTGACGAGCTTGGTGCCGCTCGCGGTCGCCTCGGCGAGGCTCGGGAAGACCTCGAAGTGGATGTGGGGCCAGCGGCCGGCGTAGCAGCCGGGGAAGATGGTCTGGAAGGTGAGCTTTCCGTCTGCGTCC
>LNFM01013074.1_pt1 | contig 10712 bp, 11 predicted proteins | sample 596031 | NCBI WGS metagenome assembly LNFM01 (sample SAMN04254537, study PRJNA301005) | activated carbon metagenome | isolation source: dual media filters at the Ann Arbor, Michigan drinking water treatment plant | place: USA: Ann Arbor | reverse complement strand
AGAAGATGATCTGCGAGCTCGAGAATCCCTACATCCTGATCCACGAGAAGAAGCTCGCCAGCCTGCAGAACATCCTGCCGCTGCTCGAGTCGATTGTGCAGTCGGGCCGGCCGTTGCTCATCATCGCCGAGGACATCGAGGGCGAGGTGCTGGCCACGCTGGTCGTCAACAAGCTGCGTGGCGGCCTCAAGGTGGCGGCCGTCAAGGCGCCGGGCTTCGGCGATCGCCGTAAGGAGATGCTGGAGGATCTCGCGATCTTGACCTCGGGCCAGGTGATCAGCGAGGATCTCGGCACCAAGCTCGAGAACGTGACGCTCGATATGCTGGGCACGGCCAAGCGGGTGCGCATCGACAAGGACAATACCACGGTGATCGACGGCGCTGCCAAGAAGAAGGACATCGAGGCCCGCATCTCGCAGATCAAGAAGCAGGTCGAGGAGACGACCTCCGACTATGACCGCGAGAAGCTGCAGGAGCGGCTGGCCAAGCTGGCCGGCGGCGTTGCCATCATCAAGGTCGGCGGTGCCACCGAGATCGAGGTCAAGGAGCGCAAGGACCGCGTCGACGACGCCATGCATGCGACCAAGGCCGCCGTCGAGGAGGGTGTCGTTGCCGGTGGTGGTGCTGCGCTGCTCTATGCGACCCGCGTGCTTGAGGGCAAGAGGGGCGCCAATCACGACCAGCAGGTCGGCATCGACATCGTTCGCCGTGCGCTGCAGGCACCGGTGCGCCAGATCGCCGAGAATGCCGGCTTCGACGGCGCCGTGGTCGCGGGTCGCATGCTCGACCAGAAGGACGTCAACTTCGGCTTCGACGCCCAGAAGGCCGAGTACGTCAACTTGATCAAGGCGGGCGTCATTGACCCGACCAAGGTTGTCCGCGCCGCGCTGCAGGGCGCGGTCTCCGTGGCCGGCCTTCTCATCACCACGGAAGCGATGGTGGCGGAGATTCCGAGTGCCAATGGCGGCGGCATGCCCGGCGGTGGCATGGGTGGCGGTGGCGGCATGGGCGGGATGGGCTTCTAGCCCGTTCGACGACCGCGAAGCCAGGCGATGACGCTCCGTCTGAAACTCCGCAACAATCTCGAACCTTCTTCGGGCATCGTCACCGGGGAGCGCGTATAAGCACGCTCCCGGTCGGCGGACCGACCCCAAGCGGAGGCTCCCATGGCGAAACCCGGCAAGCGGATGGAATACGTCTTCTTCAACGTCACCTATGAGGACGGCAGCCAGCGCTCCAACCGCCGCGTGCCGCTCGAGGCCCTGGCGGGCGACGACTCCGACCATTCCGCCCGCGCCGCCATCGAGGCGCAGGACCGAGAAGTCGCGGAGAAGTCGGGCAAGCCGCCGCTCGCCATCAAGGGCCTTGCGCGGGTCGGCGGTCGCTAGCCGATCAGTCTACGGCGCGATGGAAGCGAGATAGGCTTCCGCCTTGGCCTGGTCCGCGGCGGCCCCGGCGAAGCCGACGTAGCCGTCGGGCCGGATCAACAGGAGCGCCGTCTTGTGCTCCGGCTCCTTGGCCGGCGACGCCGTCACCAGCTTCGGAAATTTCACCGCCAGCGCCGCCACGATCTCGGCCGGCCCCAGCGCGGTGAAACGCATGCCGCCGGCCCCGGCCGGCAGCCGGTCGGGCCAGCGCTCGCCTGACTTCGGGCCGCTGCCGACGGCGCCGTTCTTCGCCGTAAGCGGGCTCGCAGGATAGCCGATGTCCATCTCGCCCAGCTGATTGGCGATCTTGTGCTGGATCGCGGGAAAGCCTGCGGCGAACTTCACGATCGTGTTGCGCAGGCCTTGCGCCACGGGGTTGCGCAGGGTCGCGGCCTCGGTGAGGCGGCCAGCATTCTTCAGTACCTGTTCGCCGACGGCGCTGCGCTCCGGCGAATAACTGTCGAGCAGCGACGGCTTGGCCGCGCCCTCGATCACCAGCGCCAGCTTCCAGGCGAGGTTGAAGGCGTCCTGCATGCCCGTGTTCATGCCCTGGCCGCCGGCCGGGGAGTGGATGTGGGCGGCATCGCCCGCCAGGAACACGCGGCCCTTGGCATAGTCCTTCACCTTGCGCTCGTTGATGCGGAACGCCGCCAGCCAGAACGGATCCCTCATCACGATCGACGGCGAGCCGCGATGCGCCATCAACGCGTTTATTTCAGCCAGCGTCGGATCGGGATGCTTCTCGTCGCCTGTGGCCGGCCCCAGGTCGCCGATCACGCGCCAGCGGTCGCGGGTGATCGGGAAGAAGGCCAGAATGCCGTCCCTGTGCCAGAAGATGTGCAGCCGGTCCTTCGGATCGAGGCCGGTGACGTAGCCATCGGCCAACGCCCAGTGGCTCTCCAGGGTCGAACCCTCGAAGGCGAAGCCCAGCCCGTGCCGGACCGTCGAATGTGCGCCGTCGCAGCCGGCCAGCCAGTCGGCCTGCACCGTCTCGCCCGAACCGTCGGCCTTCCTGAGCGTCGCCTCGATCGAGGTGCCCTTGTCGGTGAAGCCCACCAATTCGACCGTGCGCTCGACCTTGACGCCCGCCGCGGCCAGCCGCTCCTCCAGCACGCGCTCGGTCTCGCTTTGGGCGATCATCAGCGCGTAGGGAAAGCGGCTGTCGAGCGAATCGAGCGAGACCCGGGCCATGATCTCCTTGCCGGTCGAGATCTGGGCGCCGTGCGCGATCATGCCGGCCGGGATGAATTCCTGGGCGTAGCCCGCGTCGTCGAACAGTTCGAGCGAGCGGCTCCACAGCACCAGCGCCTTCGACTTGTCGGTGCGCTCCGCGTTCTTGTCGACGATGCGCACGGAAATGCCGTGCCGCACCAGCTCATTGGCGAGTGTCAGCCCGACCGGCCCGGCGCCGGCGATGAGAACCTTTGGATTGTTCGGCATGCTCAGGCTCCCCGGATGATCTTCTTCAGGTGAGGGAGCCTAGGATGGCTCAGGCCGCCGTGAAAGGCCCGATCCGCGCGGTCGCGAAGGCCGGCCGTGCCTGGATCGCGGCCCACCACGCCGCGACCCGGGGATGCTTCGCCGCTGTCATCTCGTCCGGCGCGATCTCCTCGTCGAGGCGCTTCACGAAGGGCACCGCGCCGATGTCGGCCAGCGAATAGCGATCGCCCGCCAGCCACGCGCTCCTGCCCAGCGTCTCTTCCATGCGGTCGAGCAGCCCGACCTTGAGCTTGTCGCGGGCCTCCTGGCGCTCTTCCTCGGTGTAGGGCTTGCGTGCGGTGCGCAGCCATGCCTCGCGTCGTTCCTTGCTGGGCACGTTCTTGAGCTTTTCAGCCAGCTCTGCGTCGGACCACTGCGTGGCGGTCTTCGCCATCGAATGCGCCCAGTTGAAGATGATGAGATTGCCGATCAGCCCGTCGACATGGCGGATCCAGTTGCGCATCGTGGCGCGCTCGAACGGATCGGCCGGACGCAGTGGCGGCTCGGGATGGGTCTCGTCGAGATATTCGCAGATCGTGCCGCTCTCGTAGAGCGAGCGGCCGTCCTCGAGGACCAGCAGCGGAATGACGCCGTTGGGATTGAGCTTCAGGAAGGCGGGCGAATGGTGCTCCATCTTCGTGAGGTCGATCAACTTGCTCTCGAAGGCGAGGCCCTTCTCGGCGAGGCAGAGCCTGACGCGGCGCGACGCCGACGATCTCCAGCCATGGTACAGCACATACATCGGGAAACTCCGGCCTCTATCCCGGCTGGTTGCTGATCCATTTGCGCGCCGCACCGATCTGGCGGAAGACGCGCATCGGCCGCTCGGCCGCGGCCAGCATGCCCAGCACGCGGTCGATCGTTTCCACATGATCCTCCGGCACGACCACGGCCAGCGGGCCCACCGGGCCAAGCTCGTGCGAGGCGCGCATGCGCGCGCCCAGCGCCAGCATGTCCTCGGCCCCCATGTGCGTGCCGCCGCGCTTGCCGTCGAACAGCTTGCGGTAGGCGTCGGCGCCGGCGCGGCTCATGTCGTCGAGAAAGGCGTCGAACTCGATGCGCGTGACATCGCCTTCCGCGACGGCGGTGACCAGTCTCCTGTCGGGATCGATGGTCCAGTGAAGCGGCATGATGGTGCGACAATAGCGGTCGGACTGCAATTACACCAGAGCACGCGCCTCCCGATCCAATCTGTCCGTTATCAGGCCGATGTCAGCGGTCGTAAATAAGCCGTCGTTGAGGCTCACGGGGACGGTACGGAGCCTCACCCCACATCATCGATGGAGACGGATCATGCGCCTGCGCTGTTTACCCCTGCTCGCCCTGTTTCTGCTGCCCGCCGCCGCCGAGGCCGCCGATCCCGCCGCCGCGACGGCCTGTTCTGCCAAGCTCACGCCCGATGGCCAAATGTTCTACGGCAAGGTCGCGCCGAAGATGACGCCCGCGACCGATGTTCGCGAAGAGCTGGAAGAAATCGGCCGCCCGCTGGTGATGGCCGGATCCATGTCGCGCGCCACGGCGCGCGCCGCGGCCGAAGCCGCCGGCGAATGCCTGAAACTGCTGAAGTGACATGAAAGGTCCTGACCCCATGCGTACCCCCATTCTTCTGATGACGTTCGTGCTGGCGGCCTTCGCTGCCCCCGCGGCGATGGCCGAGGTCTATTGCGGCGATGCTGGCGCGACCGTGAACTGCGTCGTCCGGCCGGTCGCCGAGCCGTGGCGTCGCGATGTTGGCCCCGGCGTTGGCTCGTCGGTCGGCGTCGGTGCTCCCGGTGTCGGCGTTGCTCCCGGCGCGGGCGTGGGCGTGGGCCACGGAGCGGCCAGTGTCGGTGTGGCGCCTGGTGTCGGCGTCGGCGCCGAGAGTGTCGGGCGCGGTGGCGAGATGAACCGCGGCGGTCCCGTCGACCGCGCCGGCCGCCGCTAGCCTGTCGATGTAAACGGCCCCGGGATAAACGGCCCCGGGACGGGAGACTTCCGCGCTTCTGTGGGCGACAGTCTGCGCGCGCATGAGCGAGACCAGCAACACCGACCTGTCGTTCCGGCGGGTACTCCGGACCAGCCCGATGGATTTCTGGCGCCTGTGGTACGTCGGCCTGGTCGTCTCCACCGTGCGCTGGCTGGAGACGGTCGTCATGGGCATCGTCGTCTATCAGCAGACCGGATCCGCCCTGGTCGTCGCCATGATCACCATGCTGCGCCTGGTTCCCATGGGCCTATTCGGCGCTTTCCTCGGCGCCTTGGCCGAACGGTTCGACCGCCGCCTGACACTGGCCGGCATCGTCGGCCTCATGGCCTTCACCTCGGCCTTGCTCGCCGTCGTGGTACTTACGGGGACGCTGGAAGTCTGGCACCTCGCCGTCGCCAGCGTCATCAACGGCTGCGGCTGGGCCACCGACAATCCGCTCCGCCGCGTGATGATGGGCGAGGTCATGGGCCGCGATCGCATGGCCACTGCCATGGCGCTCGATGTCGGCGCCGCCAATGCGAGCCGCATGGTCGGCCCGGCCGTCGGCGGCCTGCTGCTGGCAGGTGTCGGCATCGGGGGCGCGTTCCTGCTGAGCGTGGCGATGTACGCCACCGCCGTCGCCGCCACGCTCATGGTGCGAAGCCACATTCCGTCCTCGCCTGGCTCGGGCGCCGTGCTCGCCCGCACCTGGGAGGGTGTGGCGCTCATCTTTTCCGACCGGCGCCTCGGCGCGATCATGGCGGTGACCGTCATCTACAATGTCTTCGCCTGGCCCTTCACCAGCATGATCCCTGTGATCGGCACCGACCGGCTGCTGCTCGGCCCCGAAGGCGTGGGCCTCCTCACTAGTCTCGACGGTGTCGGCGCGTTCGCCGGCTGTATCCTGCTGGCGCTGTGGTTGACGCCGGGCTGGCATGCCCGCACCTATGTCGGCGGTACGGCGGCCTACCTGGTTGGGCTGATCGGCTTTGCGCTCGCGCCCACGCCGGTGCTGGCCGGCGTTGCGCTGCTTCTGACCGGCCTTGCCGGAGCGGCTTTTTCCACCTTGCAGGCAACGCTGGTCTATCTCGCCGCCCCGGTGGAAATGCGCTCGCGCATCCTGGGTGTCCTCAGCGTCTGCATCGGGACTGGGCCGATCGGCTTCGTCTGGCTGGGCTGGCTCGCCGACCGGGTCGGCGCGCCGGAGGCCACGGCGATCACCGGCGCGATGGGCCTGCTGGCGCTCGCCGCGACCTGGCCACTGTGGCGAAGGATCTGAACGAGACGGCGATAGCTGCTATAGGCATGGCCCATCCGAAACCCCGACCAGAGGTCCCCATGATTCACGCCATCGTCGTCACCCAGTTCGCCAAGATGCTGAACAACCTGCTCGCCATCCTGGCCGAGGCGGAAAAATTCGCGACCGAGAAGAAGTTCGACGTCGGCATCCTCTTGCAGTCGCGGCTCTCGCCCGACCAGTTCAGCCTCGTGCAACAGATCCGCACCGCCTGCGACACCGCAAAGCTCGGCGCCGCGCGCCTGGCCGATCGTGAAAGGGACGTGCCGGTGCATGCCGACAGCGAGCAGACCCTGACCGAGGTCAGGGCGCGCATCGAGAGTGTGATCGTCTATCTGAAAGGCTTCAACACCGATGCCTTCGCCAGGTCGGCCGAGCACCGCATCACCCAGCCGCGCTGGAACGGAAAGACGCTGTCGGGCCAGGAATTCCTGATCCAGCACGTCATTCCCAATTTCTATTTTCACGTATCGACCGCCTACGCGATCCTGCGCCACAACGGCGTCGCCATCGGCAAGAAGAACTATCTCGGCGACATGCCGTATCGCGACGCAGCCTAGGGCTTGCAGTCGACCTTCACCTGCCGTGGCGTGAAGGTCGGCAGCGCAGTCGAGGCGCCGGCCGGCCAGATCCGCGGCCACGCGCCCGAGGCTAGATTCTGCTCGATCGTGGGCAGCAGCTGGTTGAAGGCGGCCCAGGCCCGGACACGGACGCCGGCATAGTTCGTGTGCACGGCATCAATGAAGAGGTCGGGCTCCAGCGGCATGCTGCCGGCGATATCGACGAACGGCAGGCCGTGGACGGCGGCGTACTTGGCGAGCAGGCGGTTCTGGAACACCGCCAGCCGCTCGAGGTCGCGGTAGCGAAAAGGCCAATTGCCGGCGTTGAGCTGTTCCAAGATGTACTTGTGCCGGAGCGGATCGACGACGAGCCCGTCCTTCACCATCCATACGAACGAACTCACGGCGAGCTTTGCGCCCACCGTTGCAAGGTCCATCCGGATCTGGTCGAGGTCTCGTTGAATGACGTTCAGGCTCACCGGCAGTTTGGGATAGGCAAGGTCTGGATCGCGCTCGTCGAGACCGGCCGGCCAGACCACGCGATAGTCCGGCTTCGGCCATTCGCCGCCATCGGCGCCGGACCCCGCAACACTGAGGGCCGCCCGGACGCGGCCCAGCAGCGCGGAGTAGCGTGCGGCCTCGCTCAGCCACGAGGCAGAGCCCGCGGCTGGTTGACCGGCGGGGCGCACGGCCGGCCCGGCCGGCACTTCTTCCACGATCGATGCCGGACGGAATTGATTGCCGCCCTCGTGATAGACGACGAGGTCGGGCCTGAGGGGCAGCACTTCCGTGCGCACGATGGCCGCGATATCCGTCGAGACGATGCTCTCGCGTCCGGCGTTCAGCACTTCGAACCGGATCGCCAGCCCCTTCGACTTCGCCCAAAGGTTGAGCCAGTTGCCGATGAACTCCGGCCAGGAGAACGGAAAATAATGCGACTCGATCACCGTCGAGGAGCCGACGAACACGATGCGCACCGTCTTCACGCCACGCGGATCCTCGATCGGCGCGCCGCGCCAGCCGATCTGGTTGGTGACGAGGCGGCTCGGAAACGTGGCGTCGGGCGGGAAGCGATAGGGCGGCGTCGCCTGGCCGTCGCGTGGATCGTAGAGAAAGAGCTGCCCGGGCGCGAAACGGAGACGCCTGTGCTCGCAGGGGTCGCCGGCAAAGGCGCTGTTCCACGCTTTGAATGCGTCTGAGGGCATGAACTCCAGCCCACCCACGGGATGGGCGACCACGAAGCGATGGAGCTTTTCCCACGCCTCCGGCACTGGGCGCAGGTTGGGGAGTGGAGGCGGCTCGGCGGTGAACCAGCCGCGCTCGACGCCTGGTGCGCGCGGTACCCGGTCCACCGTCTCCTGCCGGACGCTCGCGGCGCCCATCGGCTGGCTGAGCGGCATCGACAGCATGCTGTAGCCGTCGACATAGCGGACGATGGCTTCGGCAACCAGCAGGCTCGCGACGACCGATGCCAGCATCAGCAGGGCGTTCTTGACGTGCGTCGTCATCTAGCAGCCCTTGCGCTGTTCGCGGCACAGACGGTCCAGCACCACCGTCAGTTCGGGTACCATCTTCCGTGTGAAGGCGGTGGCCGCCCTGGCATTGGGATGCGGATCGGGCACCGTCACCCACAGGCTCGACGGCTCGAGATCGCGCACGGCGGGGAGAAGATCAACGAACGGCACGCCGAGGCTCTCGACGTGGCTGCGGACCTTCGCCGTGATGTCGGCGAACGGATAGGGCGCGAGTTCACGAACTTCGGGCACGTGGAAGACGACCAGTGCCGCGTTGAGATCGCGCGCCGTCGCGGCAAACCCGGCAAGGGCCTTCTGCGTCTGCTTCCAGCCGGCGGCGTCGTTGTCGTAAAGTTCCCGATAGTAGCGCTTCCAGTCTGGCGCCTCGCCGAACTGGCGCAGCAGGAGGTCGAGCCGGTAGGTCAGGACCACCCAGGCCGCGGAATGTTCGGCGAGCCACGCCGTTTCGGGATAGGCGGGGATCGGTTCGGCGTCGTTGATGAAGTAGGTCAGCACGATGATGTCGGGCTTCATCGCCGCGCCGGCGTCGCGAAACAGCGTCAGTTCCTGCAGCGTGTTGAAGTTGCCGACGCCGAGATTGAAGGCATCGACCTTGCGCCCGGACGCTCTGAGCTGGCCCGCCACCTGGTGGGCGAATGTCTCGCGCTCGGCCACGCCCCAACCCATCGTGATCGAATCGCCCACGAAGGCGATACGGGCGACGCCGTCGCCGGCATTGGCATCGATCTCCGGCGAGCGAAATCCGCGCGAGTCGGTCCGGACGTCGACTCCCATCAGCCGGGCCTCGGCGTTGGGGCGATGGCGGTGTCCCAAGTCGGGCTGCCTGTCGCGCACCTTGACCTCGCGCGCGTATTTCCACATCTCGAGTTCGTACAGCATTCCGTCGTCGAGAAAGAGCCGCGTGAGCGCCTCCAGGGAGAGCAGGCAGACAAGCGAAAGGCCGACGGCCAGAAGCGTGTTTGCCAGCGCGGACTTCCAATGAACACGACGGGACTTCGCAGCGATGCCTTCGGGGTACGCTCTGACGGATTCTGTCATCCAACGGTCTCAAGAATGAATCTCTGGATCGATGCGAAAATTAGCATTTCGCCAAACCCCGGCAAAGTCATGGCAGTGCTGCCCCCTTAGTCGATGACGTCGGCCGTCACGTCGAGCGGGGCGCCAACGACGTCATCCGCCACCGGCACCACGAACATCAACATCGTACGGCAAAAACAGGTCACGCCGCCTAAACGGAAGCCCTCAGGAGTTGCCGCCTGGCCTCGCCCGGCCCGGCATGGCCAGGGCGGCCGCGAATTCACGCTTGAGTTCCTCGAGCGTCAACATGCCCGGTCGCGGCGGAAACTTGGAAACGGCCGCATTGCGCCTGTTCTCGTCCGGCCATAGCGCCTGGCGTGCCCGGGTGCGCGCCTCGTTGACCTTGCCGCCGCGCAGGCTGGTGATCGCCGCCGCCAGGCAGCGCCGTTCCCAGTCGCCGAGCGTCACGACGCCGCTTTCGATCGCCATCAGGATCTTGGCGATGGCTTCGTGGGCCAGCTGCTTGGAAGCTTCGGGGGCGGCGCCTTCGGAGGCCGCGGCGAGGGTCTTGCGCAGGGCAAGGAGTTTGGGCGAATCGGACATGGCGCCAGTATAACCGCCCGCCGCCCGCCGCACCCCTCTATTGATTCAGGCCGCCCGAGCCACCACATTGTCCGAGGACGGGACCCCGAGACGAGATCCCGCGGAGGCTAGGTAAGATGGCAAACGAGAACTTCAACGCATTCAACCGGGCCGGCACCATTGCCGACCAGGCGACGTTCGACGTCGGCCTGCGCGCCCACATGATCCGGGTCTACAACTATATGGCCTCGGGGCTCGCGCTGTCGGGCATCGTGGCGTTCGGCCTGTTCAGCTCGCCCCAGCTCGCCTCGGTCTTCTTCCAGGTGAGCGGCGGCTATGTCGTGGGCCTCACCGGGTTGGGCTGGGTCGCGACTCTGGCGCCGCTTGGCCTGCTGCTGCTGGTCTCGTTCCGCGCGGCCACCATGAGCGTGGGCGCGATCCAGGCGGTCTACTGGACGGTCACCGCCTTGATGGGCGTCAGCCTGTCGATCCTGCTGTTCACCTACACCGGCGCCTCGGTGGCGCGGACCTTCTTCGTGACGGCCGCGGCCTTCGGCGCGCTCAGCCTCTACGGCTACACGACCAAGCGCGATCTCACGGCGATGGGCAAGTTCCTGTTCATGGGCGTGATCGGCCTGATCCTGGCCGGCATCGTCAACATGATCTGGCCATCGGGCACCATGAGCTTCGTGATCTCCGCCGCCGGCGTGCTGATCTTCTCAGGGCTCATCGCCTACGATACCCAGAAGATCAAGGAGCAGTATGCGGCGGCCTGGGGCACCGACACGGCCGAGAAGGTCGCCATCTTCGGCGCCCTCAGCCTCTACCTCGACTTCGTGAACCTGTTCCAGTTCCTCATGATGTTCCTGG
>LNFM01013073.1_pt1 | contig 10714 bp, 11 predicted proteins | sample 596031 | NCBI WGS metagenome assembly LNFM01 (sample SAMN04254537, study PRJNA301005) | activated carbon metagenome | isolation source: dual media filters at the Ann Arbor, Michigan drinking water treatment plant | place: USA: Ann Arbor | reverse complement strand
ATGGCGCATGACATCCTGATCGTGGATGACGAGCCCGACATCCGCAGCCTGATCGACGGCATCCTGAGCGACGAGGGTTACGAAACCCGCCAGGCCCACAACTCCGACACGGCCATCGCCCATTTCCGCGCCCGCCGGCCCTCGCTCGTCATCCTCGACATCTGGCTGGCCAATTCGCGGCTGGATGGGCTTGGCATCCTGGATGCGCTGCATCGCGAGGAGCCGCATGTGCCCTGCGTGATGATCTCCGGCCATGGGACCATCGAGACGGCAGTGCAGGCGATCCAGCAGGGCGCCTACGATTTCATCGAGAAGCCCTTCAAGAGCGACCGCCTGCTCTTCATCGTCGCCCGCGCGCTGGAAGCCGCCAAGCTGCAGCGCGAAATCAGCGATCTGCGGCTGCGCGCCGGCTCCGAGGCGGAGCTTATCGGCAATTCGGCTGCCATGGCGCAGATCCGCTTGGCCATCGAGCGCGTGGCTCCGACCAATTCGCGCGTGCTGATCAGCGGCCCCGCGGGCTCGGGCAAGGAAGTGGCGGCGCGCATGCTGCACGCCCGCTCCCGCCGCGCCGATGGGCCTTTTGTCGCGCTCAACTGCGCCACGCTGGACCCGGGCCGCATCGAGGAGGAACTCTTCGGTGTGGAGCCGCGCGGCGACCAGCCGCGCCGCGCCGGCACGCTGGAGCGCGCCCATGGCGGCACGCTGCTGCTGGACGAGGTCTCGGACATGCCGCTGGAAACCCAGGGCAAGATCGTGCGCGCCCTGCAGGAGCAGGGCTTCGAGCGCATCGGCGGCGCCACGCGGGTGAAGGTCGATGTGCGCGTCATCGCCACCACCAACAAGGATTTGCAGGCCGAGATCGCCGCCGGACGCTTCCGCGAGGACCTGTTCTACCGCCTTTCCGTCGTCCCGCTGCGCATGCCCGCCCTGCGTGACCGGCGTGAGGATGTGCCGGCGCTGGCCCGCCACTTCATGGCGCGCTCCATCGAGACCTCCGGCCTCGCCCCCCGCGGCCTGGCCGAGGATACGATTGCCGCGCTGCAGACGCATGACTGGCCGGGCAATGTGCGGCAATTGCGCAACCTGATGGATTGGCTGCTGATCATGACGCCCGGCGATTCCGGCGCGCCCATCCGCGCCGAGGCCCTGCCGCCCGAGATTGTCTCCACCGCCCCTTCCATGCTGCGGCTGGACCGCTCCAGCGAGATCATGACCCTGCCGCTGCGCGACGCGCGCGAGGCCTTCGAGCGGCAATATCTGGAGGCGCAATTGCTGCGCTTCGGCGGCAATATCAGCCGCACTGCCAATTTCGTCGGCATGGAGCGCAGCGCCCTGCACCGCAAGCTCAAATTCCTGGGCGTCCATGCGGAAGACAGGGCGTCCGGGACCGCCTAAGCTCCCGCGCATGTCGAAGATCGCTTATGTGAATGGCGCCTATCTGCCGCAGCGCCTGGCCTCGGTGAATGTCGAGGATCGCGGCTACCAATTTGGCGATGGCATCTATGAGGTGGTGCACCTGTACCGGGGCCGCTTCGTGGATGAGGCGCGGCATCTGGACCGGCTGGAACGCTCGCTCGGCGAGATCCACCTGCCCATGCCCATGCCGCGCGCCGCGCTGCGCATGGTGTTGATGGAGGTGGCGCGGCGCAACCGCGTGCGGGACGGGCTGCTCTACATGCAGGTGACGCGCGGCGTGGCCCGGCGCGACCATGCCTTCCCGCGGGTGGCGGTGCCGGTCTCGCTCGTTGTCACCATCCGGCACATCCCGCCCTACCCGAAGGATGTCGAGCGCTGGACCATCACGGCCATCACCCACCCTGACCTGCGCTGGGCGCGGCGGGACATCAAGTCGGTGAACCTCCTCCCCAATGTCCTGGCCCGCCAGGCGGCACGCGAGGCGGGCTCGGCCGAGGCGATCCTGTTTGATGAGGCGACCGGCATGGTGACGGAAGGGGCCGCCACCTCCTTCTGGATCGTGGATGCGGAGGGCGTGCTGCGCACCCGCCAGCTGGACCAGGTGATCCTGCCCGGCTGCACCCGGGCCGCGCTGATCGCGGAGATGGAGGCGGCGGGCGTTGCCTACAGCCTCGCCCCGTTCAGCCTGGAGGAGATGCGCGGCGCGCGGGAGGCCTTCCTCACCTCCGCTACCTCCTTCGTGAAGCCCATCCTGCGGATTGACGGCCGCGATGTCGGCGATGGGAAGGTGGGGCCGGTGACACGGCGCCTGTTTGACCTCTTCGCCCGCCATGTGCAGGCGGAAATGGGGAATGCGGCATGACCGCGCCCGATGGTCGGAGGGCGGAGCCCGGAGAGTTGAATCGGTCGCGCAGCCCATCCGCGCCCGATGGTCGGAGGGCGGAGCCCGGAGAGCTGCATCGGTCGCGCAGCCAGCTCCAGCCGCAAGCGGTTCTTTTCGACTGGGACAACACGCTGATCGACGGCTGGGCCGCCATCGAAGCCGGGCTGAACGCGGCCTTCGCGGCCTTCGGCAAGCCCGCCTGGACGCGCGCGCAGGTGCTGGCCAATGTCCGCAAATCCCTGCGCGACAGCTTCCCCGAGCATTTCGGCGCGGAATGGGAACGCGCGCGGGACATTTTCTACGAAGCGGTCCAGGCCAGCCACCTGGCGGTGATCCGCCCGCTGCCCGCAAGTCTGCACATGCTCGATTCGCTCAACCACCTGCCGCTTGGCGTCGTCTCCAACAAGCAGGGAGGGCTGCTGCGGGCCGAGGCCGCGCATCTGGGCTGGGCGCCGCGCTTCGGCGCGGTGGTGGGCGCGGGCGATGCGGTGGCGGACAAGCCCTCGGGCGCGCCGCTGCACCTGGCCCTGGCGCAGATGGGCCTCACGGCAGGATCGCATATCTGGTATGTGGGCGACACGGCGATCGACATGCAGGCGGCGCGTGCAGCCGGTTGTGTGGCCGTGCTCCTGGGCGATGCGGCGCATGATGGCGGCATCGCGGCCTGCGCGCCCGATCTCGCCTTTGCGGATGGCGTGCATCTTGCAAGCCAGCTGGCCGGGCTGCCGCACACTCTGGACAAGTGATCCCCAAGGCCCGACATTCCCCCCAGGCAAGGCGCCGGGTGAACCCTGATGGAATCAGGGACCCGCGACCAAGAACAAGAAGGAGGCCTTGATGGCCGAGAAATCCCAGAACGTGCAGGACGTGTTCCTGAACCACGTTCGCAAAAGCAAGACCCCGGTGACGGTGTTTCTCGTCAATGGCGTGAAGCTCCAGGGTATCATCACCTGGTTCGACAACTTTTCCGTGCTGCTGCGCCGGGATGGCCACACGCAGCTGGTCTACAAGCACGCCATCAGCACCGTGATGCCGGGCGCGCCGATCATGCTGTTCGACCCCCAGGCAGCAGGCGCAGTGGCGGCGCCGCCGGCCGGCACCGCGCCGGTGCGCGAGACGACGCTGACCATGGCGCGGGAGCCAGCCGCTGCCCGCGAAGAGTGAGGATGTCGCGGCGGCGCCGACGCGCGCCGCCGTGATCCTGCCGTTCGAGCGCACGCAGCGCTCGAACATCCTGGAATTCGCGCCCACCGGCGGCCTGCCCCGCGCGGCGGAGGCACGGCTTGCCGAAGCGGTTGGTCTGGCCGCCTCGATCGGTGTCACCATTGTCCATTCCGCGATCCATCCCCTGCGCCAGCGCCGCCCCTCCACCCTGCTGGGCGAGGGCCAGGTCGCCATGGTCAAGCAGGCGCTGGAGGAGCAGGAGGCGAGCCTCGTCATCGTGGACGCCGCCCTCACGCCCGTGCAGCAGCGCAACCTGGAGCGTGACTGGGGCGCCAAGGTCATTGACCGCACTGGCCTCATTCTCGAAATCTTCGGCGAGCGCGCCCGCACGCGCGAGGGCACGCTGCAGGTCGAACTCGCGCATCTCGAATACCAGCGCACGCGGCTTGTGCGCTCCTGGACCCACCTGGAGCGGCAGCGCGGCGGCTTCGGCTTCCTCGGTGGCCCGGGCGAAAGCCAGATTGAGATCGACCGCCGCCTGATCGGCGAGCGCATCATCAAGCTGAAGCGTGAACTGGAGCAGGTGCGACGCACCCGCGGCCTGCACCGCAAGGCGCGGGAGCGCGTGCCCTACCCGGTGATCGCGCTGGTCGGCTACACCAATGCCGGCAAGTCCACGCTGTTCAACGCGCTGACGGGTGCCGCCGTCTATGCGCAGGACCAGCTCTTCGCGACGCTCGACCCCACCATGCGGCAGATCACGCTCCCTTCCGGGCGACATGCGATCCTTTCCGACACGGTGGGCTTCATCAGCGACCTGCCGACGCAGCTGATCGAGGCCTTCCGCGCCACGCTGGAGGAGGTCGCCGCCGCCGACATCATCCTGCATGTGCGCGATGTGGCGCATCCCGACAGCACCGCCCAGCGCAATGACGTGAACGCGGTGCTGGACGAAATGACCGAAGGCGCCGATGCGGCGCTGGATGGCGGCTGGCGCGGCCGCTGCATCGAGGTGCTGAACAAGGCCGACCTGTTGGGCGGGCCCGAGGCCATCGCCTCGCGCGCGGCCGGCGGCCTCGCCGTCTCGGCGCTGACCGGCGAGGGGCTGGATGTGCTGCGCGCCACGCTCGATTCACGTCTCTCGGAGACCATGGTGACCGAGCGGTTCGAGGTGCCGAGCGAGGATGGCTCCCGCCTCGCCTGGCTGTATCGCCATGGCGAAGTGCTGGACCGGCAGGAGACGGAGGACAGCATCCAGCTCACCGTCCGGATCTCACCGGCCAATCGCGCGCGCTACGGGTTGCTGTCATGAAGGTCTCGGCCGCACAGGCGAGCGAGATCGCGGGGTTGCTCGGCGTAGCGGCACGGGCCGAGATCCTGCCGCGCTTCCGCAAGCTCGCCAGCGGCGACATCCGCACTAAGTCGAGCCCGCTCGACCTCGTCACCGAGGCGGATGAGGCGGCGGAGCGGCGGCTGACAGCTGAGCTCTCCGCCCGGTTCCCCGGTGCCATGATCCTGGGCGAGGAGGCCGCCGCAGCCGACCCCGCGTTGCTGAGCCGCATGCTGGATGCCGAGCTGTGCTTCGTGCTGGACCCGGTGGACGGCACGGCAAATTTCGCGGCGGGCGTGCCGCTGTTTGGCGTCATGGTCGCAGCCATCCATCACGGCGAGACCATCGCCGGCTGGATCCATGACCCGATGGGCGATGACACCGTGATCGCGATTCGCGGCGAGGGCGCCTGGGTGGAGACACCGGCCGGCACCCGCCAGGATTGCCGTGTGGCGTCTCCCGCGCCGCTTGGCGGGATGGTGGGCGCGGTCTCCTGGAGCTACCTGCCTCCGGAGCGCAAGGCACATCTTCTGCCGCGCCTGGCGCAGCTGGCGGGGACGCTGAATTTCCGCTGTGCCGCGCATGAATACCGGCTGGCCGCCACGGGCGGGTTGCACGCGCTGTTCTACAACAAGCTGATGCCCTGGGATCATGCGGCGGGTGTGCTGATCCATGCCGAGGCCGGTGGCTATTCCGCGCAGTTCGACGGCAGCGCCTATTCACCCCGCAAGCATACGGGCGGGCTGATCTGCGTGCCCGATCGCGCGGGATGGCAGGCGCTGCGCGAGGGGTTGCTCGGCAGCGCCTGAGACGCGCTCAGTAGCGGTTGTAGCCGCTGTTGTTGGTGCCCTGGTTGCCGCGATAGCGCCGGTTGTTGCCATAGCCCTGGTTGCCATAGGCGCGCTGCTGCTGCGACTGGTCGTACAGGTAGCCGCCGGCGCCGCCAACACCCGCGCCGAGCAGCGCACCCAGACCCGCATTGCCGCTGAAGGAGCCGATGATGCCCCCCAGCGCGCCGCCGCCCAGCGCACCCGTCGCGGTGCGTTGCTGCGTCTCATTCAGCCCGGCGCAGCCGGAGACAGCAAGCCCTGCCACAAGCAGGATGGCCATGGGGATGCGGCGCATCAGCGGGCCCTCCGGCTGGTGGTTTCGGGTGGGCAGGGGAAGCTTGCCTGGGCCCAGCGCAGCATGCCGTCCAGCGCGGGTTCATTCGCATAGCTCGGATTCTCGCGCGCCCAGCGGGCGAGCGCGATGCCCGATTGCGCGATGCTGGGGCCGGGATTGGGCACGCAGAACAGCGGACGCACCGGGCGGCCGGGCGGGTTCATCAGCGCGTGATACTGGCCCGCGCTGGTCAGGAAGCCCTGGCAATAGGCAATGGCTTCGAGGCGCGGGACGCCCGTGGTGGCGGGGTCACAGACCGAGGCCAGTTCGGCCAGGGTCTGCACGTGATCCACGACCCGCGGCTGGGCCTGGGCTGCGCCACTGGCCAGCAGAAGGGCCAGGGCTGGAAGCATCCGTCGCATGGGCGTCTCTCCGGCGGCCGAACTGGCCGCGATGGGAAAGACAACACGGGAGCCAGCCCAGGGTTGCCCCCGGGCCCGGCTCAGCCGCAGTTCAGCTTGCGGGCGAGGTCCACGAAGTCCGCCGCCACGCAATCCCAGGGGTCCTCGGCGGTGAGGTCGATGCTCTGCCCCGCGCCATGCTCGGTCGGGCGTGGGATGAAGGCGGTGGCGAGGCCGGCCGCGCGCGCCGCCCGCAAGTCGCCATTATGGGCGGCGACAAGGCATACCTCGTGCGGCTGCATCGCCAGCAATTCGGCGGTCCGTTGATAGGCCTCGGGCTGCGGCTTGTAGGCCTGCACCGGCTCGGCCCCCAGGATGGCATCCCAGGGGATCCGGGCGCGCTTGGCCATGTTCGCCAGCAGCGCGATGTTGCCGTTCGACAGCGGCGCCAGGAAGTAGTTGCGCTTCAGGCGATGCAGGCCCAGCAGCACATCCGGCCAGGGGTCGAGCTTGTGCCAGGCCAGGTTCAGCGCATCGAGATCCTCGGCCTTGCAGCCGGTGACGCCGTGATCGGCCAGCATGGTCTCCAGGTTCTCCCGGTGCAGCACATCGAGCCGGGTGAAGGCGCGGCGGCCGGAGCGGCATTCTTCCATCGCCGGCTGGTAGCGCCGGCGCCAGGCATCGGCCAGCAGGAAGGGATCAAGATCGGTGCGGCCTATGGCCGAGAGATAGCCCGCGAGTTCGCGCGCCACCCCGCTGCGCCAATCCACCACCGTGCCGAAGACGTCGAAGACGAGAGCCTTGACCTGTTGCATGCGCTTAGTCCTTCCGGGCCCATTTCTTGTCGAACTCCCAGACTTCCGGGAACCCCATCAACTCGCACATGCGGCCGAAGCCGTAGCTTTCCTGCGCGGGCAGGCCGTTGGTGTCGCCATGCTGGTGCAGGTGGGAATAGACGCGCTCCAAGGCGGCGCTGACCGCCAGGAAACCGGCACCCGGATAGATCGCGATGCTGTAGCCGATCTCCTTCAGGCGCGCGGCCGGCAGGATGGGCGTGCGGCCGCCTTCCACATTATTCGCCAGCAGCGGCTTGGCGATGGAGCGGCCGATCTCGACCATCTCGGCCTCGGTCTCGGGGCTTTCGATGAAGACGATGTCGGCGCCCGCATCGCCATACATGCGGCCGCGCCGGATGGCTTCCTCCAGGCCGAGGCCGGTGCGCGCATCGGTGCGGGCCACGATCAGGAAGTTCGGATCACGCCGCGCTTCCACAGCGACCTTGAGCTTGAGGACCATGTCCTCGGCCGGGATCACGCTGCGGCCTGGCGTGTGGCCGCATTTCTTCGGCATTTCCTGGTCCTCGAGCTGGATGCCCGAGATGCCGGCGGCCTCATAGCCCATGACGGTGTGGCGCACGTTGAGCAGGCCACCATAGCCCGTATCGGCATCGGCGATGATCGGCGTCTTCGCCATCTGCGCGAAGCGGCCCATGCGGCCCACCATGTCGGTGTAGGTCGCGATGCCGGCATCGGCCACGCCGAGATGCGAGGCGACCGTGCCGAAGCCGGTGGCGTAGAGGCAGTCGAACCCCATGCCGTCAGCCACCTTGGTGCTGATCATGTCGAAGATGCCGGGCGCGACGACGAACTTCTTCGCGTCAAAGGCGGCCTTGAGGGAAGCGTGTGCCATTTGAAACCTCTACTGGCGGGTGATGTGGCCGGCGGCGGAGGCCGCGGCCCAGATGCGGTCCTCGCGCTGCATGGCGGCGAGGGTTTCGGCGGGTGCGCGCAGATCAGGCTCGATGCCGAGCGCCGTCAAGCGGGCGCGGAAGGCGGCATCCGCGAAGGCGCCATCCACGGCGGTGCGGATGCGGGCCGAAATCGCGTCCGGCAGCCCGGCCGGTGCGAGCAGCGCCACCCAGCCGGCCAGGTCGAAATCGGCGATGCCCTGTTCCTGCACCGTCGGCACATCGGGGAAGAAGGGCGTGCGGGTCGCCGTGCTGACCGCGATGATGCGGGTGCGGCCGGTGGCCAGATGCGGCGTGGCGCTGGCCGTGCTGGTCCAGCCGAGCGGCAGGTGGCCCGCCACCACATCCGTCATCAGCTGCCCGCCCGAGCGGTATTGCACATCCGGGATCTCCAGCCGCAGGCGCCGCGCCAGCTCCTGCCCGATGAATTGCGACAGCGCCTCGGTGCTGCCGGTGGAGAGCCGCGCGGGGTTGGCCGTGGCGAAGGCGCGCAGGCCCGCGATGTCGGTGAAGGGCAGCGTGTGGGAGGCGGCCAGCACCATGGTGTTGCGCGTCAGCATGGAGACGGCCGTGAAGTCGCGGATCGGGTCGTAGGGGATCTGCGCCAGCACGTGGCGGTTCATCACATGCGTCGAGACGACGGCGGTGAGCACATGCCCATCCGGCTCCGAGCGCGCCACCAGCTCGCTGCCGATGACGCCGGCCGCACCGGCGCGATTCTCGACGATGATGGGATGGGGCAGGGTGGGGCGCAGCGCCTCGGCCAGGGCGCGGCAGAGGATGTCGGTCCCGCCGCCCGCCGCATAGGGCACGATCAACCGCACGGGCTTTTGCGGCCAGGGGGCCTGGGCCAAGGCAGTGGTAGGCAGCAAGGCGGGCAGGGTCAGCAGCGAGCGTCGGCGCATCATGTGATTTCCTCCGTTGGCGCGAGTTTCGCGCGTGATTGCGGTGGGCGGAAGCCCCGGGGCTGTGCAACCCTGCGGTGCATGAATCCGCGCGTCACCGTGATCGGCCTCGGCTATGTCGGCCTGCCCACCGCCGCCCTGCTCGCCAGCCGCGGCATGGCGGTGCAGGGCGTGGACAGTAACGCGGCGGTGCGCGCCACGCTGGCGGCGGGGCGCATCCACATCACGGAGGCGGATGTCGAGGCGCTGCTGGAGCGCGCGCTGCGCGCCGGCCTCTTCACCCTGCATGCCGAACCGCCGCCGGCCGATGTCTTCATCATCGCCGTGCCGACGCCGCTGGGCGCCGACCGGGCGCCGATGCTGGACCACGTGCTGGATGCGACGCGCGCCCTGGCGCCGGCGCTGCGTCCGGGCAACCTGGTGCTGCTGGAAAGCACGAGCCCGATCGGCACCACGGCCCGCATCGCCGCCCTGCTGGCCGAGCTGCGCCCGGAGCTCACCGACCTCGCCATCGCCTACGGGCCCGAGCGGGTGCTGCCCGGCCGCATCCTGACCGAGATGGTGGAGAATGACCGCGTGGCCGGCGGCCTGACGCCGGAGGCGACGCAGCGCGCCATCGCCTTCTATCGCCTCTTCGTGCGCGGCGATGTGGTGGGCACGGATGCGGCGACCGCCGAGATGGTGAAGCTCTCGGAGAACGCCTTCCGCGACGTGAACATCGCCTTCGCCAATGAGCTTTCGCTGATCGCGAATGCGCAGGGGCTGGATGTCTGGCGCGTGATCGAGGTCGCGAACCGGCATCCGCGCGTGAACATCCTGAGGCCCGGCCCCGGGGTGGGCGGGCATTGCATCGCGGTCGACCCGTGGTTCCTGGCGCATGGCGCGCCCGAAGCCGCGCGCCTCATCCCCGCCGCGCGGGCGGTGGACGCGGCGAAGCGCGCGGCCGTGCTCGACCAGGCCTCGGCGCTTTGCGCGGCGGGCGAGCGGCTGATCTGTCTCGGCCTCGCCTTCAAGGCGGATGTGGATGATCTGCGCGAGAGCCCCGCACTGGAGATCGCCGCCGAATTGGCGCGGCGGCATCCGGGCCAGGTCGTGCTGGTCGAGCCGCATCTGCGCGCCGCACCCGCCGGCGTGGACGCGCCGCTGGTCCCGCTGGAGGAAGCGCTGGCGGGGCCGGGCGCGCTGCTGGTATTGACCGATCATGCCGCCTTCCGGCGCATCCCCCGCGCCCAGCGCGTGGGTCGCCGCATTCTGGACACCCGCGGAATCTTCCGCGACGAGGAGAGCCCCTGATGCCCGATGGTTCCGTGACCCTGCCCGCCCTCAGCCAAATCGAGGCGGTGGTGCAGACCTATCTCGACGGCCTGTATGAGGGCGATGGCGCGAAGATCGCGGCCGCCTTTCATCCCGTCTCGCATCTCTACAACGTCGTGGATGGCGCGGTGGTGGATCTGCCGCGCGCGGATTGGCTCACGATGATCGCGGGCCGCGCCTCGGCTGCGTCGCGTAACCTGCCACGCGAGGACCGCATCCTGGCGATGGACATGGCGGGCGAGGACGCGGCCTGCGTGAAAGTGAATTGCTGCATCCCGCCGCGCTACTTCACGGATTACCTGCTGCTGCTGAAGACGGCCGAAGGCTGGAAGATCGTCAGCAAGAGCTTCCATACTGAGCTGCGCTCTTGAAGTAACAGGGCCTCCGGCGGCTGGGGCCGAAAGGCCCCAGACCCCAGGAATTTGGCGCCAAGGAACGGGGTCTGGGGCC
>LNFM01013072.1_pt1 | contig 10714 bp, 7 predicted proteins | sample 596031 | NCBI WGS metagenome assembly LNFM01 (sample SAMN04254537, study PRJNA301005) | activated carbon metagenome | isolation source: dual media filters at the Ann Arbor, Michigan drinking water treatment plant | place: USA: Ann Arbor | reverse complement strand
TCCTCAACGAAGCGGCCGACCGCCTTGAGTTTACTTCCGCGTTTCGCAACATCAAGCCGCTGAAGATGAAGCGCAGCGACGTGATGCCGTTCACTCTGGACGAGGTGCAGCAGATCCTCACCACCGTGCGTGCGGACTACCGCCAGTATTTCACCGTGCGCTTCTTCACCGGCATGAGGACGGGGGAGGCGCATGGCCTCAAATGGAAGTACATCGACTTCGAGCGCCGCCTGATCCTGGTGCGCGAGGCCATCGTGCTGAAAGAAGAAGACGAGCTCAAGACCGACGGCAGTGTGCGCGACATCCAGATGAACGACCTGGTGTTCGATGCGCTGCAGACGCAGTTCAAGGTGACAGGCAAGACCTCCGAGTTCGTCTTCTGCAACCGCAATGGCACGCCCATCGACAACCAGAATTTTCTGAACCGGGTGTGGTCACCGCTCTTGCGTCACCTGGACATCCCGCACCGCCGGGCCTACCAGATGCGCCACACCGCGGCCACATTGTGGCTGGCCTCGGGCGAAGCACCGGAGTGGATCGCGCGCCAGCTTGGCCACACCAGCACCGAGATGCTGTTCCGTGTCTACAGCCGCTACGTGCCCAACCTGACGCGGCGCGACGGCTCTGCCATGGAGCGCCTGCTCAAGCAGCACATCTCGGTGGCGCCGGTGCGCGGGATCGTCGTGCAATTGCCGGAGGAGCGCGTGGCCATCGAGGCCGAGGCGGTCAAGACGTCTGCCGACGCCAAAGCCAATGCCAAAGGTTTTCCGGGTGCCGAGGACCAGGCTCCACGGACGGATGACGACGACAGCGACGGCGAAGGCGACGACATTCTCTCGCTGGATGAACTGAACTCCGAAGCCAAAAGCAGCGCTCGATCTTCGCCTGCGCACACGCGTCGGCGGCGTTCGCCTCGCGACTCACCGTCGATCGTGGCGCTCTTCAGGGAACCGGATCTCCCGGCATTCCTGAAGCGGGACTAGCCACCCACCCACTGACTCCAGCCAACCCGCTGGCCGGTCCGGGCAATGAAGCCCGTCCAGCCAGGTGGGCGGAGCTTTGGCCAATCGAAACGCAAGACCTTTCGATTCAGACCTCTTCAATCAACGGAACCAAACAGGAACGACCATGAACCTCAACATCCTCCAGACCCTCGCTGCCGATATCCGCCAGTTCGACGAACAAGTCAAATCCGGTACGGCCGAACTGCGCGCCAGAGCTTCCGCAGGTCAGGCCAGTTCGACCACCGTGCCCGATCAAGCAGGCGCCGAGCCACGCTTCTACATCCCCAACCCGCTGGACGAATGCACCAACGCCCTCGGCCACCTTGCCGATCCCTGGTCGGTGGTGCGTGTCACCGCACATGTGAGCGCTGCTCAGGCCATTGGTCTCACCGGCCCGAGCCTGACCGCCCAGGGTGAACTCTGGGACGTGAGCCGCTCCTGTATGTCGATCGCCCGCCTGGGTTCAGGGGACCAGACGGTGGTGTTCCCCACCGAGCACGCCACCACCTGGTTGCCCAGGTCCGGTGTGTACGAGATGAAGATCATGAAGCGCCGGGTGCCCAACATCCCCGTGGATGCCCTGATGGTTCGCCGCCTGGGTGTGACCCGCAAGGGCCCAGCAGCAACCCCCTGGCTGCTGGATCACCTGGGCCTGCCTGAGCCACTGGAGTTTGATCTGCACCGGGTGCTGGCCAGCATGAAGCCGGTGCACCAAGGTGTTTTTGTGGCGGCGATCAGCCGGCCGGACATCGAGCACAAGCTCTCCGCGCAGGTTGCCTCATCGAGCATGTCGGACGTTGTGCCCGAGGGCTACACCCTGAGCTGCGGCATCCGCGCAGCCATGTCGCTCAGCACCTTGGACCTGACCCGTGATGAAGCGTCACTGGCGCGCCTGGCCTGCCTGATCAGTGACCTGGGCTCGCTGCAGCCGTCTGCTCAGCAGCGAGAAGCCGGCGGCATGGGAGATTTTCTGTCCGCCCACGGGATGGACGTGGCCTTCGCCCGCCGTGCCCACCCGCACACCGCCACCTTCCTCAGCGCATTGCTCGGTCGCTTCGCAGAACTGGAGCCGCAGGACGCTGCCGATTTGGTAGGGCTGCTCGGTGAAGAAGCGCACCGCCCGTTCCGCCTCGGGAGCAAGGAAGGGGGACCGTTCAGCGATCGCCCTGCGGACCCGGTCCTCGCACGGATGGGTTGTGCCATGGGCGATGCGCTGTCGCAGGCTCGGGTGGTCATGAACATTCAAGCGCGGAGGAGGGTTGAGCTCGCTTTTCCACCGCTGGTGGAAGAGGGCGTTGGTGGTGTGGAGCGGACGGCGGAAGTGAAAGAAGAAGGAGGAGGTGACAGTTCGCAGATCGAAGAGTCGGTTCGGGTTGATGCTGGCCTCGGGTCTGACCTCGCCCAGGAACCCAGCGATGACTTGGATGCGCTGGATGGCGAGGATGGTGAAGAGGGTGGGGAAAGCAGCACTGGATCCAGCGCCCTGAGCGTGCTTCCTGATTCCATGGTGTCCCTAGCCCCCAGCACTGACGCCCTGCGCTTTGATCTTGAGTGCTTCGATGAAGCAGACGATGCTCCTCGCCCCAGCCTGGAGTGGGCTGCTGGCATGCTGGATGGTGACGGCTGCATTGCCATCGTCAAGCAACCATACCCCGACCGCAATCCGATCTACCGCCTCACCGTCTCCGTCTGTCAGAACTGTCTTCAGACGCTGGAGCACTTCCGCCGCAGCGTGGGGGTGGATGGGGTGATCTATGCGGTCAAGCGCAAGCTCGAGCACAACAAGCAGGTCTACACCCTGAACTACTCCGGCCCCAGAGCACTGCTGGTGATCCGGCGCCTTCGCGCCTTCCTGGTGAGGAAACGTCCGGAGGCACAGGTGGCGATCTCGTTCTGCTTGAACGGTCAGATCAGCCGGCGCTTCGGTCCACACGGTGTGCCGCGCGAGGTGGAAGCGGTGCGCGTGGCGCACTACCTGAAGCTGCGCGCCTTGAAATGAGGAGACGGACGATGAACTTCACCCGAGAAGACCATCCCCAACTGGGTTGTGGCGCCGATGTTGCGGCCGCTTTTGATCAGCTGGCCAAGGAAGCTGCTTCAGTCCAGCATGCTTCGCCGGCTGATCCAGCTGTGTCAGATCCATCAGCTCAATCAGCTCAATCAGGACCTTCAACTTCGCCGGAAGCGTCACCACCGCCTCCTGCGCCTGCGGATCCACCTGCCCAGAAACGCGCACCGCGCAGCTTTCAGTCGCCACCCCGTCCTGGCCGGGGACGGCTCGCATCCCGGGAACATGCACCGGTGCGCAACCTGGGATCGCATAGTGATGACACCGGCAGGATCCTGCTGCCGATCGATCTGAGGGACGAGCTGGAGGAGCAGGCGATCCTGGAATACGAAGCGGGCAGGGCGGAGCGCGCCGCTCTCGCCCTCGCCAGGATGGAAGCCGAGGAAGAGAAGAAGAGGGCCAAATCAAATCGGCAATCCACGGAGCCTAAGCCACCCGAAGAACAGGCGAAGGATCCTGGCAAGCAGATCGGCAACCGGGCTGCACGCGCTCGTCGAGCCGCCGAGATCTCCAGCCTGGTGAACCCGACCTACTTCTGTGAGCAGGTGGCCGCACTTCCCGCAAAGAAGCGCCTCGCCGTCTACAGCGAAGATGCCATCAAGAAGCTGCAGAAGGGTTCGGGCAGCGTGGACTCCGAAGTGCACAAGCGCAATGCCCAGCTCTTCGAACAACTCAACCCCAAGGGTCCGAACCGGCGGGTAGGGCTGGCGCGCAGCATCGACGCGGTGCTGGCGCTGCAGAACTCCCACCCTCACTTCTCGGAGGTGATCCAGTTCGTGGCCGACCGCATCGCCATGCAGAAGTTCAGCCGCCGTCCGGTCCGCTTGCCTCCCATGATGCTGTTCGGACCACCGGGCGTGGGCAAGACGCACTTCTGCGAAGCACTGGCAGCCGTTCTCCATGTCCCGGTGCGCCGCCACCCCATGGACCAGGCTGAGACCTCCTCGGCCCTGCTGGGCTCCGACCTGTCCTGGGGCAACACTCGCTACGGGCTGGTGTTTGAACTGCTGGCCTTGGGCGATCACGCCAATCCGGTGGTGATCCTGGACGAGCTGGACAAGGCGGGACGCAGCTACAGCTCGAGCGGGAGCCTGGCCTCACCCACGTCAGTACTGCACTCCTTGCTGGAGCCGGTCTCGGCATTGCGTGTGCGGGACATCAGTGTGGACATCGAGCTGGATGCGAGCCTGATCACCTGGATCGCCACGGCCAATTACCCCTGGCTGGTCGCACCCACGCTGCGCTCCCGGATGAAGGAGTTCCTGATCCAGATGCCCACGGCGGAGCAGTCGCTGCTGGTGGCCAACTCGGTGGTGGCGCAGGCGATCAAGGATTCGGGGATCAACTGGAGCGAGCCACCTGATCGGCGATTCATTGCGGCGGTGGCGCACCTCAGTGCGCGGGAGATTTATCAGGCCACTGCCACGGCGGCGGCAGCGGCTGTCAGGCGAGCGGGGAAGGGCAAGCCGGGAGCGGGAAGGGTGGAGGTGAGTGACCTGCCGCTGGAGGTGTTGTTGGCGGATGAGGCCGGCGCGGTACCGCGCGCTTTGTTGCACTGAAGCGAAGCCAAAGAAACCCGTCACTTAAGGGGAGTCACATGTTGAAAGAAGTCCTGTTCATGGGTGTGCGAGAGGCCGGCCGACTGGAGCCGAGCCAGACCACCGTGGTCATCTCGATCCTGGACCAGTTTGAAGAACACAACCGGCCGACGAGGCTGTATGAATTCAAGGATCACCTGATCCTGAACTTTGTGGATGCGTTCGAGAAACTAGGGGAGCCGCACTGGCCAGATCGGATGTCGGAGGCGGAGCACCGAGCCGCTTGTACCTGGGACGAGGACCGTGCGCCCGAACTGTTCGATGCGCAGAGGATTGTGGAATTCGTCAACCGGCACCACCGCACCACTGACGCGCTGACCCTGGTGGTTCATTGCCATGGGGGCGTGAGCCGATCTGCGGCGGTGGCTCAATGGGTGGGGGAGACGCTGGGCGTTGCGCTGCCGCAGATGGAGGATGCCATTCACACGCTGGAGGGTGCGAATCCTCGGGTGTTGAGGCTCTTGCGTACGGCGGCAGCCGGGTGACCGAGGCTAAGTGGTGGCGCCTTGGCTCGGCAGGGAGTGTTTTAGATTAAATCGGGCGTAAGTTTGCTGATTTAGGATGACGGTATGAGTACCTTTGCCGACTCCCTGAAGAATGAAATCGCCCGAGTGGCCCGCAAGGAACTGCGAGAGGAAATCGCGGCGCTGCGAAAGACCTCGGCTGCTCAGCGCTCCGAGATAGCTGCTTTGAAGAAGCAGTTCAAGGGCATGCAGGCGCAAGTCAACAAGCTAGGCAGGGTTAAGAACAAGAGCGAAGCGGTTCGAGCCGAGCCGGCCGCTGACCAAAGTGTGATGTCTATTCAACCTAAAGGGAAACCTGGACGCAAAGTGGTGTTCACGGCTGAACGCTTGAAGGCCCAGCGCGCCAGGCTGGGATTCACGCAGGAACAAATGGCCAAGCTGCTAGAAGTCTCATCGCTCTCGATCTGGAAGTGGGAGTCGGGCGGCGCCGTGCCCCGTGCATCGAGGGTGCCACAGATTTTGCAGCGTCTAGCCCTCGGAAAACGAGAGGCGGGGTTGCATATCGATGCTTGAATACGCGCGAAGCACAAGAGAGCCCACCGCTAGACAGAGTAGCCTTCCTCCTGCCGCAGCATCCTAGATGGAAGTCTCAAACTGCAAAACCTAGTTGCGGAGTCCCTGTGGTTTGAAAGTCTGAACCCCAACTGCCCCGCGATGACTGGGTGCAGACCTAGGGCCTTATCGGCGATGACAAAGATCGATCGTCCGTTTAGCGAGATTGCTTGATCTCGTTCGCTGCTGCGGGGCTTATAGCGAGCGAGAAATTAGAAGCACTCGCATGTACGGATCAGTAGTTGTGCGCCAATGCGCAGCAGTGCGTTTAGCCGTGTCTGCGCAGTTGAAATTCTGGCTGAATGAAGTCGGCGCGTTAGTGATGGCGGTCAACACTGGCCGGTCTGTTGGAGTGAAGAAGATCTCTCCTGCAATGCTGGCGCCAAGCAGGTAAATCAGTGCAGCGAGATACTGACCTGTCCCCTGTAGACGTACCAATCAGAAGTGGAAGTCCGGGTTCAAGAAGTCCGGGTTCAAGAAGTCTGGGTTCGAGATTACTCGATGGGTGCTGAGGTTGAAGGGAATTGCGTGCATCGCCTGCGCTGGCGATGCAACTCGGCTAATCGAGCCGTGGCATGCGACACAAGCAACTGTGCGGCCTGCCTTCGTTGTAGTCTGTGCGCCAGACCGCCACCGCCATCCTGGCCTGATGCAAGGTCTGGAACCAGCAGTCGTTGAAGTGCTCAGCGCGGAACTTGCCATTGAAGCTCTCGATGTAGCCGTTCTGCATCGGGCGCCCCGGCTGGATCAGGACGTGGCGAATTCCATGCGCTTTTGCCCAGGCCATGAACGCCCTGCTTGTGGACTCCGGGCCGTTGTCGGTTCGCACCGCCTGCGGATACGCACGAAACAGCGCAGCGCGGTCCAGGGCACGGGTGACGTTCTGACCGGAGATGCCGAAGTCCACCACGATGTCCACACTCTCGTGGCTGAAGTCGTCAGCGATCGTGAGGTACTTCAGGCGCCACCCGCCTGAGAGTGGGCCGCATGCCATCGGCTTTGTCCGCCAATCCTGCACCGCTGGCGCGCCGGCGATGCAGGATTAGCGGTTGAAAAATGCTGCATGATTAGCGGGGCCTCAATCGTTCAACTTCTGGGTGAACGTTCAAACCTCGGGCGGTTCTGTTTTCAAACAATGCACGGCAAGGCGGATCATGTTCTGTTTCATAAGAAGCATGCAAAGGGATGGGTTAGGGAAAATCGTAGGAAAGGAAGGTAATCGGACATTCGTCGAATACTTCGACTCCCCATCGGTCGACGGACGCACACGAAAAAAGGTGCTTACCGCGGATGTTTTACCCAAAAAGCTTGGACGCAATACCCGAGTCCACATCTTTGACGAAGCACGCAGTCAGTGGCGAATTGGGCGCGTTCGGGAGGACGATGGCGAAGGTGTGGAAGTGCGTCTGGCGGATAAAGTTGATGTCTACCTACCATATGACCAAGTTTTTGTGCGCTGGAAACGGCCTATCCAAGATCCTGTCGTTTTTCTTGGAAACTTTGTCACTGAGACTCCGATCTATGCGCAGGCTAGATCTGAGTTTTTGAAGAGTTACTTAGCGCAACGTGGTGGTGCGTTTGGTATTTCAGCACTTCTGTCCTCGTCTATTGAGCTTGAACCCCACCAAATCGGAGTGATTCGCAGGGTCCTAACCGATCCTTCTCAGCGCTACCTGCTCGCAGATGAGGTAGGACTGGGGAAGACGATAGAGGCGGGTGTTGTGATCAGACAAGCCGTTCTTGACGACCTACGTGGGCATCGTGTGCTTGTCATGGTTCCGCATACCTTGGTAAATCAGTGGAGGGAAGAACTCACAACGCGTTTTGCCCTAGGTGAATTCCTTGACGAGTCCGTGCTTGTGCGTGCGTTTGAAAATTTTCAGGAAATGCGCAGTGGATCGCTCGGATTTTCACTGATCGTCATCGATGAAGCGCATCACTTGGCTGACCCGAACGCCAGCGCGAGCATGCAAAAACTGTATCTTCAGGTTAGTCAAGCAACGCAGCGAGTTGAAAGATTGCTGCTGCTGTCGGCGACGCCGATCTTGCGCAATGAGGCCGGCTTCCTGCGCATGCTGCATCTGCTTGATCCCGTGGTGTATCCACTGGAAGATATGGAGAACTTTCACGCCAAGATCGTCAATCGCCAAGCACTTGCAGAGACGGTGGCATCGCTCCATCCGAGTAATTCATTTTTCATGGACGCAGCGCTGGATGATCTGCTGATTCGGATTCCGAATGACGCTCGCCTAAAACAATTAACGCTTGCCCTTAAGGATTGCTTGCTGGAATTGCCGGAAGATGATGACCCGCACTTCTGCGAATCAGTCCAGAGACTGCGCGCTCACATCTCTGAAACCTACCGTCTCAACCGACGAATCTTGCGCAATCGTCGCAAACAGGTCGCGGGCCTGACCCCAGAGCGTAAGGGGGCGCAGACCTGGGAGGTCGAGGGTTCGTCCATGAGTTCCACCGAGTCGACACTGGAAGACTGGCGAATTGCAGCATCGGCAGCAATGGAACCTATCGGTTCCGCCATGCGTCAGTCTGTCGAGGACTTCTATTGGAAGATAGTGCAGTCGATTTTGGAAGACCCGAGTTCGTTCCACGAGTTCTGTAGCGAGAGACTCGACGGTATCCGTTCCGGATCGCTCCCATCTTTTCGAATGGAGGCACAACTCCTTGAGAATCTGGAGAGATCCTTCGACGATACGTTGTGGATGGAGTCCCGAGTGGAGCGTCTTTGTGACGGTCTACGATCACTGTCCGAAGGAACCAAGGCGGTGATCTATTGCGCTACAGAGGGTTGCGCTGACAAAGTATTCGCCCATCTCCAACGACGCCGTTTCGGAGTCGTCCGCCATACGTCTGGCGAGACAGGTATCGTTGACAACTGGACTGAATTTCTAAGCAATTCCGCGATACAAGTCATTGTCTGCGGACTCGAGGCAGAGGAGGGCATCAACTTGCAAGGCGGCAGGAAGGTCTTGGTGCACTTCGATCTGCCGGTGCAGCCTAATCGAATTGAGCAGCGCATTGGACGAGTAGACCGATATGGGGCAGGTGACCCGGTGCAGTCGTTTGCGCTGCTCGATCAGGATTCTCCTTTGCAGGAAGCATGGTTCGCGGTGCTTGACCAAGGATTGGGCGTTTTTGAACGTTCGATCTCAAGCCTCCAGTACCTCGTGGAGGCGGAGTTGTCGGAACTGCATTCGGGTTTGGTACATGGGGGAGTCGAAACTCTCGATTTCTTGCGCGAACGCCTCGCTGGCCCAGACGGACTCGTGGCGCGCGAAGTCAAGCATATTGACCAACAGGACGTCCTCGACGAGTTGTCCCCTGTGGTCGACTCCGACTTGGCTGATCTGTTCGATGCAGACGATGATTGGAAAAAAATCCGTTCCTCCATGCTGTCATGGATCGAAGATACGTTGTTGTTCGAAAAGGTCAATGAGCCCATCCCAACAAACGGGAAGCCGATAGATGAACCGTTTCGTCTGCACTATTGTTCGCCGGATGGAGAGACCCACCGTCCCACTCTTATTTCTTCGTCTGGATTCATCGACGACTTCCTGGGGGCAATCGATGTTGAGGCAGCGGGTAGTCGTTCCACCCGTCCGAAATCCTATGTGCTTGCGGCACACAGACCGACTGCAGTTCGGCGCAAGATTCGTCCATTGCGATATGGGTCCGAGTTCGTTGAGGCAATCAAGTCCTTCTCCGATATGGATGATAGAGGTCGAAGTTACGCCATGTGGCGGCAGGTCTACGACCACTTTCCCTCGTCAGAAATCAAAATGTGCTTTCGCTTCGACTTCCTCATAGAAACGCGTCTCGAAGCAGCGAATGAAGTGCTTTTGTCTAACGAAGTGAGTTCATACGATACTGCACGTTCGGCACTCGAACGCCGCGGAGATGCACTCTTCTGTCCAATGGTGGTGCAGGTCTGGGTCGACGAGGAGGGCGACGAGTTGAACCAAGAATTCGTCGAACGCTTCTTGCTACCGGTGTACGCAAAAAGTGGCGGCGAGGGATACACTGATAAAAACTTGGAAACGCCGCACTTTCAAGCCTTTCGACGGATTGCGCCAGATACCTTTGCTAATTGGAATGAGCGATGTGTACGCATGCGCGAACGAGCCTTGGCTGTTGTCTTGGCGCGGGAAGAGTTGCTGCATTCGCAGTTGGGAGCTGTGAAACGGGCGCTTTTAGAAGACGACATTCGCTATGCCCAGTTGCACACCCGAATTCAATCACTACACGGATTCGAGGCGCAAGTTGAATCCAACCAACTCGCGCTAGAGAAGGCGCTCGGCGCGGCCCTTTTGCAGGGTATCACCACGCCATCGATCAAGGTCGACGTTGCCGGCGTGGTGTTTCTCACCAGCGAGTCGGTGGCCAGCATCGAGCGTGCAATGCAGGTGCCCGCATGATCTTCGGTGACGACGATCTACAAGCCGTCTTGGCTGCATGGCCGAAGAGCGCGACGCTGCCCGACAAGGCGCAGGATAGTCTGCTCGACCGCATCTGCCAGGTTCTTGCCGCGGCACTGGTGGAGACTACCAGCAGTAGGTTGCACGCGGACTTGCAACCTCTATTGCGCCACTACCTTCTGCGCAATAGTGCCATTGCCGGCCACCCGCAGCACCTGAAGGTACCCGCTTTGTGGGGTTGGCCCAGCCGGGACAGTTGGGCTCAGCACGGAATCGAAGCGATCCATAGCGGAGACAACTCGTTCTTGATTTCTGCGCTCCCATGGCATTCGGAATGGTTGGGCGCAGGCGAGGACGGCATGTTCGCAGATGCGTTCACAGACAAATTGGTCCGTCAACAGACGCGATGCGAAGCGGATCCATTTATCCAGAACGCGACTGGCTGCGTATTTCGGCGAATGTGACCGGTCATTTCGGCGCATCGTGACCGGTGGGCTGAGCGATGTTCTCAGCGCCGTTTCGGTAACGTGACCGC
>LNFM01016230.1_pt1 | contig 10715 bp, 11 predicted proteins | sample 596031 | NCBI WGS metagenome assembly LNFM01 (sample SAMN04254537, study PRJNA301005) | activated carbon metagenome | isolation source: dual media filters at the Ann Arbor, Michigan drinking water treatment plant | place: USA: Ann Arbor | reverse complement strand
CTCTACCTGAGGAGCCGGGCGCTGTGGTCCGGCGATGAGCAGTATCTGCAGGTCGCCCGATTCTGGACGAAGATCTTTGCGGTGAGCTTTGCCTTCGGCGTCGTCACCGGCATTCCACTGGAATTTCAGTTCGGCACCAACTGGGCCAGATTCTCGAACTTCGCCGGCGGAGTGATCGGCCAGACGCTGGCGATGGAAGGCCTGTTTGCCTTCGTCCTCGAATCCACGTTCCTCGGAGTTCTGCTGTTCGGCGAGAAGCGGTTCGGGCTCCGCATCCAGTGGGGTGCGTCCTTGATGCTGTTTCTCGGCTCGTGGCTTTCGGGCTATTTCATCCTCGCCACCAATGCCTGGATGCAGCATCCGGTCGCCTACACCGTCGCGGACGACGGGCATCTGTTCCTGAATAGTCTCTCCGGCTTACTCACCAATCCCTGGCTGTTCTGGCAGTATGCCCATACGATGACCGCCGCCGTCGTGACGTCCTCCTGCGTGATGGCGGCGATCGGCGCATTCTACCTGCTGTCCGGCAACCATCTCGCGCATGCGAGAACGTTCGTACGCACCGGGGTGGTGGCCGGTGCCATGGCCTGCATGCTCATGATTTTCCCAACCGGCCACGGCAATGCGAAGCAGGTCTTCGAGCATCAACCGCTGAAGGGCGCGGCCTTCGAAGGGCTCTTTCAGACTGAGCGGGGCGCGGGCATCGTCTTGATCGGGCAGCCGAACACGGAAACGATGACGATCGACAACCCGCTGACTGTGCCCTCCGCCCTCAGCGTGCTCATCTACTACGATCTCTGGGCCAAGGTGAAGGGGCTCGATGCCTTTCCCAAGCAAAACTGGCCCGAGAACCTGCCCCTGCTCTATTACGCGTATCACATCATGGCCGGGCTGGGGACGGTCCTCGCAGCCGTCATGGCGCTGGCACTGTCTTCACCAGCAAGCCCCTGCTGTGGCTCCTCATGCTCTGTGCGCCGTTTCCCTATATCGCGACCACAGCCGGATGGATGACCACGGAGCTCGGCCGCCAACCCTGGCTCGTGTATGGCTTGTTGCGCACGAGCGATGGCACGTCCCCGCTCGTGCATTCGGGAAATGCACTCTTCACGCTGCTCGGATTTCTCGGACTCTACCTCCTGCTCGGTCTGGTCTTTATCATCCTGGTGATGGAGATCGTCAGACAGGGTCCGGTTCCCATCAGCGATAGCCAGACACAGACCACCGGACGGACGCTCTACTAGGAACACGCACACATGGAAACGTTCTGGTATGCAAGCGTGACGATGATGTTGGCGATGTACATCGTCCTCGACGGGTTCGATTTCGGCGTGGGCATTCTCTACCCGTTCATCGCGAAGACCGAGTTCGAACGACGCACCGTTCTGGCTTCGATCGGGCCGGTCTGGAAGGGCAATGAAGTGTGGCTGGTCGTCAGTGGAGGCCTGCTCTTTTTCGCCTTTCCCAAAGCCTATGCTGCAGGGTTCAGCGGGTTCTATCTGGCATTGACCATGGTGTTATGGCTCTTGATCATTCGGGGGCTCGCACTGGGACTGCGATCCTACCTGGACCATCCATTGTGGCGGCAATTCTGGGATAGAGCATTTTCCGGTGCGAGCCTCCTCCTGGCCATCGTGTTCGGCGCCGCGCTAGGGAACCTGATTCGCGGCGTGCCGTTGAATCCGAAAGGCTACTTCTTCGTCGCGCTCTGGACAGATTTCACCCCGGGTCCCGATCCCGGTACCTTGGACTGGTTCACCCTACTCATGGGACTGGCAAGCGCCGCAATCCTGACCCTGCATGGCGCCAATTATCTTGCAATGAAAACGGAGGGAGGTCTTCATGCGCGGGCAGCCGCTTTGGCAAAACGGGCCGGCTGGGTCGCAGTCGGGCTGACCGGCGTCGCGATGTTCGCGATCCCGTTTATACAGCCAGCCCTCCGGCTCAACTATACGGCCCACCCGACCGGCTATCTCTTCACCGCAATCAGCCTATTGGCTCTGATCGCCACCATCGTGCTCCGCAGACGCCAGCATGACGTCGCCGCCTTCGCCACCTCCAGTCTGTTCATCCTCGCCACGCTTGGGGCTGTCGCCTGGGGCTGCTATCCCAACATTTTGATCGCCACGACAGCCCCCGAAAACAGTCTCACCGTTTTCAACGCGAGTGCCGGTACCTACGGCCTCCGGATCGGCCTCTGGTGGTTTCTTTGTGGATTCGCACTCGCCATGACCTATCAAATCTATGTCCACCGAGCCTTCTGGGGCAAAGTCCGGCTCGATCCGGACGGCTCGCCGATTGGCTAGCACCCTCGTTCCGACAGCGGCATCAGATCCGATTCGGCGGTACAATATGGCCATGCTCATGATGATGGCCCTGCTCCTTATCATCGAAGCGGCATGGCCGGGCGCGCTGCTCGCATCTGAGGTCCCAGCACCTCAGGCATCTGATGTGAACGAGCGTGTGAACCAAGCGCTGGGTCCGGAAGGCGGAGTACAGGTCTATATGGATCCCGACGGGAATGTAGAAACCATTCTCGATCCTCCGGGTGGCGAGCCTCATAGCACTGTGCAGCCGCCGCAAAGTCCGTCGATGAACCTCGGCCCTCCCCTTCAGCTGAACCACCCTCCGTTCCAACTGCCTCAATCCGTGACTCCTGCTCACCCACCCGCTCAGGATTTTCCACAGAAAGCCCGCTAGGACTGAGAGCCGCTCCGGTGATTGAAAAAGACGGGCAAGGCCTTTCCCACGTGATAGATGAACGTGAGACGTGAACCACTGCATGCTGGCGGCTTTGCTAGGAAAGACACAAATGACTGGCGGCGGTTCGGAGAGAAACGGACCGACCCTTTTTCAAGATTTCATCTGCTATGAAACAACATCACTCAACAGCCCAAGAGTTACTCACATTCATTTGCTTCATTAGCCCAATAGGCCCTTTCAGACCTAAATGATAGGGCCTTCCATACAGGCCGAATGAGGGGATCGTATTCCTTCCAATCTCGTGGTACCGTCCGCCCCCATCTTAGAGCGTTGAATCACAACGAGGCTCTCCGTGATCGATGATTTGGTTCTCCGTTCCAGCGCGGTGGGGATATCCTTCCACGCACATCTCTCCAAGCCAGCAGAAATAACTCACTCCCCTTGCTTTGAAGTTTCCAAACGTACGATTGTAAGACTTGCCCCTGAATCATGAATCCAATGAAATTATTTCTCTTCTTCTTGACGCTTTTCCTCTCAGGATGCTCACCCTCCCAAAACCGACAGGAGAACGCTGCAGAAAAAGCTGATCTGGTTGTAGTGACAAAGAACTCAAAGAATCTAACTCTATTCAAGCAAGGGAAGGTCCTCGGATCATACTCCGTGGTATTTGGAGACAACCCTGTTGGCCACAAGCTACGGGAAGCTGATGAGCGAACTCCAGAAGGGGGTTACAGCCTCGATGAAAAGCTACTCAATAGCAAGTTCTACAAAGCCCTTCATGTATCTTACCCAAACACGCAGGACGTAGAGCGTGCCACTAGACTTGGAGTACCCCCAGGCGGTCGAATTATGGTTCATGGCCAAAGAAATGGCCTAGGCTGGGCATCATTTGTTACACAACTCTTCAATTGGACTGATGGATGCATAGCTTTGAGTAACGCAGATATGGAAACCGTTTATAACGCCGTAAGTATCGGAACCCCGATCGAGATCAAGCCATAGGAAACAGTCCTAATCTTGACATCCACGCTAAAGAAATATTCAGCAGATCGCAACCGTCCGTCTGTAGATTCACCTACTCCCAATGGTTGCACCAGTCATATTGTCCGTCAGGCAAAGTGTTGGCCGAAATCTCCCCCCATCTTCCTCCTGCCACAAACAGATAGACAAACTTCGCCAATTGGAGTATTTTCCCGAAAACTCAGAAGGGATACAAATGTTTTTGAATGACAATAATGCACATCAAAGCAGGATCAATTTCGCCATTTCCTTGCTGATAACGGTATTGCCTTTCCTAATTCTCACCTCATGCACTTCCGATTATAGATCAGTTAAATATAGTTCTCCCGTACCATCCTATCCTCTCCCAATCACTCCTGCAGAAAGCATAAAAGTAGCTCTTTCATCAGTTGCAGACAAAACTGCCTCCTGCCTCCAAAATCGGTTTCCTGGCTCCGGTATGGTTAGTAGTGAATACAGCGACACACCGACTCTAACGGTTTTGATCCAGGAGAATGGGCTTGCGAGTGACAGCCGCAATATAAAAACAGAATACCGCCTCGACCTCGAATTTCTCCTCAATGAAATCCCTGCACGGGATGAAAAGCCAAATGACATCAGGGTATTTCCCCGTCTCATCAGCAAATCATCAATTATACTCGTCGGACGTGGCGTTCGAGTGAATAACAACGAAGGCTCTATGAAGCTATTGGAAATGGAAAGGCTGGTGGCAGAGTGTCTCAAGTCAAATTCTCAATCTTAATTCTTGCTACGTTCTTAGCGGCAGGTTGCTCGACGCCTTTGCAGAAGGCGGTCAAAGCGGTTGCTCCTACTTATAATGCGAAACAGCCAGCCTCTAACGACGCTAGCCTTGGCAAGCGCTTTCTGGGCGCCTTTTTATGGAAAGACGGCTCCATAGACATTAATAAATGCTACACAGGGGAAAATTCGAATTCGTCTGCCCACTCTTGGGATAATATTAGCATCGCGTATGCGGGTAGCGCTCAGGGAGACTTAACGGCCGACTTTGGCAGCACCATAAAAACCAGCTTGGGCGGAACGAGCACGGTCAGCTCTCAGGTAACTTTGACAGATAACGAGATACAGGAACTTAAGAACCTCGTGTTTGACCCTCAGAGCACCTGTCTAGACGACGAAAGTTTCGGAAAAAGATACTCGGACGGTGGAGCTGATGATGATGTTATTGTACGCGCTGTAATGGGTAAAACCATCTCGATAACTTCAAAAGATTCAAATACTGCGAAACTAGTAGCAAACGCAACACCAGTTTCTTCCGGGGGCGTTGGTGGCTCATTGGATGCATCGATGAGCTCAGCAACAACATCAGTCTTCAATGGCACAAAACTATATTATGCGCAGGAAGTGAAAACCTATCATACGACAGTTGAGCGACAAATTAAGAAGAACATACCCGTCAGAGGCAATACCACATCGATCGGGTCTTGCTCGTTTACCCTAATCGGTGTCGATGATGTGATGCATAAATGGTCGGGGGAGCTCAACTGTGTGGGGGACACAGCCCCAGAACCCTTAGAATCTGGGTTCAATGGCTATAAGGGTAGAATTAAGAACGGCGTCACCCATTCAATCAAGGTGAGTCAAGCGGGGCCAGGTTTTTATGATGTTGAAATGAATAAGATCACGGTTAGAGACAAACAATGACTATTTAAATTGTCCCTATATATAACGTAACGATTCAAGGCAAATACATTCATGTGAGGCAATGCACTCCGCCATATGACATCAAAAACAGTTGCAAACCTCAGAGGAAGGGCAACATCGCCCTGCCATTACCTAGTTCATGGAAGAAAGTCTTTCTGCATCATTGGATTGTCATGGCCTCTGTTCCCCATGGTTGTACCAGCGGGCTTTCTGATGTTGTGACGTTGGTCCCCTTTCGGGACAACTTTTAACCTGAGCAAAGGGCTTCTTCGGCAATCGGTTTAGCCTGACGTTGTTCGACAAATTCATTCGTGGTCAGAGGCCCGAGTGAGGTGTGCGGGCGGTGGTGATTGCAATCCATACGCCAGGCTTCGATGATGGCTTGCGCCTCGGCGAGCGAGACAAACTGGTACAGGTTCAAGCACTCGTCACGGAGCCGACCGTTAAACGATCCAATAAAGGCGTTTTCCACGGGCTTACCAGGCCGAATAAAGTCGAGCTGCACACTCCGCCGATAGGCCCAGTCCTCTAGCGCCCCGAATTGGAATTGCGTTCCATGATCGACGGTGAAAGAGCGAGCCCCTTGCCCTCCCAGAGCCAAAACCAATGGATTGGGAGCATTATCTGCTTCAAGCTCCCCAATGTTCACTTGCAAGACCTCCCCTACGTATCAGCGTTGCTACCCACGCGATATGAGCTCCGCTGCCACCACGAGCTTGGTTTTATATGTCAGGAAGACAGTCTCTCCTGTGGTCGAACGAGGGTCATTCCTAGTCAGGAGAGAATACAAATCAATCTTTGCGCTCGGCCTAGAGAGTATTCGCAAGGCCAAACTTTCCAATGCAGCTTGCGTGGTAGAGGTAATATGAGCTGAGGCATTTCTCATTGTTCGCAGGTCAGAAAGATCAGAGCTAATAGAGCTCATGTGTGGCTCAAATGGGTAGCCGTCCTGAAAGTACATTCTTACCAGCCGCCTGACATATTCATGATTTCCATAGTCGAAATAACGATTAACACCGATAACCAAGGCCCGTGCTGCCTCGACATTCACTGGAGATACATATCTAATGGGGAACGTTCCAGAGAGCGTCGCGCTGCCTGTCATTAGTTCAGCAAGTACGGCTTCAAGAAAAGCTTCCCAAGCGACATATAAATTGAGAAATGCAGCAACCGTAATTTGCTTCCGGTCTAGCAATGGCAAGATCCAACTCCCCACTCCGTCCATCCTGTGGGCGTTTGCAATTAACGCATCGCACTGTGTGACGTTTGTCCTAAACTCATCGAGAGTGTGGTCCAGTGGCACAGTCCAGACCTCACCCTATCAGACCAAGAAGAAAGCCTGTTCTGCGCTCTCGAACCTTTTCGTCTGTTGTAGCACGCCGAGAGTCCTCTAGAAATTGCTGCTCGATTTTCTGAAGATTGGAAATATCTTCGGATTCAAATATTTCATCGACACGATCCAACCTATTCCTCGCGCTTTGCAGTAACGCACCAACCAAAGCGTTCGAGTGAGGAGGAATACTTGGCAAGCCATAGAGGCAGTGCGCAACTGCGGTAAAGAACGAATAGAAAAGATGGAGCCGTCTAAACTCTGTATCTGACAATCCCTCAGGATAAAGATCAGCAATTTTAGAGATGATCGCGTCAAACCTCTGCTCGAGCGTATCAACATCATGCTCAAACGCAGACTCATAAGCATCGTAATACTTCTTAATTTGCTTCTTGGATTTGACACCCTCAAGCATTGCGATGAGAAGATCGGCGACAAGATTTACCTCCTGCATTCGCATGATGCTTTTCGCTGTCAGGATGCCTTGTTTGGTCCAATACTCGTAATACTTGTGCCCTATCTTATCAGCGAGAGCCTTAAATGGACCGAAATGGTCTGCATTGATTTTTTCCTGCTCATTAAGAACAACAGCGTAGGAATTCAATCGACTAAAAATGTCCAACACCTCGGGGTCAGGTAGGTTAATTAGTAAATCAACGGAGACCTCATAGGCTAGAACTTGAGCCTGCACCTCTTCAGGAAGTTGGCTGAATAGATGGCCACCATGGTCTAAATTTTGGCGCTTACTCACCACGAAGCCGTCCTTTATGAAGGACAAGATCGTCCGTAGTCGCTGCTGACCATCTACCACTTCCCGTGTCGACGTTTTAGTCGAGACGTTGATTTTCTGACGAATGAAAATCTTGGGGATCGGCTTCCCTCTAAGAATCGTGTCCATCAAAAAACTCTTCGCCTTGTCGGTCCAGACCGGCCTACGCTGGAAGCGAGGGTTTAGCTCCAATTGCCCGGCTTTGTCCCACTCTACGAAATCGTTGATGCTGTAGGTTCTGGAATCGTAGCTCTTCATGTTTAGCCTTACCTCTCCCCAGATGTCATGCTTACCCACTACCAGAAATTGCGCTCTGCCACCTAAGATTTTGCGACAGGCTACTTCGTCCACAAAATGCTGTCAACGGAAGATCTTTGGCGATTTGTCTTTATTTACACCCCTATGAAAACTCTCCTAAAATGGCCTCCTAATCAATAGGGGGGCTTATGCACTGGCCAGAATCATTTTCACTCAACATGGAAACGTCTTGGCGCTTTATGACACGCTTCACGGCTATATTCTGTTGGATTCTTGCAGTGCCAGGCATGGCAGCAATGCTTTTATTGACTGGCATGGTCCATCAGCTTGGCTTCATATCCCAACTGCAAGGATATGACTTTGTAGTGAGTTCACTTTGGTGGATTATTGCCGGTTCTGGATTCTTCGCTGGGTTGCTTACCACCAACCACATAGTATCGGATGAAAGAGCACGGGTATTCGCAGGCCAAATACTCCCAAAATTAAAGATCATCTATCGCGATGGCATACCGCCATGGTTTCAGAAGGGACCTGACGCAGGAATACGCACTCATCGTATAGCAGTAATCAATACGAGTCGTGAGGTTGTTCAGAATGTCCGTGTTGAAATGCTTTGGATTGATCCTCAGCCGACAGATCAACGATTGGTTCCATGTCCATTGCACTTCCGCCACGATAATGTACAGCCTTTTGCAGATTCAAAAGATCTATTCCCATCGAGTGATTCCAACTATGGAGATGCACTTTTTATTGATGTTTTGTGGTCTTGGAGTGGAGCTGGAGAGTTGATTTATGGGAGTGGTAAAGGGGCAGATAAAGTCGGAATTTGGTCAACCGTCCAAGGAGTTCCTCAGGAACTTATAGTTCGGTCTTACACTTTGGCTATTAAAGTAAGTAGTCGAAATGGAGGGGATCCAGTGATTGTGACTTGTCGATTTAATCCAGAGGAAGAGATGCCTCGACAATTTACGGTATCACTGTGATTTGCTTTGTTTCTTCGCCCGCTTCTTTTTGATCGCCTTTCATCTATGGGGTCACATGAGCATCTATGGAGTCAGGCATGAGTATTGACCCACTAGATCGCGCTCCATAGACTCCCTACCATGGCTCGCAAGCCGCGCATCCATTTTCCAGGCGCCTTCTATCATGTGATCGTCCGTGGCAACCAGCGGGCGACGGTTGCACCGCGATCCGTCCATGATCAGCCGTCTGGCCGCTGCCTATGCAGCCTACCCCGCCATGAAGATTGAAGCGCAGATCCACCGATCCATCCAGCCTGGATATCCCACATAAGTCCATCCTCATGCCTGACCCGGGCAAGACCACCAGGCCGAAGTGGCCCCCATGCATGAACCTCTGAAAAGGAGGCACGAATGCGCAAACCATAGACCGTCCAGCGTCATGATAGCGGCCTGCTCGCCGCCTGTAGTCGGTCCAGCTTAATACCAGCATTTGTATGCGAACTGCCCTGCGTCATGCTATTCAGTAAGAGCCAAATCTGGTTTGGTTGGGGGCAGGAATGGGAAACAATATTGCACGGCAGCTCCTGATCGGGCTGGATGCGATGGAGTGGAATCTCGTCGAGAGATGGGCATCCGAGGGAAAGCTCCCGACTTTTCAACGATTGCTTAAAGAAGGCCTACACGGAGAATTGAGGACAACCTCTGCGCAGTTGCCTGACACCGTCTGGGCCTCGATTTGTACCGGAACGAATCCTGGCAAGTTTGAAAAGTACTTCTATGCCCAGTACGACCCTCGTTCCGGAAACTTAAAAAACGTTCCTGATGATGCTATCCATGGAATCCCCTTCTGGGAGTATCTGAGTGAATCCGGTAAGAGGGTCAGTATCGTGAGCCGACGGATCAACGGGTTACATCTCACCAACTGGGGCGCGCATGCCACGAAGACGGCACGTGCCTCCTCTCCCGAATCTTTGCTTGGCGACATCGATGGATTATTCGGACGTCATCCCGTTGGAGATTGCGACGCGGTCGATGAAAATCCTAAGGCCTTACACGACCTACGACGGCGAACTCTAGCGGGGCTGCGATTGCACGGAGAGCTGTTCCGCTGGCTGATGGAGAAAGAACCGTGGGATATTTTCTTCGCGGGGTTTTCGGCGCCGCATTGCATCGGCCATCACTTCTGGCATTACATGGACCCGGACCATCCCCGCCATGACCCCTTAGATCCTCATAAGCTTAAGGATACCATCGAAGTGATATACCGCGCGCTGGACGACGAAATCGCAAAGATACTCACGCTGGCGGGAAACAATATCCAGTGCCTCATCGTAGCGGGACACGGAATGGGCCCCATGTATCATGCGTCTTGGCACCTGAATGAAATATTGGACTTACTGGGCTATGGTCAGGCTTCTAAGAGGGGATTAACCACCCGGAAGATTCGGGAAGCGCATGTGAATCCCTGGCGATTGTTAAAGATGATCCTGCCCGGCAAGGTGCAATACGCCATCAAGGCGGTACTACCGCAGCGCCTGCAGGATGAGCTTATTTTTAGATGGTATGCAGGCGAACGCCATTGGGCGGGTCGCCGGGCTCTTGCAGTGCCCAACAACGACTCTGTGGGTGCTATCCGCATCAATGTTGTAGGCCGTGACAAGTACGGCATCGTACAGCCTGGCGAGGAATATGAGCGCGTATGCCGTGAGATCTCGGATGCATTGTATGAAATACGCGATCCCAAGAGCGGCCGGAAGGTGGTCAAGCATGTCACCTTCACGCATCAGGAGTATCAAGGACCTTACCTGGATCAGCTCCCCGACCTGACGGTGTTATGGGACCAATCCTTCCCTTGGGATTCGGTTCAATCCGTCCGTTTCGGCACGTTGCATCTTCGACGACAGGATGCGAGAAGCGGTAGTCATTCGCCTCATGGCTTTCTTTTGATGCACGGGCCGGGAGTGCCTGCAGGCCGTGCGGTCTACGGACACTCAATATACGACATTGCTCCGAC
>LNFM01013071.1_pt1 | contig 10716 bp, 11 predicted proteins | sample 596031 | NCBI WGS metagenome assembly LNFM01 (sample SAMN04254537, study PRJNA301005) | activated carbon metagenome | isolation source: dual media filters at the Ann Arbor, Michigan drinking water treatment plant | place: USA: Ann Arbor | reverse complement strand
TACGCTGCGTTCTGTGGTTCCACCGGGGCCAGTAGCGGTAAGGCGATAGGTAGTTGTAGAAGCTGGGCTAACCGAGCGGCTGCCGGAGCTTTGTACCGTACCGATGCCAGAAATGCTGACGGAATCTGCGTTCTCAACCGCCCAAGTGAGCGTAGCGCTTTGGCCTGCTGTGATCGAGGTAGGCTCGACCGAGAAGGAACGGATCGCCGGTGCTGGCTTGACTTCCGGTGCGGCAGCGACCGGAGGCGGTGGTGGTGGTGGTGTGGCGGCTGGGGCCTTCTTCTTACAGCCAACCGAAAAAAGAGACAGGGAAAGTGCGAGCAGCGCGACGCTCAGATTTTTACGCGACATGAATTGTAAAACCTCCAAAGTTCAACAGGCAGCAATTGAGACTTCTAAAGCAAAAGACAACAAAATCTAGTGTGTCCAGACTGGCATCTCATTTCGACCCACCGTAGTGAGGGGCCGGAGTTGAGTTCCATCGGCAAGCATGGTCCAGATCTGGAGGGAGCCGCTGCGGTTTGAACAGAACGCAATGTGCACACCATCCGGAGCCCAAACTGGGTTTTGATTCCGGCCTGCACCATGCGTCAACTGTGTCCATTCGCGCTTTGCGACATCCATCATGAATATATTAAAATTTCCCGGCTCAAAACCACGTGTCCATGAAAAAGCGATAATTTTGCCATTCGGGTTCCACGAGGGATTGGCCGCTTGCCCCGTACCGTCTGTGAGCCGTTCAATGTCTGACCCACTAATATTCATTCTATAGACTTGTGCGGGCCCGGATCTACCTGAAACGAAAACAACTTCGGAAGTATTTAGCGGATTTACCTTCGGTTCGGTCTCGACGGCCCTCGCCGTCGTGAGTCTGGTGAGGTTCGATCCATCGGCATTTGCGCTGAAAATGTTCTGATATCCGCCTCCAATTTTGGTGGCGAGGAGGATGGATTTTCCGTCAGGAGTGAAGTCCGGGGAGGCCACGATGCTCGAGACGGGATTGACAAAGGTGAGGCGCCGGGCGGAGTCTGCCGTCATCACCGTGATGCCGGGATTGCCCTGAAGAAAGCTGGTGAAGGCAAGTTTGGAATTGTCCCGGCTCAGGGACGGGGTGGTGCAGATGCTGTTGTAGCGGGTGACAGGCTTCTGGTTGGAGCCGTCATAATCCATCGACCAGATCTCTTTGGCCCCGCTGCGGTTGGAGACGAAGTAGATTTTGGAGCCAAGCAGGGATTTTGCTCCGAACTTGGCGAGGATGTCGGCGGCGAATTCGCGGGCGATCTTTTTGGCACCGCCTTCATCGACAGGCCCAAAGTAGACCTTGCCAAATACCTGAGCGTTGGTCAGGTCTGCCTGATTGACGTCATAAAGCCAGCCGAAGAGAACGAGCTGGTTGTTCTGGATCGCGGTGTAGCCCATGGCAAGATAGTTGGCTTTGACGACTGGTCCAGACCAGTCTGTAAACCAGGGGCCAGCGCTGCGGCCGCCCACGGGAGCCTTCCAGTCATTAGGTTGCTGAGGTACCTGAAGCGGGTAAAAGCTCTTTGGGGCCATCTTGAAGAGGCCGGCGCTGGAGATCTCGTCAAAGAGCGTGAGGTTGAAGATCTGCATCCAGGGCTGGGCGTCGCCCGAACCGCGAAAGTCTGGAATGGCAATCGTTGGCTGTTGGCCACCGGAAATACGAGTGATGATGTCGGCACTCTGCTGGCCGAATGCAACCGGGGCCAGGCAGGTGAGCAGTGCGGAGCGTCGATTCATTGTGTGGAGTTACCTTTTAAGTTCAAACCAGAATTCTATGTTCGCAGAGTTACGTTCAAAACCAGCCGGAAGCGGGGGCATGGGGTTGGAATCGTAGATGGCACGCTGGGCGGATTGGTCGAGCGCGTAGTTGCCAGAAGATTGGACAACTTTGATGCTGGAAATGTTTCCATCTTTTGCAATTGTGAAAGTGAGAATCGCGACTGGGGCGGTGCGGAGGCGAGAATCGACATCGTTGGTGCGCCATCGTTGTGCCACACGCTCGCGTATCAACTTTTCGTACCAGCCAAAGCGGTTCCCAAAAGGGGATGAGGCGCTGGTGCCCACCCCGCCCGAGCCCTGCACGCCAATCATTGGCGAGACCGCAGCCTGGCCAAGCGTAGATGTTACCTGATTTGGGACAAGCGGGTCTTCGCGGTACTTCTGATTGGAGGCGACGACTTCCTGTTTCGTTTTCTTGTCGCGCTTCTTGAGCGGGATCGCGTCGGGGTCTTCGCGCTTCTCGGCGGGCTTCTTTTGAGTTTTATCGGGTTGGGCGACGAGCGACTCGGTGTCGTTAGCGACTCGATTGATACGGCCATCGCGCCTTGGGATGGGGATTTGCGAGACGGCAGAGACACCGGCTGAAGCCCCGAGGGAATTCGGGTCGCCGAACTTATCGCGCACGAGGTTGCTCCAGTATTGGTAGCCAACCAGGAATGCAATCACCCCGGCGTGGAGCAGGACCGAATTGCGGAAGCCATGCGGGCTAGCGGCGGCGTGGGTTGCTGTCATCGGTTTGGGTAACGAGGCGAACGCCAATCTTGGCATCAGTCAGTTCAGCGACCACCTTGGCAATGGGGTCGTAGGTAGTAGCTTTGTCGGCGCGAATGTAGACGAGGTTCTCTTTGGCCTTTTTGTTGGCCTTCACCGTGGCCGCGAGTTCGTTGATGTTGACGGGCTTTTCGTTGAAGTAAAGCTCGCCGGTTTTGGTGATGTTGACTACATTGAGATCCTGACCGGAAGCTTTTTCGGTCTTCACCTTGGGCACTTCGATCTCAAGGCCAAACTGCATGGCTTGAGCCGTGAGCATAAAGATGATCAGCAGCACGAGTACAACGTCGACCAGCGGGACGACGTTCATCTCCGATAGAGTTGTGCCGCCGTAACGGCGGTTGCGACGGGAGCCGGAACTGCTGTCGATAGAAAATCCCATAAGTGCCTAGCCTTCGAAGCTGCGCTCCACCAGGTTCATGAATTCCAGTGCGAAGTCTTCCATGCGGTTGCCGATGTCTTTGATCTGGCCGCCCAGGTAGTTGTAGGCGACAGCGGCGGGGATGGCTGCAGCGAGGCCTGCGCCAGTGGCAATCAAGGCTTCCGCAATGCCTGGGCCGACAGTACGTAAGCTGACGCTGGCCGACATCGAGAGGGCCTCAAACGCCCCGATGATGCCCCAGACGGTACCGAAGAGGCCGATGAAGGGGGTGACTGAAGCGATGGTAGCGAGCCAGTTCATGTTGCGCTCGAGCTTCTGGATCTCTTCACTGATGCCTAGTTGGAGGTTGCGCTCGATCATGGGCTTGTTACGGATTTGATTCCGCCCGCGGGCCTGGCGTTCCACCTCGGCATAGCCAAAATCAAAGACCACCACCATGGGGGCGGTCGCGTTCTGTTCTGCTGCGGCAGCGATGGTATCGAAGCCGGTAGCTTTACGGAAGGCGCGCAGAAAGGCTTTGTTGGCGGCAGTGGCTCTCTTGAGCAGGCCAAACTTGGCAAAGATGATCGACCAACTGAGTAAAGAAGAGCCGATCAAAAGTAACAAGACTGCAAAGGGGATCGGCTTTGAGGGGTCAAATAGTTCGCCCAGCTTGAGCTGAAGTAGGAAGGCAATCATTATCAAATTACATTATGGACGCCAAAGACGGCTCACTGCCAGTAAAATCAAGCTGATGCTCGTCGAATTGCTGGTCGAGAACTTTGCAGTGGCTGATCGTGTGCGTGTGCGCCTGCATGCGGGACTGAATGTATTGTCGGGTGAGACCGGCAGCGGTAAGAGTCTCATTGTGGATTCGCTGGGCCTTTTGTTTGGGGGCAGAGCGAGTGCAGAGGTGGTGCGCAGTGGGGCCGAACGAGCCCGGATCGCGGGGATCTTCGAGGCGGTACGGACTGCGGAACTCGTTACGCTGCTTGAGGGTGCGGGGCTTGAGATGGAGGACGGCGAGTTGCTGGTGGAGCGCGAGATTCTCTCCAGCGGCAAGAGCCGGGCCTTTGTCGGGTCGCGCGCGGTTTCAGCCGGATTCCTCAAAGAATTGCAGCCTTTTCTTGGAGATATTCATGGCCAGCACGACCAGCAGCGGCTTTTTAGCGCGGTGGAACAGCGGGCGATGCTCGATGAATTTGCAGGCAATGAAGCGGTGCTTGAGAAGGTGGGTGGTTTGTGGAATGCCTTGCGGGCGGCTGAGGGCGAGCTGCGGCAACTGGAAGAACGCGAGCAGGAGATGTTGCGCCAGCGCGATGTCTGGAGCTTTCAGAAGCAGGAGATTGAAGCTGCCGACTTGAAGCCGGGCGAAGATCTTTCGCTCGATCAGGAGTTGCGCGTGCTGGCCAATGTCGTGAAGTTGAAGGAGCAGGCGGGTGGGGCTTTTGAGGCTTTGCAAGAGGGGCCTGAGAGCGCGATGTCGGTATTGAAGGTGGCGATCAAGCGGATTGTGGAATTGCGCCGCATCGATGAGAGCCTGGACGGGGTGCTTGAGACTTTGCGCAGTGCAGAAGTTTCAATCGATGATGCTACGCGTGAGCTGGGCCGCTACCTGGGCAAGCTCGAAGCAGATCCGGGGCGGCTGCAGTTTGTTGAAGGCCGGATTGGCGAAGTGGACAAGCTGCGCCGCAAATACGGCCATACGGTGGAAGAGATTCTTGCTTTCTACGATCAGGTCTGTGCGGATCTGAGTTTGGTGGAAGGTGCCGATGAGCGGCGTGACTTCCTGAAGAAGCAGGTTGAGAAGCTGCGCGATGAGTATCAGAAGGCGGCGGCGGATTTAACGGCAAAGCGCAAGAAGGCAGCGGGCAAGCTCGATCAAAGGGTTGAGGGTGAGTTGAAGGACTTGAACATGGAGCGCAGCCGCTTTGTGATCTCGGTGCAAGAGGCTGAGTGGAGCGTGGCCGGGATGGACGAGGTGCGTTTTCTGATCTCGACGAATCTGGGTGAGGAGCCGAAGCCACTGGAGAAGGTGGCTAGTGGTGGCGAATTGTCGCGACTGGCTTTGGCACTGAAGGTGTCGCTCGCGGCCAAGGGCGGCAGGACGATGGTGTTTGATGAGGTGGATGCCGGCATTGGCGGCAGTGCGGCTGAGCAGGTGGGGAAGAAGTTGAAGATGCTGGCTGAGAAGAATCAATTGTTGTGTGTGACGCATCTGGCGCAGATTGCGGCGTTTGGGGATCACCATTACTCGGTGTCGAAGAAAGAACTTAAGGGACGGACGCATAGCGTGGTGGAAGAACTCGATGGCGAGGCGCGGGTGAAGGAAGTGGCGCGGATGATCGGTGGGCAGCGGCTGACCGATGAGGCAGTGCGTTACGCCCAGCAGTTGATCGAGATGGGTACGGCCTAGAAAAATTTCGCTATAATCGTGAGCGGTGAGGTGCGAGAGTGGTTGAATCGAACGGTCTCGAAAATCGTCGTACCCGAAAGGGTACCGTGGGTTCGAATCCCACCCTCACCGCCAGTTTCTTTAACTAACTTTTAGCGACGCAAGTCGCTAAAACTGTTTTTGGGGGATATGATGCGGGCATGAAGATTGCTCGTAGAAGTTTCCTGCTGGCCCCGATTGGTATGCGCGCGCAAGAAGCAGCTGGGCGCTGGACCGAAGCCCAAGCCTGGGCCTGGTACAAGAAGCAGGGTTGGCTCGTGGGCTGCAACTACACCCCTGCTTATGCGATCAATCAACTGGAGATGTGGCAGGCCGATAGCTTCGACGCGAAAGCCATCGACCGCGAGTTGGGGCTGGCCGAAGGCATCGGCCTGAACACTCTGCGTGTCTTTTTGCATGATCTTTTGTGGACTACGGATTCCGCCGGGCTCGTAAAGCGGATGAATACCTTTCTTGGCATCTGCCAGCGGCACAAGATCAAACCCATGTTTGTGCTCTTTGATTCGGTGTGGGACCCTTATCCCAAGGCTGGCAAGCAGCGCTCTCCCAAGCCCGGAGTCCATAACTCCGGTTGGGTGCAAAGCCCAGGGGCTGAGATTCTGGGCGATCCAGCGAAGTTTGCCAAACTCGAAGCCTACGTCACCGGAGTGATGTCTGCCTTCGCCAAGGATGCTCGTGTGCTGGCCTGGGATCTTTGGAACGAGCCCGACAACACCAACGGCAATAGCTACAAGTCAACTGAGCTGGCTGGCAAGTCGACCCATATCGAAGTCTGGATGCCGAAGGTATTTGCCTGGGCTCGATCCACCAAACCGGTACAGCCTCTAACTGTGGGTGTCTGGCAGGGCAAGGACTGGTCAAACAACGAATCGATGAGCCCCGTCGACCGGATGCTGATCGGGATGTCGGACGTGATCTCCTTCCACAACTACAGCGCTGCCCCCGAATTTGAGAAACGCATGAAGGCACTGGAGCGATTGAAGCGGCCTCTGCTCTGCACCGAATATATGGCGCGCGGCGCTGGCAGCACCTTTGAAGGCGTATTGCCCGTGGCCGCCAAGTACGATGTAGCGGCCTACAATTGGGGCTTTGTGCAGGGCAAAACGCAAACCGATCTGCCGTGGGATTCCTGGCAGAAGCCCTATGTGGGCCGCGAGCCCAGCGTCTGGTTTCACGAGATCTTCCGCAAAGATGGCAAGCCTTACCGGCAGGAAGAAGTAGACCTGATCCGTAAGCTTGCCTCTGAGAAATCGCGACGCTAGCCTGATCGATTTCGCTTCCGGCCATCGCTTGACCGGTTGGAGCGAATGTAATGTCAGCGGCAGTAGACCATTTAGGGGCCCACAAACTCGTCAGGGTGTTGTGTCGATTTGAAGACGCAAACGGCGCAGTGTTTGAAGTTGGCGAAACCGGGCGCATTCAACACATCCACTTCGATTGGGCCACCAGCGTAATCACGATTGAACTGATGCAGGGCGAGGATCTGAAGAAGATTGTTCTGCACCAACACACCAGCAAGTCCAGCGGCCCGAGATCGGGCAATCTGCGTCAGTACTTTGAAGTGACGGGAGAGGAAGTGGTTTGGGGCCCAGAGGAAGAGCGACCTCCCGTCCCAATTCAGCCTGAAGAACCATTGCAGGTTCCGGTTGAAATGCCCCCTCGATTGAAGCCTGACGAGTTTTCACAAATGATCGACCGGCTCGATCGTGCAGACCAGATGGAAGAGATGGAACGGATTATGAAGGACTCCATCCCGCATGCTGAATACGCACTGGAAATCGCGACCGTTTACCGTGGCCGGTGGCGACGCTTCAAGGCAGCCGGAGAGGTAGCTCGCGCCGAGGAGGCGCGCAAGGAAGCCTCCAGTTGGGCCTATACTTTTGCCGGTTTTGCCACCAGCGGCGGTGAAGGCGCGGCATTTTCTTATCAGCGCGATCAATTCCTGAAGACCTTAAAATGAAATACCAATTGATTTTTGATCTGGCCACGATGTCCAAGGCCCCAACTAATGTACTGGCATGGTCGGCAGCAATCGCTGCAATTGCGCTTGTATCGGCGCTAGTTCTGAAACTGCGCGGCAACACGCTCTCCATCCCCGTGAAGTTTCTGGCAATCGTGGCCGGCATCATGTTGCTGGTGAGCGGCCTGATGGAATTCGAGAGACGCTGGATTCTCGACAAGTCAAAAACGGAACTTAAGACTGTTGAGGGTGTGGTGATAACTTTCTGGAGGAATCGAGTGAAGCGTGCCGGCAACGGCAATGCCTACTGGCAGTGGGAAGGCTTCAGCGTTGGCGACAAGCAGTTTATGTACCGCACTGACGCCGAGCAGAACTACTTCTCCAATGCGCAGGGCTTGAAGTTTCATGACGGCATGCCGGTAAAGGTGTCCTACCTTGAAGTTTCGACCGAAGGCAGAGTCATGAATGAAATCACCCGGCTGGAAGCCGTTGTTCTTTTCCCTTAAGATTCGATTCTGTTGAGCGCGGTATTCCATCGAATTCGCCGCCCGGATTTGAGCGACAGATTGGCCATTTGAACCACCAGCGCGGCCTGAAAGCCCAAGGCCATCGGTGCCGTCGGCTTCTTCCGCGTCCGCACGCATTCCAGAAAATTCTGCACGTGAAGGTCAGTAGCCCAGCCGAAACCCTTGGCCGAAGTTCTCTCGATGCTGGGGCTGTCTTCGGCGCCTTCAGGGTAGACCCGGCAAGTCTCGCGGCCAATATCCATGCGGGCTTTGTCACCATCAAGATGATTCATCTGGTCGTTGCGGCTCTTGTACTTCATCGCGGCATAGTTGATAGAAAACACGCCAAGAAAGTCTTCTGGATATTCCACGCTGACGACGACAGATTCCGGAGTGTCGAAGCCTGCGCGGTGGGGTTTGCCGGCGGCGGCAGTCACGGCAGTGGGGTAGCTCGCACTCATCAGCTGGTGGATGCCATCGAAAACATGCGCGCCCTGATCGGCAACGATGCCGCCTGCATAGTCTGAGTAATTGCGCCAATTGCGGAAGAGGTCCGGGTTGAGAGCCGTGCGCTTCTCAAGCGGGCCCTGCCACTGCTCCCAGTCCAGCGGGCCGTCCAGTTTGGCTGAGCTGGGATTGCCGTTCAGGTAGTTATTGAGCCACCACGAGCGGACCATGCGCACCTTACCCAGGACTCCAGAAGCAACTATCTCCCGGCCCTGCTGGTAAAGATCGTAACTGCGGCGCTGCATGCCAACCTGTATGATTTGTTTCGTCTTCTTTTCGGCTTCGACGAGGGCGACGCCTTCTTCGGGGCTGCGGCAGAGGGGCTTCTCGACGTATATGTCTTTGCCTGCGGCCAGCGCATCAAGGATCATGCGGGCATGCCAATGCTCAGGCGTTGCGATCAGCACGGCCTGAATACTCTTGTCGTTGAGCAGCTCCTGATATTTTCTATAGGCCCTGGGGGAAGAGCTTTGAGCTCTGTTTGCAGTGGAGATTCCCCGTTCCAGGTTCGGCTCGTAAACGTCGCAAATGGCATTTACGCGCAGGGCGGGATCTTTTTGAAACACGGTCATGACAAAGGTGCCGCGCCCGCCAGCGCCGATGACTCCGAGCGAAACCGGGTCTGAGGGGGCAGCAGCGGCAACGGACGCAGAAAGGAAGCCTCTGCGGCTCCAATGAGAGCTTGTCATCTAAAATTGATCCTTCCGTAACCTGAAATTCATTCTTATGAGGATTCTTAACATTACTATTTGATTGATGCTGAGTTACTACTGCCGTTCTTTGGTCTTCTTGAGTGCTGCTGCGATCGCTTCGGCGCAGGATCCTGTTATGAGTGTATTGGGAACCTACCGTACTGGATCTTATAACGTTTCAGCGGCAGAAATCGCCGCTCACGATCCTCAAACCCAAAGACTCTTTGTCGTGAACGGCGCCGACAGAACTGTAGACGTTTTGGATATGCGCAATCCAGCCAGCATGACCCGCATCAACCGGATCACTATTGCCGCCGAAGTCGGCTTTGCCGCCAACAGTGTTGCTGTCAAAAATGGAATTGTTGCTGTCGCAGTTGAAGCAAACCCCAAGACGGACCCGGGCTCGGTTGCTTTCTACAATGCTGAAGGCCGCTTGTTGAAGTTTTTGAAGGTGGGTGCGCTCCCGGACATGATCACCTTTTCTCCGGACGGCAAAAAAGTGCTTACCGCCAACGAAGGCGAGCCTAGCGATGACTACAAAGTCGACCCTGAAGGCAGCATCAGCATCATCGACATCAGCAAGGGTGTTGACGCGCTGACACAGGCCGATGTGAAGACCGCAGACTTTCGCGCTTTCACCAAAGAAAATCTCCCTGCGGGCGTGAGAGCCTTCGGTCCCGGTGCTAGTGTCGCTCAGGACATGGAGCCTGAGTACATCACCCTCACACCGGATTCCAAGACAGCTTATGTCACTGTGCAGGAAGCCAATGCCATCGCAATCGTTGATGTAGAAACGGCGACCGTAACCAAGCTTGTGCCACTGGGCCTGAAGCCGCACTGGATGCCGGAAAACTCACTGGACGTTAGCGATCGGGATAGCAGTTTTGCTCTGCGAACCTGGACCATCTGGGGCATGTACATGCCGGACGCGATTGCCGGATATGTGGCGTCAGACGGTAAGTACTATGTAGTGACGGCAAATGAAGGGGACTCAAGAGATTATCCGGGCTATTCGGAAGTGGCTCGTGTGGCAACTTTGAGACTGGATCCGCGCCTGTATCCCAACGAAGCTGAATTGAAGCTGCCCAGTGAATTGGGACGCCTGAATGTGACCAATGCAACGGGCGATTTGGATGGCGATGGCGACATCGATATGTTGCATGTTTTTGGTGCGCGCTCATTTTCGATTTGGGATGCCAATGCGGCCATGGTTTATGACAGCAAAAACGACATTGAACGTCTGCAACTGACCGACTACATTGGGTTGCACAATCTGGCCCACACAAGCAATACTGCGGACGATCGTAGCGATGATAAAGGCCCCGAACCCGAGGCAATTACGACGGGAACGATCCGTGGCAAGACCTATGCCTTTATCGGAAACGAACGCCAGGGCAATATCATGATTTACGACGTTACCGACCCGAAGGCCGTACGCTTTGCCAGCCAGTGGTGGAACCGCAATCCGGGTGCTGCTACCAACACTGCTGCAGCCGGTGATTTGGGCCCTGAAGGAATTCTTTTTATCCCCGCCAGCGAAAGCCCTAACGGCCAGCCACTCATCGTGGTTGCCAATGAAATCAGCGGCACGACCACTGTCTGGCAAGTAAATTAGTTGTTCGTCGTCTTATTGGGCCACGTACAGGCTCATTATCTTGAGACGT
>LNFM01013069.1_pt1 | contig 10716 bp, 13 predicted proteins | sample 596031 | NCBI WGS metagenome assembly LNFM01 (sample SAMN04254537, study PRJNA301005) | activated carbon metagenome | isolation source: dual media filters at the Ann Arbor, Michigan drinking water treatment plant | place: USA: Ann Arbor | reverse complement strand
CCAAGGGGTCGTGGGTTCAATTCCTGCCAGCCGCACCAGAACATCGTTCTAGATCAACGGGTTAGCTCCAAAAGAGCTAGCCCGTTTTTCTTTGTCCGTCTGCCTGCGCGACTTTCTGCGCGACTTTTTCTTTCGCTTCCTCGATCGCTCCTCCCTGCACCACCCTCAGCAGGGTCATCCGGTCGCGCGTGCCGGCCACGCTGTTGGCCAGGCCTACCAGGCGTTCGATGGTTGAACTGGCGTAGTGGCTGGGCATGCTGTCTGTCGCGTGCCCGAGCAGCAACGCCCGGTCTTCCTCGCTCACCTCGGCCTCCCGCAGCCGCTGGCCATAGGTGTGGCGCAGGTCGTGGATGCGGACCATTGAAAGGCCCGCTTCCTCCCGTACCCGTTGCCAGTTGTTGTTGTTCATGGTGCCGACCCGGTGGAACGCCATCGCTGGCTCCAGGTGGAAGTTCTTCACCCGCTCGCGCCGATAGACGAAGACGTGGGTCTTGTCTCGGCCGCGCTGGGCTTCAACGATCCGCCAGGCGGTGTCGTTGAGGATCAGCACGTGGGCGCGGTTGGTCTTGTAGAACTCCGCCGGTATCACGAACACACTTCGCCCCAGCTCGGGCACGGGCACTTCCCACTCCCACCGCAGGCCGCAGACGTTCTCGTCCCGGGCGCCGGTGTTCACCGCAAACTCCACCATCTCGGCCAGCAGGGGTGGCAGCTTTGGCAGCAGCCTGGCCTGCTCGGCCCAGGTGATCGGATACGGTTCGCGCTTCTGTGCCTTCTCATCCAGCATTTCAATGAGTGGCGCCGTCCCCAACCAGGGTTTGCCGTCTTCGCGCCACACCCGAGCAGCTCGGTTCATGGTGGTGCGCAGCACTTCCAGGGTCCGGTTGATCGTGGAGTTTTTTACTCCATCTTCCTGCCGGTCCGCCTTGAAGCTCTCCAAGCTGTCGTTGCACACCTCACCGAGCGCCAGACCGCCGACATAGGGCAGCAGCAGCGTGACGTGGTACGCCGACAGCTCCACAGTGCGCGCCTTGCGCGCCTGCAGCTCCATCAGGTACTTCGCCGCCGCATCTGCCCACAGGCGTTCAGCGCCACGTCGAGCATCGTTGATGCGCTGCTCGTCGAGGGCCGCCCGCTCACGGGTGAGGCGATCTTCCGCGTCGGCCTGGCTGACTTTGCCGAGCCGGATGAAGATGCGTTGACCTTTGTATTCCTGGTTGATGGTCCGGCTGCCGTCATCGGCCAGCTGGATTCCTCTTGTCCGGGTTCGCATGATTCGTCCTTTCTCTTCTGCGGTCCCGGGCGTCCATGGGTCGCAATATACGCGTCGAGCAGCTCGTCGAGCTCGTGGCGGTCGTAGGCGAGGCTCTTGGGCCCCAGTGGCACCTCGGTGAGGTGTGGTCTGAATTCGGCGTTGAACTTGTTGCGGTCCACGCCCATGTAGGCCGGCGCGTGCTTCTGCCGGATCATTCGTGGCTGGAAGGCGATGGTCATGGCAGGGCACCTTTCAGCAGCCACACCCAGATGCCCAGGCAGCTCGACACGGTGAAGGCCACCTGCTGCGCCAGCAGGCCCCAGTGGCGATGTATCCACGCGAAGGCGATCCACCCGGCGTTGCTGGCGAGGTAGGCCACAAAGCCCCACCCAGCCATGGGGCCGTTGAGCGCCAGCAGCACGGTGCCCAGGACGCCGAACGCGGCGGCGGTGAGTTCGATCAAGAGCTTCATGCGGCCTCAGCAAACAGACCACCCGCAGCGCTGGCCAGCGCCGCGCGGCAGGCGGGGTTGATCCAAACAGTCTCGGTGCGCACACCCGCCCCACGTCCCGCGCTGATACGCGACTGCGTGTGGTGGGCATCCCAGCCCTTCAGTGCATCGGCATAGAGGTCGGACGCGTAGCCGCTGAGCACCACCATGCCGGCGAGGCCTGAGAGCACCTGGAGCAGCTCGGCGTGATCCGCGTCTGTCAGTTCGTGGCGATACCCCCCCCCTTGAGCGAAGCTCTCGGGTGCTGTGCACGTAGGGCGGATCTACAAAATGCAGCGTCTGGGCGCTGTCGTGATCGCGGAGCACGTCGACGGCGGCCCGGTTCTCGATCAGCACCTGCTGGAAGCGCTCCGCCACGTCCAGCAGGATCGGAGGGTATGCCGCCCAATCCATCTGGGCGGTGGTGTACTGGCGCATGGTGTCCGTGCGCAGGCCTGTACTGCCCTTCACCGCGCCGGCAGAGCCAAAACCCATCTGGGCGCGGATCAGCGTGCGCCGGGCGCGCTCGACCAGGTCATCGGTGTGTTCCCACGCCAGATTGAACTCGGCGCGAGCGTAGGGGGTGAGCGTGCAGGCCTGCACCAGCTGACCGCGCAGCTCGGGCTGCTGCAGGCACCGAAAAACCGCCACCACGTTGTCGTCGAGGTCGTTGTAGATCTCGCCATGGCTGCGTGGCTTCTGAAGCAGAACGCCGGCCGCGCCGCCGAAGGCCTCGGTGTAGATGCGGTGCGGGGGGAAGAAGCGCATCACCCACGCGGCCAGTCTGAACTTGCCGCCGTGGTAGCGCATTGCAGGGCGGGAAATGGTCATAGGTCCATTACGTCCACGTCGTGCGCCAGGCGCTTGCCCGACTGGATGGCACGCACACGCCGCTCTGTGAGGCGCTGCGCCCGGATGATGGTTCGCGCTGGCATCTGCTCGACCAGATCGCTGTAGTCCTCCAGCATCGCGCGCACGGCATGGATGCCGGGCCCATCGAGCCGAATGGGCAATCCATCGCGAAACCGGTGGCCAGCTGCCACCAGGGCCTTAATCGCGTCTGCGAGCAGGCCCTGGTGGTCTGCAGCGACCTTCATTACGACGATGAGCGTCTCCAGGTGGTTGAGCGCGTCGCTGCAACGCCGCCAATCGTCGAGCGTTGGGCTCTCGCCGCGCTCGATCGCCGCCAGGCCCTGCAGCATGTGGGTCAGCTCGTGCGTGCGCTTCTCCAGCGGCAAGGGGTCGGTCGGGCTGGCAAGCATCTCGTCCAGGATCGTGATGGCAAACGGAGGTGGCTTGTGCCGGCGGCTCATGGCTGCTCCAGTCGTTTGAACTCGACCACCCAGACCCAGGGGTTTGCATCCCATGAGCCGGTACCGTTGATGCTCTCCCACAGCCTGCAGAATGCGCCGACAGGCTTGGGATCGTGCAGATGGGCGTCGTAGACGCCGCCCGCTGTCCACATCTGACCGCTACCAAGAATTCGCACACCCTCTGCCAGAGCATCCGCCTCGCTGATGTCCTGCAGCCGCTCCACGCGCACGCCGATTACCTCCAGCGTGATGCGGCTTGCGACGCGAGGCATGTGGATCGCTGGCCGCTTCCACCACGTTGGAGTGACGCCGCCCAAGTGGCGCTTTCCGCCCATTGGCTGCGGTTGCTCGCCGCTGGCCGCGTACAGGGAGGCCATGCCGCTTTCCATCGTCATGTCGATGAAGTGCCATTCGTCCCGGCCCTTCTTCGCGCTGAACCGCGTCTCCCAGCGGCCGAAGGCGAAATAGGTTTCGCGCACCCACAGCAGGTCGCCGGGCTGGCCGTAGGGGCACGTCATCCACGAGTCGCCATCGCGCTCGCCGTCGTACATCCACGGCCAGTTCGTGCCATCGTCGCGCTGCTCAATCTGGTGGTGAGACTTCATCTTCACCACGCGCCGCGTCTGAAGCTTCGGGTCGATCTCTCGCAGCGTGGCCAGCAGCATCGGCGCGCTCATGAGGATGGGGCGTTCTTTCATGCTGGGTACCCGTCGTGTTGAACGCCATCGAGCAGGCGCCCGGCGGCTTTCTTGCCGACCTTGAAGGTCGACATGGCGTCGGTGCCCTGCAGGAAGGCCATCGGCTCAAGAATGCCGTGCGTGCTGCCGTCAGCGTGAACGACGGTGCAGGCGACGGTGCATGTCCGGCCGTAGCACTCGTCGATCGCACCCTGGTCTTCGTGCAAATTCGCCGTCCGGTTCGACCGATAAAGGCGCCGCGTGAAGGCTTCGTCCTGCTGGTTGATGGGCAACCACTCGCCCCACTGCTTGAACAGGAAGGGCACGCCAGCAGCTGCGCACTGATCGCGCAGGCTACGAGCCCAGTCGGGGTGCATGGGGCGCGCATGGGTGCCGCTCTCGCCGCCGACGATCACCCAATGCAGCGCTCCGTCGTCGCCGAACTTGCCGCGCGGCACATATCCGCACATGCAATCAGCATCTTTGGTGCAGTCGTCGCACTGCTTCGGTGGCCCCCACAGATGCGGGGTGAGGTCCACCGCCGACAGCAGCGGCTCGATGCTCAAGAAGCGCTTGGCCGCCGGCACGCGCAGCAGCTTCGGGATGTCGCGGTCTGCCTCCTCCTGGTTGCAGATCGTGGCGCCCAGCCACAGGTTGTCTGGCGGGCCATCGAGGAACATTTCGGTCAGCATGTCGGGCGCGTTGCCGATCCGCTTCGTGAGCAGCAGCCAATCGAGATCCGGCGTGCTCAGGATCAGCGTGGCCAGGTCGCCCCGCCACTCACGATCGACCGCGTTGTCGGCCCAGTCGGCCAGGCTCGCGCAGAAAACCCGCTGGCGGCGGCCGTGCTGTGCCCGGAAGGCCTCGGCCTGCGCGTTCCAACGCAACGGCAAGGCCCAGTTGGTCACCGAAGTGCGCTTGCGCACCTGCCCAGTGCCCCACGTCACGCCAAGCGTGCGCGACGGTGTGCTGACCTCCGCATAGCAGTGGTCGCAAGCCGGCGAAACCTTGGTGCAGCCGATCCACGGATTGAAGGTGTGATCGGTCCATTCGATCTTGCTGTTGGCACTCATGCGGCCTTCCTCATTGCTGACCGGCTGTTCCAGTTGGCCTCGATCACGGCCCGGCCCAGCGGCGGCGGCACGGCGTTGCCGCACATGCTCACCTGGGTGGATTTGGAGAACACGCGGCCGTCATGTCCGCGGTCGATGATGTAAGTGCGGGGGAAGCCGTTGGCGTTGTAGAGCTCACGCGGCGTCAGCATGCGCAGCTGGATGTCCACAATCACGTAGGGCTCGCCCCGCAGCCAGACAGTGACCAGTGCAAGCCTGTCTCTGGTGGTGCTGGTCGCCATGGGTGCGTGCAGATCACCGAGTTGCCCGCCTTGCCCGTAGTAGCGGATCAGGAATGCTGCGACGCGCAGGGCGCCTTCCTCTGCCTCCGGTGCGAGCTGGTACTCAACAACGGCGTGATGCTCGCCACCCGCGGTCATCGTCGGCACCGGTGCACGCACGTCCTGGCCCACGCAGTTCTGGCGCAGCGTGGCAAGGTGCGCTGTCACCACCCGCTGTTGCGAGCCGGTGGTGGTGGTCGTTGATATGGGCTCGCGCGCATCGCGCCCGGGTGTTTCGTTGAAGCCACCGTTGGCCTGCTCGACGAAGGCCGTGACCGCTGCAAACTTGCCTGCGCCCACCACCGTGCCCAGCGGCTGGTGCACATCCAGGGCACGCGGAGCCTGGCCGTCGCGCTCCCCGTAGCCCATCTGCACCAGCGTGCCCACAGCAACCGCCTGGCCGCCGCCGCTGGCGGTGACCGTACCCACAGGCTCGCGAACGCTCTTGTTGCCGTGGCTCCACCTTGGGGCGTCTGGCGTGCCCTGCCCATGCCCTGCCTGCACCATCACAGGTGCGATCACGGCATGCGAACCACCACGAGGCCAGGCAGTGACCGTTGACAGCGGGTCCCTGCAGCTCGCAACACCCTCGCGCGACCAGTTCGCGAGCTGGACGATGAAAGGGTCTGCGCTGTCGATCACGTAGCGCTTCATGCCGTGGGCCACGCGGCGCAGCGTCGCCTCTGCCAGCGGCTTCTTGCGCTCAAAGATGCTGCGGCCCTGGATGCTCCAGTCGATGCACTCGTGCGCTGCGCGCCACTTCTTTTGGCCACGGGCGGGGTGCTTGAAGTGTGATGGCTCAGGCCACACGATCGGTGCGGCATCGCAACGCGCCACCATGAACAGCCTCGATCGAGTGGTGGGTGCACCGAAGTCGGCGGCGCACAGCACACGCCATTGCACTTCGTAGCCCAGAGATTCCAGCGCGCGCACGAAAGCAAGCCAGGTGCGGCCGGCATGCTTTGGGTCGGGCACCAGGTGCTGCAGGTGCACCGGCACGCGCTCACCGGCCGCTGCGATAGTGCCGTCCAGCTTGAGCACGCGTCCGCCACTGCGCTTGGCCACGAGTGGTCCCCACTGGAGGATTTGTTTCACGTTCTCCAGCGTGATGATGCGCGGACGCTTCTTACCGGCCCAGCGCAGCGCGATCCATGCGAGGCCCCGCAGTGCCTTGCTGCGCGGCTGGCCGCCCCGTGCTTGGCTGTGGTGGGTGCAATCAGGCGAGAGGTGCAGCAGGCCCACCGGCCGGCTCTTGGTCACCTCGCTCGGGCACACCTCGAACACGTTCTTCCAGTGGTGCTCGGTCTGCGGGTGGTTGGCCGCGTGCATGCTGCAGGCGTCGTCGTCGTGGTTGACCGCAATGTCGACATGCCGGCCGATCGCCTGCTCGATGGCTTCGGACATGCCACCGCCGCAGGCGAACTCATCCACCACCAGTTCGTCGTCGAGACCGAGAATGAACTGTGGCGTTCTCATGTCGGGGCCCCGCCTGGTCGCTGATCTGGGCGCGCAACACCGGCCTTCGTGAGCCGGTCCACCAGGTTGAAAGCCAAGCCCTCCATCTGATCGCGTTCCTTGGTGCGGGCTCTCCAGGCCAGTACCGCCACCTGCATGGCGTCGTCGAGTAGCGCCTGCAGCTCGGTCTCCAGGTACCTCGCGATCGTCAGCGCTTCATCGTGCGCCGCCTTTGCCTCAGGCTCGCTTTCCCATTGCGGGACATCACCGATGGAGACAGAACGCGCCAGCTCTTGAGCGCTCTCGCGCAGCAGCTGCACAGCGCGCTGGATCGGCTTCACCTCGGTGGCCTTGAGCGTTGGCCTGGCCACGTACGGTCGCGCCATGTCTTCGGTGGTTTCCAGGGAGTCGCTCACGCTTCGTCCCCTTTGCGCTGGCTGCCATCGTCGCTGGGTTGGCTACCCGTGCCATCCTGCAGCCGCGCGAGATCCTCGCCGACCTTGTCGCGCACAGCCAAGATGTCGATGCCGTAGCTCTCCACCAGTAGCACATCGGCCTTCTCGTCCCCGTACCCCCACCCCGTGAGCACTTGCTCCACGGCCGCCATTGCGATGGCCTGAGCAAGCTGATCGGCGTCCAGCGCTTCGATCTTCTCGCCCATGATGCGCATCACGTCCTCGGGTTCCTGGTCTTCCAGGTCCATGGTCCAGCCCAGGTATTCCTCCGTGCGTGGCGCGGCCGTTTCTTCGCCATTGAGGAACATGATGCGTGCCACGTGCTGCAGCTCTGGCAACGTGCGTTCACGGCTGCGGATCGCGTCAAAGAGGCGGAACATCACGGCCTTGCGCACACGGCTGTCGCGCAGCGCCAGCACTTCAGGTGGCGACGTATCCACCGGTGTGGCCTTGGCCTTCGGGGTGCTGGGCTTGCTGTCGTCGTCGGGCGTCAGCTTGTTGGCGAGGTCCAGCGTGATCACCTTCTCGGCCGCACCGGAGTGGGGATCAATGAACACCCGCGCTTTGGGTGCGCTCTTGCCCATGCTGCGCAGCGCATCGTCGAAGGTGACTTCCCGTTCCTTGCCGTCGCTGCCGGTCTCGGTGTAGGCCGTGTCGGTGAGGCGCACGAAGCCCTGGATGTGGCGGCTGTGCGGTGAGGGCTTGGCCGCCGTGGCCTCCTGCCCGTCGATCACCTTGAAGCCATCGCGCTGTGCCTGCTCGCGAATGCGCTGCACGTTGGCCTTGCGCTTGAAATCGAAGCACGCGTCGTCGGCGCAGGCTTCCGGCGCGTTGGGCGCGTCCCCGAAAAGATCGGTGTCGCCGCCCGTGCGCTTCGGGCAGGTGCTGCAGGCGCCTGCACCCATCACCAGCGTCACGTCTTCGGTGTCGAAGGGGGCATCCTTCAGTACTGTGTTGAACCGGTTGTAGATCTCGACGGCGATCTGCCGGTACGGCTTGGGCTCCACGCCGCTGGGGGTCTTCACCGCGTTGGCCTTGATGAACGCGACCACCGAAGCCTGGCGGTCTGCGGGGTAGCGCGAGACCAGCAGCCCGGTGCTGCGCCCCAGGTGTCCCTCGTACATGGCTTCGCGGCTCTCGGGCGTGAGGTCCAACAGCTTCATGGTCTTGCGCACGTAGCTCGCGCCCTTGCCCTTGCCGATGCGCTCGGCGATCTGCTCGACCGTGTAACCCAGCTTTTCGCGGAGCAGGGCGAAGCCCTCGGCTTCCTCCATGTCGTCGAGGTCTTCACGCTCGATGTTCTCCACCAGCTGCAGCTGCAGCACCTCTTCGTCGCTGAGGTCGCGCACCAACATCGGCATCTGCGGCAGCTCGGCCAGGCCAGAGCCACGCCAGCGGCGCTCACCGGAAACCACCTCGTAGATCGGCCTTGGCGTGAGGTCCACGGTGTCGATCAGGCGGTGTGCGGGCAGCGGCCTCACCACGATGGGTTGCATCACACCGTGGATGGCGATGCTCGATGCCATGGCCTGCAGGCTCTCAATGCTCAGGCCACGCCGGCGGCGTGGGTTGGTGAGGCTGGCCACCGCCGCCGATGGTGGTTCGTGCACGAGCTTGGTTTCCCGCGCGCCTGGCGCGGTCAGCGTGGTCGGTGTGGCTGGCTGCTGGTCGCTGCTGCTGACCGTTGCTGCGTTCGTCTCGCCGGCAGCCGGCACAAGTTCGAGATCTGTCCGGTCGAACTGCTTCGCCTTCTTGCCCACCTGGACCATGAAGGCGCCGAAGGGAGTGAGCTTCTGCACGGTGCCGTACAGGCCAGCCCACATGTGGGGGTTGTCGGTGCCCATGTCCTTCGCATCGAGCTTGATCCGCACATCGCGACCGATCAGGCTCATGGGCGCCTCGGCTTCCGTGCTGTCGGTGGTGCTGCTGGCGGTCAGCGCCGTGCTCAGGTTGTTGTCGTCTTCAGCCATGGCTGTGTTCTCCGTTGGTGTGGGGGTCAGTGGGTTTGCATGCGGTGGAAGCGGAAGCGGCGCCATAGCGCGGCGTCGCGCGGCGGGTCGTTGTCGCAAAACACCAGGCATGGCGCGTCGGCGTCAGTGATCAGCGACTTCACCAGCGTCTTCTGTTCGCTGGTGCGGGGCAGGCCATCCACGATCAGCGTCTTGGGCATCCTGCTCAGCACGGCCTTGCGCATGCCTTCGTCGCTGAGTTCGCTGATGGACAGCTCCACGTACACGCCAGCCTTGGAGGCCAGTTCGCGCGCCAGTAGGGACTTGCCGCAGCCCTGTGGGCCTACGAGAACAAGCGCGGTGTCCTTTCGAATGACTGGGTTCATCGGGTGTCTCCTGTGGAGTTGCTGACGTTGGTGATGCGGCCGTCTGGCCAGTACAGGCGCGAGCCGACCCGGCTGGGCAGCGCGAACGCGTCCATGGACCCGGGTCGGTTGCTCGGCTCGATGATTTCGGCGCCCTGGTAGCTCTTGGCCTTGCGTGCGTTGTCCAGGCGCTGGGTGTCGGTGGTGCTGCGGCGCTGACCTGTGCCGGCGAGCTTGTTGCGACCGCGCGGCGTGATGCTGTAGGTCGGGTCTTTGGTTGCGTGGTCGATCGTCACGTGACCGAGCACGCGCAGGTTGTTGAGCGTGCTGTAGGGCACGGAGCCCAGGGCCTTGACGATCTCTGCCCGCGTGCAGGCGCCGTGGGTATACAGGTGCTGCAGCACCTTGATGGTGATGGGAGCGATTGCCGGCATCGCTCAGGCTCTCGCTTCTGGGTTCACGACGAAGAATCGGCGGTCCCCTGGGCTCTTCAGGAAGTCCGCGCTGCCGCTGGTGAAGTGGTAAGTCTTCTCCGGTGCACGCTCGGTGCGCAGCTCACGCGCGCGCCGCCGATCCACCGGCATGGCCTGCACGGCCCCCATGAAGTCGGCTAGTTTGGCGAACTGCTGGCGCAGCGTAAAGAAGATGACGGCGGCGCGGTCGTTCGTGGCTGCGCTGTGAAAGTCGCCTTCCAGCGATGGGCAGAGGTCGCGCAGGTCCACGGCTGTGGATCGGTTCTCGTGCTCTACAAGGCGCACCAGCGGGTCGTTGTTGACCTGCTGCAGCCACAGGCGCTGGCCACAGTTGAAGCACAGCTCCAGCTTGGGTAGCTGGAGCACGGGGTAGCGCACGAACTGGCGTGCGCGCTCATGACGGTTCGAAAGCATGGCCTTCCTTTTCGGTGGTGGTGGAGCGGTGGGGGAAATCAGTCGTCGTCGCGGTCGCCCGCAGCGGCGCGCTTGCGGTCGAACGTGCCGCTGGCCATCTGAGGCAACGGGCGGCGGCGTTCGATGTGACGGGGCAGTGCTGGTGCGGCTGGCGCTGGCCAGGCATCGCGGGTTGCAGACGCTGCGGCAGAGCGCAGCAGTTGGCGGGCGAACATGTTCACCATGCGCGCGCGCAGTGGCTCAGCCATTGACTCGACAAAAGTCTCTGGCCAGGACGGCGGTCGCATCAGGCGCCAGGCGCGCTGAAGCAACGCTTCGTCCAGCTCAGGCTGGGCGGCGGGTGCTGGGTTGCTGCTGGTCATGACCAGGCGCTTCGGTGGTGGGGCGCTTCCAGCTGGGAGGCGGCAGAGGGCGGAAGGGCGTAGGCTCCAGGGCCGTGCCCACGTGCACGTAGCCGCGCATGCGCAGGATGCGCAC
>LNFM01013067.1_pt1 | contig 10717 bp, 10 predicted proteins | sample 596031 | NCBI WGS metagenome assembly LNFM01 (sample SAMN04254537, study PRJNA301005) | activated carbon metagenome | isolation source: dual media filters at the Ann Arbor, Michigan drinking water treatment plant | place: USA: Ann Arbor | reverse complement strand
AATCCCGTCGCAGAGGCTCACAAGCATTCGGCGCTACCGTTCCGAGGAACTGGCTGGCTGGGCGTCCCTTTCGAGCAGATACCCGCCGATGACGCCGCGATGATAAACTCTGCCGCTCTATTTCGCCCTGGAACCCCGTCGCTTGACTGACTTCCTAGCAAAGGCTCCGACACTCGACGCCAATTGGAGGGCCGTGGTCCTGTTCGGCCGCAACGTCGCCTCCTACAAGTTCGCCCTTGCCAAGACCCTGCTCACGCTTGCCGACCGCAGCGACGACCGCGTGCCGCTGGAGGAGCTTGCCGTCCCCTTCGCGGGGCACCTGTGCGACCACCTCAAGCTCATCGACAAACAGACGACGTCCCGGTCGAGCAAATTTCTCGACGCTTGCCGCGCCTTTAATCGGGGCGAATTGCGCGAGGCCACGCTGGTGGGCACCACGGCGCGTCTCGGCTTCGTCAACGTCATCGACGCCTTCCACGTAGTCGGCAGCGGGCCAGTCGCGGTCCGCTTTTTTGAGGATGAGAGAAAAGGCAACAGTAGTGGGGGCGGCGCCATCCGCCTCAACGATAACCTTCGGCGGCTCGCCGGGTCGTTGCAGGGCGGCGGCCTGGCCGACGAGGCGGAGGCGCGCTGGCGGCTGGTGGAAACTGCCTGGCAGCTTGACCTGCCCCGCGCAGGCGTCGCTGTGCAGGCGGACGCCGCGCAAGACTTGCTGTTTCTGAAAGCCGACGGCCGAATCCGCCGCACAAGCCTGACCCGCGTCCGCGGAGCTCTAAACGGCTACCAGAAAGGACGCTGCTTTTACTGCCGCGCAGAGACGCCGTTGGCAGCGACCGACGTGGACCATTTCTTCCCGTGGGTGCTGAAGGAGCGTGGTGAGATGCCTGACGGCGACGGCGTCTGGAACCTTGTGCTTGCGTGCCGTGCCTGCAATCGCGGTGAGCGCGGCAAGTTCGCGGCAGTACCCTCGCCAGGCCTCGTCGCACGCCTGCACCAACGCAATAACTGGTTGGTGGACAGCCACCACCCACTACGCGAGACCATCATCATCCAGACGGGACTGGAAGCCGATGCGCGCGCGTCGTTCCTGCGGGCCCGTCAGCGCATCGCCCTCGATGCTTTGGTACACGAGTGGCAGCCGATGGCGGTCGCGACCGATGACTGAAGGTGCGGTGGACTCGATCGCCTACTACGACATCAATGCAGATCGCTTCGCCGCCGACACCGGTGGAGTCGACATGTCGGCTCTGTACGAGCGCTTTCTCTGTCGTGTGGAATCTGGCGGCCGAATTCTTGATGCTGGCTGTGGAGTCGGCCGAGACGCGCTAGCCTTCGCCGAGCGGGGGTACTCTGTCGTGGCCTTCGACGCCTCGGCCGAAATGGTGCGTCTGGCGAGGGAGCGCATCGCCGGCCGCGCCGAAGTCTTGCAGATGCGCTTCGACGATGCAGCCTGGCGGGAAGAGTTCAACGGCATCTGGGCGTGCGCTTCGCTCCTACACGTGCCGTCCACCGACTTGTCGTCAGTAATCCGGCGTCTTCGGGCCTCGCTTCGACCGGGCGGCGTCATCTACATGTCGTTCAAGCACGGTTCCGGCGAGCGTGTTGTCGGAGGCCGCCGCTTCACCGACTACACCGAGGAGCTGCTCGGCGCCGTGTTGGCAGGCACCGGCCTGACGCTCGCAGAGGTCTGGGTGACCGGCGATGTACGCGTCGGGCGCACGGGCGAGCGCTGGCTCAACGCCATTGCGACTCCCCTGGTCGTTGTGCCATCGCCCCAGTCATGACGACTCAACTCCCAGTGAATCCAGCATGAGCGAAAGCGCCGTGGCGCCCGGCGCCTTCCTGTATTTTTGGCCTCGCTACGTGGACGATACGCGCGGCGGTCCAGTCCTGCGGTTGAACCAGAATAGCCCCAGCCTTGCCGAAGCTCGTCCGGGCGATGTGCTTTGGGCATTTGCCCCGATCGGCGCTGGCCGGTACGCCTTCGTGGCCAGGATAGCCGTCACGCGGGTGGGTGAGAACGCGCAGGGCTCTCCCGAGCGGCAGGGCCTTGGACGCTGGTTTGTCGAAGCAGAGCCGAAGCGGATGGTCTACTTTGACCCTTCGAACCAGCCGGATGCTTCGGAACTGATCCGCCAGCTCGGCCTCAAGGTAGACGCGGCTGTCCTTGGGCAGTCCTTCCAGGGCGGAGCCGGGGTCCGACGCTTGCCGGCAGCGGCGACGGATGTGCTGGCAAAGGCGGCGACTACCTTTTCGATAGACACGCGCCTGGCGTCCGAAGCTGACCTTCCTCGGGCGAGTATCCAGTCGCTTCAAAGTCGCCAAGCCGTGCTCGACGCCATGGCCGAGCACGATCGCCTCGGCGCTGATGCCTTCCTTCAGAAATATGGATACGGGGCGCCGACGAGCTACTGGATCACGCACGATGGCCGGCGGTACCCATCGAAGGCCCTACTCGGCGTCGCCTGGCACTATGAGAACCCGTCCAGGCCGGCGCTGCGAGCCAGCCAGTTCAGCGGCGGCGAGAGGACCGTTCAGCGCACGGCAGAGGCACTTGGCTTCACCGTTGTCGTCGACGCCGCCGCACCGTTGCCTGTGAAGACCTCGACGAGGCAGACCCCTGCACGGGCGAAAGGTCCTGCTTACTGGTGGGTCAACAACAAGCAGACGAACCGGCAGGAGATTGGGGGCGGGTATCTCTGGTCTCCGAAGACCAACGCGAACGGCGCGCGCAACGAAACCTATGACAACATGGGACGCGTTCGCGCGGGCGACCTCGTTTTTGCCTATGCTGCCCAGCGCATCGCCCATGTGGGTGTCGCAATGCAGGCCGCAGTGCCAGCCCCGAAGCCGGACGAGTTCGGGAATGCCGGCGTGAATTGGACCCGTGACGGTTGGATGGTCCCGGTGCGCTGGGCAGAGGTGCCGTCCCCGCTCCAACCGAAGGACATCATCGGCGATCTTCGTCCGCATCTGCCACCGCTCCACTCACCGCTGCGGCCCGCGACAGGCGACGGAAATCAGAACGTTTACCTGGCGGCCATCCCTAAGGCCCTCGCCGATGTGCTCCTACCGCGGCTCGAGGTGGACGAAGAAGCGTTTCGCACCGCCGCATTCGCAGCCGGCGTAGACCAGGAAGCGCTGGACCGCGCAGACGATGCGCTTGAGAAGGCTGTGACGTCGGACGCTGGACTTTCCGCGACCGAACGAGAGGCGGTGATCGCCGCTCGGCGCGGACAGGGGCGTTTCCGTGCAGCAGTGTTGGCGATAGAGCCGAGATGCCGCCTGACCGGCGTGGCTGACCCGCGGCTCCTGCGCGCGAGCCACATCCGGCCTTGGCGTGCGTGCGAGACCCAGGCGCAGCGACTGGATGGCGAGAATGGCCTCATGCTGACTCCCACCGCGGATCACCTGTTCGACAAGGGCTACATTTCGTTCGCCGATGACGGTACGCTCCTCATCTCGCCACACATCGATTCAACAGATCTGGTTCGACTGGGCGTCTCCGGCGATCGTGGGCATACCGCGGGCCGCTTCACCGCGGGGCAGCGCGGCTACCTGGACTACCACCGTTCGATCGTGTTTCTGACCTAGGCGCCGCGGACGCTTGCGCATGAGCCACGTGACCGCGGTCGTTCTGATCTGCTCGGGCTTGGAAGAGGACAGCCTCGGCGTACCTCCTCCCCCAATCGCCGCACTCCAAGCTTGGCTGCGACGTGAGGATTTGGGGCAGCTGGTCTCAGTTGATCAGGTGTTTGGCGGCAGGAAAGACCCGCAGATCATGTGCCTTGGGGGGGGCTTCAATCACATGGATCTTGAGGCCTTCATGGCGCTATTCCGCGAGCAGGAATGGAGGCAGCCGGAGCAGGTTGTCCTCGTCCTCACCACGGAAGACCACCCGTCAATCGTCCTACGTCCCCGGGAACTCTTTAGTGAGCCGAAGAGTAGCAAAGACGGCTAGACGAGCGCCCAAGCGGCCGCATGAGACGCCCTCACGTCGCATCCCCTGGAGCTCCGTGGGCATAACCCGTTTCTCTGTCATGGAACCCGCCGCTTCACCACTCCCACCGACAGTGTCGCTGCTGTCAGATCAAACGTCGCGCCGGAGATGTTCCGCGCCACCACCCGCACCGTGTTGTTCGACCAAACCGCCGCGTCGAGCTCGATGAAGCGCGTCGACGACACCAGCGACGCCGACGCCAGGTCGCCGGCCCGCGCTCCGTTCACCGTGACGTCGAGCAGGGATGTCGCCCCCGGCGCCAGGCTCGGCAGGTCCCAGGACACCTCCGCCGCGAACTCCCGCCGCCCTGAGCCGAACAGCGCCCCGGTCAACAGCGGCGTGCCGTTCAGCACAGCGGGTGCCCCCTCAGGCAGCCCGTAGAGACGCAGGGATTGTAGGTCGATCGGCCCATCGAAGCCGATCACGCCCACCTGGGCATAGGCCACGGCTCCACCGACGCGGATGGTCTGCCGCCGATTGAAGTTCGCATCATCCATCGGCGCGCCGGCGTTCCAGCCCTTGGCCGGCCCGTTCCACTGCATGGTGGTGATTGAGGCCAGCACATCGCCCGCGATGTCCTCGCGGACATTTCCTGCGCCATCGAAGACCCGCACGAAGAGGCGCCCGCCCGAGGCGCCGCTCGTCAGCCAATGCGCCAGCGCGAATTCCTTCGCCTGGGAGGTATCCAGCATCCACCCGAGCCCACGGTTCGCTGCCAGGTTCACCGCCCGATCGGTCGGCGTCAGATCGGTCAGCCCGTTGAAGCAGAAATCCGCCATGAAGGTCGCGGTGGTGGTCGAGGTCGCGATGGTGATCAGCCCCTCGACGCCCACCTCGGTCGCCGACTGCCGGAACGCTGCGGCGCGGGTGTTCGGCACCCCGGCCAGAAAGCGCTGGAAGCGCGACGCCGGCGCCCGGTGCCGGTTGATCACCGCATTGCCGCAGCGGCTGGCCGTGGCCGTGTAATCGATCCCGACCAGGTAGGTGTTGGTCCACGCGATATCGTACTCGCAATCCTGCGCCCCGGCGGTGTGGCGCGCCGCCATCGGCGAGCAGGCTTCCATGCGCATGTTGCGCGCAATGATGGCAGAGCCCGAGGTCTGGTTCAGGAAGGGGATGGCGATGTTACTGCCGGCCTGGCGTAGCTCGAAGTTCGGCGCGTCGAAGACGTGGCGGTTGTGGTTGGAATAGGCGCCCGCCTCATTGCCGAAGCGCACGCCAAACCGGTCCTGCGCCGCATTCACCCCCGTCGCCTGGGCGAAGTGCCCGCCGTAGTAGCGGATGGAGGTGTTCCAGGCCGTGGCCGTGGCGCACCAGATGTCGAGGCCGATGCGGTTGTTGACGATGCGGCCCAGGGTGAAGGTGCTGTCCTCCACGCCGCGGCCATCGCCCAGCGTGCGCATGCCGATCGTGAAGCCTTCCACGCGGCGCAGTTCGATCTGGCTCGCATCGACGTTGCGCACGGTGATGCCGATATCGGCCTCGGAGGACCGCGTGCATCAGGCCTCCATCAACTGCCCTCCTCCATCAACCGATACCCAACGCCGGGTTCGGTCCTGAGAAGGCCTGCCGCCGTGCCCAGTTTGGCGCGCAATTGCCCGACATAGACCCGTAGATACTGACTGTCCTCAGCATGCGCTGGCCCCCAGACCTCGGTCAGCAGGCGCCGTTGCGTGACCACTTTCCCTAGATCACGGGCAAGCGCCGCCAGCAGGTCCCACTCGCGCGGCGTGAGCGAAAGCTCCACACCCGCAACCCGTGCCAGACGCCGCTCCAAATCAACCTCAAGCGGTCCTGTCGTGACCACCGGGGCGGGCGCCTCCAACAGCAGTGCACGACGGGTCGCCGCCCGAAGCCTGGCCAGCAGTTCGGCGATCCCAAACGGCTTCTCCACGTAGTCATCGGCCCCGGCATCCAGTGCCGCGACCTTCTCTGCCTCCCGGTCGCGCGCGCTGATGATGATGACGGGCACGCTGCTGAAGGCCCGCAGCCGCTCCAGCGCCTCCTTGCCATCCATGTCCGGCAGGCCGAGGTCGAGCAGGATGCAGGCCGGGCCGCGTGCTGCGGCCAGGCGCAGCCCTTCGCGCGCCGTCTCGGCCCGCAGCGCCGCATAGCCGGCCGCCTCCAGCGCAGGCCCCAGGAAGCGGTGAATCTGCGGTTCATCATCTATCACCAAGACCGACAGTCGCGCAGCCGTCATGCCGGAAAGCGCAGCGATATGCGCGTCCCCCGCCCCGCCGTGATCGGGCTCTCCGCCGCGATGCGGCCGCCCATCGCGCCGACCAGGCCACGGCAGATCGACAGCCCGAGGCCCGAGCCCGCTGCAATGCTGTCGGTGCGCGCGGCACGAAAGAATGCGTCGAAGACACGCGGCAGGTCGTCGGCCGGGATGCCGGGACCGTCATCCTCCACCACCAACAGCATGTCCGTCCCCTCGCGGCGCGCCGCGATGCGCACGGAGCCATCCGCACCTGAGTATTTCAACGCATTGTCCAACACATTCTCCAGCACCCGGTCGAGCAGCGCAGGGTCGAGAAGCGGGCGCTGCAGCCCTGTTGGCAAGTCACGCAGGATGCGCCGGCCCGGATGCGCCTGCTCGGCATGGGCAGCCGCCTCCTCCAGCGCCTGCGTCACATCCACCGGCTCGCGCCGGGGGGTGACCTGCCCGGCCTCCAGCCGCACGATGTCCAGGATGGCGGACATCCAGCGGGCGAGGCGCGTGGCCTCTTCCTCGATGCTGGCCAACAGGTCGGCGCGGGTCGCCTCCGAGAGCGCCGCGCCTGCGGTACGCAAGGTTTCTGCGGCGCCGCGGATGGTGGTGAGTGGCGTGCGCAGATCATGCCCGAGGCTGGTCAGCAGCGCGGTGCGCAAGGCCTCTGTCTGGCCGCGCGCCCGGGCATTGGCCGCGATATCCGCCAGCCGCGCGCGTTCCAGCGCGACGGCCGCCTGGTCCAGCAGCGCCTCGATCGCCCGATCGGCCTCGGGGTCCGGTGCCTCGGCCTCAGGGCGCATCCCGAGGAGGCCGAGCGCCACCGCCTCACCTTCGCGCACCGCGGTCAGCGGCAGGAAGCGCCAGGCGCTGGTCGGCAGCGTCGCGGTGCCGCGGCCGGCGGGGCGTCCATTGGCCAGGGCCCAGCGCGCGGCGGCCATGGCGCCATCATCGGGCGTAGCGTCGGCAGGGCTCGCGGCGCGCAGCACGGGTTCGGCCTGCAGCACAGCGTCCCGCGCGAACTGTCCGGGCAGGGTTGCCGCCAGCGCCTCGTCCAGGGGCAGCAGCAGGCAGGCGGGGCCACCGATGATGCGCGCGGCCTCCTCGACTACCGCCATCTGCAATTCCGCCATCGAGGCCTGGGCGTTCAGCCGGCGTGACAGCGCGGTCAGCCGCCGCAGCGCCGCCAGCCGAAGTGCGGCCGATCGCACATTCCGCCCGAGCCGGCCGGTCGTGCCGGCCAGCAGTGCCGCCACCGCCCCGAAGACCACGGCGCCCAGCACATCCTGCGCCGAGGCGATGGTCAGCGTGTAGCGCGGCGGCAGGAACAGGAAGTTCCACACCAGGAAGGCCAGCACCGCGCCCACCCCCGCATGGAACGGCCCGACGATGGCGGCGATCGCGACGATGGCGGCCAGATACACCATGCCGAAGGCGGCATCAGGCACCATGCCGTCAAGCGCGGAACATACCAGCGTCGCCGCCCCCACCAGCAGCGGCACGACAAGCCAGGCGGCCCAGCGCGGCAGATGGCGTGGCATGGGCGCGACGCGCGCGGCTGCCTGGCTCGGCACGACCTGCACGGTGAATTCTGGCGCCTGCCGGGTGAGGGCCGCGATGAGCGTTTGCCCCAGCGCGCGCCGCCACCAGGGCGGATCGCCGCGACCCAGAATGATGTGCGTGGCACGACGCGCTCGGGCATGGGCGAGTATGGCGGTCGGCAGGTCGGTGGCGGTCGTCACCTCGGTCTCGGCGCCCAGTTGCTGCGCCAGGGCGATGCCGGGGCCAGGGTCGGAGTCCTGGCCGGGCTGCTCGACATGCAGGGCGAGCAGCGGCGCATGCAAGGCATCGGCAAGGCGGCGGGCCTGTTGCAGCACCGGCTCGGCCGCCGCACCGCCGGGGATGAGCGCCAGTACGCGATCGCCCACGGGCCACGGTCCGGCCACGGCGTTGCGGCGCATCCAGGAGGTGACGTCGGCATCTACCCGATCCGCGGTGCGGCGTAGCGCCAATTCGCGCAGCGCCGCCAGCGCGCCTTCCTTGAAGAAGCCCCGCAACGCGCGCTCGGCCTGCTCGGGGCGATAGATCTTGCCCGCCCGCATGCGCTCCAGCAGTTCCGCGGGCGGGATGTCCACCAGCTCCACCGCGTCGGCGCCCTTCAGCACGGCATCGGGCACGGTTTCGGCCACGCGCACGCCGGTGACGCGCGCCACCGCCTCGGCGCTGCTTTCCAGGTGCTGGACATTCATCGTCGTCCAGACCTCGATGCCCGCGTCCCGCAGCTCCTCGACATCCTGCCAGCGCTTGGCGTGGCGGCTGCCGGGCGCATTGGTATGGGCCAGCTCATCAAGCAACAGGGTGCCGGGGCGTTGTGCCAGCGCCGCGTCCAGGTCGAATTCGTGCAGAACCTGACCGCGATAGGCGATGGCGCGCAGCTTCAGGCGCGGCAGCGTCCCGATGGCGGCTTCTGTCTCGGCGCGGCCATGCGTCTCGACCAGGCCGATCAGCACGTCACGCCCGGATTCGTGGAGGCGGCGGCCCTCCGCCAGCATTTCCACGGTCTTGCCGACGCCGGGCGCGGCGCCGAGGAACACCTTCAGCCGGCCACGGCCTTCCCGTGCCGCCAGCTCGGCCAGCGCATCGGGATCGGGACGGTCGGGGTCGGCAGTGTTCATGCGCCCGTAGGATACGCGAGCGGGCGCATCACGTCAGCGACGCCGGAAACGCCGCACCCAGGCGAAGCCGCCGCACAGGATCACCAGCGTGCCGGCCAGGCCAAGGGAGGACGCGGTGGGCGCGGAGAGTTCGGCCAGGCCGCCGATCGTCAGCGCCACGCCGCACCAGAACAACAACAGGATCACCACCAGCGCCCAGACCTCCCGCGCTAAGCGCGGCGCGACCCTGTTCCACTGTGTCATCGCGCCGGAAGGCCGCTTGGTAACCGGGGGCGGCTCCGACGACTGGCCATCCAGCGTTGCAGCGGCGTGGGCGACAGGGGCTGCTTCGGCAGCCCGCAGCGGGCCAGTTCTGGCCCGCATGCACTGACGCGGCGCAGGTCGCGCAGCACACGGGCGAGGCCCCAAAGCCAGAGCGCCGCAAGCAGCGGCGAAAGGGCGAGGAGCAGGTCACTGAAACTGAGCGGGTCTTCCATCTGTCCTGGCAGGGTGTTCGCCTGCCTCCTTCCAACACCGGGGAAGATGCGCAATTGCCGCGCAAAGCCGCCATCATGAAGTCAGCCCTCCTCTGTAAAGGCCGCGTCAAGGCGGGTCAGAACTTGAAAGACAAGGAGGCTAGTGCGCGTGCACCGCAGATGTCCTGGCCACGCTCGTTAATCGGCGCGCAGTCCTGGCGGCTGATCGAGGTCTGATAGTACCCTACGCTAGCGGTCACTGTCCCGATGCCGCTCACCGCGAAATCGCGAGAGAGCGTCAGCGCCCACCACGTGTAATCCGGCGTGCCGAAACGCGGATTGCGCTCGATCCACTGGTGGCCCAATCGGGCGCCGGCGGTCAGGTCGAGCAGCCCGGTGCGCCAGTCCGCACCACCTTCCAGGTAGATCCCGGTGCCGGAGGAGCCAAAGAAGTTGGGCGAGCCGGCTACCGTTCCCGTGAGCGTGACCGGGCCGATTTCCCGGGTCACCTTCAAGGCGCCTTCGGCATAGTTCAATCCGAATTGCCCGGGCTGCGAGGCGTAGCCGGGATAGGTGTACCAGATGCCGAATACGTCCAAATTGAACCCTGCCGCGGCGAGACGATACCCGCCGAAGACATCAATTTCCTGCCGCGCATTGGTTCCAGCAAAGCTGACATTTGAGAGGAACGCGCCGATGTAGACGCCGCTCTCGTGGGAAAGCTCGAGGTTGGAGATCTGAAAGGCCGGGCGGGAGCGGGTTTGGCTGATCCCTCGGAACAGGTAATCCGTCGCGACTGTGCCGGTGCCGGTGAGGGAAAGGCCGGTTTCACCGAGGCGAACCTGCGCCTGGGCCGGGATGGCCGCCAGCATGGCCGCGGAGAGAATGAGAGAACGCAACATGGGAGGTTCCTTCAACGCAGTGCGTCAAGTGCGAGGTTGAGCCGCAGCACGTTCACGCGCGGCTCACCCAGCAAGCCGAGCTCCCGACCTTCGACATGCTGCTCCACCAGCGCTGCGACGCGCGGCGTGGGCAGGCTGCGGGCCTGGGCCACGCGCGCGACCTGCGCCGAGGCGTTCTGAGGGCTGATATGCGGGTCGAGCCCCGAGCCGCTGGCAGTTGCCGCGTCAGCGGGCACGTCACGCCCACCAGCCACACGCCCGGTGATGGCCTCCAGCAGCGCCGCACTGGTCGGCCCCAGTTGCGAGGCGGCCGAGGAAGCGGCGTCATAGGGTGCGGCGGAGGTTGCCGAGGGCCGGCCCTGAAACCACTGATCCCCCTGGAAATCCTGTCCGATCAGGGCCGAGCCGATCACTCGATCTCCCTGGCGGATCAGGCTGCCGCCGGCGCGCTCGGGCATTGTGAGGCTGGCCAGAGC